>Ga0326727_10005396_pt1 | contig 36631 bp, 32 predicted proteins | sample MB2enrmetagenome_FD_207643 | JGI IMG/M metagenome (GOLD analysis project Ga0326727, IMG submission 207643) | Lab enriched peat soil microbial communities from McLean, Ithaca, NY, United States - MB29MY | ecosystem: Environmental > Terrestrial > Soil > Wetlands > Peat | place: USA: New York... | reverse complement strand
ATCGCTTACTAACCACGGACTCCTAAGTCCGAGAAGCTTCTGATAGAGTTCTTTATCCTGCATATCTCAGGATTTTGACAGAATCCTTGCTTTTTTTCAGCCCACCCACACAAAAGTCCGAAGCCCCTATTTAATATGTAAACAATCATCGTTCAGTGTATTTGCCGGGATACGAATTTTTCAAATTACTTAGGCGTTTTGTTGTAGCTCATCCAGCGCTTCTTGCTTATCCTGTCGGTAAATCTTCAAGCTCCGAGGTATGTTGGTTCTACAAGGTAATGGGTTGTATGCAGGTTGATACCCGAGTGTTAGTGCGCAAGAAAGAGCGCAGTAAACTGCGAGGTATCAATTCGCCTGCGAATTAATTTAGCGAACCTTCGGACGAGCATTCTCACGAAGCGCCTACTTTAGTTTCACCTGCTGCTAATGCTTCCTCGATTTGTTTGCAGAGCAACATGTCGTCGACCGGTTTGACAAGATAGGCGGCTGGCTTTGTATTTAGTGCGCGTCCCTGGATGCTCTGGCTAGGATACGCGGTCAAGAAAATGACCGAGATGTCCTTGTACATTAACTTGACCCGTTGGGCTGCATCCACGCCATCAATAAAACTTCGGAGCTTGATATCCATCAAAATTAGATCAGGCCTATTCTTCATTACGGCTGCTAGCACTGCGTCCCCTGAGTCTATAATTGCTGAAACAGAATGCCCCATTCCTTTGATGGTTTCCTGAAGATGCAACGCAACTATAGGTTCGTCCTCGACGATAAGAATCGTAGCCACACTAATACCTCTGCCTCTTTACTTTATCGTGGATTCCCATAATTTCTTACACTTTTCCTATATTTTGATCGAAAGTGAATATGTATTAAGTGCCCCCCCCCTCTCTGGTATATCAGCTATGTATCATCATAGGCCTTTGATATGTGGCGCGATCTTGCGCGATACCTCGGCCCCGTAGACGGTTCGCGCTATGTCGTCCTCGGCGAGAACGAGCTCAAGCTTGATGTACCCAAACATCGGCGCATCATGGAGAATGTCCCCAGGATGAAGGCCGCTCGAATCAGGGGAGATTCATCTCGTAGGTCTATCGCACGGCGCACTTCGTCCATTGTAAGACAACCGCGAGCTCGGGGTGTTTCGGCGACCTTTTCACTATACTCCAAGGGGGCGGGCACGCGATGCTGTCGAGCATTCCAGGTGATAGCGACACGGACGGCCTGGATCACATAGTTGATCATCCGAGATGGCGCTGTAGTACTCGGCGGTTTCCCGCGATATAGCGAACGGAGAGCGCGCGGCCCCGGATAGCCCGGGCGCGAGCGTAGACACTTGGCCTCAATTACTGCCTGTGTATGATTTTTAGCCTTCAAGCGCCGCGTAGAGACGATTTCGCCGCCCTCGCCAAAGAAGCGGGCCGAAAAACAGAAAACGGAGCCCGAGCCATAGCACCCCATTCCAGCAGCCGGTAACAAATCCGATGCCTTTCGGGGAAACTTGGCGGACTCCGTTTTTCGGTTGTCCGAGAACTTTCGAAAATAGGGCCTAAAAACATGGGCGATACAAGAGTCGAACTTGTGACCCTCAGCGTGTCATACTGATGCTCTAGCCAACTGAGCTAACCGCCCGATTCTTTGCGACCGACGCGAATCGGCCGCACAACGATTTATACCAACATTAACGCCCCGATGTCAAGATCGCTCAGCAGGGGCTCCCGGATGGCGAGCCATTCGTCCGCTACGCTCGCTCCCGGATGGCGACGTTGATCTCGATCTTTCCCTGGGGCGTCTCCATGGGGACAATGAGGGCCTCGACGTCGGAATTAGAGACCTCCATGTTATCGCCGGTGAAGATCGCGGGCGGGGTGAGGTCGAAGCGGAAGCCGAGATCGTGGAGCTTGGTGACCGCTTGGGCAGTGATCATGTTGGCGAGTTCGGTAATCGTGGCCTTGACGAGGTCGTCGAAGTCCTTAAGCTCCTCCTGATTCATCACGGAGGCGATCTTCAGGGCGGCGTCCTTGTCCATATCGAAGAGAACCCGGCCTTCGACGTCGCCCGCAAGGCCGACGATGGCAGCGACGCCCATGACGGGCATCGAAGTGGACTTCAGGTACAGTTCGCCGCGGCGGACATCTTCATGGAGGACCTCTCGCAGGACGTTGAATGCCGCTTCGACGAAGGGATTGATGTACTCGACTCTCATATCGCTCTCCTCGCTATCTTGATTTAGTCCCTGCGGAAGGCCGAAACGGCCCCCGCCCCAGCAGCAGTCCAGCCTTCGCCCAAGCGCTCGTTCATTCCGCAGATCACGAGGCCGTTCGGCTTGAGCTTGTCATAAAAGTCGCCTAAAAGCCTCTTTTGGTCAATCGGCGAAAGGAAGGAAAGCATGTCGCGACAGAGCACGATGTCGAGGGGCGGCAGGGTGCTGGCGTTCATCACGTCGTGGAACTCGAAGAAGATCGAATCGCGGATCGCCTGCGCGAAGACAAGACCGTTGCGGCCCTTGACCATGAAGGGCCGGTAGAAATCCGGGATGTTCTCGGGGAAGACCATATTGGGCGCCATGGATATAGCGAGCAGGTCCGAATCGTTGGCCCAGATCTTGATGCGCGCCTCAGGGTAACGACTGCGCATGACGCAGGCGAAGGCCCATGTCTCGTAGCCCTTCCCGCAGCCCGGGTTCCAGACGTTTATGGACTTGGTGTCTATCGGCGGCAGCGCTTTCTGCACTTCGGCCGCGTAGTCGGCCTCCCATAGCTCGCTAGTCCCGGGCGACCAGAAGTTCTCGAGGAACTGGTCGGCCTCGGATGCCTCCTTGAGCTGGAGGTCCGTGTCCCTGCGCGAGGCCTTCCACTCCGTGAAGCGCGCGTCGAACCAGGCATCGTTCAGGCCGGTGGCATGGAAGCCCCGGAAGGCCACGAGCGTTTCCTTGACGAAGGAGGCGGCAACGTCACCGCCGGAAGCCGCAGCCTCTTGGACCTCGATTGGCACAGCCTCCTCGCTGGCGACGGCCATCGACGGGCCTTCGGCGGCCGAGATCGTCGCCTTTTCCTTGACTCGATCAAGGGCGAAAATCTTCTCGACGTCGAGGATGATGTAGAGCTTGCCTGAGTTCTCGACGATGCCCTTGATGTACTTCACATTGATATCGCCGAAGATCGGATGGGGCGGCTGGATCGAGCTCGAGGAGATGCCCACAACCTTGTCGATCGCGTCGACGATGACGCCGAATACGTGTTCCTCGACCTTGAGGATGATAAGGCTCTCGAGCGCATCCTCTTCCTTGCGCTCGGCAGGTAGGTGGAAGAAGATGCGCAGGTCGATCACGGAGATGATATCGCCGCGGAGGTTGTAGACGCCGCGCACAAAGGGCGAAGCGTTCGGCACGTAGGTGAAGCGCCCGGCCTTCGCGATCTCCTTCACGTTCATGATGTCGACGCCGTATTCCTTCCCCGCCAGGGAGAAGGTGATCATCTTGAAGTCGATCTTCTCGGCACGCCTCTCGGATTCCGCGCGCCTCTCGGATTCGGCCAGCCTCACCGATTCGGCGGCTTCGGCCCTTTTGTCTCGCTCTGTCGTTTGCGCCGTCATACTTTGCTCCTGGCCGCCTTAGCGGATCGTCGCTTCAAGGCGGCGCCGCTCTTCGAGCTCTTGCTTGAGGCCCAGCTCGAGGAGCTGGCTCACGTCGATGATGAGGCATACCGAGCCGTCGCCAAGGATGGAGGCCCCCGCGATGCCCGGAGATTGGGTGAACTGGTCGCGTAAGGGCTTGATGACCACGTCCTCCTCGCCTATGAGGGAGTCGACCATGAGCCCCACGCGTTTGTCCGCGGTGCCCACGATGACGACGAAATGGTAGTCGCGCTGCTCGTTCGTCGGGATCCTGAAAAGGCGGTTGAGCCGGAGGAGGGCGACGACGTCGTTGCGGATGTTGAAGACCTCATAGTTGTCGATCATCTTCACGTCGGAAGGCTTGATGCGGTGGCTCTCGATGACGCTGGTGATCGGGATCGAGTAGACTTCCTTGCCCACTCGCACAAGGAGGCCCTGGATAATGGCGAGGGTGAGGGGCAGTTTGATCGTGAAGCGCGTGCCCTTGCCGTGCACGCTGGAGACGGTGACCGAGCCGTTGAGCTTCTCGACCTGGCGCTTGACCACGTCGAGGCCCACGCCGCGGCCGGAGATGTTCGTGACCTTCTTGGCCGTGGAAAAACCCGGATCGAAGATGAGGTTGAAGGCCTCGACGTCGGTGAGCACCTTGCTCGGGTGGATGAGGCCCTTCTCGATGGCCTTGGCACGCACGGCCTCGACATCGATTCCCTTGCCGTCGTCGGCGATCTCGATGACGATCATGTTGCCTTCGTTGGAGGCCTTGAGGAGGACCGTGCCTTCCTCGCTCTTGCCCGCGGCGATGCGTTCCTCGGGAGTCTCGACGCCATGATCGAGGGCGTTGCGCACAGAGTGCATGAGGGGGTCGAGGAGGTCCTCGATGACCGATTTGTCGAGCTCGGTGTCCTCGCCCTCGATGACGAGGTTGACCTTTTTATTGAGCGTCTTTGTGAGGTCGCGCACAAGGCGGGGGAAGCGGCTGAATATCTGACTGATGGGCACCATGCGGATGCGCATGACGCCTTCCTGAAGCTCGCCCGTTATGCGGCCGAGGTTCTGGGCGGTAGAGCGGAACTTGGCTACGTCCGTCTTGAGGTCGGCCTCGAAGCCGTCAAAGGCCCCGTAAAGGTAGCCGTATTTCTCGAAAATCTCCTTTTTGACCTCTTTGGCCGACTTACCTCCCTGAATGGAGGCGAGATAGTCGGGCAATTCGTCGAAGAGGTCCTTCATCCCGTCGCGGAACTTGGTTTCGGAGTCTTGGAGACTGCCCATGAGGTCTCCGAAGCGCGCGGATATCTGGTTGAAGGTGGCCTTGTTGATGACCGTCTCGGATACGAGGTTGAGGAGGTTGTCGATGCGCCGTGAGTCGACGCGGAGGATCGAGCCCTGCGAAACCTTGTGAGCCTCGTCATGGTGGCCGTTTTCAGGCGCCTCGGCTTCGGGAGCCGGGGATTCGGGAACCGCGACGGGGGCCTTGGCGGCCGGAGCCCCTGCGACGGGAACGGGGGCTTGAGCCGGACGCGCAGGAGCGGCCACAGAAGCAGGCGCAGCGGCAACGGAAGCGGACTTTACCTCCTCGACCGCAACCTCGTTTACGACGTCGGGGATGAGGGCCTTGCGCTCGAGCTCATCGGGCTCTCTGTCCGAGGCGATGAAATACTCGACTACAGGGTAGAAGGCGTCCTCGTAGAGTTTCTCGAAGTCGGGCACTGTCTTGAGAATCGTGCCGACATCGCGAAGCGCGGCGAAGGCGTGGATGGCCGAGACCGTCTTCATGACGTTGTCGGCACTGAAACTCAATGAGAGCTTGAATATGCGCCGGTCGGGCCCCGCAGCCTCTCGGAGCTCGAGTATTTCGTACTCGGAAAGCCCCGACGAGGAATCGGCGGGGACAGGAGGAGCGGGAGGCTTGTTCTGGGGCGCGCCGACGGCGGGCAAATGCACTGCAGCGCCGGGCTTGGCGGGGGCCTTGGCCCCTCCCTCCGGCAGCAGGGAAGCAAGTGTCGCCTTGATGCCCGTAATGTCTCCACCGTAGGGATTGCCCTCGCTGCGCGAATCGAGCATGGCCTTGATGACGTCGATCGAGGCAAGGAGGGCGTCGATCACAGCCTCGGTCACCGCCGCCTTGCCCGAACGCACGCTGTCGAGGACGTCCTCGACCAAGTGGGTGAACTCGGCGAGCTCATTCATCTGGACGGTGCCGGCTCCGCCTTTCAGCGTGTGGGCAGCCCTGAATATCTCGTCGACTGCATCGTGGTTGCCGGTATCCTGCTCAAGCGCGAGGATATTTTGCTCAAGGGACTCCACTTGGCCGTAAGCCTCGGAGAAGAAGTCCTTGAGAAGCTCCTCATTATTAGGATCGAGATAGTCGCTCATCGTGTTTAGAGCATCATCTAAGAAGCAAGTTCCGTCAAGGCCGACGCTTAGCCCTCGCCGCCCGGACAAAATCGCCGATAATAAATAAGCCCGTGTATTCTTCCGGCATAGGCGCTACACTTAAGCGAGGAGAGATACATGCCGATCCCCAGAGCCCCCCTTCCGTCCCTTCTCTTAGCCTTGGCCCTCGGAAGCGCAGGCGCCCTCTTCGCGGCCGACCTTAGGGTAGACCAGCTCGAACTCCTCACCCGGGGGGCCTACGACGACTCCTCGGGAACCTTCGATGCTTCCTCGCTCGTCTATTTGAGCCTCTCGCTCGAAGGCGGGGATAAATTCTCGGGGCTTCTTAGGTTGAACTGTTTTGACAACAACCTAGAAGACGCCCTGGCCTTGGCGAGCGAACCGGCCTCGAGCACGAACTACCTCGACAAGATAGATATCTCACCCCAGATTCAGACGGTGGCGGTTACCGCCCGGTCGATCTTCGACCTCCCGGTAGATGTATCCTATTTCGTGGGGCAAATGGATAATTTCTGCTCGGGCGATGATTTCGTGTCGCTTTTCGGCGCCGCCCCCTTCGCCACGGAAGTGCGCGGTCCCATGGTCTACCCCAATGGAGTCGGAGGGAACCCCGAGGTCTGGTGGAATGGCATTTACTCGGCGGACGGAACCGGTTTTCGCTTTGCCACAACGCCAAAGCTGAGTTCCGCCTCTGTCGCTTATCTCTATCTATATCAAGACCTAAACGTGGGCACGGGCACCTGGTCCGGCGACCTGCGCTGGCTATTCAACAGTGATAAAGTCAAGACCGAAATCTTCGCCGGGGCGACCACGGGCGGATCCTATGGCATCTACCGTGGGGGGCTCCTCTTTTACGCTCAATCCGGCAATGCGGGCGAGTTCCTGGCTCAGACGGGCATCACGCATTGGGCCTCAGGCGAGAACCTTTCCCTCGACGACCTGTTCTTTCTCTTCGAACCCCGCGTCAAATTCGAGTCGGGACAAGTCTCGCTAACTGTATTCTATCACCCGGCCTGGTACTTGCAAAAAGACTATATCAGTTCAGGCGAGAAAGACGCCATGGACGCCGACTTCGACTTCCGCCTCGGGCGCATAGCGCAGAGCGGCATGCAAGGCGGACTCGAAACATTCCTCGCCTTCCGCCCACTCACGACGGACTCCGTCAATACACCGCAGCTAGCCATCGACACCTCGCCCTACTACTCGATTATCACGAGCGGAATACGCTGGGACTTCAAGTTCGACCTCCGGCTCTTCCCCTTCCCGGACCCCTGGTACGGCATATTCAGGCCATCTATCGGCCTCACGACATCGTATTAAGGACGAAACGAAATGAGGACCGACACTCGGGCGCGTCGCGCCATCGCTCTACTGGCTTTTGTCGCGCTAGGTGCCGCAGCCTTCGCCCAGGAGTTCGGCTTCGACGCTCGACTCGGCAACATTCAGTTCCCTTGGGCCTCGACTACCGCGATCACGGATAGTGTCTTCCCCTCCTCTAATTATTTCTGGGGCGGCGACGCGTGGATCGACGCGCCCTTGGGCGAGGACGCCTCGCTGCGCTTCTCGTACGAGAGAGACCCAGTTCTCCGCAACATCGCCATAGGTGCCGTCAAATTCGAGCGCGGCATCGCGAGCATATCGGTCGGCCCCCTCGTCGGATTCCTCAATTCCGACGCCACTCCATTCTCTATGGGCATGTCAGCGGCGCTGCGCCTACAGTGGCCGGGCGTCGCCTACGTATCCGTGCGCTCGGACGGCGGCACAGCTATATCCCTTCTTCAGTCCGACATCGAGCCCCAAGCCAGGACCGAATTCGCCGTCGGCTTCTACGTGCCCCACGCCATCGTATCGGGGGTCATCAAGGCTAGCCGCTTCAGCGAGCTCGACGCCTCGGGCAAAAGCGTCACCGACAGTTTGACGAGCTACGCGATGACCTTCGACGTCTTCAAGAAGAACATCCCTTACACAGCCCTCTTCTCGATCGGCTACGATCTGCGATCCAAATACTACGCCGCCGCCGCGACCACCGACAGCCTGGGGGCCATTATGCTCGGCGTCGACGCCTCGGCCCAAGCGACAAAGGACATCAAGGTCACCGGGAGCATCTCCACGGGGGCCTACGTCTTTGGGCTCAACGCTCTCTCGGGCAAGGGCCCCGCAAGCTCTGACTTCCTGTTCGACGCGAAGCTCGGCATGGTAGTCCAATTCGAGGCCTTCAAGACGCTCCTGCAGCATCCCACAAACGAAGCGCAGAAAACCGAGGCGGCGGCGGAAGCCGCCCCAGCGGACGGACAAAAAAACGTCGCCGCTGAAGATGCCGCAAAGAAAGAGGACAAGCCGGCGGCCGTCCAGGAAGAGAGCGCGAAGGCGCTCAATCTAAAATTTTCGATCGCCTCGGGAGTGGGCCTCTACTACGATGCCTACCCTCTTTCCGGAACTACCATCGACTTCTTCTCGGTGATCTCCAATCTTCGCGGCGGTCTCTGGGCCGACCTCATGCTCCCAGTAACAAGCGATCTCACCGTCGGCCCGGAGATGGGCCTGTATTATATAGCCGGATCGAGCAACTTCTTCGACCTGCCGGTCAATGTGAAGCTGGCCTATTCGCTGGGAGCGGTGTGCATCGAGGGTTTCGGCGGCTTCTTCAGCTCGATAAGTACCGCGACGGCATCCGTTACGGACTTCGCCTTCGGACTCGACGTGGGCACACGCGTACGATTCGACCATATCTACGCCGAGGGCTCCTACGTCTTCGGCCTGGGCGGCGCGCAAAGTTTCCCCCGCCTCGGCGTCGGGTATACGATGGACCTCAAAAAGTAGGCATCCGCGGCGACACACGCAATAAGCGGGATCCCTTTAGCAGACCCGCTTCGGCTGCATAGGATAGGGGTCGGTCCTGGGGATCCAATCGAGGAAGGCCTCGACTTGCCTGTCCCAAAACCGCCACTCGTGTCCAAAGCCCGGCACCGAGACCCATGTCGTATCGGCTCCTACGGACTCGAGCTCCTTTCGGAAGGCCGAATTGATGTCGTAAAGCATGTCGTCCTCGCCACAGGACAGGTAGATCTTAGGGGGTTTGATCCCTCGCTGGCCAAGGGACTTTACGAGGGCGTGCGGGTTGTAGGCGGGGTCGACGCTGCCTTCGTTGCCGCCCAGGATGCTCGAAGGCTTGATATGCAGCGCGGCCGAGAAGCAGCCGACGGCGGCGTATTTCTCGGGCCGGCTCAAGCCGTGGACGATGGCTCCGTAGCCGCCCATCGAGAGGCCGGCGATATAGGTGTCCTCGGGCCTGCTCGATACCGGGAACATGCCGTGAACGAAATCGGGCAACTCCTCCTCTATGAAGTCGAAGAATCGGTCCCCATCAGGTTGGTTCACGTAGGACTTGTTCTCGGCGGAGAAGTTCACGATCGCGATGTTCCGCTCCTCGGCGTAAAGCTCCACGTTCGAGTAGCCGGTCCAGGTGGCGTGATTGTTGCCCAAGCCGTGGAAGAGATAGAGGACTGGGTATGCATCCTTCTTAGTGTGCAGAGCCTTCGCGAGACCGACGGCGCGGGCTGCGGCGAGCTCCTCGGGCGACTGCGCTGGATCGTGCCTGCCCAGCGCGCCGGGAATGCAGGCGAGAGATTCCGGGATGGTCGCCGAGGGTATCACGACGGTGGCGTCGACGGTCCGGGTGAGCGTGTACGAGATGAAATTGCAAGTGAATCTAGCCATCATCGATCTCCTATGCGACAGCCTTCGTGGGTTTCGCCTTCCGGGTCTTCTGCGCCTGGTCGAATCCGATGGCCAGGATAAGTACCGCGCCCTTTATCACGTATTGAATGTACTGGTTCCATCCGGCGAGCTGCATGCCATTCGCGATTATCGCGATGATGAAGATACCAGTCACCAGGCCCCACACCTTGCCGTTGCCCGATGTTCCCATACCGATCCCGCCGAGCATCGCGCCAGTCATGCAGACGAACTCGGTCCCTGGGCCGATGGTTGAGTTCATCGTACCCTGCCGTGATATCAGGATGAAGGTGGCGATGGCCACGAAAAAGCCGGATATCATGAAGGTTGTCACGCGCATGAAGTCTACGTTGATGCCCGCGAGCCTAGAGGCCTCGACATTGCCGCCCATCGCCTTCACGTAACGGCCGTAATAAGTCTTGTTGTATACGAAGGAGGCTATGGCCACCGAGACGATGGCGATGATGAAATCCACTCTGATCCCCAAGACATTGCCCCTCGTGATGAGCCGGAAGCTGTCCGGGAAGGGGTAGAAGGAGTTGCCGCTGGAGAGCAGGTAGGAGACTCCCTGGAAGACGATCATGGTCGCGATAGTGATCATGATGGGATGGACCTTGAGCTTGACGGAGAGCACGCCGTTAAGCGCTCCCAGGAGGATGCATAGGCCCATCCCGCTGGCCATGGCTAGAACGGGATTGGCCTGAAGCTTGACCATCAAGATCGCGGTCAGCACGCCCGTGGCCGATATCTGGTATCCGACCGACAAGTCCATGGCCCCGCCCATCATGATAAAGGAGAGGCCGACCGCCGCCACGAGTATATAGGTGTTCTGTGTGGCGAGGTTGAGAAAATTCTCGGCTGTGAGAAAGGAATTCGAGATAACCGCGAAGAAGGCGCACAGGCCCAGCAGGACGAACAGCATCGTGTATTTCTTCACGACGCCCCCCAAGGAGCCGCTTACGCTATACCTGCCCCGATTGACTATTGACGACATTCGCCGCTCCTGTAGTTTGGCTCGCGCTCGCGAGCTCCATGATGACTCTCTGGTCGAACTCGTTTCTCGCCAGCTCGCCGCTCAGCCTTCCCTCGTTCATGACCACTATTCGATCGCTCATCCCGATGAGCTCCTCCATCTCTGAGGAAATCATGAGGATTGCGTGCCCTTGAGACGCCAGCTCGTTCATGAGAGCGTAGATCTCCTGCTTGGCTCCAACGTCGATCCCTCTCGTGGGCTCGTCGAACACGAGGACTTCGGAGTTGCTGGCCAAGGTCTTCGCGATCACGACCTTCTGCTGGTTCCCGCCCGAGAGGCTCTCGACGGGCCTTTCTATGGAAGGAGACCTGATCCTCAGCCGCTCATAGAACTTCGCGGCCAGAGCCTTCTCCCTCTTGCCGTCTATGACCAGGAGGCGCGAGAGGCGGCGCAGCGAGGACAGGGAAATGTTCTCCCTGATTGAGATGCCAAGGACGCAGCCCTGCTGCTTGCGGTCCTCGGGTATGAGGCCGATGCCGTACTCGATCGCCCTCGCCGGCGAATCGACGCGGCGCTCGATCCCCTTGACGAGGATGACGCCGGAATCGGCGCGGTCAGCCCCGTAGACGAGACGGGCCAGCTCAGTTCGCCCCGAGCCGACAAGCCCGGCCATACCGAGGATCTCCCCCTTCCGCACGGAGAGCGAGACGTCGACATCTCCGTTGCCGCACAGAGCGCGCAGCTCGAGGGCAACCTCGCCGGGCCTCACCGAGCGGACGGGGAATTGCTCCTTGAGCTCGCGCCCGACCATGAGGTTGATCAGCTCCGCCCTCGAGGCGGACCGCGTGTCCCTCGTGGCTATGTACTTCCCATCCCGCATGACCGATACGCGGTCGGTTATGGCGAACAGCTCCTCCATGCGGTGAGAGATGTAGACTATCGTTATTCCTTTGCCCTTCAGCCGCCCGATAAGCTCGAAGAGCCGATCCACCTCCGCGACCGAAAGCGGCGCGGTGGGCTCGTCCATGATAAGAATGCGAGCGTTCCTGGACACGGCCTTGGCTATCTCCACGAATTGCTGCTTCGAGGAAGGGAGGGTGTCGACATCGGCCTTCGGGTCGATTTCGATGCCGAGTTCCTGGAAGATGGCCTGGGCCTTCCGCTCCATGGCCTTCAGGTCGACGAATCGGCCGAATCTCTCGCCGAGAAAGATGTTCTCGGCGGCGGAGAGGCAGCCGATGAGATTGAACTCCTGGTATATGGTCTCCACTCCCAAGCTCTTCGCAAGATGGGGAGTGAGACGCGAATAGGCGTTCCCGTCCCCGAACTCGATCGTGCCAGAGTCAGGCTCCAGGGCCCCGGAGACTATCTTGATGAGAGTCGATTTGCCAGCACCGTTCTCGCCGAGGAGGGCATGGACCTCGCCCTCCTGGAAGCTCATGGAGACGTCGTCGAGCGCCACCACTCCCGGGAAAATCTTGGTGATGCGGTTAAGGCTTAGTGTCTTTCGGGTCACAATCGGGCTCCAAACGCGCTGCAAACGGCCCGCGGAGGCGTCTTGGCCTTCGCGGGCGACTGGATCAAAAGAACTTCTCCATGGCGGGGAGCTCGTTCTTGTACATCACCTGGGCGAAGCCGCTATAATCGGCCTTGGGCACCATATAGCCGAGGGGCTCGTAGTTGAGCTCGTCGACCTTTTCGCCCTTGGAGAGCTTCGTCAGGAGCTTTATCACTGTGCCGATGATGTCCCCGTTGGTCATGACACCGCGGAGCACCGATTGGTTCGACTTGGAATTGAGCATGATCTTCTGATTGGTCGGCGTGTTGTCCGCGCCGAATACGGCGACCTTGGAGAGATCGGCTTTGAGCGTCCCGTTGAGACTCATCTGAACCAGCTTCTCGCTTGCCCCCACCGCCGCGTCGCCGGAGTAGCAGATGACGGCGGCGATGTCCTTGTTCGCGCCGGAATTGGCCGTGAACGCGATATCGAGTGCCTGCTGCGCGTCGGCGTTGCTCATGATGGTCCGATTGGCGACGCCGACGAGCGTGACCTTCGGATTGTAGAATGGATTGAGTATCGTTTTGCCGTTTTTATCGAGGATGAGACCATCGGAGGCCTCGATGAAAGCCGCGGCGGGAACGTCCACCTTGCGGAGGTACTTCTCCGAGATCAGCTTCATGCCCGCGCACCTCTGGTTCATGAGCGGCAGGAGCGTGCTCTCCAGCACGAGCACTTTGACGGAGCCGGGAGCGGCACCGGGATAGGCGGCGTCGACCCAGGCGCCGAGCATCTTCGCGCCCATGCAGCCCATGAAGAACTCCTGGGCCATGGCCGTCGCCGTGGCGGTCCCCGGCCCCGTGTAGTTGTGGCTAATGACGACCTTGATGCCGGCGTCCTTCGCCTTCTTCACGGTATCGGCGAAGGAGGTCGCGTCGCCGGCCGGGAAGACATACATCAGCTCGGGCCTGCGGGTAGTGAAGTTCTCTATCTGGTTGATCATGGTCTGCGTGTCGTTGTCCGCGGACGCGATCTCGACGCTGTAGCCCAAAGGCGTCATCGCATCCTTGATTGTATCCGCCACGTACTTGAAGTATTCCGCGTACAGGGGCACGCAGATCGCCAAGGTCTTCGGAGCCGCAAAAGCTCCAGTCGCGGCGGCGACCGTCGCCAACATAAGACTCGCAAGCACGCGCTTTCCCCACGATTTCCTGGTATCCATGAGTCGGTACCTCCTTAGGTAGCGATTGACTGGAATCCAGGATACAGGCGTCTTCAGGAACGGGCAATTCGCACGATTCCTCGAAATGGTATCCTTTCACTCGCCCAGCGCCTAAGGCGCGACGAAGTCCCGGATGTCGATCCTACCGTCTTCGGGTCGAAGCTCGGCGACGATCCTGTCGGAGCTGGCGACTAGCACGCGATGGCTGACCTTTCCGGCGAGGGCGGCGCTCGGCTCGAGCATCGCGACCGCGCAGCCCTGCGCCGCCAGCTCCTCCATCAGCGCGACGAGCCTGCGACGCGAATCCTCGTCCAGGTAGGCGCCCGGCTTGAGGAAGAAAGCCGCCAATGGCCTCGAGAAGGCCAGGCTTTCGAGCGCGAGCCGGAGTCGGCGATCCGGGGGAAGCTCGAACGAAGGTCTCCGCATGGCAGCGATCGGCAGTTCGAGTATCTGGGCGTACGACTTCCCCACATAACGCTCGACACGGCTGTTCACGAGGCCTGTCGCCCTCGCAGTCCTCGCCCTCGCCGCGAGGCAGAGTGTCTCGATCGCGTCGAAACCGTCTACGAGGAGAGCACGCGGGTCCTCGGGCACGAGGGCGATGCCGGCCTGCCGGGCCGCGCCCGCCCTCATTGGATCGAGCTTCTTCCCCATGACCTTTATCTCACCGCTCAGCGTTCGGGTCCCGTCGAGCGTCTCGAAGATCGCCCTGCCGGCGTGGCTTGTGCGGTCGAGGAAGGCGAGTATTTCTCCGCCCCGCATGTCGAACTTAAGGCCTTCCCCTCCCCCCGGACATGAGTCCCATGTAAGCACAATCGGCGAACCCGAGGGTTCGGCCGCTGGCGGGGATTCGAAGCGCGACGTGTAGCGAGCCCCGGGGAAAGGGCCGAGAGGGCCTGCCCTGGGAATCGACACCGCTACTCTGCCCTCCCGTACCGTCACGATGCGCGTCGCGCCGTGGCGCAGGTCCTCGGCGTCGTGACCAAGGACCGCGAAAGACATCCCGCTCGAGGCCAATTCCCTCAGGGTGGCCCAGAACCGTCGCCGCTCGAACTCGGACAGATCGCCCGATGCGTTCGCGAATACGACAATCCGGTGTCCGGCCGCTAGGGCCTTGGCTATCAAGAGCAGGCATCGCTCAAGGGCCGAGAGCTCGTGCGCTTGGCGCTGGGCCATGTCGCCGAGCCCTACGGTCTCGAGCCGGCTCTGGGCCCGGGCCCTGATCTCGCGATCCTTGACGATTCCCAAGCGCGGACGCGTATGCGAAAAGAGAACGACATTGTCGGCGACGGACAGAAAGGGGACTACCGGTGCGCCTTGGCGGACCACGGTCATGCCGACGAGTTCAGGGTCAATGGCATCGGCGCGATCGACTTTCCGACCGCGCAAGTAGAGCTCGCCGCCGCCGAGGGAAGCGGAGCCCGAAAGCAGCTGGGCTATGGCCCTCGCTTCCTTCTCCTCCACGCTCAATATCCCCATGACCTCGCCCTCGACGAGCCTCAGGCGGAAGTCCCTCAGTATATGGGCCGAGCCGGAGAAGATATTGACGTACTCGAGCCTGAGCAACTCGCGCGTCATAGTCCGCCGCCCAGACTCCCCGGCAGGTCGCGGATCAGGGGAAGGACTATCTCGACGTCCGTCCCGCTCCCCAGGGAACTAGAGGGGAATACGCCGTATCCCTCACCGTAGAGAAGCCTGATTCTCGCGTTGACATTAACCAAGGCGATGCCCGAGCGGCGGTCGTCGAGCTCCACCTCGGACGCCGGGTGCGGGTCCCGCAGCCTCGCATTGAGCGCCGCGATCGCTTCTTCGCCCATACCGACTCCGTCGTCGACCACGCGCACCAAAAGGCATTCTTCGGTCGCGGAGATGCGGACCTCCACGCTACCGACGCCGCTCTTCTCCTCGAGGCCGTGACGGACGGCGTTCTCGATGATCGGCTGGATAGTCAGCTTCGGCAGAGTACAGTCCAGAAGCCCCTCGTCCTCGCAGGCGATCGAGAACGAAAACCGCTCGCCGAATCGGTACTTGATGATACGGACATAATGCTCGACGTAGCGGAGTTCGTCCCCGAGCCTAACCGTATTGCCTTTCACGCTGATGCCATAGCGGAAGTACAGTGACAGGGTCTCGGTCATCTCGGCCACCTCGTCCATCCCTTCCCATAAGGCCTGGCCGCGGATCGACTCCAGGGTGTTATACAGGAAATGCGGATTGATCTGGCTCTGGAGGGCCGCGATCTCGGTGCGTTTCCAGTCGAGCTCCGCGCCGAATTGCCGCTCAGCGGCGACGCGTACGGCATCCGTCATGGCCGCAGCCCGCTTTGCCACGAGATCCGTCGGCGCCTGGCCTTGCGCAATCGGGAAGCCTCGGCTGAGAATCCCTTGGAAAGCCATCTTCGCCGCCATCATGGAGACCCCAAAACGAAGGACGAGATAGACCGCGGCCACGGCGAGGATCGCGATCAACGCGAGCGTCGCAGCCAGAAAGTCGATCCAGGCTCCTCTGTGCGTCGCGCAGAAAAGCCCATAGGAGCAGATTGTGATAAAAACCAGCGCAACGGCCGCCAAGAACCGCACCGAAGTCGCTAAATTCTCGGGATTGTCCGACAGGCTCCGCGAGATGGCCGGGACGCTCATCGATTGAGCTTCCTGTACTCGCCCGGAGTGATCCCTACCTTCGAGCGGAAGAGACGCTGAAAATACTTGACCTCGGTATAGCCGATCCGCTTGGTGATGGCCTCGAGCTTTGCGTCGCTTTCTCGCAGCAAGGACTTGGCCGCCTCTATTCGCCTTTCGATCAGATAATCGGTGAAATTGACGCCTGTCTCCTTCTTGAAAAGCGTGCCGAGATAGGCAGGCGTCAGACGGACTAGTTTCGCCATGTCCTCAAGGCCGATGGGCTGGTCGTAGTGATCCCTTGTATATTCCATCACCGCGAGCACCGAAGGGCTATTTTTATTTTTTCGATACTCTACGAGCCTGCCCAAGATGGCCCGAACTGCGGCGCGTAGATCGTCGATAGCCGCATCGATCCTCTCGGCCCGCGTCATGGCTCGATGCAGGTCCTTGCGCGCCCGTTCGATATCGAGGTCCTGCGGGACATCGGACGGCAAGGTACCGAGGAGGGCATCCAGGGCTAGATTCGCAACGAGGTGGAGGCACGAAGGCGACAAGGGAGGCGCGGAGGAGACCACTTGATCCAGCCAGCGATCGAAGCCCTCGGCATTCAGTGTCTCCATCGCCGTAGCAAGCTCGTGCTTGCTTGCGGCCTCCGCGAAGGCTGATGATTCCGATCGCTCATCCGGCCGAGCCTCGCCTATGCCGTTTCCCTCGGCGCAGGTCAGGTCGAGGGCGCCGTGATAGACGGCGAGTGCCAGAACGGGCAGCTCTTTGACTCGATTGCGAGCCGGCGACCCGCAGATTACCGTCCGTCCGCCGTCGACAGATTCCAGGAGGATGTCGACTTCCTCTTTCAAGGCTCGGACCCGCGCCGAGAGATCGGATTGAGGCTCGCGAGAAAAGACGAAGAGGAATACACCATCCCTATCGGCCAACGAGAGCGCGATGGCCTCACCGTGCTCGAAGGCCCGCTGCCCGCTCTTCGCGGCTTTTCCCAATAGAACGCCATAGGAGAGCTCATCGCGGATGCTGATACGGGGCATGGGCAGGACGAAGAAGGCCCGGACCTCCGCCACGTCGAGCGGGATCTGTCCCTGACTAGCCAGCTCCTCGAGTTCCTCGGGCCCGGGCAGCGTGTCGAAGTCGAGAGCTCGCTTCATGAACTGCCTCCTGAGCAGCTCGCGGCTCTCGTCCAAGCTAGCGCGCAAAGTCTTCTCCGGGCTCGTCGCGCGCAGTTCCACGCAGATTCGCGTCAAGGCGGAGTTCAGGTCTTCTTTCCGGACCGGTTTTAATAGATAATCGTCGACGTGATGTTTGAGGGCGGTCTGCGCGTATTCGAACTCCCGATATCCGGAGACCACGACGAAACGGATTCGCGGGTCGAGCTTCTTGGCCCGATTGATCAACTCGAGACCGTCTATCCCGGGCATACGGATGTCCGTGACAACGATTGCCGGCCGCCGTTCGTCGATGGCGGCGAGAGCGACGAGGCCGTCCTCGCAGACACCGGACAACGAGAGCTCGAGGCCATCCCAGTCGATGAGTTTCTGAATAAGCATGGCTACTTTTTTCTCATCCTCGACGATCAGGACCGCGAGCTTCGATGCAGGCATACAGCAAGCGTACACTCCATCCGTAACGGCGGCAAGCATTTTACTATTACTGCACGTAACTCGATATATGATATTTGGATCCCTTCCCATCCGGGAGTAAGCAATACCTCCTGATTTTAGTCCATGTCCTTGGGATGGATCTGGGATGGCAGGATTACGGATAGAGTCAGGAGTGATTCATTAGCCATGCCACTCATGCCGCGAAGTGAACGCTTCTCCTGAAATCCGTCAGGACGGAGCGAACCGAGTCGCCGTCGGGGCGCGGGGTATAGACCCCTGTCTGGATTCCAGTAGCTTCAAGCACGAAGCTATCACCGTGGGCATGCACATTGTATTGGCCCGTACAATGGGGGCATTGAATCGTTTGCCCATCCTTCGTTTCTACGCTTGGCGCAATGATAGGCCCGCACATGGCGCAGGAAAGCATGAGCCGGGAATCATTCGCATGGCCGAGAATGTACGTGAGTTTGCCAGCATCGAGCAGGGAAACAAAACGTTCGACCAAGGCGGCGTCAAATTGCGTGGATTTGTTCTTCTGAAGAATGGCCGCTGCTACCGAAGGCTCCATGCCCTTGCGATAGGGCCGTGTGCTCGTCATCGCATCGAAGGCGTCGGCGATGGCGACTATCCTTCCATATATGGTCAGCACTTCATTGGATTTTTGCCCAGGGTAGCCCGCCCCGTCGGGGCGTTTGTGATGCTGCGCAACCGCTGCGAACACGAGGGGAAAGAGAGGATGGTTTTCTATAACCGAGCATCCAATTCCCGGATGTTCCCGCATTGCTCGGAATTCCTCTTCGGTCAGAGGTCCGGGTTTGTTGAGGATAGCATCGGGTATCCCAATCTTGCCGATGTCGTGCACTAGCCCACCAACCCGTACCACAAAGACATCATCTTGTGAAAGTGCAAAACCTTTGGCCAATTCTTCACTATAGCGGCTTACGCGCCAGGTGTGTCCGCCGGTATAGGCGTCTCGCGCCTCGATGACCGTGGCCAGGGTAAGAAGAGACTCAAGGAGATTGGAGTCGAGCCTGATTTTCATAGTGAGAGTATAGTACAAAACTTGGCAACTTTTATTCGGGCTTCATTATTTAGGGACAAATCGTAGAACTCTTCAACCGCATCTATAGCGCTTGAGAAAGAAGGGTATTCAAGAAAACGAACCTTTGCCTGAGCTTCTGGCGCATAGAAAATTGTGGACTTCTCCCCCGCGAAAAACAATCCTTGTAAGGCTCATAAAACATTTTTCGCTTATCCTGTAGGGATGCCCTCTCGCTTATGAAGATAAAACCGACGCATCGCTCCCCCCCCTTGGAACCCATTTCTCAGAGGGATTCTCATAGGACTTGTGGAGCAAGGCGCCGGTTTTCCGGTGGCTTTGCTAAATATCGATCCGATAAAGCTTTACAATTGAGCCGCTCGCGGTTCGAACGCGAGACCCACGCCTTAAAAGGGCGTTGCTCTGCCAGCTGAGCTAGCGGCCCGGGAGGAATACATTAACTGGCGAGGACTACCTCTGTCAATCGATCGAAGACCTTAAGATAGTGTTGAAAAAGTTAACCAAACTTTTCCAACACTACTTTGTTTAGTGGATCTTGAACGAGAAATCGAGGAGGAGGTTGTAGCAGGTCCGGTCGCCCGGATCCAGCCCGAGCTCGGTGCCGAAGACCGCGAGATTCACCGTACAGGCGCCGAGGTCTATGCCCATGCCCGCGGAGAGCAGAGCGTCGGCGATGCCCGCGCGGATGCGAATGATGTCGAGGACCCTCGTCTCGAGGCCCAGCCCCACGTTCAGGATGGGGTTGCGAGGGACCACGGAGAAGAGGTCAAGGATGTCCTTGTAGTCGAGGCAAAGGACGAAGGAGTCCATGACCTTTGAAAGGAGGCCCCCGAGCTCGGGCGTCCAGGAAAATCCGGCGTCGAGTTTCGAGGGCAGTGTTTCGGAGGTCGGGTCGCCTGTCTTCGCGCTCGCGGAGTTGCCTAGAAAGCCTTGGATGCTCGAGTACGTCGTCACGATGGCGGGGCTGTACAGGTCGCGGTAGGCGAGGCCGGCGGCTAAAGTATTTTGCCACGCCCAGCGCAGGCCCAGATCGGCGCCAATGCCCGTGGTGAGGTCGAAGGCGCTGTTCGACAAGAGCGACATCGGGTTGGAGAACACGTTTTCCGCCTCGACGATGCCCATAGTCGGTGCCACAGAGCCTATTACATAGCCCTTGGCGGCTATGCCCGCGGCGAGCTCATGCCCCCCGCCTAAGTCGAAGCGGACGGCGTAGCCTCCCGTGAGGAGTATATCCTCGGTAGCAGTAATGGAGATCGAGTCGATGCTCGCCGCATCGATGATGCAGCTAGTCTTGTTGAAGAGACCAAAGCCGAGCCCATTGCCGGTGAAGCCCGTGGCGAGTGGACCGGTGATCTCGGCGCCTGTGTAGAGCTTGAAATCGTTATCCTTGAGAAAGCCGAAGATTGCAGTCGGGGAAGTGTCCCCCTTCACGATGAGGTTGGCGATGTCAAAGACGGGCCCAATAGCCTGCAGTCCGAGATCGGCGACCGAATACGAGGCAGGCAGGTCGGCGAGGCCTGCGGGATTCGAGAGCAGAACCGAGGAATCGTCAGCGAGGGCGACATGGATGCCTCCCATGCTCTTGTCCCTCGCCGAGCTGAAGTCAAGCTCGTCGAGCGCGAAAGCCGGAAGGGCCGCGACGATGAGGGCAAAAGCCAAGCTGCATGATGGCGCGAAGCGGCTGTGCATCTTCTCTCCCCTGCCTAAATGCTGAATGAGCTGCCGAGCGAGGAAATTAAGGAATTGGAGCCGCCCGCGAGGGACGAGGCCTGCGTATAAAGGTCCTGGGCGAGCGCGTATTGCGTGGGATTCGCCGTCGCGAGAGTAGTGGGATTCACGCTCGAGAGCGTCTCTCCTTGGGGGACGATGCTCGCCGCGACGACTACGGCGGCCATGAGATAGTCCGTGGAGGAAAGCCCGCTCTTCGCCGCCGAAAGGCCAGTCGTCGGGTCGACGTAGGAGAGGGCAGTGAGCACGTCGGTGGTCGCGCCGGCTTGTATAGTCGCAAGCAGACTCTGCGCGGTCGCGGGGGTAATGGTCGTGAGATCGGTGCTAGAGAGCGATTTAAGAACAGAGCCTATCCCGCTCGCCGTAATGGCCGAGCTGGCGGCCGCTGCCTCAAGGCTCGCTTTCGTGCCGGCGTCCGACGTCGCCGCTATCTCCTTGACGAGGGAGGACACCAAGGCCGTTGCGAGCTTCGTGTCGCCATTCGCCTTGGCCTGGGCGGCCAGCTCGGAGGCCTCCGAGGACGAAAGATTGGACGGGATCGTAATGGTGCTTCTGGCGAGGGCCGTGGCCAAAGAAGTAGTAAAGAGCTGCTGGCAGCTCGATAGGCAGGAGATGGCAAGAGCCGTGACGGCGATGGCCGAAACGATGATAACTGCGGATCTCCGCATGGAGGACCTCCAACAAAGGGTGCCACCGCGCGAAAACGCGCGGCAACGGTATTATTATCGGCGGTCTTGGGCTTTTGCGATAGCCGCTAGAACCGGATGGCCGCCTCTACAGCGAATCCCGAGCGAGGATCGTCCCCGGCGAGGGCACCGAGTTCCTCGGTGAATACCGCGGCGTTCACCTCGAAGCAGAGGAGCTTGATGCCGCCGCCCGCGGAGAACCAACCACGATTGATGCCGCCCCGGAGATAGATAAACTTGAGAAGCCTGACCTCCGCGCCCGCGTGGACGAGGTTGAGGGCCGAGCCGATCCCGTCGTAGTTCTGGAATACGGTGACCGGGTCTTTGAGCTCAAGATAGAAGGCGGGCTCGACAAGATTGCAGATCTTCGGCTTCCAGGAGAGGCCGGCGGAAATGTCGGGGAGGAACACCGCGGTATTCGCCGAGCCGCTCGAGCTAGGCAGATTCCCCGAAGCGAGGCTGTTTTGGAGCTCGCTCAACGTCGAGTATGAGATGTTGTAGCTAGGCGCGATGTCGCGCACCGACAAGCCCACGGTGAAGGAACCGAACTCGAGGGTCGCGCCCAGGTCCACTGCGGCGCCGAAGAAGGAGGCGGCGTACAGCGATGACCAGGGATCACCCGCAGTGACGAGATTGGCGAGGGTCTGTCCATCGGCCTGATAGCAATCGACACGGTAGAACGGCCGAAAATCGCCGCCTATTGATAAATGCATGAAACCGAGATCGATAGGAAAACCAAGGCCGACGATTCCCGTAAGCTCGCTCTCGGAGTCCAAAGTCGCGCTTACAGCACTAGTGCCATAGGCGGCCTCATCGCTTGTTGCGAAGAAGCCCAGAGCGAAGCCCTTGCCGGCATATCCCAGGCCGGCCGAAAGCCCTGCGCCCGTGCCCCCGTTCTGGGCCATAAGGCCGAAGGCGGTGGATAGAAGCGAATTCCTATCGGAGGCACTATTGGCGAGGGCGGTAATATTGCTGACAGTAGGCCTCACGTAGCCCCACATATCTATGGAAGGGAAGAAAAAGGTCGCATCATTGGAGGCGAAGGCGGCAGGATTGCCGAAAAAGGAAAACTCGGCGGTCGGGACCGAGGAGAAGACCCCGCCCATGGCCATGGACTTCGCGGTTTTCGGCACCAAGCTCGAATAAACGATTGAATCCGCGACGAGAGGGCTCGCGAAAAAGGAGGCGGCGACAAAGAGCACTAGGAGCCTTTTCATTTCGTGCCTCCTAACAGGGAACCGATACTCGTCGCCCCGACGAGCGCCCCGACAGCAGAGCCTTGGGCCTTAACCGTATCCAGGGACGCCATCGTAAGGTAGCTCGAAGCATGATCGGGGTCGGCGAGGGCGGACCAGAGAGCCTGGGCCGAAGAGGTCCCGGGGGTTGTCGCTACGACCGAAGAGACGAGGGCCGAGATCACCGCGTCGACCGCTATCTCGTTCTTCGAGCTGCTGGTCATGCTCGTATTGGAATAACCGTTACTCTCGACCGAGTTGCCCAAAGCCGTATAAGCGACATTGGCGGCGCTGAAGGCGCTGATGATCGCGGTGAAACTCGCGGAAGGGGCGCTCGTGGTGGATAGACCGCCCAGCGCATCGGTGCCAAGAGCCGTTTTGATGACCGCAAGCACATTGCTTTCCGTGCTCAGGTCGGTATTGTTTGTCGCTGCCCCAGTAATAGCACCGAGAAGACTGCCTGAAAATTGAGTAGCGCTCGGGACGGTTTTTATAGAAATCGTGGCCGAGGTCTCGGCGGCGAGTTGTTTATCCGCCGTGCTCGCAATGGAGGTGCTAGCATATGTCGCGGCGAGATTATCGAGGGCCGCGGCCTTGAGGCTGGAATCATTCGCCAGCGTCTGCAGATTCGCATTGGATGCTACGTAATTCGCGAGATCGGTCGTGCTCATCGCTTTGATAGAGGCTGTAGTCTGAGCAGGATGCGTTATGCCCGCAAAGATGTTCGTTGTAAACATCGAGTCGCAGGAAGCCAGCGATAGGGCGAGAAGAAGGACGAATAACGAAAAACACAAGGTCGTCCGCTTCATCGGTTCCCTCCTTGCTTTGGAGTCATGATTAACTTTAAAAATGGTAGAGACACAAAACGATAGCGCATTTTGGAGATTTTTCAAGCCGCTTCGTGCCGTTTCAAGAAATATACAGTGCACGGGCATCTATCTCTTTATCATCGGCGACAATGGCATTTCGCTCGATACGGCAGCGAATTGCCTGCCCGGATCGAATAGTCGCGGGTGAGTTATCGACCTTTAACTTAAGATAATTCTCACTGGTCGCGCAGAGGTCGCTCTCGAGCACCGCCCCAACCTCTACGCCCAGCCAGCGCGCGATATAAGCGTCTCGGCCAGAGCGACCAAGCTCGAGGAGCGCATCGACACGCTCCTGGGCCACGCGTTCGGGTACGCGGTTCGGCATTGCAGCGGCTTTCGTGCCGGGTCTTGGAGAAAACCGGAAGGCATGAATCCAAGCGAAGCCGCACTCTCGAGCGAGGTCCAAGGTGGCTTCGGCATCCGCGGCGCTCTCGCCGGGGAAGCCCGCGATAATGTCCGCGGCGAGGAAGGGATCGCGCCTAACGCGTTTTAAGGCCTCGACAGAAGCGAAGACTTCCTCGCGACCGTAATGGCGATTCATCGCGGAAAGCACGCTATCGGAGCCGGACTGGAGGGCGAGGTGGACATGAGGCCGCACTCGCTCCTGGGAAAAGGCCTCGATGAAGCCCGAGTTGACGAGGTCAGGCTCGTAGGAGGAGACGCGGAAGGCGATGCTCTCGGTGCCGGCGACGAGGAGCTTGAGGAGGCCGGGGAAATCGGTATCGCCGTCGCGGTACTGAGCGAGGTTGACGCCGGCGAGGACGATCTCGGCCTTGCCTGCCGCCTCGAGGGCGCGGGCGCGGGAGAGGACCTCGGAGGCGGGGAGGCTCACGGCCGCTCCGCGCGCGATATGGACGCGGCAATAGGCGCACGCGTTGTCGCAGCCGTCCTCGATTTTGAGCGAAGGCCGCGAGTGGAAGCTGAAGGCTTCCGGATTGTAGGCGAAACGGCCGTCGACGCCCGCGGCCTTCGGTTCCCGCGCCGTCGCCTGGACGCCGGAGAGCCAGGCGCCGAGCGCCTCGAAGAGGGGCGGCCCGCAGGGCGCCTTGCCGGCCTGAACGAGGCCGGACTCGGCAAGGAATGAGGGCAGGCCGAGGAGCTCGGCCTTGAGAGCGCCTTTAAGCACAAGGGCGCGCCCGCCCAAGGAAGAAAGCGATTCGGCCTCGACCTCGGCGTAGCAGCCGGTGATAAGGACGACAGCCTCGGGATCGGCCGCGAGGGCGAGCCGGACGATGCGACGGGCCTTCTGCTCGGCTTTGCTCGTGACGGTGCAGGTATTGACGATGACGAGCTCGGCGGGAACCGCCTCGTCCGCGTCGAAGGAGAGGACCTCGGCACCCGCTCGCGCGAAGGCTTCCGCGAAGGACTCGGTCTCGAGTTGATTGAGCTTGCAGCCGAGGGTGTGGAAGGCGACCCGGAGGCTCATGCGCTAGCGTAACTTATCGGTTACGCGGGCGACTCCCGAAGAGGCGTCCTCGAGCCGCGGATCGATGGAGAGGGCTTTCTTGTAAGCCTCGAGCGAGTGGGAGAAGTCGCCGTAGCGCTCTCGGGCGTAGCCGAGGCGGGTCCACCACTTCGCGCTTCCGGGCGAGAACTGGAGGGCGGTCGACAAGGCTATGTCGGCGTGGCCGAAGCGGCCGAGCCTGATATATATCTCGCCTAGATAATAATAGGCCGCGCCGACGCGCTCCCCCTCGGGCAAGGCGCTGACATAATTCTGAAAATTCCGCAAGGCCGCGTCGTTGCGGCCGAGGAAGTAAGCGGTCTCGCCGAGGACCTCGGTGAGGCGCGGATCGCGACGGAGGGCATAACCTTTAAGCGCGTAGTTCTCCGCGTCGGCGTAGCGGCCCATCGCGACGAGGGACCAGGAGAGGAGGACGTAGGAATCGACGCCGGAAGGGTCGGCCGCTATCGCGGCGAGGCAGGCGCGGCGGGCGTCGTCGTACTTACCGTCGGAATAGAGCTTTTGCGCGTCGGGCTTGTCCTGACAATAAAGGAAGGCCGTTCCAAGGAGCGCGAGAAGGGGGAGGAGGATGGCCGCCCGGCGCGCCCTAGGCGGGAGCATTGGTCTGAGGGGCTGTCATGCGGCAAGCGCCGTTAAGGCGGCAGCCCGTCTCCATGGTAATCTGAGGAGCGGTTACGTCGCCGTCCACCGAGGCGCAAGCAAAGAGCTCGACCTTCTCCTTGGCGGAGATATTGCCCTTGACCCTGCCCTTGACGGACACGATGTTGGCTACGATGTCGGCCTCGACCTCGGCCTTCTCGTCGATATAGAGGTCGCTTTCGGAGCGTACGATGCCCGAAACCTTGCCCTTGATCATGAGGGGCTTGGTGAAAAGCATTTCGCCCGCGAACTCGACATCGGGCGCGAGAATAGTATCGAGCTGTTCCTCGTCGATGGCGGTAATTTGAACTTCGGTCATACGCGAGGATGATACGGCAAGCCGCGCCGAATGGCAATCAGGGAGGAGGGGCCTTCAGCGCCCTGTATACGGCGGCGAGCTCCTCGGGCCTTAGGGCCTCGGCGCGGACGTCCGCCTTCTTGCCCAGGGACTTTAGGGCTGAAGTGAGCTCCGCGTCGAGGTCGGAGCCTAGGTCGCGGCCGAGATAGGGGCACAGGACGGGAGAAGCGGCCTTCAAATTGTTGCGCATGGTCTTGCGCCGCGACGAAAAGAGGGCGCGCACGAAGGCCGAGAAGCCCAGCCTGTCCTCCGAGGCCACGGGGTCCGGCCGCCTCTCCATGCGCACGACCGTGCTTACCACGTTGGGCTTGGGCCAGAAGGAGCTCGCGCCGAGATCGCAGGGAAGCTTCGATCGGCAGACCGAGTTGCAGAGCACGGAGAAGGACGAATAGTCCTTGGTGCCCGGCCCCGCGCACATGCGAAGCCCCGCCTCCTTCTGCACCGTGAAGACCATGGTGGAAGTCACGCAGTCCCCCTCGATAAGGGAGGCGACGATGGCGTTGGCCGCGCTGTAGGGCAAGTTGCCGAAGACTCGATCGGGCATTCCCGAAACCCCGCGTTCCGCTTTCCAGGTATCGATGAAGTCGCCCTCCACGAGCTTGAAGCGAGGATTGCCACCGAAGATGCGCGAGAGCAGGCGCGCGAAGCCGTGGTCTATTTCGAAAGCCGTGACATCGAGCCCTGAGTCGAGGGCGATAGCGGTCATCGAGCCTATGCCGGGGCCTATCTCCCAGACGCGCATACCGCTCGTAGCCTTCAGCTCGGCGATGATGCGCTCCCGGGACTTTCGGTTAATCAGAAAGTTCTGCCCGAAGCGCTTGGACATGGCCAGGCCCTCGGCCTCGAGAAGGGCCTGCAGGGCTTGGGGAGAGTCGTAGTCGGGCGAGAGAGGCTCCGTACTCGGCATAGGGGCGAGCATATACCAAGGCGACGATGCCGACTACGGCGAGGCTCGCCGCGATACGCGAGACCACAGACGGCAGGCTAATGATTGGAGCGGCCGCGGCGGTGTTCATGATGCCCATGAGAAGGCTGTACAGGAAGTCCGATACCGGAATCACGAGGCCCACCGCGAAGGGAAAGATCGAGCAAAGGAGGCCCGCGCCCATGCCCCACCACATCGTGGCGGTGACAAGGGGGCCTGCGGCGATCGAGGCGGGGATGCCCGCGAGCTGTAGACAGCCGAAGCTGAAAGCGAGGAGCGGCCACACTGCCGCTTGGGCGGCGAGGGCGGCAGAGGCCGGCCCCAGGAGAAAGGGCGGAAGTATCCGGCCTAAGGCGAAGGAAAAGCGCGCTCCGAGGACGGCGAGCCCCAGGACCGCAAGGTACGACAGTGTGAAGGAGAGACTACGCGCGCTCTCCGGGTCGATGCTTACCATAAGAAGGAAGGACAAAGCGAGAGAGACGAGCCATTCCTGGGGCCGATCCAACCTTAGGGCGATGGAGCCTATCCACATCATGAGAACCGAGCGAAGGAGCGAAGGCCCCGCGCCGGCTATCCACATGAAGAGGCTCGCGAGAATGGCGCCTCCGAAGCGCGCGCGCAGCGGCCCGACCAGAGGCCTGAACGCGGCGATCGCGAGGACGGCGAGTACGGACAAATGCTCGCCCGAAAGCGCGAGGATGTGCGAGCAGCCTGCAGCCTTGAAGGCTTCCGATTCCTCGGACGCGAGGCTGTCCCTCACGCCGAGGATTAAAGCTTGTAAGAGGCCCGCCGATTTCTTGCCGACACGAGAAAGCGCCAACCGGCAGGTCTCGCGAGCGGCGCTCCTCGCGCGATCCAGGCTCCCTCCGCGGTCGACTACGAGAATATCGCGCGCCTGCGCGAAGAAGGCGGCGCCCGATGAGTTCCCCTGCGCGGCGCCTGGCGAACTGCCCGACGGGGCACCCTCGCTCAAGCGGCCGCGAACGCGGACCAGGGCGCCTGAGTCGACTTCGGCGCCGGCTCGCGCGAGTACCCGAATGCTCGCACGGGAAGACTCCCGAGGGAAGAAGAGCTCTGCCGAGGGACCGCGGCCGGACAAGCCCATGCGCTCGACCCTGATGATGTACGAGCGGAAGCCGTTCTTCGCGGGGCTCGAGTCCGCGGTCAAGCGCCCCTCGAGCCATACGACGGAAAGCGCGTCAGGCCCGCAAACTACTCCTGCCACGGCCGGATCGATGCGGGATAAGCCCGCCTCGTTCCAGGCTATTGCCGCGCCAGAGATGAGCCCCAGCCCAAGTGCGAAAAGGCGCGGACTGCGCATACATCGAGTGCGGCACGATCCGGCGCCGTTGCGAAAGTCGCACAATGCGAGAGCGAGCGACGAGGCAACGACGGCGCAGACGAAAGAGACTAGAGCGAGGGGCGGCCCCGGATAGAAGCTTACGGCCATGCCGATGGCGGCCATGACGGGCAGGCTCAGGCGACGGGACTCGATCTCGATGATTTTGGAAAGGCTCACGAAGCCACTACGCGCACTATGCATGCGCTCGATTTAAAAATCAGCCGGAAGCATGCTATTTAGTGGTAGGTACTTAATAACTCACACCTACTAATTTCTCGTTGCATTCCTTATGTCGAAACTAGTAGTAATATCGAGCTGCCTTAGTCAGGCAAAGCGTCTGCCAGAGTCAGACACGACGCCTGCCAGAGTCAGGCATGACATTTGCCAGAGTCAGACGCGACGTCTGACTGAGTCAGGCACGAGCGCTTAATTTGCATTGAAGACACTATTCAGCGCCGCTACCAGCGAAGCTTGAGCAGAGCTTCCTTGGCCGCGCGCTTTACTGCGTCCGAGTACTGCAGATAGCCGATCTGCAACAGGTAATCGAATGCCGCCTTGTCGCCGAGATCGCCTAAAGCGCCGATCGAGGCGAGCAGTATCTCCTCATCGTAGGGCGAGCCCTGTTCGGTCTGGCCGTTGATGAACTGCAGGTAGAGGGCGAGGGCCTGGGCCGCCTCGGTGGAGCCCATGGCCCCCAGGCAGCCGATCGCTTCGAGAAAGTCCGCCTTCGAGGCCGCGCCCTTGGCGTAGTCGGCCAGAATGAGCTTGAAGTGCGACACGGCGAGGGGCGAGGCGCGCTGCCACTTGAGCGCGCGCAGTTCGCGTATCGAGGCGAGCCTGAGCTCGCGGATCGATTGCACCTCGACGGGCGAATAGGAGCCTAGCTGAGCGGTCGCATCGAGGGCTGCGGAGAGAGCGCTCTCGGCGAGGGCGCCACGGTCGTCGTCGTCGAAGTTTGGGTTGTCCAAGCCGGCGGCGTAGGCGGCGGACTTCTCCAAGGGCGGGTTCTTGGCGATCACGCGGAGGAGATAGCCCCGATAGTCCCCCTTGATCGAGCCGAGGGCCTTGGCTGCCTTGCCCGTAAGATCGGGCGAGTAGCCCGCGACGTAGGCCGAGAAGAGGACGGGAAAGGAGGAACCGTCGCCCAGGACGCCGAGCGCGTCGATGCAAGCCTCGAGCGCGGGATACTCGGGCTGCGAGCCCGAGCGGAAGAGACTGTTCTGCGAGGCGAGGAAGGCGTTGAGATTCTCGGCCACGCGGCTCTCGCCCGTACCGGCGTAGCCCAGCGCGGTAACGGCAGCCTTGCGAACGTCCTGGTCCATGAAGCCTTGGAAGAGGGCCCAGAGATCGTCGATCGCTTGGCTATAGGCGGCTTTGCCGGTCTCCGTGGCAGCGAGGACCGCGAGGTCCTTGAGCTGAGAATCGGCGCCCAGGAGGGCGGAGTTGTCCACGGCGAAGCGCAGGGCCATATCGTAGAGGCTGCCCATGGAGGCGTCGGAACGGGACGAAGCTTCCTTGAGGAGCTCGAGCTTGGTGGTCAGGCTAGCTCGGGCGAAGTTGCGGCGATAGGCGAGGACTATGGAGTCGGCGTCCTGCGCGACCACAGTGGAGCCAAGGCAGAGCGCGAGCGCGAGCGCCGCGGCGATGCGTTTCATTCTAATCCCCCCTGCGGAGAGGCGGCTCCCTCCGGAGCTTCCTCCTCCTCGCGGATATTATACACGAAGGAGCGGATGGCGTTGCGCATACGCGGACTTGGCGTAACGGCTTCCACATGGAGGACGGAGCGGTTGGCCTCCGCGTCATAGTCTACGCTCCGGACAGTGCCGCTCATGACGATGCTGCGCTCCTCGAGACCGAACTGAAGCTTGACCTGGAGCCCCGGCTTGGCCTTCCCTCCGATCGCGACGGCCGCGCCGTCCTCGGAGAGGTCTTGCACAACGGCCCTGAGGCCGGGGATGCGCTCGGGCTTCTCGTAGGCGCCCTCGATGCGCTTGAGCAAGTACAGGTAAGCGGGGATCTTCGACCGGGCCCGCACCGACTTGCGCTTCTGAGTGCGCAGGAGGGACTCCGAGTGCGAAACTTGAAGGACCGGTATATTGCGTATCCGCAGATCGTCGATCACGTAGCTGTCGAAGACGTAGCCCGCGTCCTCGCGACGCCAGAAATAGATCGAGACCTTCTTGCCCTTCCAGACCCAGTCCTTGGGCAGGCGCTGGCCTATCGGATAGGAGACCACGAGGTAGTGCGCGTTGTTGTCGATCACCGTGGAGCCGAAGACCCCGACGCCGTGCACGAGGACGCGAAGCCTCTGCCCCGAGCCGATCTGCCTGGTCGAGCGAATGCCATACTTGAAGCGAGGCTGCTGGAACTCGATGCCCTTGCGCAGAGCGTAGACGTGGTCCATGAGGATCACGCCTTCGCGGCCTCGATCGCGGCCCTCGCGCTTGAGTGAGGCGGCGAGGATCGTGATGGCCCTGTCCATATCGCGCGGGGACCAGAGAATGTTGGTCGGGTCCGCAAGGCCCGCGAGCAAGGCCGCCTCGCGCAGCTGCCGCGCTTCGGGCAGGCTCAGCCCCGCCTCTTTGGCGCGGAGGTAGTACTCGGCCCAAGAGTACCGTTTGCCCCCGCGCATGGCTACGGCCAGCACAATGACGAGGAGGATCGCGACGACGATGGAGAGCAGGGCTATCACTTGCATCGATTTCGCTTCCTTCCGTATGGACGAAACCTAGTATACTGTACACGATTGATCCGGGTCAAAGTAAGCCTGAGGGAGAGGGAAGCGATGAGCGATCGAGAGGAGGACGAGGCACTGGGAAAGGGGCTCGTAAGCCACAGCTCGGCCCGAGGTGAACCCGTGCGGCCGCTCCTCGAGGCCGTTCTCCTACTGGCGGCCTTCTACCTCCCCGCCTACTTGCCCTGGAGCTCCGCCTTCTCCCCGCGGGACATGATGAAGGCCGCCTATCACCTCTCCCTCATCTCGGTCGATCTGCCCCGGGCGCTCTTCGTGCTCTACATCATAGCCGCGAGCGACGGTCTGGGTCCCTTCGGCGTCAAGCGGATCGCGGCCAGGGACCCGCTGCGCGCGCTCTTCGCCGCCAGCGGAGCCATGGCCGTCGTGCTCTGTTCGGGCCTCTGCTTCTCCCTTTTCGGAATCCAGAATCCTCTCCTGGCCGCCGCTCATTCGGGGCCGAGAGCCCAGGCGATACTGGCCCCCCTCGCCCTCGCCTCTTCCTTAGCTGTCGGCTACTGCGAGGAGCTCTTCTTCCGCTCCTACCTCATTAGGCGCCTCGGCCAGGCGGGATTGCCCCTTCTCTGGTCGGCCATCGCCTCGAGCCTCGTTTTCGGCGCCGGTCACAGCTATCAGGGCGTTATCGGCGTAGTTTCGGGGAGCCTCCTCGGCCTCTACTTCGCTTGGCGCTGGATAGATGGTGGGAACATCCACGAAATCGGCCTCGGGCACGGTATCTACGACGCCGTCGTCACGGCTATCGCGATCTATTCCTAAAGCCGCGGCCAGGCTATATTGTCTCGCATGCAGCCGACCGACAAATTCAGGACCGATCTCGATCAGGCAGCCCGCCGAGCAGCCGGTAAGGGCGAGGCGGCCGAGATCGAAGCCCTCAGGACATTCTTCTTCCGCTCCTTTCCCAAGATCGGCGAGGAGACGAAATCCGCCCTCTTCGCCTCCTACCTGGAGGAGAGACGGACTTCCGCAGAGAAGGCGGCCGCCTGGCTCGCGGGCGTGGGCAGCCTCCTCTTCATGGATTACGACGGCACCAAGTTCACCAAGGCCCAATGGGGAGACATCCGCGAAGCCATAGTCCTCGAAGAGGAATCCATCGACATCGAGCTCCTCGAATACGTGATGTCCCTCGTGCTTGACCACGGCGCTCTCTAATGGCCGGGGGTGAGTGGTTCGAGGACGAAAAGTTCTGGGCCGCCTACGCATCGACCATGTTCGACGAGGAGCGCTGGGCCGAGGTGCCCGAGATCGTCGATCGCATCGAACGGCTCGCGCGCCTGTGTCCCGGTCAGGCAGTCCTCGACACCTGCTGCGGCCCGGGGAGGCACAGCATCGAGCTTGCCTCGCGCGGCTATCGCGTCACGGGCGTCGACATATCGGAGGGCTATTTAGAGGCCGCGCGAGCGAGCGCGGAGGGATTGCCCAACGTCCGTTTCATCCGGGCCGACATACGCAAATTCGAGGAGCGCGAAGCGTTCGACCTCGCCCTCAACCTCTTCACGAGCTTCGGCTACTTCGCCGATCCCGAGGACGACCTCGAGGCGCTTCGCCGCATCCATGCCTCGCTTAAATCGGGCGGCAAGCTCGTGCTCGAGACGCAAGGCAAGGAGACTACCGTCCGCGAATTCGTCGAGGGCGAGAGCTTCGAGCGCGCTGGCTGCCGAGTGCGGACCGAGTACTCGGTCGTCGGGCATTGGGAGGGACTGCGAGAGCGCTGGATACTGGACCGGGAAGGCTCGCCCGAGGCGGACTTCTCCTTCGTCCTCAGGCTCTACTCCGCCGTGGAAATGCGCGCTTCGCTGCTCCAGGCCGGCTTCGAAAAGGCCGATATATTTGGAGACCTCGACGGCTCGCCCTACGATCAGAAGGCCAAGAGCCTCGTCGCTTTCGCTATCGCGTAACGCGACTGGCGTATAACGCGCTGTCGCAAAACGTCTTGCTTTATTCCGCTTGCGCGGTACACTAATAACTAGATCGACCCCGAGGAAGGCGACATGAGTAACAAGATAGGCCTTAAGCTCGCCGATGGCGAATTCTACCCTGTGCTCGAGGATGGACGCGCCTCGCGCAAGCGCCTCGTCGTCACCACGGTGCAGGACGGGCAACCAAGCGTCCAGATAGACCTCTACCGAGGCGAAGGCAAGACGGTAGCCGGCGCGAGCTACATCGGCAGTCTCGTCGTCGAAGGCATCCCGTCGATGCTCAAGGGCGAACCGGACATACGCATGGACCTCGGCCTCGCCGAGGACGGCACGCTCACCGCCTTCGCCCAGGAAGCCTCCACCGGCGCGAGCCAAAGCCTCAAAGTCTCGCTCGAGGCCCTCTCCGAAGAAGAGAAATACGAGATCCCCGATTTCGAGTTCTCGAAGGAGGCCCACGAGAAGGCGGACTTCTCCGACGCGGACTTCGAGGGCACCGACAGCCTCCCCTCGGAGGCCGATTCCGCGCAGCTACTCAGCGATGTCCGCACCGATGCCGAGAAGGAGAAGGAGAAGGAGAAGCCCAAGGGCAAGACCCTGCGGATCGTGCTAATCGTCCTCGGCATCCTCATCCTTGCGCTCCTCATCGGGTTCCTCGTGTGGGAATTCGCGCTCCCGGCCTTTGCGGCCAAGCCGGAGTCCTCGCCTGTCGTGACCGCTCAGAGCGCCCCTGCGCCGGCAGTCGCCAAAATCGAGCCGCCGGCCCCCGCGCCCGAAGCGGCTCAGGCTCCCGTACAAGCGGCAGAACCCGCTCCGGCGCCCGAGCCCGCGAAAGTCGCGCCCGCGCCCGAGGCTCCGAAGAAGGACATCACATTCCGCAAGCCCGGCGTCACCCACAAGATCAAGTGGGGAGACACTCTCTGGGACCTCTCCTACTCATACTATCGAGATCCATGGGTCTTCATGCGGATAGCCAAGATCAACAAGATCAAGAACCCCGATCTGATAATCTGCGGCCACAAGCTCTGGATACCCGCCAAGTAACGTGCTAGTTTCGGGGATCACCATGTCGATCCCCGAGACTTTCCACTTCAACGGAAACCGCCTTATCCTCGGCCTAGCGCTTCTCGCCTGGCTGCCTTTTTCCGTCTGGAGCCAAACAGGCGGAGCCTTCGGCCTCTCAGCCGCACGGCTCGCCGAAATATTCGGCTCAGGCGATGTTGCGCCCATCCTCGCGCTCGATACTGCAAAGCTTGACGACTCGGGATCATTCGGTCCCGCTTCGCAGTATTATCTCGCGCTCTGGCTGGACGACCGGATTTCGGAAGATCCGAACGCAGACCTCGCCCCAGCTGCTATTACGCGCATAGCAGCGCTCTACCGCATTGCCTACGATCGTGGGGAAGGCTTCTTGCGAAAAGAAGCCGCGCTCAAGCTCATAGACTTCCTCGCGGCGACTAAGCAATGGGAGAGTCTCGAATCGTTCGCCGCCGAATACGGGCGCGGCAACAAGCGCGAATGGCGTTCGGAGCGGCCCCGGCTCGAGGCGCTGGACGCTCAGGGCAAGGCCGACCAAGAAGGCGAACTCGTCCGCGCTCTCATCACCGACTATCCCGCCGAGGCTGCCAAGGACGCGGCCGCCCTCGATTATTTCGCCGCCGCTGCCGGCCTGAAATCAGGCTTGAACTCGAAGAACGCGGCGTGGGCCAAGGCTTTCCGCATCATCATCCTCGGAAAGCCATGGGGCGAGTGGTCTTCGCGCTCCTACGCCCTCCTCGGCTCGGAGAGCGCTCTGGCCGGCCGCTTCACGGAGGCCGAAGCCCATGCCGCCGCGATGAGGGACGCCGTCTGGCGCAGGGACTACGGAGCGGCCTATGCGGCCGCCAAGTTGGCTCTCCCGACAGTCCTCTCGCGATCGGCCTCTCGATACATGGTAGCAGACTGCGGCAAGGCCTTCCTCTACGCGGGCATGGCGAAGGAGGGCATCCCTCTATTCGCGGAATTCGGCGAAAAATCGAAGGGCGCCGTCGCGTGGACCGCCCTCTTCTACCGCGCGCGCTTCGAGCGCAGCCTCGAGGAATGGGACAAGGCCGAAGCCCTCTTCTCGCGCGCTCAGGCGACGGCGCCCAAAACCGATGCCCAGGCCGACGAGGACAGCGCTGCCTGGTACGCCGCCGATTCGAGCTATCGCGGCTCTCTCGCCGTGGCCGCGAAACTCGATGGGGCCCAGGTCAAGGCTTCGGCCGAGAAGGAAGCGCGGCAAAAACTCCTTAAAAGGCTCATCCTCGCCGCTTCCTCCTGGCAGGAAGCGGAGCCCTTCGCGGACCTCGCCCTCGGGCTCTTCCGCGACGCGCTGCGCTCTCGCGATTGGGCGCTCGTCGCGTCGATGGCTGAAAGCCTCGGCCCCAAGCTCCCGAGCGACACGGAAAGCCGCCTGCGCTACGTTCAGACCCGCGCCTACGAGCTCGGCCTCCTCGGCTCCGGAGGCGAGGGCATCGACGAGAAGGCACGCTCCGACCGAGCGGCCGAGCGCTTCGCCCTCCTCGCGGAAGACAAGTCCGCGAGTGCTTACTACCGCATCCTTGCGGCCTGGCGTGCGGGAGTCAATCTCAGCTTGGCCGCCCCCGACCTCGATGCCGCCGCCGCTTCGGCGCGGGAGCCTGCGCCGATCTGTGAGGAGGCGACGCTCCTCGCGGGCATGGCTCGCTTCGGCCTCGTGGACCTTGCGCTCGCCGAAGCGCGCGGCCACAAGGCCGAACTCGACGATGAATCGTTGCGCTCCCTGGCGGCCCTCTTTTCGGCGCTCGGCCGGCCCGACGACGCCCTCAGGTTCGAGTTGGAACTTTCGAATAGGCCGGACTTCGTGGCCTCGAGGATGGACTTCGAGCTCTCCTACCCCAGGCCCTACCTCCTCGAGCTACGAGATCTCAAGATCGGAGAGAAGCTGCCCGAGGAACTCGCCTACGGCCTCGTGCGCTCGGAGAGCGCCTTCCGAGTAGACGCGGTCTCCGCCGCAGGGGCGGTAGGTCTGTCCCAGCTCATGCCCGGCACGGCGATGAGCCAGGCCAAGGCGCTCGGCATGGAGCGCTACGATCTTAAGAATCCAAAGGACAATCTTGCGATAGGCCTGGGCTACTTTTCCTCTCTCCTCGATCGCGCAGGAGGGAAGCCATTGCGCGCGATGATGGCGTACAACGCGGGATACGGGAGGCTTAAAGCCTGGATAACGGAGTCGGGCGATCTGCCGGACGATCTCCTCCTCGAGGCCATCGGGATCGAAGAGACGAGGGGATATTGCCGTAACATTGTCCAGTCGACGGCTATGTACGGGGAGCTGTATTACGGCAAGGGGAAGGCCGAGATCGTGAAATATTTAATGGAAGGAAGATGAAGCCCGCATTTCTCACAGCGGGCTCTAGGCGGCCATCGAGAAAAGCGTTCCGGCTGGCATCGAGGCGGTCGGAGCGTAGGGCAGTGCGGGAGCCGTCGCTATCGCGTGCATCTCGGCGCCGTATTGCTGGATGAGGGCATCTATTCGGCCGGAGCTCAAGCTCGAGGGCGCCTCGGCGGCGGCGAGGGGGTCCGACTTCTCGCTTTGGAGCTTGCCGATAAGGACGTCGAGGATGTGGAGCTTGTCGATGCTGTAGGCGGCGGTGCCTGCCTCGGCCGCTACGCCTGCGACATGGGCGAAATTCGCGTAGAGGGCTTCACTCTTGAGTACGGGCACGGCTGTCCGTCCCTCGCCGTAGCGGGAAGCGTAAACGTAAGAAAGCGGTATGTAATTGCTGGCCACCACTTCCATAGTTGTCTCCTTCATCCATTTCGTTTATCGGACGATGAGGGGAGGAGATTAATAAAAAATACAGAAGAGGCTCTTTCATAATGCTGACTCAAGGATTTAAAAAGCGAATAGGGTCGACCTTTTCCGGTAGAATGTGGGTTACGAGGACCACAGACGCGAAGAAGGAGACCCTATCCATGACTACAGTAACGG
>Ga0326727_10005394_pt1 | contig 36650 bp, 28 predicted proteins | sample MB2enrmetagenome_FD_207643 | JGI IMG/M metagenome (GOLD analysis project Ga0326727, IMG submission 207643) | Lab enriched peat soil microbial communities from McLean, Ithaca, NY, United States - MB29MY | ecosystem: Environmental > Terrestrial > Soil > Wetlands > Peat | place: USA: New York... | reverse complement strand
AATCGGCGCCCGATGCGGCGCGTTGGGCGATGCTACATTTTGGACCGTGGATACGCTGCTTCGGCGTCGTGCCGGCGCGCAGCGGCAAGCACGTTCCCGTGTACGATCTCAACAAGGGAGATTATCTTAAGTGGCTGGGCTGCGGAGACGTCCTCGTGGATGACTCGGCGGGGAGCATTCATCAGGCTGAATTGCTTGGCCTGAGAACGCTGCTGTATCCTCAGCCGTGGAACGACAGCGCGCTGACAACCGACGTGCTGCTGCGGAAGCTTTCCGATATGGCGGAGGAGCCTTGATCAAGCTTTCGGATTATGTCATCCGTTTTCTTTTCGAAGCCGGCATCCGGCGTATCTTCATGCTTGCGGGCGGGGGCTGCATGCATCTTGTCGATTCCGTCGGCCGGCAGCCCGGACTCGATTATGTCTGCTGCCTTCACGAGCAGGCGGCGTCTTTTGCGGCGCAGGCCCACGCCGAATACACGGGGAGTCCAAGCGCGGTTCTCGTAACGACCGGCCCCGGGGGGACAAATACCATCACCGGCCTTGCGGCCGCGTGGCTCGACTCTTCACCTTGCATCTTTCTTTCAGGACAGGTAAAACGCGCCGACCTTCTGACAGGCCGAGGCGTGAGGTCCATGGGACCGCAGGAAGTCGATACTGTTTCCGTTGTCAAGCCATTGACAAAATATGCAAAGACGATCGTTGATCCAGGCGACATTCGCTTTGAACTTGAGAAGGCGCTCTATCTGGCGACTAGCGGACGGCGCGGCCCGGTCTGGCTGGATTTTCCGCTCGATGTGCAGGCGCAGATCGTCGATGAAGCTCGATTGCGTGAATTCGTGCCGGAACCGGTCGCCGGCAACAAAGACGAATTGCGAAGGAAGGTGTCTCATGCCGTCGAGTTGCTAAAGAAAGCCGAGCGTCCGGTGTTCCTCGTCGGGAATGGAGCGCGGCTGGCTCATCTGGATGGCTTGATTCAGAGATCGGTCGTCCGTCTCGGGATTCCAACGCTTTTGACTTGGAAAGCGATGGATATGCTTCCCGAGGACCATCCCTATTTCGCCGGGCGGCCGGGTTCTGTCGCGGCGCGGGGCGCGAATTTCACACAGCAGAACGCGGACTGGATTCTGGTTCTTGGAGCTCGGCTGGATATGCCGCAGATAGCCTTCAGTCATAGGAATTTCGCGCGCGCGGCGAAGAAGATATTGGTGGATGTCGATTCCCGCGAGCTTTCAAAGTTCGAAATGAATATAGACGTCGCGGTTAATGCCGATGCCGGAGATTTCCTGACCGAGCTCATGGCGCAGCTCGAAACGGCGGAACTGCCGGACGTAAGCGCATGGGTTGCAAAATGCGCGGATTGGAAAGAAAGGTATCCCGTGATTCTGCCTGAATACCGGCAGGAGAATCGCGGCTTCGTGAATACCTATGTCTTGATGGACGTGCTATCCGGCCTCTGCGCCGCGGAAGACGTGCTGGCTCCCGGCAGTTCCGGGGCCTGCAGCGACATATTTCTACAGTGCTTCAGGCTGAAACAAGGACAGCGGGTGGTGAACTCACCTTCACTTGGCGCTATGGGAACGGGTCTGCCAGGAACCATCGGGACGTGTCTGGCAAGTGGAAGGCGACGCACGGTCTGTGTCGTTGGCGACGGAGGGTTTCAGCTGAATATTCAGGATCTCGAGACGGTGCGCCGCCTCGATTTGCCGATCAAATATTTCGTCCTGTGCAACGGGGCCTATGCATCCATCATGGAGTCCCAGCGCAACCACTTTGAAGGCAGGCTCGTGGGCAGCGATCCCTCCAGTCGCTTGACGCTTCCGGATGTCCGGAAGGTCGCGGAAGCATACGGCATTGCTACCCGGGAGATTGCAAACCACACCGACATTGAAGGCAAAGTACGCGAGGTTCTCGATCTGGCCGGGCCGGTCGTCTGCGCCGTCAATGTTTCCTCCGACCAGGTCACTGCGCCGAGAGCGACTTCAACCGTGCTGCCGGACGGAACCATAGTCAGCCTGCCCATGGAAGATATGTCGCCGCGGCTGCCGCGCGAGGAATTCCGCGCAAACATGATCGTTCCGCCTCTGGAGGATTAGACGTGCCTGCAAATAGGGTTACGCCTCGGGATCTGGAAATGATTCTGACCCATACGGCTTCGTTCTGGAGCGAGCTGCGGGCAGCGTTTGTTTCTGAGTGCGCCGGATGTGAAGAAGGAGACTTATGAACAATTCCATGCGCCACATACGCCCATACAGAATATTTGCTTTGATCGAGGCGCGTCCCATGGAACGGGTTGTAAATGTCCCCCTCCCGAGTCGGCGCGGCCTTGGCGGTACGTCTCTCCTGGAGGCCTTTCTGATCCTCGCCGGCATTCGAGTCGTGGGTGCGCGGCGGGTATTCGAATTCGGTACGTTTCTTGGAACAAACACGCTGAATATGGCCCTGAATTCGAGCGACGATGCGAAGATCTTCACTCTCGATCTGGATGAGCAGCACGCAGTCGGCGCACGACAAATGGATGCAGATGCGCAGCTGACGCGGATGCACCTAACTTCTCAATCGTTGCTGGACTTCGCTGGAACACCCGCCGCCGGAAAGATCGTTACTCTCTTCGGCGATTCGACTAAATTCGATTTTTCATCCTTCAAGGGAACGGTGGATTTCTCGTTTATCGATGGCGGCCACGATTTTGCAACCGTAAAGTCGGATACCGAGAACGCCCTGGAAATGGCCGCGAAAGAAACTCCGTCGGCCATAATGTGGCATGACTATCGGCGCCTGGAATATCCGGATGTGACCCGTTATCTTGACGACCTGGCGCTGCAACGAGATCTATTTCATGTCGAAGACACAACCCTTTGTGTGTGGTTCAACGATTCCAAGGGTTCGATTCTTCCCCGGCTCGCGGTTTAGCAGCCCTTTTTATCCACGGAGAACCAAAATGGCCGCGCCGCTCTCGGCTCTTGATCTCGACCTTGTACTCGCACATACGCTGGAACTCTGGCGCGAGATGCGCGGCCAGCGAATCTTTGTAACCGGCGGCACGGGATTCTTCGGCTGCTGGCTGGTTGAAAGCTTCTGCCACGCGAATCGGATCCTCGGCCTGGGCGCGGAGATGAAGATACTCACGCGAAACCCTGGAGCCTTTGCGCGGAAGTGTCCTCACCTCGCTTCAGATGCGGCAATCGCGCTGCTCAGCGGAGATGTCAAGGATTTTACCTACCCCGATGGCGAATTCAAGTATGTGATCCATGCGGCAACCGAGGCCGGTGCGAAACAAGCAACCGAGAACCCCATTGAGATGCTGGCGACGATTCTTCGCGGAACGGAACGAACATTGGATTTCGCCGCGGCTCACGGCACGCGAAAGTTCCTGCTTGTGAGTTCAGGCGCCGTGTACGGAAAGCAGCCGCCTTCAATAACTCACCTCAGCGAGGATTACGCGGGCGCGCCAGACCCTCTGAGATGCGAATCTGTGTATTCGGAGGGGAAGCGGGCTGCGGAGTCGATGTGCGCCGTCTATGGGGCCAGGCACGGGATTGAATGTAAGATTGCGCGATGCTTTGCGTTTGTGGGCCCGCATTTGCCGTTGGATGCGCACTTTGCCATAGGAAACTTCATTCGCGATGCGATGAGAGGAGATTCAATTGTGGTGAATGGGGACGGCACTCCCAAGCGCTCGTATATGTACGCGGCGGACCTCGCTATCTGGCTTTGGTCGATCTTGTTTCGAGCGCCGGCGATGGAGGCATTCAATGTCGGTTCGGACCGGGCCATCGGTATCCTGGAACTCGCGTATGCGGTGAATGCCGCCATCGGTTCGAAGGCTAATGTGCGGGTTGCGCAAGAGGCCGTTGCTGGAGCGCGGGCGCCGCAATATGTTCCGAGCATCGAGAAAGCAAAGCAACAGCTAGGTTTGAAATGCGAAGTATCGCTGGAGGACGCCATTCGCAGAACCGCGGCATGGCACGGGCATCGTCAAGCAATTGAGGGATGAGCCTGGCCGGGCAACACATTGGGCCGGCATTCTGTAGATCTAACCGCCTTCGAGGCCGTCCAGTGCTTGCGGGTCACCCATATGAAGCGCAATCTTAGCGGCGATCGATTCGAACGAAGTATAGCGGGATGCTCGAGATTGCGGAGGCTGGCGAGGGATACCGGATGCAAGCATTGGATTAGGCGAAGCTCCGTATTGAAGCTCTATCGGGAGAAGGACGACATGGTAAGAGTTCTAGCTCGGCGCACGGTTTCCCCCCGCGGGACAAAGTACCTGCTGGCGGGCGGATGCAATACGCTTTTCGGCATCTGCGACACCCTGGCCATAACCAGGTTATTCCTCCTGCTGATTCCGTCGCAGCCGAAGTTGATGGGAACCGCCGCCATGCTGCTCACCTCTTTCTTCAATATCGCCTTTTCCTTCCTGGCTTACAAATGGTTCGTCTTCAAGACCAAGGGCAACTACCTGCGGGAATACGCGAGGAGTTTGCTGGTATATCTGCCCAGCATCGCAGTCAATACCCTGGCGGTGGCTCCCTTGAGCGCCGCCTTGAGTTTCATGAATGCGCCGGTCAAGAGCCTGACGAGGATAGATGGAGGTTCGGTCTACCTAGCCAGTGCGATCCTGCTGGCGATTACGTTCGTCCTCAGCTTTTTTGGCCACAAGCATGTATCTTTCAGGCAAGCCGGCATCCCCCCTGAGCGGCGTTCCGGTAACAAGGTAACGTGAATGCCTCCGGCGCCCGGATGCGAGCGGGGAGGCGCTGCGGATGCAGCTGTCCGCGCCGGCTTGGCCCGGGTATTCCCGATCCGGCGGGAGTGGACCCGCATGGTAAGCTGTTGCAAGACGAAAAGGAGCGGGGGCTGATATGAAGAAGATCAGCGTGGTAAGTCCGTGTTACAACGAAGAGGGAAACATCGAACCGCTGACCGACCGGGTCCGGGCGATCTTTGCCGCGATGCCGCAGTATTGCTATGAGCACATCATCATCGACAACCATTCGACCGACAGAACAGTGGAGATTCTGCGGGGGATCGCGGCCAGGGACAAGAACGTCAAGGTGATTCTGAACGCGCGGAACTTTGGCCACATCCGGTCGCCGCATCACGCCATCATGCAGGCGGCGGGCGACGCTGTGATTGCGCTGACGAGCGACTTGCAGGATCCTCCGGAACTGATCTGCGAGATGGTGCGGGAATGGGAGGGAGGTTATCCGATCGTGGTCGGGATCAAGACGACGAGCGAAGAAATGACGCTGATGTACGCGATCCGTTCCGCGTATTACAGGTTGGTGGGACATCTTACGGACGTCAAGGTCCTTCAGCACTTTACAGGTTTTGGGCTTTACGATCGCAAGGTAATCGAGATTCTGCGACAGGACTTTCGGGATCCGTATCCCTACTTTCGCGGGATGATTGCGGAGATTGGACTCCCACACAAGCAGTTGCCTTACAACCAGAAGCGTCGTGAGAGCGGCATTACAAAGAACAACTTCTACACTCTGTACGACATGGCGATGCTGGGTATCACGAATTTATCCAAGGTGCCGCTGAGGCTGGTGACATTTGGCGGGTTCGTCTGCGCTTTCCTCAGTCTGATTGCGGGATTTTCTTATCTGGTGGCCAAGCTGGTCTTTTGGAATAGCTTTCAACTGGGCCTGGCTCCAACGATGATCGGCTTGTTTTTCCTGGGTTCGGTGCAACTGATTTCAACCGGGATCATTGGCGAGTACGTCGGTTCGATTCATACTTCTGTGCAGAACCGCAAGTTGGTAATCGAGCAGGAGCGCATCAACTTCTAAGACGGGTTATGCATGCAACGGCTGCGCGCCTTGATGCCACCCGGCCGTGTAGCGGATGGTATCGCGCAGGCCAAAACCGGGACGCAAGCCGCGCGCCGGAACGGATCGGCGGCAGTTGCCGATTGCCCGGGTGGCCGCTCAACGCAATCTGACGCCGGCCGAATCACGGGCCAGGCAGAAACGCGAGGCCGGAGTATCGCTGAGCTGCCACCGGTTTCCGTCAAGCGAGGTGCGGTTGTGGCTGAGCGCGATGGCATACAACCTGGGCAACCTGTGGCGGCGCCTGGTGGCGGCGAAGGGAATCGAAACATGGTCGTTGACCGGCTTGCGGCAGCGGCTGGCGAAGACCGGCGGCCGATTGGAACAGCTTCCCGGCTCCCAACTGGCCATTGTGCGGCATTCCCCGGTACACTACCCCATGGACGAGTGAGTTTACTATGCTGCGGACATCGATAGCTCGAAGGTCATCTGGGCGCGGGAGATAGATGCCGCCGACAACCTTGAACTCATTCGCTACTGCCGCGACCGGCAGGTCTGGCTGGTGCAGCCGGACACTCAGCCTGCTAAAGTGTCTCCGTACGTCATGCCTGAGCAGGCAGCGGCCGCCGCTCAGCGATTGAACTTCAGATAAGTCGAGAGAGTTGACAGATGCGATCGACAGGGGTCAGCGGGAAAACGGCAATCGAAGCCTCACCGGAGACCCATGCTAAGGCGTGGCTTGCGCGCAGGCAGCGGTGCCTCAGCTACCTGATCTTCGCCGTGTGCGCCGGCTTATATCTTCTGCCGTTCATGCGTCTTCTTCAGTTGGGGTTGGATGAAGGATTCTTTCTCGATGGCGCCGCGGGGATTGTTCACGGCCAGGTCTTCGCGCGCGACTTTTTAGAGGTCATGGGGCCAGGATCATTCTATTGGCTGGCGGCCTACTTCAAGCTCTTCGGCGTCACATTTTTGGCCTCGCGCATATGCCTGTTCGTTTCATCCCTCGGGACGGCTCTGTCGATCTATTTCCTGTCCTGCCGCGTATGCCCGCGATACCGGCTGCTTCCCTGTCTGATTCTGGCGGGCACCGGTTTCGGCGTGTTTTGGCCGGGAATCAGCCATCACGTGGACAGCGACTTCTTTGCGCTCCTGTCGGTCGCCTGCGTGGTTCTTTGGCATGAGAGGCACCGCAACAGCCTGTTGATTGCCGCCGGCGCCCTGGCCGGGATGACCGCTTGCACTCTGCAACCGAAAGGCGTGTTGCTGTTTTCCGCATTTTTGGCTTGGTTCTGGCTTCAGCGCCGGAAGATTGCAGCGCCTCTGTTCTCGATGGGCATGGTGACCGCGGGCTTCCTGGGCGTCGTGGGGTCTATGCTTCTGTACTTCCGGACCCAGGGAGCCCTGGGCAGCCTGGTTTATGTCAACGTCGTGCAGCCATATCGGAATTACGGAGGAGTGAATACCGTTCCCTATGCGCAGGGAATCATCAGTTGGTATTGGGATCGTTACATATTGATGAAGGATGCCTTTAACTGGCCCTTCGACCTGGCGGCGATCGCCGTGGCGGCGACCTTGATTGCGCCTTTGCTGTTTGTCGCGGCTCTTCCAGCTTTGATACCCCTTTCCGCGTTGCCGGCGATCCTCCCCGGCCGGAACAAATGGAGGACCGTGACGCCGGAGATTGCACTCTATGGGCTTTGCGGATCGGCATTGTGGCTTTCGGAGATCCATCGCAAGGATGTATTTCATCTGGTATTCGGATCGCCGCTGCTGATCGTTCTATGCATCTACTTCCTGGATGCGAACCGGAGCAGGTTTTCCGGCTATGCGTTGCAGCTTCTTGCGATAGCCGCAGCCTGGCTGGCGACCTTCAATCTTATAGGGGTTCTGACGGCGCACTCCGTAATGACGCGAGTAGGTTCAGTAGCCGTATTCAGAGACGATCCGGTACTCGCGTCCATAGATAAACATGTCTCCGCGGGTGAGGAAATGTTTGTCTATCCGTATCACCCGATGTACTATTTCCTCTCCGCGACAACAAACCCCACGCGCTACAGCGGCCTGGCGTACAACTACAACACCCCCGCGCAGTTTCAGGAGGTCGTGAGTGTCTTGGAGCAAAGGCGGGTGAGATATGTCGTTTGGGATACTGGTTTTCCAAGACAGAAGGACTTCTTCCCTGGATCGCTTCCCAAGAGTCCCGACGATCGGATCATGGAGCCTTATCTGGAGTCCCACTATAGAATGGTGGAGGATGACCAGGGCGTCTGGATCATGGAACGAAAATGAACCGCATCCTCACACTCCACGGCCCGAGCGGAGGACTCCGATGGCGCTGGCCTGAATGGACCGCAATATTTGTCTTCGAGGCCGCGGTCGCGTCTGCCTTCCCCTGTCGCGAGCCATGGACGGACGAGGCTCAGGCATGGCAGCTCACGCTGCCTTTGGCTCCGCGCGCCAATTCAGACTTGCACCTTCGCTGAAACGGGAACTGGCAGGACACTGCACTATCAAGGCAGGAATTCAGGCCGCAAGAATGAAGAGCCCACGATCTGAATCCTTGCGTTGCGGACGGAAAGACGATCTGGAATGATCGAAGTTTCGAAATGCGTGATTTGCGACGGCGAGATGCTTCGGCTCAAACGAGCATTGGTGGCGCCATTCCTCGCCAGGAGGATTTGGGGCCGGTCACCGTTTTGCGTGGACCTGGTCCAGTGTAAAGCCTGCGGATTCATCTTCTACAACCCGCGACTTGACACATCCGAGGAGGGCCGCATTTATTCCGGATACCGGTCGGATGAGTATCGGCGAATGCGCCAGGCATCTGAACCCTGGTATACCGCGAGCTTCAACGCAAACCTAGCCTCGCACGATTCGTACAAACTCCGCAGGGAGACGCTTGCCGCGATACTTCTGCAACATGCCGGGAAGCGAGAGATTCGGCGCGTGCTCGATTACGGAGGCGACCGGGGCGATCTGGTGCATGGATTGCTCAATGACGCCACGGCTTTTGTCTACGACATTTCCGGTGTACCGGCTGTTGAAGGAGTGACGTCAACGACCGATCCAGCCGCATGCGAGGCTGATCTGATAATCAGCAGCAATGTGTTGGAGCATGTTTCGTTTCCGCGACGCCTGCTCGAAGAAATCCTGAGGGCAACCCCCGCTGAGGGCATGGTCTTTCTAGAAGTTCCCGCAGAATCGCCTTTCCAATTGAATAGATTGGTCAGGCGCGCAATGCAAATCGGAATCATGTCCCTCATGCACCCCTCCCTGGCACGATCTGTATTGCGCCCCGCCAGCCTCTACATGATGCACGAGCATATCAACTTCTTTACGGAGCAGGCGTTAGCCGGTCTGATGAGTTCCTGCGGGTTTGAGGTAACAGCGTCGGGAAGCTACTGCGGCGATGGAAGGGCGGGCAAGGCAGATATGGTGTGGTGCCTGGGAAAAGTCAAGGAACCTCCGAGCAGGCGCCCGATTCCGTAACGCCAAGACGAACGCGGCAGATTATCCGCGCTTCAAGAGCCCCGGCTGTCCCAGCTATGACGAATTACGCATGCCAATGCCGGCGCTGCGCGGAGCCGCTCGCCTGCTCCCGCAACTGGCGGTCTGATTGAGATTCGATTCGAGATTCCGCTACGCACCAGGCCGGGACGCCATCTTGAGTCCATTCTACGACCTCGTTGCCCGGAGCGCGGAATTCCTGCCCGTTGCGACCTCGCCGATCGCCTCGGCCACATGGTCGAGCATGGGCCTTGTCAGTCCGGGATAGACGCCCACCCAGAGGACGTTGCGCATTACGAAGTCCGTGTTCTTCAGGTCCCCGATCACACGGCAGTCTATCCCCTCGTATGCGGGTTGCCGCACCAGGTTGCCGCCGAAGAGCAGGCGCGTGCCGATCTTTCGCTCCTCCAGCCGGCGCACCAGATCGTCCCTGGTGAAAGGCGCAGCCTCGCGCACGCCGAACGGAAAGCCGAACCAGCTGGGGTCGGAACCGGGCGTAGGCTCGGGCAGCAGGAGCACGCCTGCATAGGGCTCGAGGGCGGCGCGCAGATGGCGGAAGTTCTCCTTGCGGCGTTCGATGAAGTACGGCAGCTTCACGATTTGCGCAGCGCCCAGCGCGGCCTGCATGTCGGTCGCCTTCAGGTTGTAGCCGATGTGCGAATAGGTGTACTTGTGGTCGAAGCCGCGGGGCAAATCGCCCAACTGCCATTCGAATCGTCTGCCGCAGGTGTTGTCTTTTCCGGGATCGCACCAGCAGTCGCGGCCCCAGTCGCGGAAGGATTCCATGAGCACCCGCAGCGCGGGCTTGTCGGTGAGCGCCGCCCCGCCCTCGCCCGTGGTGATGTGGTGCGCCGGATAGAAGGACACCGTGGCGATGTCGCCGAACGTGCCCGCATTCCTGCCCCTCAGCGTGGAACCGAGCGCATCGCAGCAGTCTTCGATCAGCCAGAGATCGTGCTTCCGCGCGAAGGCGGCAACGGCCTCGGCATCGAAGACATTGCCCAGCGTGTGCGCGATCATGATGGCGCGCGTCTTCGGGCTGAGCGCCGCTTCGAGCTGCGTAACATCCACTTCAAAGGTAGGCAGCGTCACATCCAGAAACACCGGTACCAGACGGTTCTGGATGATGGGGTTCACCGTTGTCGGGAATCCAGCGGCGACGGTGATGACTTCATCGCCGGGCTTCAACTGGCGGTTGCCCAGTTGCGGGGAAGTAAGGGCAGAGACGGCGAGCAGATTTGCCGAGGAGCCGGAATTGACCAGCGAGGCGCCGCGCACGCCGACAAATCGGGCCAGCTGGCGCTCGAATTCCCTGGCAAAGCGGCCGGTGGTGAACCAGCTATCGAGCGCCGAATCGATCACGGATTGCAAGTCGGACGCGTCGATTACCTTGCCGGAGACGGGAACGGAACTCTCGTCCGCAACAAAAGTCCGCGCGGGAAACGCCTCGGCAAAATACTCCGCGGTCAAATCGAGAATGCGCTGGCGCAACTCCGCCGCCCGTGTGCTCATTGCTGGCGCTCCTGATGGGAGTGGAAAACCGAAGTCAGCTGATCTCATTTTACTTTGCCGGCGACCGGCCTTTCCAGTAGACTACCTGGCATGAGAGTTGTCATCCTGGCAGGCGGCTTGGGTACGCGTCTCAACGAAGAGACCGTTGTGCGCCCCAAGCCCATGGTGGAAATTGGAGGACAGCCGATCCTCTGGCACATTCTCAAGATATACAGTCAGCATGGCATCAACGACTTTCTAATTTGCCTCGGTTACAAGGGATACATGATCAAGGAGTTCTTTGCCAACTATTTCCTGCACACGGCGGATGTGACATTCCACATGCAGGAAAATCGTATGCAGGTGCATGGGCAGACTACCGAGCCCTGGCGCGTTACGCTGGTGGAAACGGGCGAGGATACGATGACCGGCGGCCGTCTCAAGCGTATCGCCCCGTATGTGGCAAAGGATGATTGCTTTTGCATGACTTATGGCGACGGCGTCGCGGATGTGGATATTACTGCGCTGATCGCCTTCCATAAACGGCATGGCAAGCTGGCCACGCTGACGGCCGTGCAGCCCCGGCAGCGATTTGGCGTGCTGGAAAGGACCGGCGATACGGTCACCGCGTTCCGCGAAAAAGCGCAAGTGGACGGAGCCTGGATCAACGGCGGTTTTTTTGTCCTTTCGCCCGGCGTGCTTGAACGCATCGAGGGCGACGCAACGATCTGGGAGCGCGAGCCGATGGAAGCACTTGCAGCGGACGACAATTTGAGGGCATTCGAGCATAACGGATTCTGGCAGCCGATGGATACGTTGCGCGATCAGCAGTTGTTGCAGGCCCTTTGGGCCAGCGGCAAGGCGCCCTGGAAGACTTGGTGAGAGCTGTGTGGGAGAACCGCCGCGTCTACCTGACTGGACACACCGGGTTCAAAGGGAGCTGGATGTCGCTGTGGCTGGCGAGTCTGGGTGCAGCGGTGCACGGGTATGCGCTCGCGCCGGAGGGTGAGCAAAACCTCTTCACCGAAGCGCGCGTCGCGGATTGCGTCGAGCACGAATTGGGCGACATCCGCAATCTGGCGGAGCTGGAACGCTCCATGGCGGCGTTCCAGCCCGAGGTTGTCTTCCACCTGGCGGCCCAGCCGCTGGTGCGCCGCTCCTACGCGAATCCGATCGAGACTTACTCGACCAATGTTATGGGCACAGCGCATGTGCTGGACGCCATTCGTCGCATCTCCTCCGTGCGCGCCGCCGTCATCGTCACCACGGACAAGTGTTATGAGAACCGCGAGTGGCTGTGGGGATATCGCGAACAGGACCGGCTCGGCGGCTTCGACCCCTACAGCAACAGCAAGGCCTGCGCGGAACTGGTGACAGCGGCGTATCGCAATTCATACTTTCCGCCGGCGCGCATTCGGGAACACAAGGTTGCGCTGGCCTCGGCGCGCGCGGGCAACGTCATCGGCGGCGGAGACTGGTCGGAGGACCGTCTGATCCCGGACCTGGTGCGCGGATTTCTTTCCGGCAAGCCGGCGCGCATCCGCTCTCCGCAGGCAATTCGCCCTTGGCAGCACGTGCTGGAACCGCTGGCCGGATACATTGCTCTGGCCGAGCATTTGCTACAGGACGCCGCTGGATTCGCGGGCGCATGGAACTTCGGCCCGGCGGATGACGATGCCTGGCAGGTAAGCCGCATCGCCGATGCAGTGGCCGCATTGTGGGGCGATGGCGCCAAATGGGTGCGCGATGCGGCGGAGACTCCGCATGAGGCAAGTTATCTGAAACTGGATTCCAGCAAGGCGCGCTCGCTACTCGGCTGGCGCCCGGCGCTGCCTATCGATATTGCTCTGCGCTGGCTCGTGGAATGGTTCGCCGCATGGCGGCGGGGCGAGGATATGCAGGCCTTCACGCTCAGCCAGATTGCCGAATATCAGGTCCGCCGCCAGAAGTAGTCGTCTCATCGCTCCGCTCATGCGACAAAGCGTGGCGCGCGGCGCTGTACCGATGCTGCGGCTTCGCGGAAAAGGACAAGAGCCTGGCCGGATTTGCCTGTGTTCAGCTCTGCAATCGCCCGATAATAAAGCTGGTGAGGATCTTGCGAGGTACCGTCTTGCCGCTGCCGTGCAGCATCTTCTTGCTCTTGAGCCGACTGCCGCTCCCGAGGTCGTTTCCCCCAACAGCCGATCGATTTGTGAAACAAAACACCAAGAAACAGCGCGATCGCCGAGAAACCGGCAGTTGGAGCCTGTTATTGACTTCCCTGCAAGCTGCCGATTCCAAAGCGCCTGCCGGCCAGACGGCCTCCTGGCGGATCGCCGCGACTTGTTGATTCTGTTTAACTTCCACCAAAGTCAATCACACGCTCCAAGGCCCGGCGAAATCATGGCATGTCGGGTTGGCCGATGCGCTCGATCGCCATGGCGGTCGCTTCGCCGCCGCCGATGCAGATGGAGGCGATCCCGCGGCGCAATCCGTATTTTTCGAGCGCCGCAGCCAGCGTCATAACCATGCGCGCGCCGGATGCGCCGATGGGATGGCCGAGGGCGCATGCGCCGCCATGGACGTTGACCTTTTCATGGGCCAGGTCCAGATCGCGCATGGCCGCCATCGCGACTACGGCGAAGGCCTCGCTGATCTCGAACAAATCCACCGTCTCGAGCGCCCAGCCGGTCCTTTCCAGGAGCCGGCGGATCGCGGCGATGGGCGCCGTGGTAAAGAGCGCGGGCGTGTTGGCGTAGGTGGCGTGACCCACGATTGTCGCCAGCGGCGCGAGGCCGCGGCGGTCCGCTTCAGAGCGCAGCATGAGCACCAGCGAGGCGGCGCCATCGGAGATCGCGCTGGAACTCGCCGCCGTCACCGTTCCGCCCTCGCGAAACGCAGGCTTGAGATACGGAATCTTCTCCGAATTTGCCTTCAGCGGCAGCTCATCGTGGCTCACCTGGCGCTGGACCTTGCCTTTGTTCACCGTGACGGGAACGATCTCCGCGGCAAAGCTGCCGTCGGCAGTGGCTTTTTGCGCCCGCGTGAGCGATGTCACGGCATATTCGTCCTGCGCCGCGCGCGTAAATGCGTAGCGATCGGCGCACTCCTCCGCGAGCGCGCCCATCGAACGGCCCTTATCGTAGGCGTCTTCAAGCCCATCGAGAAACATGTGGTCGAGAACACGGCCATGCCCCATGCGATAGCCGCTGCGCGCGCGATCCAGAAGATACGGGGCGTTGCTCATGCTCTCCATGCCGCCCGCGACCATGATCTTGGCGCTGCCGGCAAGCAGCAGATCGTGCGCCAGCATGGCGGCCTTCATAGCCGAGCCGCAGACTTTGTTGATGGTGACCGCGCCGGTGGAAGCCGGCAGCCCGGCGCCAAGCGCGGCCTGACGCGCCGGAGCCTGGCCCAGGCCGGCGGAAAGCACGCAGCCGAAGAACGCTTCGTCCACGGAATCGAACGGTATCCTGGAGCGCTCGACGCTGGCGCGGATGGCGATGGCGCCGAGTTCAGGAGCGGAGAGTTCCTTCAGATCGCCCTGGAACGCGCCGATCGGTGTGCGCGCCGCGCCAACGATTACCACGGGATCGTGTGTGGCCATTCTCTGCTCCTGCAGCGTTCTCGGAGACGCTGCAATCCGGGATTGCCGTCTTGTGTTCCAGGCTGCTAACCAGTGTACAACCAGCGGCCCCTGGCGGGTCCGTTTCCTGCATCCGTCTTCATCCCAGCGGCCCGGCCGGGCACAAACGGGTCATTGGCTCTGGAAGCAACGCATCAGGGATCGTGGGCGGAGGCAACGGAGGATATACTGGTTGGCGGTCGAAGCGCAAAACGGAAATCCCGGATAATGAGATCGAGCCTCCCATTCAGTCCTCGTCCATCCGCGGGGATGGGGACCAGCCTGCCTGAGTGGGGCCTTTCCTTGGCGCGCCGGCCTTCGGCAGGCGTGATTGCAGTCACATTGGACGGCGCGCGCAGGTCATACGATGGCTTGCAGACTGGACCATTACCGGCATTTGAGCGGGGAAGGAATTTGTATGAATCTCGGATTTATTGAGAACAAGACATACGATGAGATCTCAGTTGGCGACACAGCCCGGACAGAGCACGTTTTGACCACGCAAGACGCGATGGCTTGGGCCTCGATCTCCGGATTCAACTCCGTTCTGGACCCCGATGAACTCATCGATCGCGCCGTGAGTAGCATGCTTCCGACAGGACCGAACATGTGGTGCGCCTCGCTCATCTCCGGTCTTTTCGCCACGAGTCTACCGGGGCCTGGATGCTCGCTTACGAGCGTGTCGCTCGAATTCCATAATCTCATCCGTGTCGGAGAACGCATTCTCGTCAGAGTCGAGGTTACGGCCAAGGACGATTCTACAAAGAAGGTTACATTCGATTGCCAGGCAAGCAATGGCGCCGGCGCGTCCATTTTTTCGGGCGCCGCACAGCTCATCGCGCCTTTGGAAAAGCTCCGCTTGTCCACGCTCCCGGTGCCCCAGCTCATTGTGAACAATCCCTATCGTCACTACCTTGACCTGATCGCGCGCGCGAGTTCCCAACCGGCGGTGAGAACCGCGATCGTTTGGCCCTGCGACGAACTATCTCTCGGAGGCGCCATCCAGGCATACAAAGAGGGGTTGATCGTTCCGGTTCTTGTGGGTTGCGAAGCGACGATGCGCAGCGTGGCGGACACTTTGGAACTGGACCTGGGAAACACTCAGATCGTTGACATCGACGATCGGGAGACGGCTGCCGTGCGGGCCGTGGAGATGGCTCGCAAGAGGGAGGTCCAGATGCTCATGAAGGGTTCTCTTCAGACGGACGAACTCATGAGCGCTGTCGCGTCGCGCGAAGGGGGGATGCGAACCGGGAGGCGCATCAGCCACGTGTTTGCCTTGGATGTGCCTTCCTATCACAAGACTCTCTTCGTAACCGATGCGGCCATGAACTTCATGCCGGACCTGGAGACCAAGATCGACATTCTGCAGAATGCCATCGAGATGATGCTCACGCTTGAGGTCGTGAACCCCAAGGTGGCCATACTGTCGGCGGTGGAGTCGGTCAACCCAGGCATTCCATCGACGCTGGATGCCGCCGCTCTGTGCAAGATGGTCGATCGCGGACAGATTACCGGGGCCATCGTCGATGGCCCACTGGCATTCGACAATGCCATTTCAAGCGAAGCCGCGCGGATCAAGAACATCAAATCGCCGGTCGCGGGAGACCCGGATCTTCTCATGGTCCCCAATCTGGAAGCCGGAAACATTCTCTTCAAGGAGCTTCAGTACCTGGCCGGAGCGGTAGCGGCCGGAGTTGTACTGGGAGCTAAAGTCCCGGTAGTTCTCACCGGCCGCGCCGACGGAGAACTGGCCCGCACGGCGAGTTGCGCCCTGGGCGTCCTGCTCGCCAAGCCGGCGCCCGACCGGGGGTGAGCTCGCGGTTTTCTATCGGACGGCCCCGCGAACTGAGATTGGCAACCGAAGAAGCAAACCGGAACTGGACGCTGAAATCCAGATCGCGGGACTGTCAGGCCGCATGTTTGCCGCGGCGCCGACAAATATATTCGAGGAGAAGTTGCGCGGGATCGCGCTGTTCCCGCTTCGGGCAAACTGACAACTGACTGAAGCCGAAGAAGCGCGCGCTTCAGGACAAAGAATCCACTCCGGCCGCCGCCGCGCCTGGTTAAGAGAGACGCCACTGTGGATTCCACCCAGAATGCGGTATAGGGGCTTTACAGCCGCCGCTGAGTTGCGGTAGGGTGTTTGTCGTAGCTCCCTTGCATCGAAACGGGAACGCCAAAGTAGGGGGACAACCTCTCTGGCCTCGCGGTTCCCTGCAGACTGTTCTGTCCCGGCACCGCGATCGATTCGACGCATCCAGGACAGCAAGTGAGTGTGACCCTATGGCGACTGTTTCTTCTCCCATGCGCGGCCTCAACAAGCTCTATCCCGATGCGCGCACGGCGCTCGACGGCGTGATTAGCGACGGCATGCTGCTGGCCGTCGGCGGATTCGGCCTGTGCGGCATTCCGGAAGCGCTGATCCAGGCGGTGCGCGAGACCGGCGTGCGCAACCTGACCGCGGCCAGCAACAACGCGGGCGTCGACGGCTGGGGCCTCGGCGTGCTCCTCGAATCGCGGCAGATCAAGAAGATGATCTCCAGCTACGTGGGCGAGAACGCCGAGTTCGAGCGCCAGTTCCTTACCGGCGAGCTGGAAGTCGAGTTCAGCCCGCAGGGCACGCTGGCCGAACGCATGCGCGCCGGCGGCGCAGGCATTCCCGGCTTCTACACGCGCACCGGCGTGGGCACCATGATCGCCGAGGGCAAGGAGCTGAAGGACTTCGACGGCGTGACATACGTCCTGGAGCGCGGCATCCGGGCCGACCTGGCGCTGGTCAAGGCCTGGAAGGCCGACCTGCACGGCAACCTCATCTACCGCCGCACCGCGCGCAACTTCAACCCCATGGCCGCCACCTGCGGCAAAGTCACTATCGCGGAAGCGGAGATTATCGTCCAGCCCGGCGAGCTCGACCCCGACGAAATTCACACGCCCGGCATCTTCATTCACCGCCTGGTCCACAATCCGCATCCCGAGAAACGCATCGAGCGGAGAACCGTTCGCGAAGGCTGATCGCCGTTCACTGAAACCCGATGCCTCTTGATCCCATGACCGCTTCGATGGCCACGAATGGCTAAGAACTCAGAACTAGGAGCTGCTTTATGCCCTGGACCCGTCAGCAAATGGCCGCCCGCGCCGCCCGTGAGTTAAAGGACGGCTACTACGTCAATCTCGGCATCGGCATTCCGACGCTCGTCGGCAACTACATCCCCGAGGGCATTACCGTCGCCCTGGAATCGGAGAACGGACTGCTGGGCATGGGCCCGTTCCCGCGCGACGCCGAAGTGGACGCCGATCTCATCAATGCCGGCAAGGAGACCGTGACCTTCATTCCCGGCGCCTCCACCTTCTCCAGCGCCGACTCCTTCGCCATGATCCGCGGCGGCCACGTCGATGTCGCCATCCTCGGCGCCATGGAAGTCTCCGAGCACGGCGATCTGGCCAACTGGATGATTCCCGGCAAGCGCGTGAAGGGGATGGGCGGGGCCATGGACCTGGTCAACGGCGTGCATCGCGTGATTGTCATCATGGAGCACAACGGGCCCGGCGGCAGCTTCAAACTGCTGCCCGCGTGCAAGCTGCCGCTTACCGGCAAGGGCGTCGTCCATCGCATCGTCACCGATCTCTGCGTCCTCGACGTCACGCCTTCCGGCTTCGAGTGTGTCGAGCTCGCCGACGGCGTCACGCGAGAGACGGTCGAGCAGCGCACTGGCGCGCCCGTGCGCTTCCAGTGATTCGGAGAGAAATCAGAGCTTCGTCGTCCCGGGCAGCTTCGCGCGAGCGTAGGCGGCTGAGGGCGTACTTGTTTGCAGCCGAAAGGCAAAACGGGAATTCCATATGAAGATTCACGAGTATCAGGCGAAGGAAATCCTGGCAAGATACGGCGTTGCCGTGCCCAGGGGCGAGATGGCCAACACGCTGGAAGAGGCCACGGCGGTGGCCCGCAGGCTCTTTGCCGAGGGCGCCCCGGGCGTCGTTGTCAAGGCGCAGATTCACGCCGGCGGGCGCGGCAAGGGCGGCGGCGTGAAAGTGGCCCGCACCCGCGAGGATGCCGAGCTGCACGCCAGGAGCATTCTCGGCATGACGCTGGTCACCCACCAGACCGGCCCGCAGGGGCAGAAGGTGCGGCGGCTGCTGATCGAAGAGACGGCGGCCATCGACCGCGAGCTTTATCTGGGCATTGTGCTCGACCGCGCCGTGGGCAGGCTGGTTTTCATGGCCTCGCAGGCGGGCGGCATGGAGATTGAAGAAGTGGCCGCCAAGACCCCCGAGGCCATCTTCAAGGAGACCATCGACCCGGCTGTCGGCTTCGGCTCCTGGCAGGCGCGCAAGCTGGCCTTCGCGCTGGGCCTCAAGCCCACGCAGATCACCCAGGCAGTCGGCTTCTTTCAAAGCCTCTACAAAGCCTTCCTTGAGACCGACGCCTCGCTGATCGAGATCAATCCGTTCATCACCACCAAGGACGACAAGCTTCTTGCCCTCGACGCCAAGATCAACTTCGACGACAACGCGCTCTTCCGCCACGCCGAGATCAAGGCGCTGCGCGATACCGCCGAAGAGGACCCGCTCGAAGTCGAGGCCAGCAAGTACGCGCTCAACTACATCAAGCTCGACGGCTCCATCGCCTGCATGGTCAACGGCGCCGGCCTGGCCATGGCCACCATGGACATCATCCAGTACGCCGGCGGCAGCCCCGCCAACTTCCTCGACGTGGGCGGCAGCGCAACCCCGGAGCAGATCGAGCATGCCTTCGACATCCTGCTCAGCGACGCGAACGTGAAGGCGATTCTCATCAACATCTTCGGCGGCATCCTGCGTGTGGACCGGCTGGCCACGGGCGTCGTCGCGGCGGCGCGCAAGCTCAACGTGAAGGTGCCCATCGTGTTGCGCCTCGAAGGAACGAACGTCGAAGAGGGCCGCAGGATTCTCGCGGAGTCGGGGCTGAATTTCCAGGTGGGCGAAACGATGAAAGAAGCAGCCGAGTTAGTCGTTGCCGCAGCGGCAAGGGTGGGGGCATGACATGGCGGTGCTAGTAACTAGAGAAACTCGTCTGATTGTTCAAGGAATAACCGGCAAGGAAGGAACCTTTCACGCCAAAGGCTGCGCCGAATATGGAACCAACGTTGTCGGCGGCGTAACACCGGGCAAGGGCGGAACGACCCACGAAGGCTGGCCGGTGTTCAATACGGTTGCCGGCGCTGTCGAAAAGACCGGCGCCAACGCCACCATGATCTTCGTTCCGCCGCCCTTTGCCGCCGACGCCATTCTCGAGGCCGAGGACGCGGGCATTCCGCTCATCGTGTGCATCACCGAGGGCATTCCCACGCTGGACATGGTCAAGGTCTGGGCCAAGCTCAAGAACTCAGCGTCGCGCCTTATCGGCCCCAACTGCCCCGGCATCATCTCGCCCGGCAAGGCCAAGATCGGCATCATGCCCGGCAACATCCACAGGGAGGGATCGATCGGCATCGTCTCGCGCTCCGGCACGCTCACCTACGAGGCGGTGCACCAGTTGACGCAGCGCGGCATCGGCCAGTCCACCGCCATCGGCATCGGCGGCGACCCCATCGTCGGCACCACCCACATCGACGCCCTGCGCCTGTTCAACGACGACCCCGAGACCGAAGCCATCGTGATGATCGGCGAGATCGGCGGCACGGCCGAAGAGGCGGCCGCTGAGTTCGTGAAGCAGTACGTGAGGAAGCCGGTGGTCGGCTTCATCGCCGGACAGACCGCGCCTCCCGGCCGCCGCATGGGCCATGCCGGCGCCATCATCAGCGGCGGCCAGGGCACCGCCGCCGACAAGATGAAGGCTATGAAGGAAGCCGGCATTCACGTCGTCGTTTCGCCGGCCGAGATCGGGGCGATGCTCGCGCAGGTGATCGGCAAGGCGTGAGAGGCATTGCCGCAGGTACACACTGCCGGCCCCTTGACAAGGCCGACGCCGTTTTAGATGCTTATCTCACTCAGCGTGTCAGTGTCGATTTCGCCGGATGCCGCGCCCAGGGAGATGGGCCGGGATCCGCCGAATGGGGCGTGAATGGCTAGGCCATCGCGCTGAGCCATCTGATCGGGGCTTCGGGGCGCCGGATTCCGGTGACCTTGCTCCACGATATGCATTCGTACACAAGGAGTCATTTCATGGCGGAAAGCAGCGGTATTGGCAGTACGAGCAACTTCGGCGGGCCGGCGACGGACTCGCTCAAAGGCAGAGTCGCCCTGGTGACGGGCGGATCGCGCGGCATCGGAAGGGCTATCTCCCTGGAACTTGCCCGCAATGGGGCAGCGGTAGCCGTCAACTTTGTCAGCAATGTGGCCAAGGCGGAGGAGGTCGCGGCCGACATTCGCGCCATGGGTGGCGAGTGCCTGCTGGCGCAGGGCGACGTGTCTAAGAAAGAGGACGCGCGCCGGGTGGTCAACCAAACCCTGGAGGCATGGAAGAGGATCGACATCCTGGTCAACAACGCCGGGATTACGCGCGATCGCAGCCTGCGCAAGATGACCGATGAGGAGTGGGAAGCGACCATCTCGGTGAATCTGAATGGAACCTACTACTGCACCACTGCCGTAATGCCGGCCATGATCGCGCAGAAGTACGGGCGCATCATCAACATCGCCTCGATCGTCGGCCAGGCGGGATCGTTCGGCCAGGCCAATTACGCCGCGAGCAAGGGCGGCATCATCGCGTTCACCAAGTGCCTGGCGCTGGAGTTGGCAAGGGACAACATCACCGCCAATGTGATTGCCCCTGGGTATACCGCTACGGAGATGGTGGAAGCGATGCCGGCGGAGGTTCTGGAGAAGATCTGCGCCAAGATACCGCTGCGCCGGCTGGCGAAACCCGAAGAGATCGCCAAGGCGGTTCTCTTCCTGGCCCGGGATGCGGATTACATCACCGGAGCGGAGTTGAACGTAAACGGCGGGCTGCTGATGTCCTGATGCCGGCCTGGATTTCGGCGCGGATTCCGGAGCCGGCCGTCGAGCGGCGGCCAAGCGCGCTAGCCGGCTCCACTTCCCGCCAGGAACCCGATCCGCCCCTTGCCCGCACAAGCCAGAGCTATTCCCCCTGCTGCCGCCCCTCGAATTCGAGCAGGTGCTCGCGGGCCTCCTCGGCGCTCTCGTAGATGCGGGGAGCGACATCGCGCGCGGCCAGGGCGTCTCCGAGTTTCATGCGCGCGAAGCCGCTGGTCGTGTAGCGGGTGACGCCCGAGTAGCAATCCTCCATCAGTTCCTTCACCATGTCGGTATACGGCCCCAACAGCTCCGGAGAGATCGAGAAGTTGTCATAATTGACGATGGTGTATACCTTGCCGGACGCCCGCTTCAGATGCTCGCGCACCGCCTGGTCGATGTGGCCGATCTGCTCCATGCTGCGCACCGCGTAGCCCTCGAAGTTGACGAAGAACAGATTCTGTTTCGGTTCGTAGCTGAGCCGGCTCTCCAAGGGCAGATCCAATAGATCGCTGCGCAGGCCCATGGGCTTGGGCAGGAACAGGCGCGCGTCCATGAGCTTGGGCTGGTTCACGATGGGCTTGAAATCCATGTGCGCCAGAACGTCCTTTTCGATGTCGATTCCCGGAGCCACCTCGATCAGTTCCAGGCCTTCCGGCGTGAGGCGGAAGACGCAGCGTTCGGTCACATAAAGCACCGGCTGTCCGCGCAGGCAGGCGTATTTGCCGCTGAAGGTGCGATGCTCCACTTCTTGCACGAACTTTCGTGTTCGTCCTTCCTTGAGGACTTGCAATTTGCCGTCCGCGAATCCGAGCTGGAGACTGCCCGCCGTGAAGGTGCCGCAGAAGACCAGGCTCTTGGCGTTCTGGCTGATATTGATGAACCCTCCGGCGCCCGCCAATCTGGGGCCGAATTTGCTCACGTTGAGGCTGCCCTCGCGGTCCGCCTCCGCCAGGCCGAGGAAGGCCAGGTCGAGTCCGCCGCCGTCGTAGAAATCGAACTGGTAGGGCTGATCGATGATGGCCTGGGCGTTGACCGCGGCGCCGAAATCCAGCCCTCCGGCCGGAACTCCGCCCACCACTCCGGGCTCGGCGGTGAGGGTAATGAGATCCGTGATCTTCTCCTCGTTGGCCACATTGGCCACGCCTTCGGGCATGCCGATTCCCAGGTTGACCACACTGTTGGTCTTCAACTCCATCGCCGACCGCCGCGCAATCACCTTGCGCGCCGATAACTCCATCGGGAGGATAGCCGCCATCCGCGTATGGACCTCTCCGCTAAAACCGGGGTTGTACACGGTAGCGAAGGTCTGCCAATGATAATCCGGCTTTTCCGTAACCACCACGCAATCGACGAGAATTCCCGGGATCTTCACCTGGCGCGGATTGAGCGTGCCGCTCTCCGCCACCCGCTCCACCTGGGCGATGACGATCCCGCCGGAGTTGTGCGCGGCCATGGCGATGGAGAGCATTTCTATCGTCAGCGCCTCGCGCTCCATGGTGATATTGCCCTCGGGATCGGCCGTTGTGCCGCGGATAATTCCCACGTTGACCGGAAACGTCTTGTAGGACAGGTACTCCTGGCCGTCGATGGTCACCAACTCGATGAAGTCCTTGGTGGTGCGGTCGTTGATCTTGCCGCCGCCGTAACGCGGATCGACGTAAGTTCCCAGGCCGACTTTGCTGATGTGCCTGGGACGATGGGCGGCGATATCGCGAAACAGATGCGAGATCACTCCCTGGGGGAAGTTATAAGCCTCGATCTGGCCGGCGACCGCCAGCGCGCCGAGCTTGGGCACCAGGCCCCAGTGTCCTCCAATCACGCGCTTCACCAGACCCAAATGACCGAGATGATTCAGCCCCCGTTCCTTTCCGTCGCCCTGTCCGGCCGCATAGACGAGCGTCAGATCGCGAGGCCGTCCGTTGCCCGCGCCGAGGTCCTCTTCGGACGCCAGGAACTGCTGCTCGATGGCGACGGCTATCGCTTCGGGAAAGGCGACGCCCACGAAGCCTCCGGTCGCTACCGTATCGCCATCGCGAATCAGGCGCACGGCATCGGCGGCGGAGACGAGTTTATGCCGCTCCGGAGAACGCGCGGCGGCCAGCGTGGCTATAGGGTGGGTCTGAAGCGAAGTGGTCAGAGGATTGGAAGGCATATCGATTCTCCCTGCGAGTTATGAAGGCGCGCCTGGCGGCACGCCCTGAAGTATCTTGTCCCAGGTTTCCGACCGCGTGCTGTTGTACCAAAACTTGGGTGCCCCACCCTCGCCGCGTTCCTGTCCTTGCGGCTAGGGTGGGTTACCGCGGTACTCAATCGCCGCGCACGAAATCAAGAAGTCAGGAATCTAGCGCGCCGTCCAGCCCAGATCGATGTCCAGCGCCGCGCCGGTGATACCCGCGGCTTCGTCCGTACACAGGTACCGCGCCAGCGAGGCGACTTCGCTGGGTTCCAGCAGCCGGCGGATGGCGGCGGGTTGAAGCATGATCTTCTGAATCACGTCCTCCTCCGAAATGCCGTTGGCACGGGCCTGATCCGCAATTTGCTTCTCGACCAGCGGAGTGCGCACGTAGGCGGGACAGATGGCATTGCAGGTAATGTTGTTCTCGGCCTGCTCCAACGCCACCACCTTCGTCAACCCCATCACGCCGTGCTTGGCCGAGATATAAGCCACCTTGAAGGGCGACGCTACTCGGCCGTGGAGCGAGCTGATGTTGATAATCCTGCCCCACTTCTGCCGGATCATATGGGGCAAGGAATACTTGCAGCAAAGAAACGTTCCGGTGAGCATGACGCCTATCAGGAGGTTCCAGCGCTCTTCGGGAAAATCCACCACCGGCGCCACGAATTGCAGACCCGCATTGTTGACCATGATGTCGAGGCGTCCGAATTTCTCGACGGCGGCATCGACGAGGTGGCGCACGTCGTCGGGCGAGGAGACGTTTGTTTTAACAAAAAGGGTGGTAAACCCGGCCTCTTGAAGTTTCGCCACGGCTCGTTCCCCGCCGGCAACGTCCATGTCGGCAATCACGCAGCTCACGCCCGCCTGGGCCAGCGATTCCACAATCGCAAACCCAATCCCGCTTGCACCACCCGTCACGATCGCAACTCTTCCCTTCATGATGTGCTCCTTGCGACACTACCGTCCGCTGTTTGGCTCTGTCTCGATTTTGGATTCCGGGTGTGTGCCCTTGGCACACAGCCACCGCTATGGATTCCATCGCGCCGCTGCGCGATGGCCTCGCCAATCGCGTTACCATTCGCCAGGTCCCGGCCCGTCTCCCTGGGCGCGGCATCCGGTGATACCGACACTGACACGCTGAGTGAGATAAGCATCTAAAACGGCGTCGGCCTTGTCAAGGGGGATGGGAGCGAACCCTTGCGAATGAAGAGCATACGGAGGCACATGCGTGGCGAGGCCGGCCTCAAGGGACGCGAACGGGTCAAGAGCCCGCTCCGCGCCCGGCCGGCGACGGACGCTCGTTCACCGGCCGGCTCCCTCTCATCTTTCCAAGCGCCGATAGGCGCAGTCGGCGGTGGGCTGAGTATGAATCCCGCTCCGCCGTACCAACACTCTCTGTGATACAAACCAGCGGGCAGGCCAACCGCGCCGTCCCGGGACGTCGCCCTCGCCAATCCGGCGCGCGACAGAAGAATTCGTAGAGATGCTGCAATGGCCTGAAACAAGCGTCTGCAGGAGACGATTGGATGTCCAGTCACCGCGCGGCGAAGGCGTTCCGTATGGCCGATCTACTTTTCCAGCTTCGCCGTCGCAATAAAAGGCTGCGCGATCCGCGCTCCGTGGACTAGACTTAAGGCCTTGAAATGAATTCGCGGACGTCGAATTCTGTTTGCGCCGAAGGGGGACAGGAATGCGCGCCTGGTTGATGGATTCCTATGAAGGTATCGGAAAGTTGCGCTTGGCCGAAGTGGCGGACCCCGAGCCCGGGCCAGGACAAGTGTTGCTGGGAATGCGATATGCGGCGCTGAATCCCGCGGACGCTTTTTTGTCGCAGGCTATGTATCCGGCCAGGCCATCGCTCCCGCACATTCTTGGCCGTGACGGAGTGGGCGATGTGCTGGCGCTGGGCGCCGGCGTGGAGAGCGTGCATGCGGGCGAAACGGTGGGCATTCTGTGCGGAATCACGGGAGCGACTGCTTGGGGAACGCTGGCCGGGAAGACAGTGGTTTCTGCCGCGAATCTGGTTCCGATACCCGATGGCTGGTCGCTGGAAGAGATGGCCGGCGCTCCTGTGGTATTTCTGACCGCGTGGCAAGCTTTGACTCAATGGAGCGATCCGCCGGCGCCGCCTGCCGGGGGTTCGGTACTGCTTGTTACAGGCGCCTCCGGTGGAGTCGGCACAGCCTCGGTTCTGCTTGGAAAATCGATGAACCTCACGGTTGTGGCATTGACTCGGAGCCCGGAGAAGGGTGCGAAGTTAAAGGAACTTGGCGCCGATTTCGTGTTTGCTCCAGACAGCAAAACTCTTCGCGATTCGGTCAAGAACAGCATCGCCCCGAAAAGAGTCGATCTGGCCGTGGACACGGTTGGCGGTCCGCAATTCAATGACGTCGTGGCCATGCTTGGACCCGGAGGCCGGATCAGCGCGGTTGGCAGGAGCAACGGCGTTGTGCCGGAGTTCAATACAGCGGCGTTGTTCTTCAAGCGGAATCGCATTGGAGGAGTGTCGGCCAGCGACTATTCAGCCGGCGCGGCGCAAGCAGTGTGGAAGCAAATCGTCGGTCGACTGGACCGAGCGCGCAGACGGCCCGTCGTAGACCAGGTTTTTCCGTTCGAGGAAGTGAAATCGGCGTTTGCGCGATTGGCTCAAGGTCCGATGGGAAAAGTACTGGTACGTATACTGCCGATCGAAGGGCCGCGATGAGGAACAGCGCCCAAGGACCTATGACGATGGCCGAATCCGCCCACTTGCACCCGTAGCGAACTATTCGCGCTGTCTAATTAGGGGAGACTCTGCACAAGTCCCAACCCCGCTCTCTGCTTGGATGAGATTATAAGTGGAGGATGAGGGCGATGCGGCAACAAACACTGGCGTCGCAGGCGAGTTTTGAGAAGTATGGCCGCAAGGGCAAGCGGGAGCTGTATTTGGACCAGATGAATTGCGTGGCGCCGTGGCCGGAGTTATTGGCGCTGGCCGAGCCTTATTACCACAAGGCGGGCAACGGACGGCAGCCGGTGGGTCTGGCGATCCCGCTGCGGACTTACTTTTTGCGACAGTGGTTCAACTTGTCCGACCCCGGCAAGGTGCGCTATCGGGGCTTGAAGAAAAACCACCAGTGGCTGTGCGCGGCTTTCGCTCTGGTGAACTTGTACCAGCACCGCAGCCGGCTGGCCCCTCAAAGGGCGTAGTGTCTCTGGAGGCCGGAAGAACGGCCCTCCCAGAGATGAAAAAGACCAGCGGCAACCCGCCTTTTCCGACAGCAAACTGCTTCGAAATCAAGAAATCACCTGAAGTCGCGTCGTCGCTGCAAAACCGCGCACCTGCGCAGGGGCCGTCGCGTTCACTCCTATTCGTCGCGCAGGGCGACCATGGGATCGATGCGCGAGGCGCGCCGCGCCGGAATCCAGCTGGTGGCGAGCGCAATGGCGGCGACGACAGCGGTGACGGCCGCGAATACTCCGGCATCGTCCGGACGCACGCCTTGGAGCAGGTTGGCGACCAGATGCGCCAGTCCGTATGCCATCAGAAGGCCTGTGCATACCCCCGCACCCGTGAGCCATGCCGCCCGGCGCAGAATCAACTGCAAAACGTCTTCGCGCCGCGCGCCCATCGCCAGCCGCACGCCGATCTCCCGCGTCCGCTCGCCCACCAGGTTGCCCATCACGCCGAAGATGCCGATCGCCGCCAGCAGCATGGCGATGAGCGCGTCCACGGCCAGCATCGCGGCGGCGTACATCAGCCCCGTCAGCAGTTCATTCAAGTACTGCCGGTAGGTCATCAGCACGTCCAGCGGCAGCGTGGGATCGAGCCCGGCCAGCGCCTTGCGCGCCGGCGCAGCCAGGGCCAGCGGATCGCCATCGGTCATCAGCGCATAGGTCGCTCTCTGGGGCGGCATCTGCGCCGCGCTCAAATACACGGCTGGCCTGAGCGTCTCGTCCCAGGTGGAGTAGCCGGTCTCCCGCGCGACGCCGACGATGATCAGCCAAGGCTCATGGCTCGTGGCAGGGTCGCCCATGCGGATGCGGCGGCCGATCGGGCTCTCGCCGGGGAAGTAGCGCGCCGCGAATTGCTGGCTGACGACGGCGACCGGCAGCGAGTCCAATGTGTCGCTCGTGCCGAAGGTTCTCCCCTCGACGATGGGGATGCCGAAGGCGGCAAAGTACCCGTCGCTGACCGGCAGGCGCAGCGCGCTCTGAAACTTGCCCGGCACAACGGGACGATTCTCGATGGCGCAATCCTGCAGCCAGCCGTTGTCGCTGTAGGGCAGCGCGGAGCTCAATTCGGCATGGGTTACACCGGGCAGAGCGCGCAGCTTCCGCAGGCTGTCCGCGTACCATGCGGCTTGCTTCCGCGGCGTATCGTAACGGGCCGGGGGCAAGGTTACATTCCATGTGAGCACCTTGTTCGGTTCGTATTCGTCGGCCATGTGCAGCAAGTGCCACATTCCCTTCGAGATCAGCGCAGCGCCGATCACCAGCGCGAGGGCCAGTGCGATCTGCGAGACGGCAAAGATGTTTCTCAGCCGGCCGCTACGCCAAGAGGCGGTGGTCCCGTGCGATCCCGACCTCAGTTGCTCCACAAGATTCAGCCGCAGCGCCTCCACCGCCGGCGCAATTCCAGAGACAATCCCCGCTCCTATGGCCAGCAGCAGAGAGAATGCCATTACCCGGCCGTTCAAAGAGATATTGGACCAGCCCGCCATGTAACGCGCCACCCGCGCGGGCATGGCAATGAGGATCAGGTGCAGATAGACTGCGGCGAATATCAGCCCGCCGGCCGCGCCGGCGAGCCCCAGAAGAACGTTTTCCGTCAGCAACTGGCGCATGATCCGCCAGCGACTCGCGCCCAGCGCGGTGCGCATGGCGATCTCCGGCCGCCGCGCAATGCCGCGCGCGAATTGCAGGTTGGCGACATTGGCGCACACCACCAGCAGCACAAAGAGCGTGGCGCCCATCACCAGCCGGAGGTACATCGGCGTCCACTCCCCGTTTATCCCGTCCAGCAGCGGCTCGACCTTCACGCTCAAACCCAGGTTGGTTGCAGGATAGGCCTTCGCCAGGCGCTCGGCAATCACGCGCATCTCCGCCTGGGCCTGCTTGACCGTTACGCCACCGCGCAGCCTCCCGGTTACCAGGTAATCGTGGGCGGTGCGGTCTCCCAGTTGCCCCGGTGTGGGCGCAAAGGGCAGATAGAAATCTGCGTCCGAGGGATACTGCACCGTCTTCGGCATAACGCCGATGATGGTGTACTCACGCTGATCCAGCTCGATCTTGCGGCCCAGCACCGCGGGATCGCCGGCAAAGCGCCGCTGCCAGAAACCGTAGTTCAGAACCGCCACGGCGTCGCTTCCGGGCTGGCACTCGCTCTGGCCATAGACATGGCCCAGGAGCGCCTGAGAACGCAGAACGCCGAAGAAGTTCGCCGACGTCAGCGCCGCCCGCACGTGCGCGGCATCGCCGGCCCCAGTCAGGCTCATCTCGGCGCCAGTGCGGACTGCCAGTTCTTCAAAAGAGCGGCTTTGGCGGGTCCAGTCCTGATAGTTGGCCAGCGCTGCCTGCTCGTAGCCGCCGCGGTCCTGCTGCTCGGCAACCGTCACCACGCGGTCCAGTTGGGGCACCGCCAGCGGATGCAGGATAATTGCATCCATGCTGCTGAAGATCGCCGTGTTTGCGCCGATGCCAATGGTCAGCGTCAGTATCGCCGCAATCGTGAAGCCCGGCGACTTGGCTAACTGCCGCAGCGCATAGCGCAGATCCTGAAGCACGCTGTACATGAATTCCTCCTTGAATGGGCCTCTTCAACCGTATTTAAGAAACCGATTGTGTTGTTGCCTCCTGTTATTTCCTCTTCTATTCGTCGCGCAGGGCGGCCATGGGATCGATGCGCGAGGCCCGGCGCGCCGGAATCCAGCTTGACCCCAGCGCGATGACCGCGATGGCTGCCGGGATGGCGGTGAAGAGGATCGGATCGCCGGCATGCACGAAAGAGATCACTGCGGCCAGCCCATATGCCATGGCGACAGCCAGAGCCAGGCCGATCGAGAGCCCCGCTCCGGTGAGCCATGCGGCGCGGCGCAACATCATGCTCAGCACGTCTTCGCGGCGCGCGCCCATGGCCAGCCGCACGCCGATCTCCCGTGTCCGCTCGCCCACCAGGTTGGCCATCACGCCGAAGATGCCGATGCCCGCCAGCAGCAGGGCAATCAGGGCATCGAAACCGATACTCCCGGCCAGCCATCTCATGCCGATCGTATGATCCCGCATGAACTGCGCGTAAGTCTGCAACCCGTCCAGCGGCAGCGCCGGGTCAAGGCCGCCGAGCGCGCTTCGCACGGCTGGCGCAAGGGTGAGCGGATCGCCCTCCGCCGTGATTGTGAACATGACGCTGGCCGGCGGCAACTGTGCCGCGTCGATGTACACTGCCGGAGCGTGCACACCGTTGAAGAAGCCGTATTCGGTCTCCTCGACGACGCCAATGATGGTCATCCACGGGGACTGGCCGTCGCTGCTCGCCTCCGTGATGCGTTTGCCATATTCCCCTTCCTTCCTGGACTCGCCGGCGTCGCTCGTCTGGCCGTTGCGCCCCACTCCCATGCGAATGCGCTGCCCCAGCGGACTCTGGCCGGGGAAGTAGCGCGTCACAAATCCGCGGCTCACGATGGCCACCGGCTGGGAGCGCAGATCGTCGCCGCGGTCGAACAGGCGTCCGGAGGGCATTCCCGGAGCCAGGGGAATATGGAAGGCGGCAAAGTATCCGGGGCTCGCCTGGATTCGCAGCGCGGTCTGGAACTTGCCGGGGACCAGCGGACGGTTCTCGATCTGGCAATCGTCCGGCAATTCGAGGTCGCCCAAGGGGGGCGTGGTGGTCAGCTCGGCGCCCTTCACCTCAGGCAGGGCGCGCAGTTTTTCCAGGCTGGCGTTTTGCCAGGCAACAAGTTTTTCCGGCGTATCGTACCGCGCGGCGGGCAGATGAACGTTGAAGAAGAGCATGTGCCCGGGGTCGTAGCGGTCGGCGGCATGGAGCATCCCCATCATGCCTCTAGCCATCAGCGCCGCGCCGATCACCAGCACCACGGCCAACGCGACCTGCGCGATCGCGAAGACGTGCCTCAGCCAGCGGCTGCGCCCGGCTCCGGCGATAGCGTGCGAACCGGACTTCAGTTGATCCACCAGGTTGACGCGCACGGCCGCCAACGCCGGCGCAAAACCGGAGATTGCGCCCGCTCCCACGGCGAGCAGCAGAGACAGGGCCATGGCGCGCTGGTTCAACGAAATGTTGGACCATCCGGTGATGAAGCGGCCCACCACCTGCGGCAGCGACAGGACGGAGATCCGCATGTAGACCTGGCCGACCACCAATCCGCCGGCCCCGCCCACCAGCCCCAGCAGAAGATTCTCGGTGAGCAACTGCCTGGTCAGCCGCCAGCGGCCAGCACCCAGGGCGCTGCGCATGGCAAACTCCGGCCGCCGCGCGACGCCGCGCGCCAATTGCAGATTGGCCACATTGGCGCACACCACCAGCAGCACAAAGAGCGTGGCGCCAACCATCATGCTGAAAAAGAACGGCCCGTAAAAGCCGTTGAGGTCGTCCAGCAGAGGCACCAGCTTGATTTGCCATCCCTGGTTGGTGGCCGGGTAGTTCCGCGCCAGGCGCTCAGCGAGGACGTTCATCTCCGCCTGCGCCTGGTCTGGCGTAACTCCCTTGCGCAAGCGGCCCAAAACCTGATAATCGTGCGCGCCGCGGTTGGCGAGTTGCGCGGCGTCCGGCGCAAAGGGGATAAGAACATCGGTGATGGGCGGATATTGCAGCGTCTGCGGCATGACGCCGACGATGGTGTAGGCGTGCTGGTCGAGCTCGATCTGGTGGTTCAGAATCCCCGCATCGCCGCCAAAGTGGTGCTTCCAGAAGTAGCAGCTCAGCACCGCCACGCTGTTGCGGCCGGGTTCGGTCTCGCTCGGGTAGAAGACCCGGCCCAGGATCGGGTTGGCCCGCACCACGGAGAAGAAATTGGGCGAGACCTGCCCCGCCTGCACCTGCTCGGCGTCGCCGGCCCCGGTCACGGCCATGGCCACGGAACGGTGTACTGCCAGGTCTTCAAACGAGCGCGTCTGGCGCCGCCAATCTTCATAGTTCGCCAGCGCGACCGGCTTCAAATCGCCGCCATTCTGCTGCTCCTGGACGGTCATCACGCGGTCCAGGTCCGGGATGTCCAAAGGGCGCAGGATCACGGCGTCCATGATGCTGAAGCTGGCCGTATTGGCGCCGATCCCGATGGCCAGGGTGAGCACCGCAGCCATCGTGAAGCCCGGTGACTGGCGCAACTGGCGCAATGCGTAACGCAGGTCTTGAAGCAGGGTTTGCACAGAAGCCTCCTGGCTTGCTCCTATTCTGCTCATGAAGCGCTGCCTGCAGACAGTGCAATCTCGCGGCCAAACCGCTTGGGCGGTTGGATGCTCATTCTCAAATACTTAGGCAGTTGAAGATGCGAGCCGCACGCCCCCGGCCTGTTCGGTAGCGATGCCGACCGTTCAAAAACGGACAGTTGCGGCCCCTGGAAAAGCGGGGTTGGGGGTTCCACGCTCGCCGTTCCCGGTGGTTCTATGGCTGCGCCAAAGACAGGCGGATGGTGGCGCGCGCGCCGGGGCCGTCTTCGCGGTTGACAAGGGTGATTTCGCCACCGTGGGCGCGGGCAATCTGCTGGGCCAGGGCCAGACCCACGCCGCTGCCGGTGGGTTTGGTGGTGTAGAAGGGGACGAACAGGTTTTCTGCGTTGGCGATGCCCATGCCGCGGTCTTCGATGGCCACCAGCAGGTTCGAGCCGGCGATCCGCCAGCCCACACGCACCGGCTGGGCTCCATTGGCCAGCGAGGCGTCCACGGCGTTGGCCAGCAGGTTGATGAACATCTGCTCCAGTTGATCGGGGTCGGCCTGAAGAACAACGGGCGGGCCGGGATTGAGTTGGACAGGCAAACGCCGTTCGAGAAGCGCTACCCGCTCCAGCAGCGGACCCAGCGGGACCGGCCGCAACCGCGGCGGAGGCAACTGGGCAAGCCGGCGGTAGGATTCGACGAAACGGTGCAAGGAGTCGGCACGGCTCTCGACAACGCCCAGGCCGCGGCGGAAGTCGCGCAACGCCACTTCGTCGCCGTTCATCTGGTCCATCCGCGCCATCAGGCTGCCGGCGATGGATTTGATGGGGGCCAGCGAGTTGGAGAGCTCGTGGCCGAGAACCCGGATCAGCCGCTTCCAGGCCGTCTGCTCCTCTTCCTGCAGGGGAAGGCTCACGTCGGCCAGAAGGAGCAAAGTGTGGGGCGCGCCGTCCTGGCGGAAGGCGGCCTTGCGCAGCAGCCAGCGAGTCGATTTGGCGCCGAACGAGTGAATGGTCTGATCGGGCGCGGCGAGCAGCTCCGCCAGCCCCAGTTCGCGCGCGCTGTGGCCGAAACAGCGGGCGTGGGGAAGGCCCAGCAGCTTGACGCCGGAGTTATTGACCAGTTGAAGCAGGTCTTCGCGGTCGAAGGCGAACAGGGGCGTGGTCAGGACTTCGAGGATGCGGGCCAGCAGCGCGGTAGCCTCGAGCGAGCGCACGCGCTGCTTCTGGAGCAGATCGGCGAGGGCGTTGATCTCAGCGGCCAGTTCGGCAAGCGCATCCTCCGTACCGGCTCCGCGGGCACGAAAGGAGTAATCGCCCTCGCGCAGGGAGGAGACGACGTTGGTGAGGGTCTGCAGAGGACGAATCATGCCCTCGATGAATGCGGCGCTCACCAGCAGGAGGTAAAGCAACAGGCAGCCGGCGAGCAGAAGCGCCGGCGCAAGTGCGATCGACAGCTGGTAGATAAAGAGGGTGGCCAGGATCAGCGCGGGCAGCGCCAGAAAAAAGCAATACAACCTCGCCCGGCGGACTACCGGGCGGCGGCGTTTGCGGGCCACCTTCTCAGAGGCCATATTTCTCGATGCGGCGATAGAGCGCGGCGCGGCTGAGTCCGAGAGACTCCGCGGCTTGCGTGATATTGCCGTCGCAGCGGCGCATTACCTTGCGAATGAGCAGGGCTTCGACCTCGTCGATGCTCATGTTCTCAAAGGACAGGGCGGAAGACCTGGCGGAGGCAATGGCCAGATTGGCCGGCTCGACCTCTTCGCCGCGGCAGAGCAGGACGGCTCGCTCGACGGTGTGCTCCAGTTCGCGCACGTTGCCCGGCCAGGCATACTGCATCAGTTGCTGCATGGCGGCCGGCGAAAAGCCGGCGATCTGCTTGCGATAGCGGGCGCGATTGCGGCCCAGAAAGTGCTGGGCCAGCAGGGGAATGTCCTCACGCCGGTCGCGCAAGGCGGGAAGGTGAATCTCGACGGTGTTGATGCGGAAGAGCAGGTCCTCGCGAAAGTTGCCCGCCTTGGCCTCTTCCTGCAGATCGGCGTTGGTGGCGGAAAGGATGCGCACATCCACGCGCCGGGTCTGCGAGGAGCCGACGCGCTCCAGTTCGCCGGTTTCAAGAACCCGCAGCAGCTTGGCCTGCTGGCGAATGGGAACGTTGGCGATCTCGTCCAGAAAGAGGGTGCCCCCGCTGGCCAGTTCGAAGCGGCCGATGCGGTCGGTGCGGGCGTCGGTGAACGCGCCTTTGACGTGGCCGAAGATCTCGCTTTCAAAGGTGCCTTCAGGCAGCCCGCCGGCGTTGACTGCGACCAGAGCCATGCGCGAGCGGGGCGATGCGGCGTGCAGCAGCTTGGCCACGATCTCCTTGCCGGTGCCGTGCTCTCCGGTGATCAGCACGTTGGCGTCGGAGGGGCCGACCTGCGCTATCAGGTCCAGCACCGGCTGCATAGATGGCGCCGCGGCCACAAACTCCGGCGTTCCTTCGGCGCGCAGAAGGCGATTCTCGAGTTCCAGCTGGCGGGCGCGGCGCAGCGCCTGGCGAAGTTCGGCGTGAACACGGATGAGCGAAAGCAGGCGCTCGTTCTCCCACGGCTTCTGAATGAAGTCGCGCGCGCCGCGCTTGATGCTCTCGACGGCCAGGTCGATGTTTCCCCAGCCGGTCATGACGATGACCGGCAGCCGCGGATCGAACTCCTGGATGCGGGCCAGCAGATCGAGGCCCTCCTGCCCGGAGGTGGTGTCGCGCGTGTAGTTCAGGTCGATGAGCAGCACATCGTAGTCGCCGCAGCCCAGCGCTTCCAGCAGCAACTGGGGCGAGCGCACGCAGTCCGCGCGGATGCCCCGCGGCGCCAGCAGCAGCTCGACGGCTTCGAGAATGTGCGGCTGATCGTCGGCAACCAGGACCCGGATTGGCTCTTCCTTACTGGAGATGGCTCGCCTCCACTGCGCCGGCCTTGGCGTCGGCGATCGAGATGCCATACCCCTCGAACAGCAACCCGATTGCGCGCTGGCGGCCGATGCGGCAGTCTTCGCCCGGGAATCCAGCAACTGCAACGATCGGCTCGGCGGCGCAATGCAAAACGGTTCGTGCTGAGGCGAGCATGGTCCCTTTCCGTGATTCTACGGCTAGTGAGTCACGACGCCCATTTTCGCGTCGTCGATGGATACGCCGGTCCGCTCCAGCGTCTCCCCGGTGGCGCGGTCGATGTCCACCTTCGCCTTCTCGTAGGCTGTTTGTGCGGCATCCAAAGCGGACTCGGCCAGGGCGAGCGAGCTTTCCGCGTTCAGCGTATCGAGACCGGATTTCGCACCGAGCAACCGTTCCTGTTTGGTGATGTCGAAGGTCTTCTGGGCCAGGTCGCGCGCTTTCTGGGCTGCTTCAACGTGGGCCTGAGCCTGTTCAAGAGCGAACTTCGAGTTGCGAACGTCGAAGCGAATGCCTTTCTGCTGCTGCTCGGAGGAGATCTGGCTCTGGCGGTACTGTAGCACGGCGCGGAATTGATCGGCCTTGACCTGGCGGTTGCGCAGATTGATGGAAAGCGCTATCCCTACTTGGTATTCGGGGGACGAGTAATTGAAAGTGTTCACGAACATGCTGGGGAAGCCCGTGGGCAGATTGGTGGAGCAATCCTGCGACCTGGGGTTGCACAAGGGGTTCAAGGGACCGGCGGTGCCCGCGCCGGCGTAGAGGCCATACATGTTGAGACTCGGCAAAAGCTCGCTGTTGATGTCCTTCAGGGCCTGCTTCTGCACTTCGGCCTGCATCTGGTAGATGGCAACCTCGGGCCGCTTCTTCTCGGCCTCGGAGACGAGTTCGTCGATGGATTTGCCGGCATTGGGGTCGGGCTCCGCCTGCAGATCGAGCGGAATGACCGGCATCTCGTCGATCGCGGGATCGTCGGCCTTGGTGAGCGCGTTCTTCATCAGCAGCTCGTTCAGTCGAAGGCTGGCGCGCGCCACCGTGAGGTTGCCTTCGGCCGTAGCCACGGCAGACTCGTCCGTCAAGACCTGCATCGCGGGGATAGCCTGGAGTTCGAGCTGCTTCTGATCGTCGGAAAGATTCTTGTTGGCGAAGCCCAGAGAGCGCTCGCTGATCTGCTCGCTCTCGTATGCATTCACGAGATCCCAGTAGATATTCTCCACCTGTGTCACCGTGGCGATGACCTGTGCTTTGAAAGCCAGGTCGGTGATCTGGGAGTTGCGCTTGGCAATGCGAATATAGCGCTCGTTGGTGGCGACCCCGAAGCCGGCCAGAATGGGCTGTTGGATTATCAGCTGAAAATTGGAGTAAAGCTCAGGATTGATGAGGTTGTAAGGGGTGTTGGTGGCGACACGCTGGCCGAGATAGTTGATCGAGAGGTTGGTGCCGATGGGGAACGACTGGGAGTAGTTCGACAGGACCTCGATTGTGTTGGTCTTCAGAACCGGCACGCCGGTCAAAACCTGGTTGGCCTCCTGGGTGACGGTGTGATCGACGAAGCCCCGGAAGGTGAGGTAGGGGTCGAACGACGGAACGCTGGTGCCTGCGCCGAGGGTCGAGGTGACGATGCCGCCTGCGCCGGCGGAGAATCCGGATCCCGATGAGCCGCCGGTGGATGCGGCAAAACCGCCCTGGGTGGACTGGACAACGGCGGTGTTGACGCCGTTGGCGGGGCTGCCCGCCTTGGTGCGCAGGATATCGGTTTGAGCGATCGGGAAGTTATAACGGAAATAGGCCAGATCGAGGTTGTTCTCGATGGCCACCGCGATCGCGTCACGCAGTGACATATA
>Ga0326727_10005392_pt1 | contig 36654 bp, 30 predicted proteins | sample MB2enrmetagenome_FD_207643 | JGI IMG/M metagenome (GOLD analysis project Ga0326727, IMG submission 207643) | Lab enriched peat soil microbial communities from McLean, Ithaca, NY, United States - MB29MY | ecosystem: Environmental > Terrestrial > Soil > Wetlands > Peat | place: USA: New York... | reverse complement strand
CCGGCTAGAGTGGCTCCCGCCACGCCTGCGGCTCCCAGAGCCAGAAAATCCCTGCGGTTAAGTTCTTTCGCATCATTCCGTGGATTCATATACCTCTCCACCCCGCTTCAGCCTAGTTCTCAGTTCTCGGTTCGCAGTTGCAGGCCGACAGTGCAGATCTGGAAACTGGAAACCGGAAACTGTACTTATACGCTAGCGCGGCTTGATTGCTTGGCCGGGTAAATGTCCTGCTCCGCCGAAATCGGCAAGCTTACCGGCTTCTTGAGGCGCGCGGATAAATCGAACGCCTTGGTCAGCATCAGGCGATTATGCGCCTCGGCTGCCGTGGCAGCGGGCGTCGGAATGCCGAGCGAGACGCGGTTGAGCCAGGAATCGGTTTCCTCCCGCATTGGCCCGCGCAGTTCCCCAAGAGCCATGTCACCGGGAGGATAGCTTCCCAGGAAATCGACCCGGCGCGTGGTGTCCGGATTGTAGCCTTCCGCCTGCACCTTCGTGGTGGCCAGCACGATGTCGCGGTGGGTGTCGTCGATGGTCAGTACTCCGTCGGTGCCGACAATGCCGACCTCCAGGCTGTACACCGCTCCCGGCCAGACTACCGGCAGCGCCCAGGAAATGGTGGCCTGGTATATGGCCCCGTCACTAAAGGTAATAATTCCGGAGGTGGCATCAATTCCCTTCCATTCCGGGCCTAAGGCTTTGTCGATGGCGCGCGCATAAATCTCCACCGGCGTCTTGGCCTCCATCATCCACATCACGATATCCAGCGCGTGAGTGCCGGAGATCACCATGGGCGAGATTCTTTCCGGATGGCTGGTACGCCGGTAGTTGTCGATCGCCACCAGGCGGTTCATGAAGGCGCGGGAGGAAACCAGGGTCACGTCGCCCAGTTGCCCGGTGCGCACCTTTTCCTTGGCCGCCAGCCAGCGGCGCCGGAACCGCTGCGTGTAACCCACCACGGCGTCCACCCCGGAGGCTTGAATCGCCTTCAAGACCCGTTCGGAATCGGCCAGTTCCGTAGCCAGCGGCTTTTCGATCAGCAATGAATGTTTCCGCTCGCACCCGGCCAGAATCGGATCGACGTGCAAATGCTCGTCGGTGGAAACGATCACGGCGTTCACTTCGCTGCGTTTGAGGAGTTCGCGGTAGTCCTGGGTGACGAAGTCGGCGCCGACCTTCTCCGCCACCAGCTTGGCGCGCTCCGGGATCTTCTCCGCAATGCCGATCCATCCCACCTGCGGGTGGCGCGCCGCCACTTCCCCGCGAAACAGCCCCACACGGCCCGCGCCGATAATGGCCAATCCGATTCCTTTGGCTTTCCGATCTCGCATCTGATGCCTCCGTAGTTAGGCGATTAAACCTTGAGCAACTTGGCCGCATTCTGGCCGGCGATCAGGGAACGTTCCGCCGGTTGCAGGTCCGAGACTTTGTCCAGAGCGCTGCATTAGGGGTTTGCTTATTCTCCAACGGCATGGATCTGAAATCAACAAACCCCAACCTCTGCCCGCGTGTTGCTATGTCTGGATGTTGAGCAACTTCGCGGCAGTGTTGTTGAGGATAGCAGCTTTTTCCTCGTTGCTGAGGAAGGTGCAGGCGAAGATATGGTCTACCGGGTGTAACTGCCAAGCGTAGGGATAGTCACTGCCCAAGACGATCTGGCTGGCGCCGACTTGACGGGCGAGATGGCGCATAGCTTCGGGGGTAAAGACCAGCGAGTCAAAATAAAGCTGCTTCAGGTACTCGGTGGGCTTCTTTTTCAGGGCGACTTTGGAATCGCAGATGGCAGGGGCAACGAGGCAGGCGTGGTCGGAACGGTCCGCGTAAGATGGCAGGTAGCCGCCGCCATGGGCGCTGAGGACCTTCAGGCCAGGGAAGCGGTCTAGCGTGCCCTCGAAAATCAAATGCGACAGTGCGATGGTGGTTTCCAGAGGGTTGCCGATCGTATTGCCGAGCCAGCCATTGCCGGATAAGCGCTTGGAGAGTTCCGGAACGCCCGTAGGATGAATGAACAGGACCACGCCGAGTTCTTCCGCTTTCGCCCAGACCGGATGGAATTTTAGGTCGGAGAATTCCACGCCGTTGACAACGCCGCCGATGGCAGCGCCGCGCAGGCCCTGCCGCTTGATGGCGGTTTCCAGTTCCTGCACAGCGAGGTCCGGCGCTTGCAATGTCAGCGAGGCAAAGGCGGCGAAGCGATCCGGATGCGCGGCACAAAGTTCAGCTAGTTTTTCATTCTGGATTTTTACGATCTGGCCGGCGAGGTCACGGTCCTTGCTGTACCAGAAGGGGTTGATCGAGAGCACTTCCATATCGACGGCCTGCGCGTCCATGGCCTTGAAGCGCTTCTCAATCCCAAGGTAGGTCTCCGGCGCGCCGATGATAGGCGGCAGGAGTTTAGACTCCTCGGCGGCGCCAAGCAGCGACGTGCTTTCGCGGATGTAGCAGTGGGAGTGGACGTCGATGGTCTTGATGCGCTTGCCCTTGACGACGATAGGCAGGCGGCGCCCGCCGGACTGTTGGGCGTGGGCAGCTTCTAACATTCCGCAGCTGGAAAATACTACTCCAGCCGCAGCGGCAGAGGCTCTTTTAAGAAAATCTCGGCGTGTGGTCATTAGCGGGGATTTCCTTTCTCAGTGTTGAGTAGGCGGCATTATACCGGTCACGGACGAATTTGCAACGCCAATGCCGCCGTCATAAGCGAAATCGGTCAGAGTTCAAAAAGGAAATGCGGGTTTAGAACGTACTAAGGTCGCAGACGCGGAGTTACTTACGCCGTGGGCCACATCCTTTCGCCCTCTTCGGGGCTATGCCGGCTAAATCCGTTCCACACCTACACGGTTAGCAAGCTCATCCAGAACGCGCCGAAGCTCGGAAGTCAAGGGAACGCCATTGGCCTTGCGATCCTCATAAACTCTGGCGGAGCGCTCGCCAGGCAGCCGGATCTCGTCGAAGCCGGGCAGTTTAGGAGAAGACTTCATCTGGTCCCAGATCTCGTCGACCTGTTGTTTGAATGCCTGCACGTCGGCAAATGCAGCAATATTGACGGCAACCATAAAGTGTCCGGTGTTGGTAATAGTCGAGGAATCGGCATTGAAGTCGACCACATTCTTCCCGAAGGCCGCGCCATTGAGAGTCCCGGCCAAAAGCCCGAACATCAGCGCCAACCCATAGCCTTTCGGGCCTCCTATCGGCAGGAGAAAGCCCTCGCTGGCCCGCTTGGGGTCGGTCAAGGGCCGGCCCTGGCGATCGATCATCCAGCCTTCCGGCATGGGCTCGTTGCGCTGGGCCTTGATTTTGACTTTGCCATAAGCGGCGTTGGTGGTCGCCATGTCGAGGATAACCGGCGGATAGCGCAAACTGGGTACTGCGATGGCTATGGGGTTCGTGCTCAGCAGCATGGCGGTGCCTCCCCAGGGAGGCAAGTGGTTGGCGCTGCCTACGGCCACGTACAAGCCCGCCATGTCGTGAGCCAAGGGCATTTTTGCGTACAGAAACGCCGGCCCCGCATGATTGCTGTTGCGCGCGCCCACCCAGGCGACACCGGCGGTGCGGGCCTTCTCCACCGCAATCTCCGCCGCCCGGCTCATCACCAGGTGCCCCATGGCATTATCGCCGTCGAGCAGGGCGCTCGCCGGCAGGTCCCGCAGTATTCGCATCTCAGGCCGGGTATTGATGCCGCCGCTCTGAATGCGCTTCACGTACTGGGCAAGGCGAAATACGCCGTGGCCCTCCGCGCCCCGCGCATCCGCTTCCGCCATAAGCGCGGCCACGCGCTGGGCGTCGCGGCCGGGAAGTCCGACCGCCTCAAACACCCGCGCGACGAACGCGGCTAATTCGGAGATGCGAATCCGCCGGCCTTCCTGAGTCGCTTCTACGCCGCTGGTTCCGCTCACTTGTTCTCAAACCCCGCATCCCACCCTGGAGGCGGATAGGCGCCTTCTTCTTTCACAAAGGTCGTGCCCGCGGCTTCCTTATTGGGAACGCCGCCGTAGGCGAATACCAATTCGACTTCTTCCTTCCGGCTGGGATTGGCAACCCCATGAATCACACCTTCGGGCGAAAATACAAAGGTGCCCGGAGGACACAAAATCCTTTCCGCATCCGGACCGATGAGCAGGACCATGGTCCCGCGGATGATGAACATCGCCGCCTCGGCATACAGATGGACGTGACGTTCATTCGCGGTGTGCGGCGGAATGATGGTACGGCCCATGGTCAGCCGGCGCGAACCGACAGCCTCTTTGCAGATCCCGAAGTTGATCTTCAGGCCTTTCTCGTAACTGGTATCGGTCACAACCTGCGACCAGTGTCCCGTTGTGGGGCGTTGCTTAGCTCGCTCGGCGATTTCCGCCAGGGTCAAATAATCCACGGTCGCTCTTCCCGCCGCCTGTCCTTGTGACATACGAACCCCTTTCTCTTTACTGCCGGAGGGAATGATAGGGAATCTTAGCATGCGTGGGAAATTGTCTTTACTGATGAAGACATTTGGAGAACCTATCAGTGAGGCGGGATTCGTGCACTGCACAACCTGGGAAAATCGACGGCGTCCAGTTCCTCGATAAAGGAAGCAATCAGGGGATTGCCATTATTCTTCTTCCAGGCCGCGACGACATCATAGCTTTTGGTGCCCTCAATCTCTACCAGGCAAAGATGGGGAGAAATCTGGTAGCTTTCTACATATCTTGGCGCGATAGATATACCAATTCCCGACTCGGCAAACAACACGACCTCCTCCATCCGCAACGGCTGCGCCACGATGTTGGGCGACACTCCCCGGCTGGCCAGCAAATGGATGCCGTCGTCGAATAACTCCGGGTTCTGATCGCGCGCCAAAAACACAAAGGACTCATTGGCCAGATCGCGCAGATCGATTTTCGGGTGGTGGCTCAGGGCGTGCTTGCGATGCATGAGCACACACATTTCCACCGTGTACAGTTTGTGGAACATCAGTTCCTTGGTCGCCAGGACGCTGGGATTGAAAGCGGTCATCAATCCGAAATCCACCGTTCCGTTTTCCAGCGCCTGGGTAAGCGCGGAGTAGGTATAGCGCTCCAACTGAAGCGCAATGTTGGGATGCTTGGCATGGAAGCTGGCGGTGATTTGCGGCAGGATGCTGCGGGCAGGAGAACTCAGAAAGCCGACCCGGAAGCTTCCATTGATGCCCTTGCTGGCCTGGCGCGCCACCTGAACGGCCTGTTCCGAGCGGGAGAGTACCGCGTTGGCTTCCTCCCAGAATACCCGGCCCACGGGCGAAAGGTGAACGGAGCGGCCTTTGCGGACAAAGAGCTGGACGCCCAATTCTTTTTCCAATTCGGCGATTTGCAGGCTCAGAGCAGGCTGCGTAATGAAAAGATGCTTCGCCGCATCGGTAAAGTTAGAGTATTTGGCCGCCGCAACGAAATAGCGCAGTTGGCGAAGCTCCATCGCCGCCTCCGAATGCCTTTACCCATGATACCCGTAAGTTGTTGCCGCTAAAATGGCCTGATAGCTTTCGAACCGCGAGGAATGGGACAAGGAGATTTCTTATGCTCGAAATCGGAAGCAGTGCGGAAGCCGCATACGTCGCCGATGACGACGATATGGCGAGCGCGTTTTGCATCGCGGAACAGGACGTTTTCCCCGAGGTCTTTTCCACGGCGCGCATGATCGCTCTGATGGAGCACGCCGGCGCGCGCGTCCTGCGGCCGCTGCTCCAACCCGGGCAGGTTTCGGTTGGGGTGACGATGAACATCAGCCATCTGGCAGCTACCCCCAATCACACTCGGGTATCCGCCCAGGCTACGTTTCTCGGCATGGAAGGCAAGCTTTACAAATTCAAGGTCGAAGCTTTCGACCCCGGCGGCAAGATTGGCGAAGGCGAGCACAACCGAGCGATCGTCAATACCGAGCGATTGGTGCAAGGGGCCAGGGCGCGTCTCCAATCCGCCACGGGGAAGCCGGGCACCGCGGGATCCGAAGGCAAAGGCCGCTGAACCTGCCCTGGTCGCCTTACTTCATCGCGCCTTCCCTTGGCCGGATGAGGATAGGGATTGCTTGTCCGGGCTAAGCAAAACTCCTGTCCCTTCGCTCAGGAGGGGACAACAGAGCGCGCCGCAAGCCGCGGCACCGGCTGCCAACAGCCGCTTACCTGCTTGTTTTCGGGATCAACAGGGACGGCTCGGTATTCCCGGCTAGCCGGGCCGGAGAGTGCGACAAGAAAATTCGGCCAAGCTCATCTAGCGGCCCGGCAAACAACGCCCCTCCAGTACAGGCTGCAGCACAAGCGGGCGCCTCTCCCTGAGAGACCTTGTCCGCGCAGAAATTGCAAATTTGCATTTTCCCATCGTGGCCGTACTGTGGAATGCCCCACGGACAAGCCTGCAGACAAGTGCGGCAGCCCTGGCATTTGGCGTAATCAACGATGACAATCCCATCTTCCGCACGCTTGGAGATAGCCTGGGCCGGACACTGTGCCGCACACGCTGGTTTGCCGCAGTGCAGGCAAGACAGAGACTGGTTGCGCAGGCGTACAGTGGGACATTTGCCGGATTCCACGGTAGTCACCCGGCGCCAATACACGCCTTTATTTCCCAGCTCCCGCTTTCCAGTTTTCACCGCGTTTTCAGTTCTCAGCCCCCGGTTCGCAGTGGCCCCCTTCGTATTTTCCTGTTGGTCGCTTGCGGCGGAAAAGAGGTCATTCCAGTCCTGGCAGGCCATCACACAAGCATTACATCCAATACATCGTTCCGCATCAAAGTAGAATCCGTATTGCACGCTCGTCCCCCTTTAAGCCTGCTCGACTTCCACCAGCACGCCATTGTAAGTGCCTGCGCCGCCCACTCGATCGATGGTATCGGTAGTCACGGTATTTACGCCGCCACCGCGATCGGTACCGTCGCCTCCCGGCTTGAACCAAGGCCCCTGGTGCATAGCAATCACCCCCGGCGGCACACGCTCGCTCACTTTGGCCTTACGCTCGACCACCCCGCGATCATTGAAGACGCGCACCATGTCGCCAGTTTCGATCCCCCGTTGGGCCGCATCGCTGGAGTTGACAAAGACTTCGATCGGATAGAGTTCCTGGAGCGAGGGATTATTGGACCGGCTGTGCAGCCACGCCACCGAGTGCGGGGTGCAAACCGTGAGGGGATATTTCCTGGCCAAGGGATGACGCGCATTCTCAAAGTCGTCCAGATAGGTGGGCAGGGGCGGCAGTCCCCGTTTTTCCATTTCCCGGGAGTAAAGCTCAATCTTGCCCGACTTGGTCGGGAACGGTTTCCCCTCCCGTACCTGTTCCTGGAATGGAATGAACGGCCGCGGGCCCACAAACACTACTTTTTCCTTTTGCAAACGTTCCAGAGTTACTTCGGCCATATGGGGAGCACCCGCGGACATTTTCAGCGTCTCCCGGATCCAATCCAAATCAGTCCAATCCGAATGGAAGTCCGCACCGGCTGCGAGACGATCGGCCACGGCCGCCCAGATCGCCAGATCGGAGCGGCACTCGTACATAGGCTCGATGCACTTTTCGCTGTACACCAGAGCATGTCCCGCCTGGAAGTAGTAGCCAACCTCATGGCCTTCGAACACGGTGGTCACCGGTAGGACCAGATCGGCATAGCGGGCAAACGGAGTAAGGAACTGGTCCGCACAGATGATGTAATCAAGACTGCGCAACGCCTTGACGATCTTATTGGAGTCGCCCGCCTGATTGACCACGCCGGCGCCGTGTCCGATGAGCATGCGCAGGTTGACGGGAACCACCGTGCCGTTGGGTTGAAGCGCTTTCCCCGACAGAATGGCATCGCCAATCTGGCATTCATTTACCTGGACCGTCACCTTGCTCTTCGGGGTGGCGCCCAGGTCCCCGATGCGGATCATCTTATTGAAGCCAAATCCTGCGGTAGCGTTGGTGCCTGGTTTGCCTATGCTGCCGGTAATGGCGGCCAGCGCACCACAGGCAAGCACCCACTGGGAAGGATCCCGGCCCACCCGCGATGGCCCATCTCCCGGAAAAAGAGCGGAGGGCTGACCGGTAGCGTATTCCACCGCCAGGCTGACAATGAGGCTCGCTGGCACTGCGGTAATCCCCGCCGCCCATTCCGGCGTGTACTTCTGGACGTGCTGCTTGAATTCCTCGAAACCGGCGACATGGCGGGCTACAAAATCCTTGTCGTAAAGCTCGCGATTAATGATCACATGGGCCATGGCCAGCGCCATAGCGCCATCGGTACCGGGCAAGATCGGGATCCATTGGTCGGCCTTGGCAGCGGTTTGCGAGAAGAATGGATCGATAACGACGATGCGCGTACCTTGGTCGCGGGCCTCCATCAGGATCCGCATGCCCTGGCCGGCAAAATCGATACGGCGGTTACTATCGGCAAAGCCGTAACCCCAGATAATGGCCAGCTTGGAGTCCAGAATGGTATCCAGGTCGCTTTCCGTGTTGGCGGTCCCGTACATCATGGGAGCTACTGAAGTCTTGTTGGAAATGCACAGCGAGCCCCAAACCGTCGCCATCCCACCCAGCACATTAGGAAAGCGGACCTTCGCCGCTAAACGAACCATGCCCAAAGTCCCGCGGGCGGGATAAAACAGAATCGACTCATGGCCGTGTTTACCGCCGATTTCTTTGATCTTCGCGGCGTAGCGGTCCAGAGCTTCGTCCCAGGAGATGCGCTCAAACCTGCCTTCCCCGCGTTCTCCCACCCGCTTCAGGGGGTACTTCAGCCGGTTCGGATCATAGACGGACGCGCGTTGCGCGTGGCCTTGCACACAGCAACGGTAATCGGGGTGATTGCTGATATGAGTAATCCGCCCGTCCTTGACGCTGACTTGCAAAGGACAGGTTGCGGTACACAAACCCAGTGAGGGACAACAGGCGGAAAATTTCTTCTCCTGCCTTTTTTCTTCCACACCGCCCTTCATTCCGCTAGCCTCCCAATCCGTAAACCTTCCCTAAGGGCCCAAATTCCCGGTCTTCACGGACACCGTCACAGCCCACAGCAACAGCCCCGCCGCCTTCGTCGCGCCGAGTAAACGCCTAACTGATCCTATAGTACCGGCGGCCGTCAAGCTGCGAGGCATATCACACAGAAACTGTGATACTGCTGCCTTGTCCTGCCGGTAGAATGACGGAGGGATGGTTTGCTTATTGCACTGCGCCAGCGAAGCCGGCGAGCGGAGAGGAGCGTCACGTGTTCAACTACCAGGAATATCGCGACCGATACTCCCAGCACGTCTTGTTCTATGAAGCCGGTGTAGACAACCGGCAGAAGGTGTATGACGCCAGGGTCGCGGTGGTCGGCCTGGGGAGCATCGGGATCGAAGCGGCCAGACTGCTGACCATCGCGCAAGTGCAACTGCTGCGGTTTATCCACTGGGAGAATCCGGCTGGCGCCAACCGCCAAGCTGGCAGTGACCAGGTTCCGTCCCCAGATTGCTTGCCCAGAGGCATGGTCGCGGTTCATGCCTTGGCGTCCGCCAGTCCTTCCTGCGCGTTCGAGATTCTGGAGGCAACGAATACCGACGAGTTCCAGACATTGCTGCGAGATGTCGACTTAGTCCTGTTTTCCGACGACGGCAACGAACGGCGCCAGTTGATCAGCGAAACCTGCCGCAGCCTGAATAAGCCCTGGATCTACGCGGAAGCGCACGGCGGCGCGGGGATAACGGTCAACGTCATACCTGGGCGAACGGCATGCATCGATTGCGTAAAACGTGAGTTTGAGTCTGTACAGCCTAAAGACCAGGGCTTTGTCTATACCTCTACCGTCACCGATCTTATCGCCAGGACGTTGTCCCAGGTGCAAGCCGTCGAGGCGCTGAGAATATTAGGAGACAGTCCAAACATCAGCTCCGAAGCCTTTTGCTTCGACGTCGATAAATTTGGCCATACCCTGCAGGTCGCCAAGAATGAGAGTTGCCCCTCCTGTCGCCGTTAGAACACGAATTCCGTTGCCTGCCGGATTGCACTCGGGGTATGATAGCGGACCTCTCCGGATAAATTTGAGGAGATTGGGATCGAACGGTACAAAACCGTCGTTTAGGAGTGTGCACCATGGCCCCTGAGGTGAGTCGGCCGACTACGACCTTCGGCGATCTCTTTGCGAAACTTGACCAGTCGCGGCTTACCGCCAATCACTACAAGCTGATCACCGCAGCGGTGTTGGGTGACATGCTTGAGTTCTTTGACTATTTCATTATTGGATTCGTCCTGGCGTTTATCGTGGTTCCCTGGCATCTGAGTTTCGGGGCAACGGCTATCGTGTTGTTAAGCGCCGGGGTGGGAAGCCTGTTGGGTTCCTTCTTCTTCGGCTGGCTGGCCGACCGGATCGGCCGCATGCCGGTGCTTTACATTACGACCGCAACGTTCACCATCCCCAGCGCCATCATGTATTTCACGCCCGAGGGAAACTGGCCCTTCTTGACCGTGTTCCGCTTCCTGGTGGGATTCGGGGTCGGCGGGCTGTACTCGGTTGACCTGCCCTTAGTGCAGGAATTTGTGCCCACTCGGGTTCGTGGCGCGGTTGGCGGTATCGTCACCGCACTCATTCCCGCGGGAACTTTGCTGGGGAGCGTGTGTGCCGCGTTCTTGACACCCAAGATTGGCTGGCGAGGGTTGTTCCTGATCGGCGTGGTTCCAGCCATCATCGCGCTCTTCTTCCGCTTGTGGATGCGGGAGTCGCCGCGGTGGCTGCTGCGGCAGGGTCGCTACGAAGAGGCGGTGAAATCGATCAACTGGGTGCTGGGCGAAAATATCGATTATCGCAACGTGGTGGTGGGGCCGCAGGACAAGGTGGTGCAACGGAAACCTTCCCTGCCGCAGCTTTTCAAGTATCCACGGAGCGTGTTCGTCACCTGGGGCGCCAGCTTCCTGCAATCCATCATGGACTACGGTTTTGTGTTGTGGGCGCCGACGCTACTCGCTCTAGCGCTGAAAATCTCGGCGCAACAGGCGGCCAAGATGTTTATCGCGGTTGCGTTCGCCAGTATTGTGGGCAAATTTTTCTGGGCCTTCATGTCGGAACTGGTCGGGCGCCGCATCGGCGGCATGCTCATCGGGTTGGGATCGATGATCACCTGCCTGATCGTGTCCCAATTCTGGAGCGCCGTCTGGGGCGGCATACCGATTATTTATGTCTCCTTCATCCTGGTCTACGGCTTCATCAATGGTGGATGGTCTATCACCGGGCCGTATTCGACGGAGTTATGGCCGCAGCGGCTTAGGGCTACCGGTATGGGTTCAGCCTACGGCATCGGGGGAATCGGCCGAATTTTCGGTCCCATGATCCTGGCGCTTTTTGCCGGCAGTACCAACCTGGTGTCGCCAAAAGCGACCACGGATGCCATCGGTCCGGCATACATCTTTTTTGCTCTCTGCGGCGTGGCCATGATCGTCATCTACTACTTCGGGATTGAAACCCGCGGCCGGTCGATTGACGAGATCGAAGCGATTTTGGACGGCAAAGCCGCCAAAGCCGCAGCCAAATAGATTTCCCGCGACCTATGACGACGGGAGTGACTTTGTCACTTCCGTCATTTATTTTGTTCCCATGAAAGCTATAGAGGTGCGACGACTGGGCGGTCCGGAAGTGCTGACGCTGGTCGAGATTCCAATCCCCCAGCCGAAGCCACATGAGGCGTTGATCAAGATCAAGGTCTCCGGGGTATTGAGCATGATCGCCGGGGGCAAGCTAAAGATAAGAATCAGCAAGACTTACCCCCTAGAGGCGGTGCAGCAAGCGCACCGCGATCTGGAAAGCCGCAATACAAGTGGTAAGTTATTGTTGCTGCCGAATTAGCACAACACCTGCCACAGAGGCACAGAGGATCCTCTTGAAATAAATTCCAAATAGCTACATAGTAACTATTCAGCCACCCCGTTCCCTGGGGACTCCCGGAGTTTCATTCGTTCGGGTCACGGCCGATAACAATTGTGCCAACAACGGCTTGTGCCGTTTTTTTATCCGGCGACAGGAGTGGATCGACAATGCTGCTCAATACCTTTGAATACGTAAAACCCGGCAGCTTGGGCGAAGTGCTACAGGTGTTGGACGAACTCCGGGGAAAGAAGGCGCTGGTTATGGCCGGCGGCACTGACCTGATTCCCAATTTGCGGGCCCGGACCAAAGTGGCGGAGTACGTGGTCGACTTGGGAGGAGCTGGCCTGGATCAAGTGGTATTCGAAAAAGACCAGGTCCGAATCGGCGCCCTGGTCACCTTTGCCAAGCTCTGCCGTCATGCGGAGATCCGGGCACGATTGCCGGTTATCGTGGAAGCCTCGGAAAAGATAGGAGCGGTGCAGACCCGCGTCCTGGCGACGATTGGCGGCAACCTCTGTGAAGGGGTCCCCTCCAACGATTCGGCTCCTTCCCTCCTGGTGCTGGACGCTCAGTTCCGTTTGCAGGCCAAGGGCAAAGAGCGGGTCGTGGCCGCGGAGAATTTCTTTGTCGGACCGCGCCGCACGGTACTGCAACCGGGCGAGATTATGACGGAGATTGTGATCCCGCTCGAGAAGGATTTTCGCGCTACCTTTCTTCGCTTCGGGCGCCGTAAGGCCCTGACTCTGTCGATAGCCAACGCCGCGGTGGGAGTTGCCCTGGGCGACAAGCAGCAAATCACGCGGGCACGTGTTGCGCTGGGGGCGGTCGCGCCCACACCTGTCCGCGCCCATAAAGCGGAGCAAATTCTCACCGGGCAGAAGGTCACGCCGGCCTTGTTGGCGGAGGCAGCCGCCATGGCCGCCACGGAGATTTCGCCCATCAGCGATCTGCGGGCTTCGGCCGAATATCGGCGTAAGATCAGCGCGGTGCTGGTGCGCCGCGCCCTGGAAAGCGCCACTGGACAGGCAAGGGGGTAAGTCTGTGAAGAAGAACATCAGTCTGAAGGTGAACGGCCAAGACTATTCGATGACGGTTGACGTCAAGGACCGCCTGCTCGATGTGATCCGGGAAAAGATTGGCCTAACCGGCACGAAAGAAGGCTGTGGCACCGGCGAATGCGGGGCGTGCACCGTCCTGCTGGATGGCGAACCGGTCAACTCCTGTCTGTGTCTGGCAGTCCGGGCCGAAGGCAAGGAAATTCTTACCATCGAGGGTCTGGGCGACCTCACTAATCTTCATCCCCTGCAACAGGCATTCATCGAGAATGCCGCCGTCCAGTGCGGTTTTTGTGCGCCCGGCATGCTTCTGACTGCCAAGTCGCTGCTGGATAAGAACCCCAATCCCAGCGAGCTCGAAATCCGCGAAGGAATCGCCGGCAATATCTGCCGCTGTAGCGGTTACGTCAAGATAGTCAAAGCTATCCGGCAGGCGGCGGAAGTAATGCAACAGAGCCGGCAGCAAGAGCGGCCGCAGGTGCAAGCCGTCCATGCATGAATGGATTGGGCAATCGGCAATCAGCGTTTAGCATTCGGCAAAATCCCCATTTTTGCCTGAATGCTGCGTGCTGCGGGCTGATTGCTGGAATCAAGAAAGGCCCAGGATATGAGTTACAACGTAGTCGGAAAGAGCTTTTCCAGAAATGACGCCGCGCTGCAGGTAACCGGCAAGATTCAATACGGTGACGACTATACCCGTCCGGACTTGCTTTACGCGAAAATACTGCGCAGCCAGCATGCCCACGCCAAGATTCTCAAGATCGATACTTCTAAGGCGGAGCAACTCGGCGGAGTGAAGGCGGTGATCACGGCCAAAGATGTTCCCCATAACCGCTATGGGTTCACCCATCAGGATCAGCCAATTCTGGCCGATGACAAGGTACGTTATTTCGGCGATGCCGTAGCCGCGGTGGCGGCCACCTCGCGCGAAGCGGCGGAGGAGGCGATCCGCCTGATCCAGGTGGACTACGAACCTCTGCCGGCGCTTTTCGATCCGCGGGAAGCGATGAAGGCCGACGCCATCAAGATCCACGGGAACAGCAATATTGCGACTCACCTGAAGATTCGCAACGGCGACGTCGAGCAAGGGTGGAAAGAATCGGACTTTATCTTCGAGGAAGAGATATCCACCCAGATGGTGGAGCACGCGCACATCGAGCCCCATGTAGCCATTGCCGAAATGGCGGCTTCCGGAGAACTGGTCGTCCACTCCTCCGTGCAGCGGCTCTTTCTGATTGCTTCGGATCTGGCCAAGATCCTCAAGATGCCCATCAACAAGATCCACGTGGTCACTACCACCGTGGGCGGCGGCTTCGGCGGCAAGAATGAGATTTCGATGGAGCCGCATATCAGCTTGCTGGCCATGAAGACCGGCAAACCGGTGAAGATAGTCTATACCCGGGAAGATGAGTTTGAGGCATCTACGGTAAGGCATCCCTATCGTACCCGCTATAAGTCAGGACTCAAGAAAGACGGGACCCTGGTAGCCCGCGAGGTTGAGATAGTCAGCGACTGCGGCGCCTATGTATCGTGGGGTGAATCAACCCTCACCAAAGCGTCGGTTCATGCGGCCGGTCCCTATCGTATTCCGCATGTCAAGATCGACGGTTTCCTGGTTTACACCAACAAGCCAGTCGGGGGAGCTATGCGGGGATTCGGCGTTACCCAACTGGGCTTCACCTATGAAGTCCACATGGATACCCTGGCTGCGGAGATGGGCCTGGATCCGGTGGAGTTCCGCATGAAAAACTTGCTGGTCGACCATAATTCTTTGCCTACCGGGCAGGTAGTCGATGTAGTAACGCTGAAGGAATGCATGCAACGGGCAGTCGAAGTGGGTGGTTGGAAGAAGGAGGTTCAGTTGGTATGAAGAAGCGGGGCAAGGGCATTGCGGCCATGTTTTATCCCATCGGCTTTACCTCCTATCCCAATCCGGGAGCCGCCTTCATCAAGGTCAACCAGGATGGCACCGCCGTGCTCTATGTCGGCGCGCCGGATATCGGCCAAGGCTCCGACACCATCATGGCCCAGATCGCCGCAGAAGAACTGGGGATAGGATTGGACAATGTGACGGTTGTAGCTGCCGACACCAAACTAACCCCGTTCGACTTCGGGTCAGTGGCCAGCCGGGTTACTTATATAGTCGGAAATGCCGTGCAGAAGGCGGCGGCACAAGCAAAACAGATCTTGCTGGAAGTGGCGGCTGAGGATCTTAAGGTATCAGCCACCGGCTTGGCCGCGGGCCAGGGCTATATCTATGTGCAAGGCTTTCCCGAACAGCGCATTGAAATCAGCGCGGTGGCGCAGAAGTCCTACATGGTGAAGGGGCGTCCTCCCATCGGCGCCGGCAGCTTCCAACCGGTAACCACCATGCTGGACAAGGAGACGGGCCACGGGAAACCTTACGGAACCTATGTCTTCGCCGCCCAGATGGCCGAAGTGGAAGTAGATACGGAAACCGGCGAAGTGGCGATCCTGAAGATTACCGCTGTCCACGATTGCGGCAAGGCGATTAATCCCCTGCTCACCGAGGGCCAGATCGAAGGCGGGGTGGCGATGGGCGTTGGCTATGGCACTATGGAAGAGATGGTAGTCAACCAGGGGCGTGTCAGAAATCCGCAGTTCACCGATTATGTGATCCCTACCGCCCTCGACGTGCCGGAAATCGTTACCGAAATCGTGGAGCGGCCTGAACCCACCGGCCCTTTTGGGGCTAAGGGAATCGGCGAACCCTCCCTGCTGCCCACCGCCCCGGCCATTGTCAATGCCATTCAGGATGCTGTGGGGGTTCGCATCCGGGAGCTGCCGGCAACTCCGGAAAAGGTTCTCAAGGCAATTCAGGAAAGAGAGCAGCACAGAGCATCGGGTGATCGGGCGATCCGGTGATCGGGTGATCTAAAGAGCAAAAAAGTCTCGTGGCTGCAGACAGCTTCTGGTCCACATCAAGAACTACCAAGCTGGAATTTTCGTTTTAGATCACCCGATCATCCGATCATCCGATCGCCCGATCGCCCGATGTTCTCTGAGGTCGAGCAAGCTAACCGCTAATAAGCAGCAGCACTGCCTCTTATAAGCAGAACACATAAGTGACCGGCCTGCCATAAGTTAGACCCCAAGCGCGGCTGCCGGCCCAGGGCGATTTTTGCGCACGTGCCCGGCGTTCCGGTGTACTATAGTTTTGTTCAGCTTCAATCGGAAAGTGCACAATCCGTGCAGGAACGAAGTTCCACCTCCACTTTTACGTCCGCAAACGCAAAGGACAATCTCGTTTGCGCTGCAATGGGTCAAATCTCAGAGAGAGGATTTTGAGAACCATGGAAACCGGCACCAAACAGAAGATGGATCTCAGTTTCATTCAGAAGCCCCATTACTGGGATCCGCGTCGGCTGTACAGCCAGACGGCCGCAGACTGGCAACAGCGCGTGGATTTCGACCGCTTGCGTAGCGACCGCTTGCAGCGCCTGCGTGAAGCCATGACGGCCAAAGGTCTTGCCGCGCTGGTCCTGTTTGCCGGAGCCAACGTCCGTTATGCGACCGGGTCTTACCAGGGGAACTGGAAGTACAACATCAATATTCGCTATTGCGTGGTGCCGAACAATGGCGGCGAGCCGGTGCTGTTCGAAACCGCCGGCAGTGACTTGCACTGCGCTGAGATCGATATGCCCTGGTTGCAGGAAAAGGTAAAGCCGGCGATCACCTGGCAGTGGGCCGAGGGCGCGGTTCCGCACATGGCAGGCAGAATGGCCGAGAGCGTTATGGAAGTGCTGAAGAAGCACGGCCTGCAAAAGGAAAAGATCGGCGTGGACAACGTCGACATGGCTTCCCTGGCGGCCTTCCAAAAGGTCGGCGTAAACATTGTGGACGGCTGGCCGGCAGTCTCCATGGCGCGCGTGGTGAAAACCCCAGACGAGATCGAACTGCTGAAGCAGGCCTCGGCCATCGGCGATGCGGCCATGTGGAAGATCAAGTACGAGTGGCTCAAGCCGGGCGTGCGCGAGCGGGAAATTGAAGCCAAGGTACACGAATTCATGCTGGAGCGCGGCTGCGAGATTATCTATGACATCATCGTGGCCTCCGGCGGCAACACCAGCCCCTATCGCCGCTGGGCGACCGACAAGATGATCCGCCAAGGCGACCTGATAATCGTGGACATCAACGCCGTTGGTCCTTCCGGCTACTTTATCGACTTCGTGCGCTGCTTCAAGTGCGCACAGAAGATGAACCAGAAGGAAATCGATCTGTATCGCGAAGTCTACGACTCCATGTATGCCGGCTTGGAGAAGCTGCGTCCGGGCAACACCACCGCCGATGTGGCTGCGGCTTTCCCCGAGTACGATGACGATAAGTACGGCACCTGCACTTTGCAGCAGTTCGCCCACAGCATCGGCATCACGTTGTATGAAGGCATGTGGATCTCGCGGGCGTATTCGTTGAAGTATCCTGCCGAGATCAAGGAAAACATGTACTTCGCGATCGAAACCTTTGCCGGCCATCCCGGACTGCAGCAGACCACCCGTCTGGAAGAAAACGTACTGGTCTCGAAAGACGGTCCGGTGGTCTTCACCTTAATGGAGCACATGGAAGAAGCGATGAGGCGTTAATGGAAAAGCTACTGGTTGCAGTGAGCGATTCTGTTTTTCCAAACTTGGATGCGGCCCGCGCGGTCGTATCCAAGGTCGGAGCCGAGCTCCGGCTGGCCAAGGCGCCCACGCCGGAGGGCATCATGGAAGTCGCCGACGGTGCCGACGCCCTGCTGGTGACCTATGCCAAAATCACGGCGGACATGATCCGGCAGATGAAGCGCTGCCGCGTCATCTCGCGCTTTGGCATCGGCGTCGACAACGTGGATCTCCCGGTTGCCACCAGCAAGGGAATCGTGGTCACGAAAGTTCCCGATTATTGCCTGGATGAGGTTTCCGATCATGCTATGGCGCTGTTGCTGGCCCTCATCCGCAAAATTCCCTTCTCCAATACGCGCGTGCAGGCGGGGCGCTGGGAGATGCCCAGCGTGGTGCCGATCCACCGCATACGGGGAACGGTTCTGGGGCTGGTGGGTTTTGGCAGGATCCCGCAATTGGTGGCTCCCAAGGCCCAGGCTTTTGGCATGAAGGTTCAGGCGTCGGATCCCTTTGTCCCCGAAGAGGTCATGACGCGGGCCGGCGTGAAGCGCGTGGAATTTGACGAGTTGGTGCGCACCTCCGACTACCTTTCCATTCATGCTCCCCTGATGCCTGAGACCCATCACCTGTTCAATGCCGAGGTTTTCCGGCGCATGAAACCGACCGCGTATCTGATCAACACGGCGCGGGGACCGCTGGTGGACGAGGCTGCCCTGGCGCAGGCGCTCGACCAGCGGCAACTCGGCGGCGCGGCTCTCGACGTGGTGGAAAAGGAGCCTTTTTCCAATACTGCCCTGCTGGGCCGGGACAACTTGATTCTGACGCCCCATACGGGATTCTATTCCGAAGAGTCCCTCGTCGATCTGCAAACCAGGGCGGCGGAAGAAGTTGTGCGTGTGCTCAGCGGGCAGGCGCCCCGCAATCCGGTAAATCCCGAAGCTTTGCAAGCTGCGGCAGGGCAGCAATAATTTTTCGAAGGAGAACATAAAAGTATGGCCCAGGAACCCTGGAAAACCGATAAGTGGTTTGTCAGCCCGTGGAATTTTGAAGCATCCGTCCGCGAGCAGCTCCATTTTCCCAAGAAGGTTATTTTCCATGACGTCACCTTGCGCGACGGCGAGCAGCAGACCGGCATTATTTTGAGCAAGGACGACAAGGTTCGGATTGCCGAAGGCCTGGCGGAGGCCGGGGTGCAGCGGATCGAGGCCGGCATGCCGGTGGTTTCGCCCAGCGACGCCGCCGCCATACGGGAAATCGTGAAGCGCAACTTGGGACCGAAGATTTTTGGGTTTTCCCGTTGCATGGTAGACGACGTCAAGCGCGCCGTCGATTGCGGGGTTTCCGGGGTGGTGATGGAAGTGCCCTCCAGCACCCACATTATCGACAACGCCTATAAGTGGCCGCTGGAAAAGGCTATCGAACTGTCGATCGAGTCCACCGCGTTTGCCCACTCGCAGGGACTCGAGGTGGTGTTCTTCCCCATCGACTTCAGCCGCGCGGAAATCAACTGGGTACTCGACCTGATCACTCGCGTCGCCAACGAAGGTCACATGGATGGCCTGGCGCTGGTGGACACGTTCGGCGTCCTGGCTCCGCATGCTGTTCAATATTTGGTCCGGGAGACCAAGAAACGCATCAGCAAGCGGCTGGAAGCCCATTTCCACATGGACTTCGGCGCCGGTGTAGCCAATACCCTGATTGCCGTGGCGGAAGGGGTCGAGGTCATCCATTCCACCGTGCTGGGTATCGGCGAACGTGCCGGAAATGTGCCCATGGAAGAAACCGCGCTGGCGTTGCTCACTATGTACGGCGTGGACACCGGCCTGAAATACAACAAGTTCTACGAGCTGGCGCATCTGGTGGAGCGGCTCACCGGCCATCGCGTCGCCACCAACCGTCCCGTGGTGGGCGAGCAGTTGTTCGAGATCGAGTCCGGGATTATCGCCAGCTGGTGGATGAACTGCGGCAACGAGAACGCCACCGAGTTGTTCCCCTTCCGCTGGGATCTGGTCGGCCAGCGTCCGGCCAAGATCGTGATTGGCAAGGGCAGCGGCATCGATTCGGTAAAGATGAAGCTGAAAGAAATGGGCGTAAAAGCCACCGACGAAGAGGCCATGAAGGTACTGACGGCCGTCAAGGAGTACTCGCTGTCGACCAAGAGCCTCCTGACCGATGCGGAAGTTCGCAAAGTAGTCGCCACCGCGCTTCCGGGTGTGGCCAGCTCTGCCAAGGCGTAACTACTACGCCGGAAATCGGCTTGCCCCATCACGCGCCGCATGGACGCGTGGTGGGGATACAGCCTTTGGGCTCTCCATTTATAAGCAAGGAAGCTGCCGGCAAGCATGGCTGGCGCGCACGCTTTATTTTCCTCAGGGTGTGCTGCTGTTTTATTCGAGGGTGAGCGATGAAAGCAATGGTGTTGGCAGCTCCGCGCCAGTTGCGGTGGCAGGATATAGAGCGGGCCGTTCCGGGCGCCCATCAGGCACTAATCCGCCTGACCCACAGCGGCGTCTGCGGTACCGACTTGAAGATCTTCACGGGCGGTATTCCGGTCCGTTACCCCATGGTCATGGGCCACGAGATGTGCGGCGAAGTAGTGGAAGGCGGAGACGAACGCATCCGCCGCGGCGACCGGGTCCTGATTGATCCCGCTCTGTACTGCGGCATGTGCCCGGTGTGCGATGCCGGATTTCCCAATATATGTCCCAACGGCGGCTTGATTGGCCGCGATGTCAATGGCGGATTCGCCGAGTACATTGCCGCTCCGCGCCGCCAGCTTTTTCCCCTGCCCCCCACGGTCGATAGCTGCCAGGCCCCTCTCATTCAGGTCGCCACCACCTGTTTGCATGCCCAGCGGCGCGTGAATATATTTCCCGGCCAATGCGTGGTCGTTCTGGGTCTCGGAGTCAGCGGCCAAATCCATATGCAATTGGCCAAAGCCCGTGGCGCTCATCCCGTGATCGGGATTACCCGTAGCGCCTGGAAGCGCAGCCTGGCGGACAGCCTGGGCGCCGATATCACTTTACCCAGCGGGCCTGAGGCGGAAAAGGCAGTCCTGGAAGCAACCAACGGCCGCGGCGCCGACCTGGTGATCGATACGACCAGCAAATTGCCCGCCATTGCCAGCGCCATCAACCTTGCCCGCATGGGGGGTACACTCCTGCTCTTTGGCATTACCACAGCCACCGAAGGGGCATTGCCTTTTTATAAGCTCTATTTCAAAGAACTCACCCTGGTGAATGCACGCGTCGCCAAGAGTGAAGATTTTCCGGCGATGATCGATTTAGTTGCCCGCGGTACGGTGAATCTGAAGGCGCTGATCACTCATACCGTCCCGCTATCCGAATTAGGAAGTGCGCTCGGCATGCTGGATTCGGACGAAGACGGGCGCATGAAAATCATTCTTGACCATTCATGACCACGGAACCTATTATCCGGCCGTTTCTCGAAATGCGCGGGATCGTCAAGCAGTTCCCGGGCGTTCTTGCCCTAAATGGCGTAGACCTGGATGTGCGGCCCGGGGAAGTGCACGTTCTGCTGGGTGAAAACGGCGCCGGCAAGTCCACCCTGATCAAGGTCCTGTCCGGGGTCTATGCTCCCGAAGCGGGCGAAATCCTGTTCGACGGGCAAGCGGTGCGCATTCGCAACCCCCATGATGCGCAACGGCTCGGGGTCAGTACCATCTACCAGGAATTCAACCTCGTGCCCGACATGAATGTGGCGGAAAACATCTTCCTGGGGCGCGAACCGATGATCAGCCGTCTGCTGGGCCTCGTCGACCGCAAGAAACTGTTTGCGCAAACCCGCCAGGTCTTATCCACCTTCGACCTGCAAGTTGAACCCGGAGCTATCGTCAAACGCTTAGGGATAGCGCAGCAGCAGATGGTCGAAATCGCCAAGGCTTTGTCCCTGCAGTGCCGGGTCATCATTATGGACGAGCCCACCGCCGTCCTGACCACGCACGAAATCGACACTCTGTTCCGGACTATCCGGGATTTCAAGGCTCGCGGCATTGCCATCATCTACATCTCCCATCGTCTGGAAGAAGTGAAAACCATCGGCGATCGCGCCACCGTTCTGCGCGATGGGGCCAAGGTCGGCACCGTTGCCGTTGCCGATACGCCCGTTGAGCAACTTGTCCGCATGATGGTAGGGCGCGATTTGAAGGAGAAGTTCCCCAAGGTCAGCGTCGAGCCGGGCGAAGAAGTTCTGCGGGTCGAGAACTTGCAGCGCAAAGGTATACTCCACGGCATCAGTTTTAGTTTACGTCGAGGCGAGATCCTCGGGGTCGCCGGTCTGGTCGGCTCCAAGCGCACCGAGATGGCGCGCGCGATCTTCGGCGCCGACAAACTGGATAGCGGGCAGATCATCGTGCGCGGCAAGCGGGCCCGCATCATATGGCCCTTTCATGCCATCCGTGAGCGCATGGCGCTGGTTCCGGAAGACCGTAAGCGGCATGGCATCCTGGCCTGCCTGCCGGTACGGGCGAATATCACATTGGGCGCGCTCCGGCGGTTTTCCCGTGGCGGCCTGCTCGATCTGGGCAGGGAGAAAAAAGCCGCACAAGATTTTGCCACTTCTCTGCGGGTGGCCACCCCGAGCCTGGAGCGCTGGGCGATGTACCTGAGCGGCGGGAACCAGCAAAAGATCGTCATCGGCAAATGGCTGGGAACGGAGGCGGATATCTTCTTATTCGACGAGCCGACGCGCGGCATTGACGTCGGTGCGAAGGTCGAAGTTTATCAACTGATGGGCGAGTTGGTGCAGCGCGGCGCCGCCATCTTGATGATCTCTTCCGAACTGCCGGAGATTCTCGGCATGAGCGACCGCATCCTCGTTATGCGTGCGGGGCGCATTGCCGGCGAATTTACCCGCCAGGAAGCGGATCAGGAAAAGATCTTGCATTGTGCCTTGGGCAGCGCACCTTTGCCGGAGATCCCATCGCAGGGAGCAAACCTATGAGCGAGGCCGGCCTGAAACCGGTTCAGGCGGAAGTTTCCAACGGGAGTCAGGCAGCGGCTGCTCCGGTTCCGGCAGCAGCCTTTTGGCGGCGCATTCCTTGGGGCCGAATTGGCATGCCCTTGGTGCTGATCGTGCTTTGCCTGCTGTTCGGCACGATCAATCCGAACTTCTGGAGTACGACCAACCTGACCAATGTCTCGCGCCAGATCTCGATCCTCGCCCTTATCTCGATTGGCCAGACGTTCGCTATCTTGAGCGCCGGAATTGACCTCTCCGTGGGTTCGCTACTGGCTTTCGTCAGCGTGGTCGGCGCCCAGCAAATGCTCAATTTCGGGCTCTGGGGCGGAATTGCGGCAGGAATTCTCGCCGGCGCCTTGGCGGGACTGGTCAACGGGTTTCTAATCGCCAAAGCCAAGTTGCCGGCCTTTATCACTACGTTGGGCATGTTGATCGCCGCCCGCGGTTTGGCACTGACGTTGAGCGGCGGGTTGCCGGTGGTGGGCTTGCCACACAAGTTCCTGTTCCTGGGAGCGGGCGCGATTGCCGGGATCCCCCTGCCCGCGGTGATCGCGGCCGTGGCCTTCGTCATCGGTCACATCATTCTGAGCCGCACGCGTTTTGGGCGCTATGTGTACGCCATGGGCAGCAATGAAGAGGCGGCGATTCTGTCGGGCATCAATGTCGTCGGATACAAGATCCTGGTCTATGTTCTCAGCGGCACATGCGCGGGCATCGCCGGTATAGTGCTGACTTCGCGCGTGATCTCCGGACAACCGACCCTGGGCGAGGTGCAAGAACTGTACTCCATTGCCGCGGTGGTCATTGGTGGAGGCAAAATTACCGGTGGTGTCGGCAGCATGGGACGAACTTTGATGGGTGTTCTGGTTCTGGGCGTGCTTGCCAATGGGTTGAATCTTATCCAGGTATCATCGTACGTGCAAAACATCGTCATCGGCGCGATTATCATCCTGGCGGTCTACGTCGATTTGGCGCGGGAACGCCGGCGGTGATTGCTCTTCGTGCCGCGGCCCAAAGTTCGGAAATCAGCAATTGGCACTCAGCATTCAGCAGTCAGTCAAGGCACGGAAAGGACGCTTAGGCTGACTGGTGCAGGCTGCTGCCGCTTGCTCCTCTTGAGGGAGAAAACTGATGAAGAAACGACATGCGATAGTGCTCCTGGTCCCTGTCCTGCTCCTCTTCCTGGCCGCCACGTGGTTGCAAGCGGCCGAGCCTGCGCCCCAGGCGGGCAAGCCGGCGGCGCAGTCTGCGGCGCCTGCGAAGCCCGCCGCCAAGGCCAGCGAGCCGGGCGATGAATATCCCCGTCCCCCAAAGCCGGCCAAGCAGTACACCATTGGGGTGCTGCTCCCCCAGATGGCCAACCCGCATTTTATCGGTCAGGCATACGGGTACACGGATGAAGCCGCGAAACTCGGCGCCAAAATCATCCTCTACGATGCCGGCGGCTATCAGTACATCGAGAAGCAGGTCTCCCAAATGGAAGACTTGCTCGCCAGCAAAGTGGATGCGGTGGATCTGGTGGCCACCAATGGCGCCGGCACGGTATCCATGGTGGAGCGTGCGGCCGCGGCGGGTATCCCGGTCATCAACTGCAACGTGATGACCGACAGTAATAAGGTGGTGGCGCGCATCCGTTCCGATGACCGCGTGATCGGACAGATGCAGGCCGATTTCATGGCCAAAGCCCTGAACAACAAGGGCGGTGTGGTCATGCTGCGCGGTCCGGCCGGCACTTCCTGGGCCGAAATCCGCGGCGACTCTTTCCGCAAACGCATCGGTGAGATAGCTCCCGGCATCAAGATCCTCGGCCAGCAATATTCCCAGCCCACCCCCGCCGAAGGTTTGCGCTTAATGGAAGACTTCTTCCAGACTTTTCCCAACCAAATTAACGGTGTGTACAACGGCGCCGACATGACTGCGATCGGCGCATCCCAGACAATCCTGGCATCAGGTTTGAAGGGCAAGGTTGTCGAAACCGCTACCGACCTTCAACCGGACACCGAGAAGTTCATCCGCGAGGGGGTCATGACCGCGTCCGTGGTGCAGCAGACGGTCGTGATTGGCCGCTGGTGTATCCGGGCTACGGTGAATTATCTGGAAAAGCGCCCGGTGCCGAAAGAACTCTGGACGCCGCTGCTGCTGGTGACCAAAGACAATATCGATAAGATCGATTTTCGTGGCGTACGCGCTCCCCAAGGATGGAAGCCGCCGGCACGATAAAACCAGCCACAAGCAACAAGCCGCAAGCAGTTTAGTTGTTCCTCTTGCTTGTGGCTTGTCGCTTGCCTGACACTGTAGCGCTGGCGTCCTCGCCCGCGGCCTGCGGATACCTACGTCGCGTCCCCCAATACTGTTAAGTTTTAGCTGGGTGCCCCACCCACATCGCGCCTGCCTTTGGCGCGATGTGGGTGGGATTGGGTCGCCCTCAAGCTTCCCCAATATCCCGGGAAAGCCCCGCTTTGTGGCTTGCGGCTGTAGCTTGGTACTTGGTACTTGTTGCTTGCGGCTCGCCTTACAGCCCCACCGCCGCCAGCATCTCCGGATCAAACTGGCCGCGAACTTCCCTGTACAACGGCTTCACCGCCGCCACAAAGGCATCATGTTCGGCGGGCGTGAGTTCGATGATTTCCCCACCCTCTTTGCGGATAGCGATGGCCGCGTCTTCTTCCTCTTTGATATGGACGCCGCGCTGGAACTGGATCGCCTCCTGCACGGCTTCCCGCATGGCCTGCTGCAGCTCTACCGGCCAGGCATCGAAGGATGTCCGGTGCAGGAATATGGGACGGGAAAGATAGAAGTGGTTAGTGGCCGTATGGAAGTGATGGTATTTGTGGACGCCGTAGGTGACGGTGTTGGCAAATGGGTTTTCCTGCGCGTCGAGCGTGCCGGCAGGAATGCGCGCCAGGGCTTCCGTCAGATCCATGATGAGAGGCTCGGCCCCGAGAAGTTCGAAGGTGCGCGCCTGAATCCTGCTGGGCAGAACCCGGATGCGCATGCCTTTCAGGTCGGCAGGAAGGCGTACCGGCCGGAGGCGATTGGAGATATGCCGGAAGCCGTTCTCGTAGTAGCCGAGAATGCGATAGTTCATCCGCTCTTCGATTTTGCGGGTAACCAGGGTTCCGAACTTACCGTCGATAGCGCCCCGCGCGCTTTCGGTGCTGGCGAATATGAAGGGCAGATCGGCAACTCCGAGATCGGGAACCCGATCCGTGAAATAGCTGCTCGACTGGTACCCCAGGGTCAGGACGCCGTCTTCCACCAGCCATAGGATATCTTCTGCCCGGTAACCCAGGTCCATGATGTTGTAGACATACTTGATCTCCACATCCTTGCCGAACTTGGACTTGAGCCGGTCACCGATCATTTTCAACCCGACGCTGAAGCCGGTAGTGGGCGGGCCGTACCCGCCCATGCGAATCTGGATAGGCCTGGTTTTGGCGCTGGTCGGCACTTGCTGCCCGCTGGACGATGTCTTCACGTTGTCTGCTCCTGGCGTGGTATTTGCCCTCTGCGCCGCCATGGCGGCAGGATGGATCAGATCGGTGGCTAACGCACCAGCCCCGATGAGTGACGTTTTCAGAAACTTTCGCCTGAACATACTCCGTTCCCCGTTTCCCGTTGCCCGTTTCCCGTTATCAGTTTCCCCCTGAGCTCCCATTCGGGAAACGGATAACGGGGAACGGGGAACGTTATTTCGCCGGGTCTAGCGCCATGCGCTCGAGCACCTCATAGACAGCGGCGGTATCGTGTTCGGCATGGCCGGAGGCGGTGGCAGCGATATAGATCGGGATAGTCGAGGTAAACACCGGCGCGGGGCAGCCGGCAGCCTGCAGGGCTTCCCCGATCAGTTTCATGTCCTTCTGCCACACCGCGTTTTTCATGGTGGCCTCATCCCAGGTGCGATTCACCATAGCGGGGCCACGAACCTGAAACATTCGCGAACCGCCCGCCCCATCGGCGACTACCTTCACAATCATTGCAGGATCGAGCCCGGACCGAACCCCCAGCAGGATGGCCTCGGCCGTGGCCACATTATGGACCGCCACCAGCAGATTGGCCACGAACTTCATCTTCGTGCCATTCCCAAACTCGCCCACTTCGTAACAGACACGGGCAAATCCCTCGATGACTGGCGCCACCGCCTTGATGGCCGCCGCATCCCCGCTGGCGTAGACCGCCAAATCGCGATTCTTGGCTTGGGCGCCGGTGCCCGACAACGTGCAGTCCAGCAACACGATGCCTTTCTCCGCCAGCCGTTCCCGTTCCTTCTGTTTGGTGGCCAGCGAAAGGGTGCCGGTTTCGATAATGATGGTTCCTTTGGCGCAGCTTTCGGCAAGCGCCGCGCACACCGAATGGAAGGCGGCCTCGCTGGCCAATGCCGTAATGATATGCGGGCAGCGCCGTCCCACGTCGCGCGCATCGGCCACCGCGGTCCCCCCGGCTTGGGTCAGCTCCGTACGCCGCTCCGCCAGAATGTCGGTCCCAATTACCACAAAACCGGACTTCACCAAATTGGCCGCCATGGCCGATCCCATGATGCCCAACCCGATTACTCCAACTGGCGATTTCTTGTCCATAATTATTCCTCCCCGCCCTGCTATTAACACCCAGCACAGAGCCGCAGAGACACAGAGAAAAACGAGAAACAATTTCTAAACAATCCTTCTCTGCGTCTCTGCGTCTCTGCGCTGGGTTTTGATTCTCGGCACAAATAGTAACCTACTTCTTCGGGATCACCGGCACCAGCACGTAAGACGCACGCTCTGGCTCGATATGCACGGTCGTGCGGCCGCCGAAAACACTGGCCGGACGATCGCGCGGTTCGTTATGCAGAAACGGGCCGCACCCCAGCAGTTCATTCTTGAAGTGCGGCAGCTTGATGCCGGTTTTCTTTTGCCACTCGTAATCCTTGCCCCGCACCGACAACGCGAGGCGATAGCCGGCGGGAACCACGATGCACGTCGGCCAGATCTCGACTTCCACTTCCACTGGAACACCAGGCTGAAGCGGCTGCACCTGATCGTGCGTGTGATAGGGGCGGAACGGCTGGGTCAGCGCCGGATCGAGCTTGCGGTGCGAAGCTCGCAGCCAGCCTTGGGCAATCGGAGTGTGGGGATCGATCGCGCCGTCGAAGACGATTTCGCGGAGGTCGGCAGTATACACCCGGAATACCAGGAAGAGATCGGCATCGGCGGTAGTGGAAGAAATGAACAGTTTGGCGGCGAGGGGTCCGGTAATCTCGGTCTCCTGCGCCAGCGGCTCCGAAAGGAAAGTCAAGCCGTCGCCCATGGCCTCAAATTCCATCTTGGCCGCCTGTTTGGCCGGTTCCTTACCCAGATATCCGCCCGGCTGGAGATAGAATTTGGTCCACTGCGTACGGGCGATGGGCCATTCGTTTTCGAATCGCTCCACGAATTTATCCAGGTGACGAACCTGTAGCTGCACTTTCGGGCGCCTATTCCAGCCGTTCTTCTCGCCTTTCAGGAAATAGTCGAAGAACTGCTTTTGCAGATTCACGCCGTAGTCGGTGTAAAAATGGGTCCAATGCTCCAGGCCATGGGCTTCCAGCCACTTATTGGGCGACGCGGCGTTGAAGAAAGCTTCGAAATTGCCTCGCGGATGAAGCCCCTGGCCGCCCCAATTAGCCGCCGACAGGAAGGGAACCTTCACCTTCTCCCATTGCGGAGACCGCTCGCGGTGGTAGGCATCGTCCAAGGGATGGGCGAGAATCTCGTCGCCGAAATCACACCGATTGGCGGCCAACTGCTTGTCGGAGAGAGTTTCGTCGCCACACACCAATTCTCCGGTCACCACGCTGCGCGGACCGCGCACCCCTAAGCCATATTGCACGCTCTTGACCTGAACGTCATACCAGGCCGCCCAGAAGGTCGAAACTATGCCGCCGTGATGCGTGGAATCGCGGTACCAGTCGGCCGCTCCCTCCCAGTTGCACATGGCCGCCAGGTGAGGCGGCTGCTGGGTGGCGATCTGCCACTGGTTCATGGCGTAATAGGAGATCCCGTTAATCCCCACTTTGCCATCGGACCAGGGCTGAACCGCCGCCCACTCGACACATTGGCACGCGTCTGCCGTCTCCCGGGCGGAGTAGTGGTTGACGTAACCGGGAGAGCGGCCGGTGCCGCGCGAGTCAACCCGGACCACCGCATATCCTTCGGGAACCCACTTCTCAGGGTCGACCACTTCCCAGTTCTGATACTTATTGGTCGAGCCGTACGGAACATCGGGATGTTTGGCGACCATAATATCCCACGCTCCGGGATAGCCCTGCTGAAACGACAACCCTTTGGCGTAGGGCCCGTAGGTTAGGATCACCGGATACTTGCCGCTGGCTGTAGGACGGAAAACATCGGCCTTGAGAACCAGGCCGTCGTCCATTTTGATGGAGACATCCCAGTCGATTTGCATCCCATCGCGAACTTCACTCCGGACAGCACTCATGCCTGCCTCCCTCAGAAGAAATTTCGAATGGTGAATTTTCAATTTTTATTGGGCCGCGCCGACACCCCAGACCTACCAAACCACCTGCCGGCTGGGTGCCCCACTCTAATCGCGCCTCTTTGGGCGCGATTAGGGTGGGGATTCTTGTCTTCTCCCGTACCGCCCGGAACTCCCGACTCCCCCTTATCGCACCGCGGCCGCCTGGTCGCCTTCTACCGCCACAATCTGCCGGCTCTCCGCAGCTTTGCAGATCGCTTCGAAAGCGGCGATATTGGCAACCATGTCCTCGTGAGGAACCGGGTAAGGAGCCCGGCCGGCAGCGGCGTCGGCGAAAGCTTCCAGGTTAGCGCGTACCATCGAGGTTGGCGGATACTCCACCGTCTGCCGTTTGCCCCCGTGCATGTAGGTGGTCAAAGTCCAGCCTTCCGGAGCCTGCGGGTGGGCGCGATCGTAGACCTCTGCCCATCCCTTGTTCCCCAGCACGGCAAACCGGATGGAAAAAGGCGGACCGAACATAGTCGCGATCACTGCATTCGCTCCGCTCTTAAAGCTCATCAACACGCCCAGCGTCTCGTTGTTGTTCGCGGTAACCAGAGAACGCATGTTGGCCACCACCGTGTCGGCCGGGCCGTTTACCGCTATGCACAGATCCAGTCCGTGGATGGCCAGCGCGGTCATCGAGGTGCCGCCGGGGGCCTCGGTCTTTTGCAGCCGCCAATTATCTGCCGCCAAGGGGCGCAGTTCGTGGGTAAGCGTAGCCTCGGTCGTCTGAATCGTACCCAGTTCTCCCGACTTCACCATGCGCAACAAGTCCTGCATCACCGGCTTGAAGCGGTGCTCGTGACCGACCCCAAGCACTACGCCATTGGCTTTACAGGCCTCGACGGAAGTGGCCGCATCGCGCCGCGTCATGGCCAGCGGCTTTTCGCAAAAAACATGTTTCTTGGCCGCGGCTGCCGCCAGGATCTGCTCGGTATGCAGCGAGTGCGGCGTGCACAAGACGACCCCGCCAATCTTTGGGTCCGCCAGCACAGCTTTAAAATCGGTGGTAAATTCCAGGCCCTGAGCCCGCGCCCAGTCGCCGGCCGCGGGAAGCGCGTCCACCGTCTTCACCACCTGAAGCTTAGGGTTATCCTTCAGCACCCCGATCATGGTTTTGCCCCACCAGCCAAGACCCGCGACAGCGATATTGAACTGGCCGCTTTCCGAAAAGCCCTTGCCTGCCATTACCATCCTCCCATCATTTTCAACCGCAAAATGGTCAACACCTACCACAGAGACACCGAGGCACAGAGAGGTATTCGGCATCGTGGATTTCGGATTTGGGATTCAGGCACTCTTCCAGGCGTCCGCAGGCTCCAGAGTGCGTACCCCGCTTGAGATCTTAAACCCATTCCTGCATTTCCCAGTTTTCTCTGTGTCTCTGTGTCTCTGTGGTAGATTCTGAGAACTTCGTCAGCTGTACCGCTTATCCGTTCCCGTTCCGTCGAACCAATCGAAAGTATCCGGGGTAGTCTTCACAATGATGTTCTTGACTTGCGTGTAGTCCTTGTAACAATCGATACCATTCTCCCGTCCTACTCCACTGTCCTTGTATCCGCCCCAGGGAGAGGTGGGACCGATGCGGTGATGGTCGTTGATCCAGATCACGCCGGCTTCCAGTTGTTCGGCCACGCGATGCGCCCGGCGGATGTCGCTGGTCCAGATCCCCATCGCCAGTCCGTACTTGGTGCCGTTGGCCAGAGCGATGGCATCGGCCTCGGACCCATATCGCAGGATACACACCACCGGGCCAAAGATCTCTTCCTGCGCAATCGTCATGTCGTTGGTCACATTGGTAAATACCGTCGGGCTCACATACCATCCCTGGCTGGGCACGGGCGCTTTGCCAAAGGCCAAGGTCGCCCCTTCGCGTATTCCGGTCTCGATAAATTTGAGAACCCGGTCACGCTGGCGTTCCGCTACCAGCGGACCGATATCGGTGCGATTGTCGAGCGGCGGCCCGACGCGCAGTTTGCTCACCTTTTCCACAAAAGCCGCCGCAAAGCGCTCATACATCGTTTCCGGGACCAGGATCCGGCCGCCCTGTACGCAAGTTTGGCCGCTGGCGATGTAGCCGGCGAACACCGCGCCGTTCACCGCGTCGGTAAAATCGGCATCCTCGAACACGATCAAGGAAGCTTTGCCACCCAGTTCGGCGGCCACTTTGGCCAGGTTCTGTCCCGCCGCCGCGGCCACGCAACGGCCCGTAGGCGTGCCTCCCGTCAGATCGACCTTGCGGAGTACCGGGTTCTCGGCCAGCGCCTTGCCGGCAATCGGCCCCAGTCCGTGGACCACGTTCGCGATTCCGTCGGGTATGCCGCTGTCGCGCATGAGTTCGGCAAGCATGTTGATCGTAACCGGCGCCAGCTCGGAAGGCTTGATCACGACCGCGTTGCCGGCCGCCAGCGCCGGAGCCAGCTTCTTGGTGAGTATGAGCAGCGGATGGTTCCAGGGAGTCAGCAAACCGACCACGCCCAGCGGTTCCCGCCGCGTGTAGTTCAGATAACCGCGGCCGAAGGGCGGCACGGTATCTTCCAGGGTTTCGGCAATGCTGGCGAAATAATCGTACCATTCCGGCAAGCGGCCGAGTTGCGCGCGCATTTCCCGGATGGGCCGGCCGGTTACCCGCGCTTCGGCTTCCACCAAAGCCGGCATATTCTGGCGCAGCTTGGCGGCCAGCGTCCGCAAGGCGGCGATGCGCGCGTCCGTGTGGGTACGCCAGCAGGAGTGCTTGAAGGCGTGACTCGCAGCCGCTACCGCGTTCTCCACATCCTGCGGGGTGCTATTGGCAACCTCGGCGCTGATTTGTCCGGTTTCCGGATTGAACAAGGGAAAATATTCGCCCGACACGCTGGGGATGAACTTGCCCCCAATAAATTGCTCGCAGCGTGGTACACCGGCGCTCACAAATAGCCTCCAAACAAACTCTGATAGGAATCGCCCAATCCTCCGGAAAGAGAGGACGCTCGAGTTCCCGTATTGCAGCCCGCGAAGCGGGCGGAAGGACCGTAGCCCACGGCGTAAGCCGTGGGAATACCGCCAACAGAATCTCACGCCCAGCCCCCGAACGGGGGCGTAAGACTGTTGCGAATACCTTGGTCAATTAGCAGCCGTGCTGGGTGCCCCACCTGGTGGCCCCACCCTCCGCCCTCCTGAGCAAAGCGAAGGATCAGGGCGTTGGGTGGGATTCTTCCCGAGAGCCGACGACCGAGAGCCGACATCTGCCCCTGAGCTAGCGACGCGAAGAAACCGTGGCCTTGGAAGCTCCCACTCCAAATATTCCGGCGGCATTGTCGCCCAACACGGCTTGCAGTTGGGCCGGTGTCAAGCCGGCGCCGGTGACGAAATCCACGGGTTTGAATTCCCCCATATCGAAGGCGTAGTCGGTTCCCATCATGACGTGGTCTGGACCGGCCCAGTCCACCAGAAAGCGGAGCTGTTTATCCATAAACACGATGGTGTCGAAATACAGCTGATGCAGGTACTTTTCCGGGGACTTGACGCCGTTCACTTTGGGCTCACTGCGAACTTCATAGCCGTGTTTCAGGCGTCCTAACTGATACGGGAAAAACCCGCCGCCGTGGGTAAACGCCACTTTCAATTTCGGGCAGTGGTCCAACACCCCGCCAAAAATCAGGCTGGCAATCACCATCGCCGTGTCCAGCGGATTCCCATATAAATTGGTAAGGTAATACTTGCCGAACATCCCCTTCGCGCCAACGTAATAGGGATGGAACAGGATGAAGACGCCCAGCTCCTCACATTCTTTGAAAAAGGACCGGAACTTAGGATCGTCGAATTGCACTCCTTCCACGTTGGAACCAATCTGAATCGACCTGAATCCCAGATCGCGCACGCAGCGCCGCAATTCCTGCTTGGCCAACTCGATATCCTGCATGGGCAGAGTTCCCATGCCCACGAACTTGTCGGGCCGCTCTTTCGTCAGGCCGTGAATAGCGTCGTTGGTCATCTTGGCAATATCCAGCGCCAGCTTGGGCTCAGCCCAGTAATAGAACAATGTGGGTGAGACGGAAACCGCACTCATCTCCACCTTGGTGCGAGCCATGTCAGCCAGACGCGCGCCGGTGTCATGGAATCCGGGGACCAGCGGATAGGTATAACCCTGATCGTGGACAATCCAGGGCTCCTCGCCCTTTTGCACCAGTTTGGCCTGCCACTTGGAATCGGACTGCTTGATAACCTCGACAAACTCACGCGGAATAAAGTGAGAATGCATATCAAAATTCATGGTCTAGTCTCCCGCGATTCCATGGCCCCAACTATGGCCTCGTCCGTGGAAATCGTACTCCACACAGATTAGCAGAGCTTGTAAGCCAGCAGCACCGCTTTTTGCGGCCTGCAGCGCGGTTTCCGGCATCTTGATTGATCTGTTTTGTTTATAAATAGAAAACTGTTACTTATCAGTTCTCCGGAAACCTGTAGCACTGACCTCTATGTCGGGGTCCCCCGCAAGCCCTGTTTTGGCTTGCTGGGGTGGGAGACTGGGGTCCCCGGCAAGCCCTGTTTTGGCTTGCTGGGGTGGGAGACTGGGGGGCCCCGGGTCCCGAACCGGATTTCGTAAGTATTGAAATCTACGGTTTTTGCTGATTTCTGTGGCTTTGTTTTGAATCGTTTGCAGCCCACGAGTTGAAACCTCCCGAAATTTGTTGCTTCTGGAGGATTCTCCCTCTACAAAATCATCTACAAGCAAATTGCCCGGGTGGCGAATGGGAGAAGCGATTTATGCGGCACACAAGAACGCCACCTGCGGTTTGCATCTCCAAGGATGATCAAGGACAGCGACCTGTTCCGACCCGGCAAGACTCAGGTTTCGGAGGCGAAACGGCTGCTCTTGCAAAAGCGGGTTCAAGCGTCACAGATAATCCACAAGGTTAGGGGATAAAGTAAATCGTGTCCGGGGATGCGGTGTAGCTTTGAACCGTATTGGCAAAAGCGCAGGATAGGCGGCGTTTGATCCTTTTCGGATCCACGATCTAGATCAAAGAAGAGGGGATGGTATGGAGGGTTATACGAACCGGCTGCTGGAATTCGATCTGACGGCCAACGAGGTTAAGATTTGTACTCCGGAAGAGGAACTTTACGACAAATATTTGGGTGGCAGGGGGTTCGGCGCCCGGCTGCTGTATGATCTTCTGCCTGCCGGAGTCGATCCGCTCAGCGGCGAGAACATCCTGCTGATCCTGGCCGGGCCGTTTACGGGCACGTTGGTGCCCGGGGCGGGCAAATATGTGGTGATAACCAAGTCTCCAGCCAGCCAAGGGTTTGTCGATGCTTACGCCAGCGGTCGAATAGCAGTGGAGCTGAAATTTGCCGGCTATGACGGCCTGATTGTCAGGGGGAAGGCCGCCAAGCCTTCCTACCTTTACATCCAGGATGACAAGGTCGAAATAAGAGATGCCGCCTTTATATGGGGCAAAGATACCTTTGAAACCGAGGATCTAATCCGCGAGGCTCTGGGAGACCACGAGGTTGGCATCTGCTGTATTGGTCCTGCCGGCGAACGCCTGGTAAAGTTCGCCACTATCAATAGCGACTACTATCGTCAGGCTGGGCGTGGCGGGGTGGGCGCCGTCATGGGCGCCAAGAACATCAAAGCCGTCGTGGTCAAAGGCAGCCGGGGGGTTAAGAGCCATGACCCCATCAAACTGCTCTCGCTAGTGCGTGATAGTATCGCCAAGATTCCCGACAGCCCGGTAGCCAAAGCCAGGATCCAGTATGGCACGCCGCTGACCCTCAATATCACCAACGCCGCAGGCATGTTGCCAACCAGCAATTTTCGCAAGGGGCAATTCGCAGCAGCCGAGAAAATCAATGCCGAAGCCTGTCAGGCCGCGACCATAAAGAGCCGGGCCTGCTATGGCTGCAGCGTCGGCTGCGGCAAGATCATGGAGGCCAAGGAAGGCAAGTACAAGGGCAACCTCGTCGAGGGACCGGAGTACGAGACCCTGGGACTGCTGGGCTCCAATCTGGAGATTGACGAACTGCCGGCGGTGATTCAGGCCAACATTCTGTGCGACCGGCTAGGGATCGACACTATTTCTACTGGCTGTGTGCTCGGGTTTGTCATGGAGTGCATGGAACGGGGGTATTTGAAGCCGGAGGACGTTAACGGCCTGCCGATGCAATTCGGCAGCGCCGAGCCGGCCCTGCAGTTGATTCACGATATCGCCTATCGCCAGGGGGCAGGAGATTGGCTGGCAGAAGGAGTTCAGGCCGCTGCCGGAAAGATCGGCAACAACTCTATCGATTTTGCCATGCAGGTAAAGGGCCTGGAGTTTCCGGCCTATGATCCCCGAATCGGCTACGGAACCGCCCTGGCGTATGCCGTCAATTCTCGCGGCGCCTGCCACCGCAGGGCCTGGCCGCCGGCGGTCGAGGTGCTGGGTAAAGAAAAACCCTGTGAAACGGAAGGCAAAGCCGCAACCGTCAAGCGTCTTTATGATGAGAATTCCATTCTTCATTCCCTGCTGGTCTGTGATATGCCGGCCAAGTTCATACCCCTGAAGCCGGCCGATTATGCCGGCTACTATGAGGCGGTAACCGGGAAATCCATGACCGTCGAGGAGTTAATGACGATCGCCGACCGGGTGGAGACGATGATCCGGCTGTTCAATAACCGGGAAGGTTTTAGCCGGGCCGACGATACGTTACCGCCGCGCGCCTTCAACGAGGGTCTATTAAACGGTCCGGCCCAAGGGCGATTCATCCCACGGGAAGCGTTGAACATAATCATGACAGAGTTCTATGCACTGAGGGGCTGGGACGACCACGGCATACCGCCGGCGGAAACGCTGACCAGGCTTCAAGTGTCACGGGAGAGGGGAAATCCATTATGCGGTTGTCAGTAGACAAACAGAAATGTACCGGCTGCGAAACGTGCGAAATTGTTTGCGCCGTGGTTCATACCGGAGAGTTCAATCCCCGCAGAGCCAACATCCGTGTCCCCTTTACCCATCCCTTGCCCAGTGTTCCCGTTATCTGCCCGCAGTGCCCAAAGCCGGCCTGTGTCGGCGCTTGTCCCGAGAACGCCCTCGAACTAAACGAGGAATCCGGCATCGTCGCGCTGGATTCGACCAAATGCAACGGCTGCGGCCAATGTGTGGACGCCTGCCGGTTTCACGCCATTTTTCTTGACCCCGAGGCCCATAAGGCACGAAAGTGCGACGTCTGTAATGGGAGCCCCAGGTGTATCGAGTTTTGCCAAAAGGGAGCCCTCTCTGTAAAGCAGATAAAACCAGTGGTATAGATATTGATGGGTCATGCTGAGCGAAGCGAAGCATCTGCTGTTGCTTCCGGCAGGACATAGCCAGGGGGCCTAAAAGCAGATCCTCCGCTCCGCTCCTAATGACCGGGTCGAGGGATTTTGATTCTAAATGGTTTCGACCTGGGTCATTTCATGTCCCAACTCGCGCTTGCGCGAGTTGCGCTGCTCAGGATGACCCAACAAGGAGGAGAAAGAAAGCAGGAGTTACATTTCGTAGCGAGATCCGGGACGGAATGTAAAGCGATTTAAGGAATTTTCGACTGTTGGGAATGTAGGTCGATAGCATGATCATTTCGGTAAAAAGTATTGGTGCATTCCGTGAACAGTTCGGCTTGGGAGTGACGGTGGAGTTGAGCCATCCCCCTTTTACTGCTGGACAACTGCTGAAGGTCCTGCAGCAACGCTACGGGTTG
>Ga0326727_10005391_pt1 | contig 36665 bp, 27 predicted proteins | sample MB2enrmetagenome_FD_207643 | JGI IMG/M metagenome (GOLD analysis project Ga0326727, IMG submission 207643) | Lab enriched peat soil microbial communities from McLean, Ithaca, NY, United States - MB29MY | ecosystem: Environmental > Terrestrial > Soil > Wetlands > Peat | place: USA: New York... | reverse complement strand
GGCATGTTCGTCCAGATGCGGCCACATGCCAGCAAAGTACTGGGCGAGTTGGGCATCAGTGTCCATGCCCACCGTGATAACACATCAGGGCGGCACTTGTAAATGTTATTTATTTACGCTGCCTTACCGTGGCCGTGCCGAAGCTTCCGGCGAGCGTCAAAACGGGTTCGATCCAGGCCGTTACTTTTGGGGGGAGGAACTCCATCAGAATTCCGCCGGGCGCGCCGGCCTTGAGCGATCCAGTGGCCCTGCCTGTGGCTTACGGTGCAGAGATCAGTATCAGCTTGTACTTCCCCGAGCGGGTCACAACGCCAACCGGGCATGCACTTGCACTCAAGCGGGCCGTGGTTTCGCCGCGAGGCGACCATACCTATGACGAGGAGATTCAGGGTGGCACAGAAGCTTCCCGGCTGGTACTCGTCGATGCTGTGCTCGTTCCCGCACAGCCATCGCAGCACCTGGTGGTGGCGTTCGGCGACTCCGTTGTTGATGGCGATGGGTCCACCCTGGATGCCGACCGGAACTGGCCGAGCGATCTAATCCGCCGGCTGGCAACGACGCCGAACAGCGCAAAGCTGGCGGTGGTCAATGAAGGTATAGCCGGCAACCGGTTGTTGGCAAACGGACCCATAGCGAGCCTGGGAGTCAGCGCCCTGGCGCGTTTCGACCGGGACGCATTGTCACTGCCAGGCGTCACTCATATCGTGCTGCTGGAAGGCATCAATGACCTTGGTTTTCCTGGCGCCAGGCTGGGCGGTCTCTTGCTGGCCGATGCGACAGATGTGCGCAGCACCGAAGATTTGATCGGCGCGTATCGCCAATTAGCTGCGCGTGCCCATGCCCGCGGTATCAAGCTGATCGGTTCCACCATGACGCCCTGTGAAGGCGTCGCTATTTCTGGTTATTACTCGGGCGCGAAGGATGCCACCCGGCAAGCGCTTAACAAGTGGATCAAAAACTCTGGCGAGTTTGACGGTGTAATCGACTTCGACGCGGTTCTGCGTGATCCGGACCACCCCGGCAGACTTTTGCCCCGCTTCGCATCCGAAGATCATCTCCATCCGAATGATGCTGGATACCAGGCGATGGCCGACGCGATCAACCTCGCTCTCTTCCGATAACACGGTACGGTGCGCTTCCCCAAAAGTCTCCGGCCCGCCGGACTGCACCCGGTTTGTCGGGCACTCGTGGAGAGCCCCGGACACTCCCGTGAAGTCCGCTCCCGGAAATCGGCGGGGCGCGCAGAAGCACCGCGTATCCGCGGGCTACGAACCACGTCAGCTTCCCGGGACACCGTTTCGGACCCGTTACTCCCACTCCCAGGTGCCGCGCGACCATGGGGCGTTTTTCCAAATCCCCTGGCTGCGCAGTCGGCGACTCGCAGATGTGGCCTGGAGCATCTTCTCGGCGGCGGCGTTCGCAACAACCCACGCCCATCCAAGCCTCACATAACACACCCGGTTCCACACATCGCCGCCAGGAGATCCGGCTCGCCGCATGCTACCGTCAATGCGTCATGTTCACTGCCACCCCACAGCCTCCCGAGCAATCCATAAACCCGGGCCCCAGGCCACCGGTGATCCCACACGACAAAACGAACCCAATCTCGCATGACAGAACGAATCCAATCCCGCACGACAAAACGAACCCAATCTCGTACCACCGTACATACCCCGTTCATCCCCGGCTATGAAAATGCCACGTTGTCGCCTTTATCCCGGTCGATCAGAGGAGCCCACGCAAGTGATTGAAAACAGGTTATGCGCATCGCATTTTCGGAAGAACCAATCTCGCATGACCGAACAAATCCAATCCCGCACGACAAAACGAACCCAATTCGGCCCCGCGCAGCAGCTCCTACCCCCGCCCGCCCACCGCTCCCGAGTACTCGCCAGCGGACACCCCGTCCCAAAACCGGACACCCCGCCCGCCTCCACCCGCCCGAACACTCCCAATCCGGCCCATTTCGTTCGGCCCGCCCCGTGCTCGCGCACTCTGGGACACTATTCTGTAAGCAAACCGACCCTATGAAACCGCTGGGTTCCGACTGTCGCGTCCTCGTCGCCGACGACCAGACCGACGTTATCGAAGCGCTTCGGCTTCTGCTCAAAGCCGAAGGCTACGCAATCGAAACCGCCACCTCTCCCGCGCAGGTGGTCGCCGCCATCGAGGCCCGCGATTTCGACGCCGTCCTCATGGACCTCAACTACAGCCGCGACACCACCTCCGGCCAGGAAGGCCTCGACCTGCTGATGCGCATCCAGGGCATCGACAGTCTGCTGCCCGTGGTGGTGATGACGGCGTGGGGTTCGGTGGGTCTGGCCGTGGAGGCCATGCGTCGCGGGGCCGCCGACTTCATCCAGAAGCCCTGGGAAAACGAGCGCCTGCTGAGCATCATCCGCACTCAGATCGAGCTCAGCCGCGCGCGCCGCGTGGGCCAGCGCCTCGAAGCGGAGAACCGCCTGTTGCGGGCCGAGGGCGCGCCCACCATGATCGCCCAATCGGCATCCATGCGCCCCGTGCTCGACGTCATGTCCCGCGTCGGCCCATCGGACGCCAACATCCTGATCACCGGCGAGCCCGGCACTGGCAAAGAGGTTGTCGCCCGCACCCTGCACGTGATGTCCAACCGCTCCGGCAAGCCCATGGTGACGGTGAACGCGGGCGGCCTCGCCGAAGGCATCTTCGAGAGCGAGCTGTTCGGACACGTCAAGGGCGCTTTCACCGACGCCAGGATGGATCGCGTGGGCCGCTTCGAGCTGGCCGACACCGGCACCCTGTTTCTGGACGAGATCGCCAACGTGCCCCTGAACCTGCAGGCCAAGATGCTGCGCGTGCTGGAGATCGGCGAGATGGAGCGCGTCGGTTCCTCGAAGACGCGCCGCGTCGACGTGCGCGTTCTCTCCGCCACCAACGCCCACCTCGACGAGGAGGTCGCCAACGGGCGCTTTCGCCAGGACCTGCTGTTCCGGTTGAACACCGTGGAGATTCACCTGCCCCCGCTGCGCGATCGCCGCGAGGACATCCCGCTGCTGGCCAACCATTTCCTGGGCATGCACGCGCAACGCTACCGGAAACGCATCATGGGCTTCGACAGTTCCGCCATGCAGGCGCTGCTGGAGAACTCCTGGCAGGGCAATGTGCGCGAGCTGGACCACGTGGTCGAGCGCGCCGTGCTCATGGCCCAGGACACCCAGATTCGCATGAACGATCTGGCGCTGCGCAGCGGCGGCGGGGCCGCTCCCCGCCTGGAGGACATGACCATCGAAGAGGTGGAGGCCTTCCTCATCAAGAAGACCCTGGCGCGTTACAACGGCAACGTCAGCCATGCCGCCAGCGCTCTGGGACTGAGCCGCAGCGCGCTCTACCGGCGTCTGCAACGCTACGGACTGTAGGCCGATGGACGCATCCCGCGATGATTCGATGTGGGGCAGGCTCGCAGCCTGCGGCGGGCCCCCGGCCCGCCTCCTGATGCGTCCCATCCGTGTTAATTCGTGTGCATTCGTGGCCAATTCCGGAACCACCCCATGAAACTCTTCCGAAAGCGGCACATCGTCCACGAGCAGCGCATGATGCTGCTGGCCCTGGCGGCCGGCCTGCCCGCGGTCGTCACCACCATGATCATCGTCTGGTTCGTGGAGGCCTGGACGCCCAAGGTGGAGTGGACGCTCACCGTGCTCATCGTCGGTTGCTGGCTGGGCTTCGCGGCGCACGTGAAAGAGAGCGTGGCCAACCCGCTGCGCACGCTCGCCAACCTGCTGGAAGCCATGCGCGAGGGCGACTATTCCATTCGCGGCCGCGAGGACCGCAACGAGGATGCGCTCCGCGAGGTCATGCAACAGGTGAACGCCATGAGCGCCACCCTGCGCACGCAGCGCCTCGGCGCGCTGGAGGCCACCACGCTGCTGCGCAAGGTGATGGAGGTGATCGAGGTCGCCATCTTCACCTTCGACCAGCGTCACCAACTCCGCCTGGTGAACCCCGCCGGCGCGAAGATGCTGGAACAACCCATCGAGCGGCTCATCGGCCTGGACGCCGAAGCCCTCGGACTCGACGTGTTTCTCACCGGTCCGGCGCAGCAAACCGCGACGCGCCAGTTCCCCGCGGGCATGCGGCGCTGGGGTGTCAGCCGCACCTCTTTCCGCGAGGGCGGCCTGCCCCATTCACTGCTGGTGGTCGCCGACCTCACCCGTCCCCTGCGCGAGGAGGAGCTGACCGCGTGGCGGCGCCTGGTGCGCGTGCTCGGTCACGAGCTGAACAACTCGCTCGCGCCCATCAAGTCCATCGCCGGATCGCTGGAAACGCTGCTGCGCCGCGACCCGTTGCCGGAAGACTGGCGCGACGACATGCGCAGTGGATTGAACGTCATAGCCAGCCGCAGCGAGGCGCTGAGCCGCTTCATGAGCGCCTATGCCCGCCTCGCCAAACTGCCCCCGCCCACCCTGGTTCCCATCCGCGTGGGCGATCTTCTCCGCCGTGTCACCGGCCTCGAAATGCGTCTGCGGCCCACCCTGCTCGCCGGCCCCGATTGCACCATCATGGGCGATGGCGATCAGCTCGAGCAGGCCCTCATCAATCTGGTCCGCAACGCCGTGGACGCCTCGCTCGAAACCGGCGGCGCCGTGGAAGTGGGCTGGCGCCGCGAGGACGCGCACCTCGAGGTCTGGATTCGCGACGAGGGCCCGGGCCTCGCCAACACCGGCAATCTCTTCGTGCCCTTCTTCACCACCAAGCCGGGCGGTTCCGGTATCGGCCTGGTGCTCAGCCGCCAGATCGCCGAAGCGCACGGCGGCACGCTCTCGCTGGAAAACGTCGTCACCGGCCACGGCTGCGAGGCTCGCCTCACTTTGCCGGTGTAAGAATGAAATCACCGCAACAAGTCGCCCTGATCCTCGGCATCATAGCCATGCAACCCTGCTTTCCCGCGGACCTTTCTCCGGCGCACTGGCCGCCACCCGAAAAAGCGCGCGCGGAGGAAGCGCAAAAGTCGATGTGGCCGGCGCAGGCCAGGACCGTGGCAGGGCGGAACGGCCGCCGATGCCGCCGCCACGGTTGCGCTCACGCAGGTGACCACCGCCCTCGGGTCCTACGTGTCGGCGGCGGGCATCCTGCAGTTGGTCTATTACGATGCCGCATCGGGCAAAGTCACTTCCATGAATGCGGGCTTCAACTCCTGGCTCGGCGAAACGGAACCGGCGACCATTCCCGGGAACGGCTCGGAAGTCTCGGAAGCGTCGGGACGCAAGACCCTCGTCCCCGGCTTCATGGCGGGCATCGAGGCCATGCAGAAACGTTACGGCCGCCTCGCGTTCGCCGATGTCTTTCAGCCGGCCATCTGGTACGCCGAGAATGGGGTCGCCATCTCTCCGCTGCTCGACAGCTTCTTCGGCACGCGGGGACACGTTCTGTCGCGCACGGCGGAAGGCCGCCAATTCCTTCATCAGGCCGGAGACCATCCGTGGATCGGAGACCGCTTCGTTCAAACCGAGCTGGCGAAAACGTTGCGAGGCGTGGCGAAGGATGGCGCATCGTACATGTACACCGGCGCGTGGGGCCGGCAGTTCGTGGATGCGGTCCGCCGCGAATCCGGCAAAGCCACCATGGACGACATGAAGCGCTACCAGCCCATCTGGGAAGAGCCGCTCACCACCACCTTTCTGGGAGACAGCGTGTTCGGCCCCGGCGCGAGCAACGACGGCGGCTACTCAGTGCTGGAAGCCCTGAACCTGGTGGAACAGCGGAAGACGTATGGGATGGGTCCGTATTGGAAGGACTGGAAAGCGTTCCGCGATCTCTCGGGCATCCTGCAACTCGCCCAGTCGTGGCCCCGGTCGGCCGAGCGCGCCGCCAAACGGGACGCCTCCAACGGCCCCAGCCACAGCGACGCCATCGTGGTGATTGATCGCTGGGGCAACGTCGCCGCGCTGGTCCACTCCATCAACAGCGTGGTGTGGGGGACTACCGGCATCGTTGTCGGGGGCGTGCCGATTTCCGATGCGGCCGGGATCAACCAGTATCGGCTGGCGCGCCTGAAGCCAGGCGGCCGGGTGCCCAATGACATGGGGCCCATCATCGTAATGAGCGGGACCAAACCGGTGCTGGCCACCGCCGCTGTGGGCAGCTCGCTAACGGCGGAGACAGTACGGCTGCTGGTGGGCATACTGGGGAATCGTCTGGATGCCGCCACCGTTATGGCGGCGCCTCCGCTGCTCTACAATTACGAGTCGCCGGTGCCGTCCATTCCCGAGGGCGCGTACGATGCGGACTTCCTCAGAAACCTGGAAGCGGCCGGAGTGACCGTGCGGCAGGTATCACGTGCGCAGGTCATGGGCCTCAAAGGAACCGTGGTGATCGGCGCTATCGAGCCAAATGGTGGGCAGCGCCGGAGCGTGGAAACGCACGGGGTCTCCGGTTTCGCGGCCGCTTACTGATCACCGCTGCGGAACCAGCCGCGTCAGCAGGATAGGCTCGCTCAACGCTTCTTCCTTCAGGCCGAATTGTTGCAGGAACGTCCACACCTGCGCCGGCGGCGCCGTGATCATCGGATGGCCCTCGAAAAGCGAGTAGGCCAGCGAGCTCTGCTTCACCTGCTGCTGCAGCCACTCCGAATCAAGGAAGCGCAGTTCCATCGCTCCGCCGGCCACATGAACGCGCAGGAAGACGTGCGCGGGCACGCTGAAGGCCCCGGGGTCGGCGCCCCACACGTCCAGCACGCGCTGGTCCCCCATCTTCACCAGGCGGCCCTCCAGCCTGCTCTTGTCGCCGGTGTCGCCAGTGTTGATCCAGGCGATGTTATAGATCGTGTCCTGACCCTTATCCGGCGGCCGCACCACGCACAGCGCGTCCTTGTTGTCGGTCCATGTACCCAGCAATGCCCTATCGAAAACCGTATTGTCCCTGGTGGCGATCGATTCCAGCGACATCAGGTCGCCGCACCCGCTCAGCAAAAGCGTTCCCGCCAGAAGCGGTGTGAGCCACAGAATCTTCATGGCGTAATGGTACAACTTTTCGGAACTCGCCGCCCCGCCCCGCCGTATTCCCATTCGAGAGCAGAGCGCAAAGGTCGCGAGGCGCGACGCCGTACATGTCGGCGAATCGCAGGCTGAGGCGGCGCGGTCGCGGTCCCTTTTGCACGAGTCCCTCGGAAGCGAAATGGGCCGTAACCTTTCCGCGGGTCCCTCGTAGTAACCGTAGGAACGGAAGGAGCAGACATGAACGGCAATGGCAACGGCAATGCCCTGATCAGCCTGGAGAGCGTCACCAAGGTATTCAGCACCGACGAAATGGAGACGCACGCCCTGGCGGGCATTCACCTGGACGTCCACCGCGGCGAGTACATCTCCATCTCCGGCCCATCCGGCTGCGGGAAATCCACCTTGCTGGCGATTCTCGGCCTGCTCGATTCGCCCTCCCACGGCACCTACACGCTGAACGGCCGGCGCGTGGACGGCATGAAGATGAGCGAACGCGCGCGCGTGCGCAACCGCGAGATCGGCTTCATCTTCCAGGCCTTCAATCTGATTGGCGATCTCAACGTCTACGAGAACGTGGAGCTGCCCCTGACCTACCGCTCCGTTCCTTCATACGAGCGCAAGAAGATGGTCCACGACGCGCTCGAAAAGGTGGGCATGTCGCACCGCGTGCGGCACTATCCGGCGCAGCTCTCCGGCGGCCAGCAGCAGCGTGTGGCGGTGGCCCGCGCGCTGGCCGGCAGCCCTTCCATCCTGCTCGCGGACGAGCCCACCGGGAACCTCGACTCCGCCAATGGCGAAGCGGTGATGACCCTGCTCGAAGACCTGCACCGCGAGGGCGCCACCATCTGCATGGTCACCCACGACCCGCGCTACGCGCTGCGCGCCGACCGCACCATCACCCTGTTTGACGGCCGCGTGGTGGAGGAACAGGCCGCGGTCGCCGCAGTGGTGTGAGCGGACACGTGGTGAAGCCACGTTGGCGGCGGTGTAGAATGTCATGAATTGGCGCTGGAGGCGCCGCTCATGCAGGATCTCCGTTACGCGTTGCGCACGCTGCGCAAGAACATCGGCCTGACCGCCGTCATTGTGCTTTCGCTGGCCATTGGCATCGGCGCCAACAGCGCCATCTTCAGCGTGGTGGACGCGCTGCTGCTCCGCCCGTTGCCCTACCCGCAGCCTGACCGGCTGGCCAACATCTGGCTGCATTCGCCCGCGCTCGGCATCTTCCGCGACTGGCCGTCTCCCGGCCAGTACATCGATATTCGAAATGAGAATCATTCCTTCGAGGAAATGGCCATCGCGCGGCTTGACACCATGACCCTCACCGGCCGCGGCGCGCCGGTGCTGGTGGGCACAATGGAAGCGTCCTCCACCCTCCTGCGTATGCTGGGCGCCCGGCCGCTGCTGGGACGCCTGCTGCTCCCCGAAGAAGACAAGCCCGGCAAACCTCCGGTGGCCATTCTCAGTTACAGGGCGTGGCGGCGGCTGTTCAGCTCCGATCCGCGAATCGTGGGCAGGAGCATCACGCTGGACGGCAAGTCAGTATGGACCGTGGCTGGGGTGCTTGGTCCCGAGTTCCAGATCAACACGGAGGCGATGCCCGCCGAAGGACCCATGGATAAAGTGGACGTGTTTCTGCCCTTTCCGCTGGCGGCCGATGCGGTGCAGGCGCGCCGCGACGAGAACTACAACGTGCTGGTGCGGCTGAAACCCGGCGTGTCCATCCAACAGGCGCAGGCGGATATCGACATCATCGCCAGCCGCATCCGGGAGAAGGACAAACGGGACCGCACCTTCGGCATGACCGTGACCGGCTTGCAGGACCAGGTGGTGGGCGACGTGCGCCGGGCCCTGCTGGTACTGCTGGGCTCGGTGGCTCTGGTGTTGCTCATTGCCTGCGCCAACGTGGCCAATCTGCTGCTCACGCGCGCGGCGGGGCGCCAGAAGGAACTGGCCATCCGCACCGCTTTGGGAGCGGGCGGGCTGCAGATTGTCCGCCAGTTGCTGACGGAGAGCCTTCTGCTGGCGGTGCTGGGCGGCGCAGCCGGGCTGTTGATCGCCGAGTGGACACTCTACGCTGTACGCACCATCAATCCGGGAAACATCCCCCGGCTGGAGGACATCGAGATCAACAGCGCCGTTCTGGCCTTCACGTTTGGCGTGTCGCTCGCCACCGGGGTCCTGTGCAGCATTGCCCCGGCGTTGCGCGCCCTGAAGGTGGACCTGAACATCTCGCTGAAATCGGGCGGGCGCAGCGGCCAGAGCGACGGCAGCATGCGCCTCACACGGCAAAGGCTGCGCGGCCTGCTGGTGGTTTCCGAACTGGCCCTCTCGCTGGTGCTGCTCACCGGCGCCGGGCTGCTGATCCGCAGCTTCAGTCGTCTGCAGAGTGTTCCGCCCGGGTTCGCCGCGGACCATGTTGTTTCGACAGGAGTCGTGGTTAGCGGTCCGAAATACCGGGAGGGCCAGGCCGTGCACCGGTTCTATCAGGAAATTGAAGATCGCGTCTCCCGCCTGGCCGGGGTGAAAAGCGAAGGACTGGTTCACGTGCTGCCCCTGACCGGAGGAGTGGGATGGGGCGCAATCAGCGTCGAAGGCTATGCGCCGCCGCCCGGACAAGAGCTGCAGGTGGACTTTGGCGTCGTCAGCGCCGACTACTTCCGTGCCATGCAGATCCCGCTGTTGAAAGGCCGGTTCTTCTCCGAGCACGACACCAGCGACACGCCGCAAGTGGCCATCGTCGATGAGCGATTCGCCCGGCGTTTCTGGCCGCGCGACAATCCCATTGGCAAACACATCTGGTTCGATCCGAAGAAGCTCATGACGATTGCCGGCGTAGTGGGGACGGTTAAGCAGTATGGTCTCGACAACGAGGGCAAGATCGTAGCCTACTTTCCTCATCGACAGCAGCCGTCGAGCGACATGTACCTTGTGGCGCGAACGTCTTCCGACCCTGCGGGACTCGCGGGCGCGATCACCCGTGAGATTCACGCCAGCGATCCGGACGCGGTGGTGTTTGACGTGCGCACCATGCAGGACCGGCTGTACGATTCGCTGGCCCGGCAGCGGTTCTCTTCCATCATGCTGGGCGCGTTCGCGGCGTTCGCCGTGCTGCTGGCGGCGGTGGGAGTATTCGGCGTGATGTCGTGGCTGGTCTCGCAGACCACGCATGACATGGGTGTGCGGCTCGCCCTGGGCGCGCGGCCGGGCAGCATCTTCGGTCTGGTGGTGCGGCAGGGGATGGCACTGGCGGGGATCGGCATCGCCGCGGGCCTGGTTGGCGCGCTGGCGCTGACCCGCGTGATGACCAGCCTGCTGTTTGGCGTCAGCGCCACCGACGCGGCGACATTCAGCGCGGTGGCCCTGATGCTGGCCGCCGCGGCGTTCGCGGCCACGGTGATTCCGGCGTACCGCGCCGCCCGCGTGGACCCGATGGTGGCCCTGCGCGTGGATTAGCCCCCGGCCGTGTGCTAAACTCAAGGTTTTGAACGACTCGGGAGAATGTTGTCATGGCCAGGACATGTGATGTATGCGGGCGAGGGCCGCGGTTCGGCAACCGCATCAGCCACGCCCACAATGTAACCAAGCGCCGCTGGAACCTCAACCTGCAGAATGTGCGTGTCCTGTTAAACGGGGCGCACAAGCGTCTGAAGGTCTGCACTTCCTGCATCAAGAGCGGCAAGATTCAGAAGGTCGCCTGAACCGGCGGCCCTTCCCCTTCTTCTTCTCGCTGTGGTGATGCTGGCAGTCAAAACCCGGGTGTGCTGAATTGCAACCGGAATCGAACGACCCTCGCGACATCGCGCGCCAGCTCCTGCTCCGCCAGACCGACCTCGAAGCCCGTCTCGACCGCGTCGAGAATAGTGTCCTGTTCCGCGCGCTGCGATGGATCGGTAAAAAGGCCGGTTATGCTCGCGGTCTCCACGAGCGCGGCATCGCCGGGACGAACCGGGACTATGCGAATTGGGTGGAACAATCCGGCTGGATGGAGCCATCTCCTCGCGAATGCGCGCGCAGCATGGCGGCCTGGCGCCGTCCGCCTCGCATCAGCTATCTCGTGGGTTCCCCTCAGGCGGCGGAATCGGTGTCCGCGCAGACCGTTCCTCCCCACGAGATGCTGCAGTTCGCCGATGCCGAAGCCTGGCAGAGAGCCGTTTCTCAGGCACAAGGCGATTACAGCGTTATCGTACCGGCCGATGTTCTTCTTTCCCCGCTCGCCGCATACCGGTGGGGAGAGTCGCTGCACGCCGGGAGTGACGACGCCGCCGGTTGTGACGCCATCTACAGTGACTGGGACCACCTGGACGCCAGCGGGCGACGCCACACTCCGAGGTTCACGCCCGAATTCTCGCCCAAGCTGCTGCTGCACACCGCCTATTGGGGCCATTGCTTTCTCCTCCGCACGAGCCTGCTGAAACGACTGGGCCCCGACCTCGACCGGGACCTCAATCCTTCCGATCCGGAGTGGACACATTTGTTGGCGCTGCGCGTCGCGGAATCGACGAAGGCCGTGGCCCGGATACCGGAAATCCTCTGGCATTCCACGAACGCGCCGGTGGCCGTGGAGCCCCCCGCGCGGCCCCCGGCGGACACCCCGCCTGGCGACGCCGCGCAGGCCTCCATAATCATCTGCTCGCGAACGCCGGGGCTGCTTCGAACATGCCTGCAGGCTCTCCGGCAGGGCGACGCCGCACAGGCGGAGGTGGTGGTGGTGGCACATGACTGCGGCGCCGGCGGGAAGCTGGAACAGATCGCCTCCGCGCACGGAGCGCGTGCGGTTCGCTACTCCGGCCAGTTCCACTTTGGGGTGATGAACGCGCTCGGCGTCCGGCACTCCGCCCGGCCCGTGATCGTGTTGCTCAACGACGACGTGGAACCTATCGCGGCCGGCTGGCTCAGTGCCCTGTTGCGCCCACTGCGGACGAAGGAAGTGGGAATCGCCGGCGGCTTGCTGCTCTATCCCGATGACACCGTCCAACATGCGGGCATCCTGGTGGGCGGGCTGCCCTGTCCGTCGCATGCGGGACGCAGGCAGACCTCCTCCCCGTGGTGGCCATGGCTGCGCCTCACCCGCGAAGTGGCCGCGGTTACCGGCGCGTGCCTGGCCATTCGGCGAACTATCTGGGACGAGTTGGATGGCTTCGACCCGCGCTTCCAGACCAACTACAACGATGTCGACCTGTGCCTGCGTGCCCGGCGCTCCGGCTACTCGGTGATTCTCGCAAGCGCGGCCCTGCTTTACCATCGCGAGGCGCAAACCCGGGCCACCGTGGTCACACCCGCCGAGCGAGCGCTCTTCTGTTCACTCTGGGCTCCCGCACAGGCTGCCGCCGATCCGTTTTTCAACCCGAATCTCGCCCTGCCGGATGAACGAATCGCCCTCGCCCACCCCTGCCTCGGAACCTGAGGCGGCCGTTGTACACTAACTTCTGATGAGAAGAACCAGCCTTTGTTGCGGCGCCCTTGCCCTGTGCGTTTCGGGCGCCGCCGCGCAGACGCCTTCCCTGAACGGCGTGTGGAAAGCGAACCTCGAAGCGAGCACGTTCGCCGGCCCGAGGCCGTCCGGCTATCTGATGATCATCCAGCAACAGGGCAACACGGTGCGGGAGACCATCGGCATGTCCGACACGATGGGCGACTACCGGTGCTCGTTCACCTTCAGCACCGCGTCGCAGGAGTTTCGGAATTCCTGGCACGGCCTGCCCATGCACAGCAAGGCGCAGTGGACCGCCGGCGCCCTGATTGTGGATTCGCGCATTGCCGGCCCCCACGCGCAGACGCTTCACGACAAGTACTCGCTTTCCGCCGACGGCAGCACGCTCACCATTCAGACCGGCGCAACGTGGGAGGGTAAGGAGACGCAGCAGACCATCGTCCTGACCCGGCAGCCGGACGACGCCGGCCAACCTCTGCGCCAGCCTGAAGCCACCGCCGGCCAGCGCTTCAAGAACGTGAAGCTGCTCGGCGACCTGCCCGCTTCGCGCTTCCTGGATACGATGAACGTCTTCAGCATGTCGCTCGGCGTGCGCTGCGAAGCCTGTCATGCGGGAATGGATTTCGCCTCCGACGACAGGGAGGAAAAAACGACCGCGCGGCAGATGATCGAAATGACTCACGGCATCAACGAGCAGAGCTTCAACGGCCGCCAGCAGGTGCGTTGCTACACCTGCCACCGTGGCGCGGAAAAGCCGCTGCCGGCGCCCGAGTAGCCGGACCTGTTTGCAACCCCCCGGTACACAGACTGAAGTCTGTGCCACCAAACCCGAGAATCGTCGCGGGCCGCGAAGAGACTTCAGCCCGTGCACCACGGCTGGCGCCGCAGGTCCGCTAAAATGGACCCTGGTGACTCCGGCCCGCTGGCTGAACCTGATCGATTTCCTGGTACTCACGCTGGCCTTGTATGGCGTGCTGAGCTGGGCGCGCCAGGCGCGGGCCATGCGGCTGGCGTTCTGGATCGCGGGCCTGTATGCCGCCTCGCTGGTGGCGCGGCGGTTCGACCTGATCATCACCAGTTGGGTGCTGGATGCGGCCTCCATCGGCCTCATCGTGATGCTCCTGATCATGTTCCAGCCGGAGTTGCGCCGCGCCTTCCTGTGGCTGGACCGCGTTCTTCACGTTTCGCCCCGCACCAGCGCGGCGCTGGAACCGGCGTTCCATGCCATCGCCGACGCCGCGTTCGCCATGGCGCACGACCGCGTGGGAGCGCTCATCGTCATCGTGCGCAACGATCCCATCTCGGAGATGGTCGAGGATGGCGTCTCCGTGGGAGCGGAGATCTCGCGGCCGTTGCTGGAGGCGATCTTTCACAAGACCTCGCCCGTACACGATGGCGCGGTGTTGATCGAATCCGGCCGCATCTCGCGGGTGAACGTGATTCTGCCCTTGTCGCACCGCCCCGATGTGCCGTTGCAGTTTGGTACCCGGCACCGCGCCGCCATGGGAATCGCCGAACGCTCCGACGCCATTGTCATCGTCGCCTCCGAGGAGCGCGGCGAAGTTACCGTCATGCGCGGCCGCTCCTGGCAAGTGCTTCCCGGCGCGCCCGAGCTATTGGAGCAGTTGCAACAACTGCACGGCAGCCAGGAACTCCGCTGGAGAGAACGCGTGCGGCGGCTGCTGGTGCACAACCTGCGCCTGAAACTGGCCGCCGCCGGGCTGGGCATCCTCGTCTCGGCGCTTTCGTTGTTCAGCACGGGCACCACCATTCGAACCGTGGCGGTCAGCGTCGAGCTGGTGAACCTGCCCCGCGGTCTCGACGTCGCCGAGTACCCGCGCACGCTGGAGGTTTCGCTGCGGGGCCGCTCCTGGTTCATGGACAGCGGCAACCTGGACGGTCTGGTGGCGCGCTTCGACCTGCGCAACGCACATGAAGGAACGAACACGGTGCGGCCCACCGAGCAGGAGCTGGGACTCCCGCCCGGCGTCCGTCTGGATGGCGTGGTGCCGCCGGTGCTGACGGTGCGCATCCGCAAGAGATAGCTTTACACAGCTTTACACTGCCAGCGTGGCACACAATTACGTTTGTATCCTCACTTACTCAATTCAAATTCCCCGCAGCAAAAAGAAGTTCTCCAGCACCTTTGGCCCGATGCCATTAACAGGCGTCAGGAACCTCTGAACGGCGGCACGGTCGCCTCCCGATATTACGGCTGCACTGATCTCGATTCCGTTCTGACTGACGTACACACCAAGCGCCATGAGTCTCAGAGCAAACAGATTGGTCATGTATTCTCCTCGCTCGTATCCTGCGAGTTTGAGTTGCCGGACGATCTCAGGCTGGTCCCAGGCACCAAGCTTCGAGGGGTCGAACAGACCACGCTGCCGCAGACCGTCGACGCAGCGGTACGCCTGCTCCAGGGAGTATGTGTTCACGGCAAGGATCGAAACAACCAGGTCCAGCCACGGATCATCGTTCTTGCCGGGCCTGCCCACCATCGCCTCCAGCTCGCTCGTCCCAATAGTGCGTCACATGTTGAGAGTCGCGGCATTCGACTTCAATCTATTGCAGCATATCGCATGTGCGAAATGCGCTTCGGCGCCGCTGGTGACCAAAGCCGCCCTTTGAGACAATCAAAGAGCGGGAGCGAATGCCCGCCGGGGCACGACTCATGGTGAGAACGCAGGGCGGCTGAAATGCGGCGAGAACAGGCCAGCTTGACGCTCCATGACACAGACGCCATCCGGCTGAAGGTGATCGGCGCTCTGGAGCCGGATCGGAAGAGTACCCTCGGTCAATTCATGACGCCATCAGTCATTGCGGACTTCATGGCGAGTTTGTTCGACGTCCCCCGTTCACCTGCCTCCCTGATGGATTCAGGAGCAGGAATCGGATCGCTCACCATCGCTGCCGTTCGGAGACTCGGCAACGTCGAGTCGGTCGATGCGTGGGAGATTGATCCGCTAATGTTGGAACACCTTGAAACGAATCTCAAGGCGCTAGGCGTGAAGCACAGGATCCTCGCCGCGGACTTCATCGAATCGGCTGTTCCCCAGATTGCTTTCTCCAGGGGTGCGCGGTACACGCATTCGATCCTGAATCCCCCGTACAAAAAGCTCAACAGCAACTCGCTGCATCGGGCGCTGCTCCGAAAGGTCGGAATCGAAACCGTCAATCTCTACACCGCCTTCGTCGCTCTGTGCGTTCTGCTGATGCAAGATCAAGGGCAGGTTGTTGCAATCATCCCTCGCTCGTTCTGCAACGGGCCGTACTACAGGCCGTTCCGGGAACTCCTGCTAAACACCTGCTCCATCGAACGGATTCACGTATTCGAGGCCAGAAACAAGGCATTCAAGGACGATGACGTCCTACAAGAGAACGTCATCATCAAGCTCGTGAAGGGAAAGAAGCAGGGAGACATCATTGTCTCCACTTCGCATGACCAACGACTGACGGACTACTCAGAGCGGAGATTATCGTTCAATGAAATTGTAAAGCCAGCCGACCTGGAGGTTTTCTTCCACATTCCAACGGAAGACCAGAACGCCGAACTCGGGGCCGGCATCTTTCAGTATTCGTTGAAGGAAATCGGCGTCGAAGTCAGCACCGGGCCAGTCGTTGACTTCCGTTTGAAGGATTACTGGCTTGCTGATGCGGTTTCGGGTTCGATTCCACTACTATACCCTCATCATTTCTCCAGTGGAACGGTGCAATATCCGAAGCGGCACAAGAAACCGAACGCTCTGCACAACCACGAGGAGGTTCAGAAGTGGCTGATGCCTAACGACTGCTATGTCCTTGTAAAACGCTTTTCCTCGAAGGAAGAAAGGCGCAGGGTTGTGGCTTACGTGCTCAACCCCAAGGACATCAAATGCGATCAGATTGGCTTCGAGAACCACTGGAACGTCTTCCACCGGCAGAAGCGAGGCATTGAGCCGGTTCTGGCAAGAGGGCTTGCGTGCTTCCTCAACTCGACCATCCTGGACAAGCACTTTCGGGTCTTTTCAGGCCACACTCAAGTCAACGCCACCGACTTGAGGAACATGAAGTACCCAGGCGCGAAGTTCCTGGAGGCTTTGGGGCGGCAGTATCGCACCGGCATGACACAACTCGAGATAGACGAAGCTATCCAGCGAGCAGATGCGCAGAGATACTAAGCTGAACGAAGCTCGGGCGATCCTCGCAGACCTCGATCTCCCCAAAGCACAAAGGAACGAGCGGACCGCCCTGTGCCTCCTGGCTTTGCTGAACCTCACCCCTAACAAAAACTGGAGCAAGGCTGAGTCCCCGATGATCGGGATCACCCCAATTATGGATTGGGTGAGGAAGCGTTACCACAAGCGCTACGCTCCGAACACCAGAGAGACCATTCGCCGCCAGTCGATGCACCAGTTCGTCCAGGCTGGTATCGCCCTGTACAATCCCGACAAACCCGAACGGCCTGTCAACAGCCCTTGGGCCGTCACCAAGTCGCTCCTGAACTCCTTGAAGTTCTTCGGGCATACAACACAGCCCAATATAGGACCAAACTGGCGGCGTACCTTTCGGTGCGGACGACATTGGCTGAGGTGTATGCGAAGCGGCGTGAGATGGTGATGGTTCCGCTGAAGGTCAAGGAAGGCACTGAAATCGCACTGTCCGCGGGTGAGCACTCCACCCTCATCAAGCGAATTGTGGAGGAGTTCTCACCGAGATTCGTCGCAGGCGGGCGGCTGGTGTACGTCGGGGACACGGGAGACAAATACTGTTATTTCGATACGGATTTGCTGAAGCAGCTTCGCGTCGTGTTGGACAGCCACGGCAAACTGCCGGATGTGGTTATCTACTCGGAAGAGAAGAACTGGCTTTTCCTCATCGAATCGGTCACCAGCCATGGCCCTGTTGACTCAAAGCGGCACACCGAGCTTGAGCGCCTCTTTGCCGGTTGCTCCGCTGGACTCGTCTACGTTTCTGCTTTCCCGAACCGAAGCGTGTTCCTGAAGTACATTGAGGCGATCGCGTGGGAAACCGACGTGTGGATTGCCGATGCCCCGAGCCACATGATCCACTTCAACGGTGCCAGGTTCCTGGGTCCGTACACGAAAGAAACCACCTGAACTGCTTTGTGTGGGCACTGAGGATTCCGGGGTGCAACAAGAAGCGCCGTGAGTTTTCGCCAGGCCCAGTGTCGAGCAGGATGCCGCCGTCCGAGGGCCGGCGTGGCAGTGGAGCAATTGGAAATCGGTCCGCAGCTTGAAAAGCTGCCCCACAAGGTCTCAGCCAACCTATGGTGTGAATCCGACCGCCTTCCACAGCGGAGCGCACTCCAACAACCGCCCGGCCGCCACCACGTAGCGGACCGTCCTGATGTTGTGGATGTCGGCCAGCGGGTCCGCGTCCAGCACAATCAGGTCGGCCCTCTTGCCCGGTTCCACCGAACCCATCTCGCGCTCGCGCTTCATCACGCGTGCGGGCACGGTTGTGGCCGTCTGAATCGCCTCCAGCGGGGTCATGCCGCCTTCCACGTACAGCTCCAGCTCGCGGTACAGGCTGTAGCCGGGGATGGCCTGGTCGGTGCCGGCGATGATGGGAACGCCGGCCCGCCGCAGGGCCACAATGGCCGCCAGATCGCTCTTCAGCGTGGCGGCGTACTTCGGTGCGGCGCTGGCCGGCACGCCGCTGTGCTCCAGCGCATCGCGAAGCTCCGGCGCGACGTGGCGGATGCCCGGCTCGAAATCGGCCACCGGCGTGTTGTTCGCGTGCCGCAACCATTCGTACAGCGCCATGGTAGGGCCAATCACGGTGTGATGCACGCGGAAGAACTCGATGCCCGAGCGCGCCGCTTCCGACCGCAAATCGATAGGCGGAAGCACCCCGGCGGGCCGGCCACCGGGACCCAGCAGCGCCGGGTGGATGTACGATCCGAAGTGCTCGATGCCATCCATTCCGTCCTGCACGCCTTCGAACGCGGTCATGCCATTGGGCACGTGACCGAAGACGCTCAGTCCGTGCCGGTGCGCCTCGTCCGCGATCGCCTTCAACACGTCCGGCTTCAGCGAACTGTAAACCTTGATCTGGTCGAACCCCGCCTCGACATACTTGTTCACGAAGGCGCGCCCTTGTTCGGCGGTACCGGCGCGAATGAGCCCGACGGCCATGGGCCCGTCGCCATCGATGATGCCGCCCAGCAGCAGCTTCGGCCCCAGCCCGCGGCCCGAATCGATGGCGGCGCGGGCGGCGGTAATGAAATCGAACTCGTTGCCGCAGTCGCGCACGGTGGTGATGCCGGCGGCCAGATACAGCGGTCCCCACTCCACCTGCTCGAAGTGGGCGTGGGTATCCCACAGACCAGGCAGCACGAACTTGCCCGTTGCATCGAAGCGCGTGGCCGCGGCCGGGATCTTCACTTTCCCGCGCGGTGCCAGGGTGCGAATGCGTCCGCCTTCCACCAGGATGACGGCGTCGTGCAATGGCGGCCGGCCGGCGCCGTCGATGAGCGTGGCTCCGGTGATGGCCAGTACGCCGCCCTGGCTGTGGGACATGGCGCCCGAAAGGTCCGCCAGCGCCTGCATGTTGTCCTCGGCGGCGCGCCGGACAAAGAACGCCAGGCCATCCTCCCAGTCATCGCGCACCGCCTCGAAATGATCCGCCTCGTCGTCGACGGTCACCGCAGCCAGCAGGCGCATGTCGGCGTCGAACCACAACGTCTCGCGCCCCCAGATGAGCCCGCAAACGGTATAGCGGTCGGCGGCGATGCCGCGGCCCTGCACGGTGACCGTGTCGCGTCCGCGCAGCTCGATGGTGAGTGTGCCCACCGGCGCGCGCGCGATGGTTGCGGGACGGCCGTGCTGCGCCCAATACCGCACCAGCGCCATCTGCACGGAGACGGGCGCATACGCGGCGATGGGAAATGCGGGGCCGTTGTCCGCAGGCGCGGTCAGCGTGGTGTCGATGGTGGAGAAGCGCGACGTTTTGCCCTTGATCTCCAGCCGCTGGGGCGTGTAGTCGGCCTTCAGGTGCAGCGTCGACGTCAGGTCCACGGGCGTGCCGCGATCCCGGAAGTGAAAGCCGGAGGTGAGCGTGAGTGCGTTGCCGTCGCGCGCAATGTCGTACTTCTCTTCCCCGATCGCCTGCTCGAGCTTGTGCAGCCGGAAGGTCCCCGACTCCACCGTCGCCGCCGCCAGCGAAGCGGCCCACACCAACAGAGCGAACCCGATGCGTCGTGTCATGAACCTCTATGGTAGCGGTGCTTCCGCCGCCAGTAACGTGACAGCTTCCTGCGCCGTCAATGCGGGTATGAAGAAACGGATCCGAACAACATGAGAACCGCACTACTCATCCTTCTTGCAGCATCGTCTGCCGTCGCGCAGGATCAGGCGGCGGGGGCGCGCGTGGCCCCGAGTTGTGGCCCGAACGACGTCAACTTTGAGGTGAAGACGGAGAAGAAGCCGCATCAGGCGGGACAGCCGGACGCGGGCAAAGCGCTGCTGTACTTCGTAGAGGACGACACCAGGTTCGAGTCCATGGCCAAACCTACGGTGAGGGCTGGGCTGGATGGCCAGTGGGTTGGGGCGACCCACGGGAATTCGTGGTTTCACGTTTCCGTCGAGCCCGGAGAACATCATCTGTGCGCGAGCTGGCAATCCTACTCGAGCTTGCCGGACGTATTCGACCCCTTGCATGTTGCGCAGGCGGGCAGCAAGACCGCGGCGGTCCATTTTAGGGCGCAGGCCGGAGGCGTGTACTACTTTCGAGTGAAGGACATTGTCCGGCGGGACGACCCCAGACGAGCACCCAGCATCGAATTGGAGCCGTTGGACAGCGATGAGGGCCAGGTTCTGGCCAACACGTACTCGCTGAGCACGTTTCGACAGAAGTGAGCGGCGCCGCGCGGGACGTTGAGCGGTTACTCACCGTCAGGGCGAGAGGTGGGGATGGTTGCTCCGAATCCATGCCGCCACTTCCTTCCGCAGTCTCGCGGCCAGTTCGCGCATCTCGCCGGCCTCGAGGTCCGACACGGTGTCGGCCTTTTCGTAGTCCGTCACATTGCGCTTTTTGCGGAACAGGTCGAACTTCCGGATCAGTTTCGGCTCGATTTGTATGGTGAACTCGAGAGAGTGAATGACGCGGTAGTGGTGGTTGTCGCGTGCGGCCTGAAACCCGGCTGCCGCCAGCGCAGCCGTGGCTAGTTGAAGAGCGGCGTTATAGGCGATGTTGAACTTCCAGTCGCTCACCAACCCGGCGGTCTGGCAGGCTTCAAGATCGCGATCGGCCACGCCGAACAGGCCGGCGACTTCCTGCCGGCTTGCCTCGTGTTCCCTGAGCCACCCGGACCGCAGCCAGTTTTGTAAGCTCACACTCGTTCCCTATCAGGAAGACCTTCGGGCGGCCGACCACACTGGAAAGGAAGTGATGGCCTGCGGTCAGTTTACGACGAAACTCGGCGGCCGGATACACCGAAGGATTCACCTCTCGTCCGGCGGCACGCTGCGCGTCCGCGAGGGCGGCGACGACATCGTCGAGCGAGACACGGTCGCCGACGACCATGACGTCAATATCACTTCCGCCTTTCTCTGTGCCGGCGGCTACCGAACCGTAGATAAACGCGGCGCGGATTGCGCCGGCCAGCGGCTGCAAGGCGCTCCGCAGTACCTCGGCCACGCCGAACGTCTTGCGAATCAGAGACCGGAGTTCCGCGAATACCGGCGAGTCTTGGTTCGCCTGAAAGTAAGTCTGGTTCCCTTCGACGGTCCGGACGACAATCCCGGCTCGAGTAAGGGTGGCGAGTTCTCGCTGCACCGCGCCAGTACCCTGACCGAGCATACGAATAAGTTGACGCTGGTAGAATCGCCGTTCCGCGTGGCCGAAGAGAGCTCGAAGCACGGCCTGACGCGTGGCGCCGAAGAGCGCCGCTCCAATCGCGTCCGTCGCAGGATCGAGGGCCGTTCCCATTCCGGGTACTATCGTACCCAATCTGAGGTCCATGGTCAAGCGGGCTCGGGTCGATGCGCCCTACAGTTGTTTGTACCCACATAACACCCAGCGGCCCTGGAGAACCATGTCCGTGGACAACGGTCTGCCAGTGATCCACGGACTTGAGTCGGCCAAGGTGTGAAACCAACCCTGTCTGCTGACCGCGAACGACTCGTATGGCATGACGGCCTTGAACTCGGAGCCGCACAACTCGCAGGCGCGCGTTCCACGTCATGAATTCCCACTGTGCAGATGATATAACTTGGGCATGACCTGGGAACGCACAACCCTCGGCAGGACCGGCCTTGACGTGGGCCGCGCCGGCCTTTCCGCCGGCTACGGCCGCACACTCTCGGCCTCCATGGTCGAGCGGTCTTTCGAGCACGGCCTGAACTATCTCTACTGGGGCTCGGTTCGCTGGGGCGTCTTCGGCCGCGCGCTGCGGAACCTGAAGCCACAGCGCGACCGCGTGGTGCTGGTCCTGCAGTCGTACTCGCGCATCGCCGGGCTGATCGACGGCAGCGTCGAGCGGGCGCTTCGACGAATCGGCTACGACTACTCCGACGTTCTCCTGCTGGGCATGTGGAATCGCACGGTGCCGGCGCGCATCCTGGACGCCGCCCGCCGCCTGAGGGATCGCGGACTGGTGCGGCACATCGCGGTGTCCAGCCACAACCGCCCGCTCATCCCGCGCCTCGCCGCCGACCCGGACATCGGCATTCTGCATGTCCGCTACAACGCCGCACACACCGGCGCGGAGACCGAGGTGTTCCCGCAATTCCCGCCGGACGGCGCGAGGCCGGGCGTAGTGGTGTTCACGGCGACAAGCTGGGCGCAGTTGCTAAGCCGCAGGCGCGTGCCCGCGGGCGAGCGCGTGCCCACCGCCGCGGACTGCTACCGCTTCGTGCTCACCAACTCCGCGGTGGACGTCTGCATGACCGGCCCGAAGGACGACCAGCAGGCTGCGGCCGCGCTCGACGCCCTGCGGCTGGGCCCCATGAGCGACGATGAAATGGCGTGGATGCGGCGCGTCGGCAAAGCGGTCCACGGGTAGTGAAGGCGGACAGACGGCGCAAACCGCGTTATCGCGGGATTGGAGGAACGCGACTGCCGTCGCGTGTCCACACTCGGAAATGAGCAGCACATGCGCACGATTCTTTTTCTGACCTCGATGTTATGCGCGGCACAAGACTGTCCCAGCCTGGCGAAGCTGCCGCTCGCATCCACCACCATCACCCGCGCCGAATCGGCGCCCGCCGGGAGTTTCCAGCCGCCCGCCGGCAAGGCGATTCCGAACCTGCCCGCCTTCTGCCGGGTCGCCGGCGTAATGCGTCCGTCGCCCGACTCCGCCATTCAGTTCGAAGTGTGGATGCCCGCCTCCGCATGGAACGGCCGGTTCCAGGGCGTCGGCAACGGCGGCTTCGCCGGCGCCATCAACTATCAACAGATGGGGGACGCCGTGGCGCACGGATACACCACCGCCGCCACCGACACCGGCCATCAGGCCACCATGGCCGACGCCGCCTGGGCACGGGCGCACCCGGAAAAGATTGTCGACTTCGGCTACCGCGCCATTCATGAGATGACCGTGAACGCGAAGACCATCATCCGCGCATTCTATGGCGAGGGTCCGGGGCACTCCTACTTCAGCTCGTGCTCGAATGGCGGCCGGCAGGCGCTGATGGAGGCGCAACGCTATCCCGACGACTACGACGGCATCATCGCGGGCGCGCCAGCCAACTACTGGACCCACCTGCTGGCTAACTCAGTCTGGGATCTGCTGGCGCTGCAGGGAGACGGCTACATTCCGTCGAAGAAGCTGCCGGCGATTCAGGGGGCCGCGCTGGCCGCGTGCGATGCCCTCGACGGAGTGACCGACGGGGTCATCGAGAACCCCTCGCGCTGCCACTTCGATCCCGCGGTCCGCGAATGCCAGGGGGCTGAAACCGACTCCTGTCTCACCGCTGCGCAGGTGACCGCCCTGAAAAAGCTCTATGCGGGTGGGAGGCTTGCCGATGGCAAGCGGCTGTTCCCCGGCTACGCGCCAGGCGGCGAGGCCGGACCCGGCGGCTGGGCGGTGTGGATCACGGGTCCGGCGCCGGAGCGCAGCCTGATGTTCGCCTTCGGCACGCAGTTCTTCAAGAACATGATGTTCGGCGACCCCGCGTGGGACTATCGCACGTTCAACGTGGATCGCGACACAAAAGCCGCCGACGAGAAGTTCGCGCCCATCCTGAACGCGACGAATCCGGACCTGCGCCGTTTCCGCGCGCGCGGCGGCAAGCTGATCCTGTATCACGGCTGGAGCGATGCGGCGATCGCGCCACAGAACACCATCGACTATTACGAAAGCGTGGCGGCGAAGATGGGCGCTCGCCGGACGCAAGAGTTCGTTCGCCTTTTCATGGTTCCGGGAATGCAGCACTGCTTCGGCGGCGCGGGACCGAGCAGCTTCGGCCAGTTGGGCGTGGCCGGCGGGGATGCCGACCACGATGTCGACGCCGCGCTGGAACGCTGGGTGGAGAAGAGCGTCGCGCCGGAGCGGATCGTCGCGGCGAAGCGCAAGAGCGACTTCGATCCGCAGAGCGAAGTTCTGCGCACACGGCCGCTGTGCGCGTATCCGGCGGTGGCGCGCTACCAAGGCAGCGGCAGCACCGACGACGCGGCCAACTTCGTCTGTGGGAAGTGAGCCCGCTGAAATCCCCCACCCCCCGCTTGCGCCGCCCACCGCCCGCCCTCTACGCTGGAACTTCATGCTCCGAGCCGCGCTGTCCTTCCTGCTCCTCGCCGTTGCTTTGTGCGGGCAGGGCGCCGAATTCATCCGCGCCAACTACACCAAGCACGAACACCTCATCCCCATGCGCGATGGCAAGCGCCTGTTTACGGCCGTCTACGTTCCCAAGGACACCGCGCAACCCTGGCCCATCCTGCTGGAGCGCACACCATACGGCGTCGCTCCCTACGGCGAAGACAACTACCCGGAGAACCTCGGGCCCTCCCCGCTGCTGGCCAAAGCGAAGTACATCTTTGTCTACCAGGACGTGCGCGGGCGCTTCATGTCGGAGGGCGAGTTCGTCGACATGCGCCCCATCATCGAGAACAAGCGCGGCGCGGCCGACATCGACGAAAGCTCGGACGCCTGGGACACCATCGAGTGGCTGCTCAAACACGTGCCCGGCAACAACGGAAAAGCCGGACAGTGGGGCATCTCCTACCCAGGCTTCTACACGGCCGCCGGCCTCATCCACGCGCACCCGGCGCTGCGCGCGGCATCGCCGCAGGCGCCCATCATGGACTGGTTCATCGGCGACGACTTCCACCACAACGGCGCCCTCTGGCTGCCCCACGCGTTCCGCTTCTACTCCGAGTTCGGCGTGCCCCGCACGCAGCCGCTCGCGAAGTATCCGCCGCGCTCCTTCACCATCCCCGACACCGGGTACGAATTCTACCTCGACATGGGCGCGCTTCCCGCCAGCAACGACAAGTTTCTCAAGGGCGGCATCGCCTTCTGGAACGAGCTGCTCGAGCACGATACCTACGACGAATTCTGGCAGGCCCGCAACCTTCGTCCGCATCTGAAGAACATCCGGCCGGCGGTGCTCACGGTGGGTGGCTGGTTCGACGCCGAGGATCTGTTCGGCACGCTGGAAGCGTTCCGGAGCATAGAAAAGCAGGGCCACTCCGACGTCAACGTGCTGGTGATGGGGCCGTGGTTTCACGGCGGCTGGGAGCGGTCCGACGGCGACCACCTCGGCCCGGTCCGCTTCAACGCGAAGACCTCCGAGTATTTCCGCGAGAGCGTCGAGTTCCCGTTCTTCGAGTACTATCTGAAGGGCAAAGGCGAGTTGAATCTTCCCAAAGCGGTGGTCTTCGAGACGGGCACGAACGTGTGGCGCGCCTACGACGCCTGGCCGCCCAGGACCGCCGAACCGCGCACGCTCTACCTGCACGCCAGCGGACGGCTCTCCTTCGACCCGCCAGCCGCCGGCGAGCCCTCCGCTTTCGACGAGTACGTCAGCGACCCGAACAAGCCCGTGCCCTTCATCTCCGGCCAGGCCTCGGGCATGACCCGCGAGTATATGGTGGAAGACCAGCGTTTCGCCGCCACCCGTACCGACGTGCTCACCTGGGAAACCGAGCCGCTCGCCGGCGGCCTCACCTTCGCCGGACCGGTGTCGCCCAGCCTGCACGTCTCCACCTCGGGAACCGATTCGGACTTCGTGGTCAAGCTCATCGACGTGTACCCGGCCGACGCTCCCAACCCCGAGCCGAACCCCGCCGGGGTGGTGATGGCCGGCTACCAGCAACTGGTGCGCGGCGAAGTGATGCGCGGCAAGTTCCGCAACAGCTTCACGAAGCCGGAGCCCTTCGTGCCGGGCCAGGTGACGAAGATCGAATACGTCATGCCCGACGTCAACCACACCTTCCGGCGCGGCCACCGCATCATGGTGCAGATCCAGAGCACGTGGTTTCCGCTGGTGGACCGCAACCCGCAGCAGTTCCTCGACATCTACACCGCCAGGCCCGCGGATTTCCAGAAGGCCACCGAGCGCGTATATCACAGCGCCGAGGCGCCGTCCGGCGTTACCGTGGACGTACTTCGCTGACGTGGGGGGCCTTGCGCCGCGGGATCTCAGCCGCGCCGGGCCCGAGCGAAAGAACGGAGCAGCGAAGACGGTGCGCGGTGAATACCGTGCTCAACGGCCGACTCGGGTTACCGCACCAGTTGCCATGACTTCATCTGGCGGAGCAGTTCGGCCAGGTCGATGGGCTTCATGAGGTATGCGTCGCAGAGCTCCTTGAAGCACCGGATCACCTCCTTGATGTCGTCCACCGTGGTCGTCATGATGATCTTCGCGCCTTCGGTTGAGAAAATGCCATGGGCTTCTTCGAGGGCCCGCACTTGCCGAACCGCCTCGCGACCGTCCATTTCAGGCATCAGGATGTCCATGCAGACCAGATCGTATCTCTGCCCCAGCTCGAACGCGGAGCGAACCGCCTGCACGGCCTCCCTGCCGTTAACGGCCACATGGCATTCGCCGTAGCGGGAAAGGAAGATCTGCAGCAGGAGCCGGCTGGCGAAGTCGTCTTCCACCAGAAGCACCCGCAGATGCCCGCGGCCCTGGTGCGTCTGGTCGACCGCGGCATCGCTAGACTTTCTGGCGGAGGCCCGCTGGTCCGCGCGCAGGCCGGCCAGCGCGGCCACGATTTCAGCAATGTCGGCCTGGTTGCTCGCGGCAGGGTTCTGCACCAGTTCGCGCAGCTTGCCGGTGGCGCGGAGCAGCACGCGGACCCGGTTCGGCGTGGGAACCATCTGACGCGAGCGGATCAGCGCCAGCACGTTTTCCGTCTGGTGCGCAAGCTCGCTGACTTTCGGCAGATCGAAAAAACCCGCTCCCCCTTTGACCGAATGCACCGCCCGAAAGACACGGTTTACCAGTGCCTCATCGATCTCCGCTCCGCCCTTTTCGATGGCCAGAAGGTCCGTCTCAATGGCAGCCAGGCGCTCGCAGCACTCGGCCAGATACTCCTCAGCCAGCTCGTCGTCAAGATTGATAATCATCGCTCGTCGTCCTTAAAACCAATGTCGTCATTTGGGTCTGGCAGGGGACCGCTCCGTCGCCGTCGCGGCTCGGTTAGGGGCCGCGTTACCGAGCCACGAGGGTGACTGAGCGGTCAACACGCCGATTCCTTCGCACCCTCTCAGCATCCTGCTATACCCATGCGATCCGCCCCACAGTGCTGTTGAACCGCTCGAATTCCTCGACCGCGCGGGGCAGAAGCTCGCCGCAGCGATCCAACTGCCCGGCGGTCGCGGTCTGTTCCATGGCCAGTGCGATCTCCCGCAGACCTTCCGCCGCAACCGTGGCTGCCGCTCCCTTGAGGGCGTGCGCCTGCAAGCGGGCGCTAGGCGCATCCGCCTCCTCGAGCCGCACGCGCAAATCGTTCAACCGGGAGGGGGCATCCTGGAGGAACCCGCTGAGGACGGCGCCGGCGAGTTGCCGGTCTCCCATCAGCCTCCGCAGCAGGGCCTCCCCATCGAAAACGGCCCTGGCCGGCTCCCCGTCGCCGCATACGGGCAGCGCCCTGGCAAGCGCATCCGCCAGCCGCTCGAGGTCTACCGGCTTGGCAAGATAATCGTTCATCCCCTCGCGCAGGCACCGATCCCGGTCGGCCGGCATCGCGTCGGCGGTAACGGCGATGATCGGAATACCGGGATGAATCGAGCGCATACGGCGGGCCGCTTCGAAACCGTCCATCACCGGCATCTCGCAGTCCATCAGCACCAGATCGTAGCCTCCGTGCTTCAGCGCTTCGACGGCTTCGGCGCCATTGCCGGCCGCGCCGGCCTCGTATCCCAGCCTCTGCAATTGCGCGAGAGCTACGTCCCGGTTGGTGGCATTATCTTCCGCCACCAGGATTCGCGCCTTCCGCCCGGCGGGAGCCTTCCCACGCGTCGCACCGGAACGCGCATCCGTCCGCTCGCTCAAGGACTGCTGCCAGCCGGGGGGCGCCAGTTCAAAAGCCGCGGTGAACCAGAAGGCGGAACCCTCGCCTGCCCGGCTGTCGACGCCGATGGTTCCCCCCATCATCTCGACAAGCTGCTTGCTGATTGCCAGCCCGAGCCCGGCGCCGCCGTACTTGCGCGTGGTGGAGTCGTCCCCCTGAACGAATCGGGCGAACAGCCGCGCGGCCTGGTCCGGCGGTATCCCGATACCCGTATCGGCGATGGTGAAACGGACAGTTGCCGTGCCGTCGCCATGGCTCGCGAGTGCCGCATCCAGCGTTACCTCTCCCCGTTCGGTGAACTTGATGGCATTGCCGGCAAGATTGGTCAACACCTGGCGCAGGCGGTGGGCATCGCCGCGCAAATGCGGCGGCATTTCCGGCGACACGCGCGAATGGAAGTCCAGGCCCTTCGCATTCGCCTGGACGCGCAACAACTGGACCACATCCTCGACGGTGTGGTGCAGGTTGAAGTCCAGATTCTCAAGGACGATCTTCCCCGCTTCGATCCTGGAAAGGTCCAGGATGCCGTCGATGAGGACCAGCAGAGCCCGCCCGCTGTTCTGGGCCACGCGGGCGTATTCCGTTTGCTCCGGAGTAAGGTCCGTTTCCAAGAGCAGTTGAACCATACCCAGGACGCCGTTCATCGGCGTGCGGATTTCGTGGCTCATGTTGGCCAGAAAACGGCTCTTGGCGCGATTGGCGGCATCCGCGCCCTCGCGGGCCTGAATCAGCTCCTCCTCGTAGCGCTTCCGCTCGGTAATGTCCTCCGCGACTCCGACCACGCGAACCAGTTGCCCGGCCTGGTCGCGAACGGGAAAAGCCCGGCCCCGAATCCATTTCTCCTGCCCGTCGGGTGTTCGTATGCGGTATTCCGTCTCGACCGGTTCTCCCTGCATTTGCCTCGCAAACGCCAAACGGGACCGCTCCAGATCATCGGGGTGGATCGCCTCCAGCCGGGAGACCGGGTTCTGGTAAACACTGTCGCAGGTCCTGCCCCAGACCTGTTCATATGCAGGGCTGACATAGAGTTGCTGGTCGGATCCCGGGATCATCATCCAAAAGACTTCACGAATGTTCTCCGCAAGCTGGCGAAACTTCTCTTCGCTGCTCTGCAGTGCCTGTTCGGCCTGCTTGCGCTCGGTGATGTCCGGACTGAGGCCGACGTGCCCCAGGTACTCCCCACCCGGCGAAAAGCGCGGCTCCGCGTACGAGGCCACCCACCGCCACTCGCCATCGCCACGCCGGAGGCGCGCTTCGCCCCTGAAGGGCGTATGTTCCCGCACCGCGCGCTGGAATGCCCCGACATACTCGGGCGCATCGTCCGGGTGCACCAGCGACTGCCACTCGTCTCCTTCCACCTGTTCGCGAGTGGTCCCGCTGAATTCCCGGTAGGCCCGGTTGATGAACTGACGCCCACCCGCGGCATTGGCCACCCACATCAGCGCCGGGCAACCGTCGGCCATGATGCGGAAGCGATTTTCACTCTCGCACAGCGCCTCCTGCACCCGCTTGCGCTCGGTGATGTCTTCCACATGGGCCACAAAATATGATGGGTCGCCATTGGAGTCTCGTACCAGCGAGACCCTTACGCGCACCGACACCACTCTTCCAGTGCGGTGAATGTAGCGCATTTCCGCGTCCACGCATCCGCCCGGGTCATTCCACAACTGCTCCCTCTTCCGCAGGGCAGGCCCCAGATCATCGGGGTGGGTCAGTTCCGTCCAGGTGGTGGCGAGGAGTTCCTGTTCGGAATACCCCAGCATCCGGCAAAACGCCGGGTTCACCTGGATGAGGCGCCCGTCCAGCCCGCCCACGCCCATGCCGAACGGTGCGTGTTCAAAGACCCCGCGGAACAGCTCTTCGCTTTCGCGGAGCTTCCGCTCGGCCCGTACGCGCTTGCCGATGTCACGGACGATGGCGGAAGAGCCCACCACCTCTCCCGCCGGATTCCGGATCGGGGAGACCGAGAGCAGGACATCGATCCCGCGCCCATCCTTCCTTTGGCGGACCGTTTCGAAGGGGCTGACGGCGCACCCCTTCCGGACGGCCTCGATGCGCTGGCGCACTTCAGGGCAGCGGTCCGGCGGAGCGAGAATGGCAACGTTCTTTCCGATAATCTCCTGGATCGAGTACCCGAACAGCGCTTTGGCACCCCGGTTCCAACTGGCAATGGTCCCATCCGGCCTTACGCCGACAATCGCCTCGTCAGAAGATTCCACGATCGAGGCCAGCAAAGCTCGAGTTTGCTCCGCCTCCTGGCGCTCCGAGATGTCGCGCAGAATGGCGGAAGTGGCCACCACTTCACCGGCGGAGTTTCTGATGGGGGATCCCGAAACGGATACGGGCACCCTCCGTCCATCCTTGCGCAGGCACAGAGCCTCATGTTCGGCGACGACATTGCCCTGCGATACCCGTTCGGCGTCGCGCTCCAGCCCGGACAGCCGTTCGGGCGGCACCAGCATCGACATATGCTTCCCGATCGCGTCTCCGGCGGAGTAGCCAAAAACCGCTCGCGCGCCGCGGTTCCAGGTGAGGATCATACCCGCGGGTGTGCAGGCGATGATAGCATCCTCGGAACTTTCCACAATCGCGGCGAGGAACCTTTGCGCTTCCTCGGCCGCCCGCCGCTCGGTCACATCCCGCTTGATGGCGATGTAGCTGACAACCTCGCCATTCGAGTCCTCGACGGGAGCGATGCGCATCTCCTCCGTATAGAGGGTCGAATCCTTGCGCCGGTTGATCACCTCGCCGTGCCAGACCCGCCCGGACCGGATGGTGTTCCAGAGCTCCTCGTAAAACGCCGCGGACTGGCGTCCCGATTTGAAGATGCGCGGGTACTGACCCACGGCTTCCCCGCTGGTGTATCCGGTCATCGCGGTGAAGGCGGGATTCACGTATTGGATTTTCCCGCCGGTATCGGTGATGACGATGCCATCCGCGGCCTGCTCCACGGCCGCAACCAGGCCGGCCCGCTCGATATTGCCACTTTCCCGACCCACTCTGCACCCCAATGAGGATTAAGTCCTCGTCTCTGCTTATCGGCCTGCTTCAGGGTTTCTCGATGTTTCATCGTTGGCCTTCCGGCATATCAACGTTGGCGAAGAGTGGGTTCGCCCCTGGGACACGCGGCGGGAGCCGCGTTTTTGCGGGGCCGGGCGAGTATGCGGCTGCCGCCTCCTGTCCCTGGAATTGGTGTATCACTACGTTCGGAGGACCCCGGCTTTCGGCCGGATCGCCGCAGCTTCTCACGCGCGCGGCTCCGTGTCCGGGCCACCGTGGTTCGGGAATGGACAGCAAGCCCCCGCCGGAGGGCGCGTTATCATGCCAGTACCGACATGGATCATCTTCAATCAAGCCGGCGAGCCATGCTCGCTCTTCTCGGACTTCCGTTCCTTTCACGCGCGCAGATGGCATCGCGCGGAGTCCTCCCCACGGCACGGGGCAGAGCTTCGGGCCTGCCCTTCCACTGCCGCCTGACGGACATCGCGGAACAGGCCGGCCTGACCGCTCCGGTCGTCTACGGCGACGTGGATCACAACGCTTACATCGTCGAGGCGATCGGCTGCGGCGTTGCTTTCCTCGATTACGACAACGATGGGTGGCTGGATATCTTCGTGTTGTCGGGCACGCGCTGGGAGGGGACTCCGCCCGGCGCCACCAACCGCCTCTACCGCAACAATCGCGACGGAACGTTTACGGACGTCACCGAAAAGGCCGGACTCACGCGCACCGGTTGGGCGTCGGGGGTCACCGTGGCCGACTACAACAACGACGGCTTCGAGGACATCTTCATCACCGGCTGGGGCCACAACGTCCTCTACCGCAACAACGGCAACGGCACCTTCACGGACGTCACGCGCGAGGCCGGGCTGTGGAGCGACGACGTTCGCTGGGGGACCGGTTGCAGCTTCTTCGACTATGACCGCGACGGCCATCTGGACCTCTTCGTTTCGCGCTACCTGAAGTTCGATCCGAAGGTGATTCCGGCGGCCGGGCACGACGCCAACTGCAACTTCAAGGGCATTCAGGTCAATTGCGGTCCACGCGGGCTGCCCCAGGACAGCCACTCGCTGTTCCACAACAACGGCGACGGCACGTTCACCGAGGTAAGCCGCCAGGCGGGCATTCTGAAACCGGAGGCCGGCTACGGCCTGACCGTGGTGACCGCGGACTTCACCGGCGACGGGTGGCCGGACATCTATGTCGCCTGCGATTCCACGCCCAGCCTTCTCTACGTCAACAACCACGACGGCACCTTCACCGAAAACGGCCTCCCGCTCGGGGTGGCCCTCAACGAGGACGGCCAGGAGCAGGCGGGCATGGGGCTGGGAATCGGCGACTTCAACCTCAACGGCCGGCTGGACATTCTGAAAACGCATTTCACCGAAGACACGCCGGCGCTGTACGCCAACGAGGGGCGGCTGGGGTTCTCGGATGTGACCATACCATCGGGCCTCGGCGTGGAGACGCGCTACGTGAGCTGGGGAGCCGGCATCGAGGACCTGGACAACGACGGCTACCCCGATTTGTTCTGGGTCACCGGAAGCGTGTATCCCGAAGTGGAGAAGAAGCTGAAGGAGTATCCGGACCGCACTCCGCGGGTGCTGTTTCGGAATCTGGGCAATGGCCGGTTCGAAGAGCTGATGGACGAGGCCGGGCCGGGCGTCACCGCCGCGCACAGCAGCCGGGGGTGCGCGTTCGGCGACTTCGACAACGATGGCGATGTCGACATCGTCATTATGAACAAAAACGAGCCGCCCTCGCTGTTGCGCAACGATGTCAACGGCGACAATCGCTGGATCAGGTTCAAGCTCAATGCGGTGAAGTCGAACCGCAGCGCGGTCGGGGCTCGAGTGCTGGTCACCTACAACGGTCACCGGCAGGCGCGGGAAGTGCTGGCCCAGGCCGGCTTCCTGTCGGTCAATGACAAGCGCTTGCACTTCGGCCTTGGCAAGGCCGACAAGGTGGATTTCGAGGTCCGCTGGCCGAGCGGATTGCGGCAGCAGTTCGCCGGAGTCGCCGCCAACCAGTTCGTGACCGTCGACGAGATCCGCGGGATTGTGAACCAGCACAAACCGGGGTGCTGACCATCCGCCGCCGTAAGCGCAACTCGATCATGTAGAAAAAACACGCATAAACTAACGACTGGCATGTAATGGAAGCGTTTCCGAAAAGACGGATATGAAGCTCTCAGGATTGTGGCTGCCGGCCGGTCTGGCGCTGGTGCTGTGCACACTGCCAGGCGCCGCTCAGCAGACCGGCGCCGCCGGCGCGGTCAGCCCCGGCCATGACTACCCCATCAAGCCGGTTCCCTTCACCGCCGTCCATTTGAACGACGTTTTCTGGGCGCCGCGCATCGAGACGAATCGCAAGGTCACCATTCCGTTTGCCTTTCAGAAGTGCGCGGAGACGGGAAGGGTGGAGAACTTCGTTCACGCCGCCGAAGCGTTGCGCGGCGAGATCTCCGACAAAGACCGGAAGATCCCTCCGTATCCGTTCGATGACACCGACGTCTACAAGGTCATCGAAGGAGCATCCTATGCGCTGAGCGCCAGGCCCGATCCCGCGCTGGAATTGTATGTCGACAGCCTGATCGTGAAGATCGGCGCCGCGCAGGAACCGGACGGATACCTCTACACGGCCCGGACCATCGATCCCGCGCACCCTCACCCCTGGGCGGGAGCGCATCGCTGGGAAGACGAAGAGGTCCTGAGCCACGAGCTTTACGATCTGGGGCACCTGTATGAGGCGGCGGTGGCGTATTACCAGGCGACGGGCCGGCGCTCGCTGCTGAACATCGCCCTGCGTACGGCGGATCTGCTCTGCAACACCTTCGGACCGGGGAAGCAAACCATCTGGCCCGGCCACCAGATTGTCGAGATGGGGCTGGTGAAGTTATACCGGGTCACCGGCGACGAACGCTACCTGAATCTGGCCAAGTTCATGCTCGATTCGCGCGGCGGCGGCACCGCCTACAACCAGGCGAACCTGCCTGTGGTGGATCAGACCGAAGCCGTGGGCCATGCCGTCCGCGCGACCTACATGTACTCCGGAATGGCCGATGTGGCGGCCATGACCGGCGACACCGCGTACGTGCACGCGATCGACGCCATCTGGAACAACGTGGTCGGAATGAAGCTCTACATCACCGGCGGGATTGGCGCCACCGGAGCGGGCGAAGCGTTTGGGAGCAACTACGAGCTGCCGAACCTGACTGCATACAACGAGACCTGCGCCTCCGTCGGCAACGACTTCTGGAACGAACGTCTCTTCCTGTTGCACGGCGACGCGAAGTACGTCGACGTGATGGAGCGCACGCTCTATAACGGGCTGATTTCCGGCGTCTCGCTCGACGGGAAATCGTTCTTCTACCAGAATCCGCTCGAGTCGGCCGGCCGATACGGGCGCAGCCCATGGTTCGGCGTGGCCTGCTGTCCCGGCAACATCACGCGCTTCATGGCCTCGGTCCCGGGTTACGTCTACGCGCTCGGCGACAACGCATTGTACGTGAATTTGTTCGTCGGCGGAAGCGCGGAGATCGCCATGGGGAATCGCACCGTAAAGATGGTGCAGGAGACGCGCTATCCCTGGGACGGACGCGTGAAGATCACCGTGGACCCGGGCCATTCGGCGCCCTTCACGATCAAGGTTCGCATTCCCGGATGGGCCAGGAACGAAGCGGTGCCCGGCGATCTTTACCGTTTTGCCGACAGCCTCCGCGAAAACGTCACGCTCGCCGTGAACGGCAGGGACGTGCCGATGCATGTCGACAAAGGGTACGTGACGCTCAACCGCGAGTGGAGGGCCGGCGATGTCATCAGCCTCAATCTTCCGATGCCCGTTCGCAGGATCGTTGCCAACAGCCAGGTGGCCGCCGATCGCGGCCGCGTGGCCATCCAGCGTGGCCCGATTGTGTTCGCGGCCGAGGGTATCGACAACGTGGATCATAAGGTGCGAGACCTGCTGCTGCCCGACAACGAGAAACTCACCGCCGAATTCCGTCCGGACCTTTTGAACGGCGTGGAGGTGGTGAAGAGCCAGGCCGTCGCTCTGGCCTACGATTCCGCGGGCAAACTGATCCGTAAAAACGAGGAGTTCACGGCCATCCCTTACTGTGACTGGGCTAATCGCGGCAACGATGAGATGGTGGTCTGGATCCCCGATGCCGAGGCCTCCGCGAAGCCAACTCCGTACCCGACCCTCGCCATGAACAGCAAGGTAAGCGCATCGCACGGCGGAGGAAGGGTCACTGGCGAGGGCATCACGAAGCATCCCGAAGCGGTGAATGATGGCGAGGAGCCGGCATCGTCCAGCGACCCGGGTTCGTATTTCGACTGGTGGCCGGAGAAGGGGAAGACGGAATGGATCGAATACGCGTTCCCGAAGACCTCGACGGTGCAAGGGGTACAGGTCTATTGGTTCGACGACACCGGCCGCGGCGGAGTTCGCGTGCCCGCCTCCTGGCGCGTTCTCTACAAGGAAGGCGACGAGTGGAAGCCGGTGGAGAATCCTGGTCCCTGGGGAGTCGAGAAGGATCGGTATAACAAAGTCAGCTTCAAGCCCGTCACCACCAGCGGCCTGCGATTGGAAGTGACCATGCAACCGGCGTGGTCAGCCGGGGTGGCGGAGTGGAAGGTGGAATAGGGCGTTGACGCGCGCGGCTCGGCAAGGCACGTACTTACCGAGCCGCGACAGCGATGGAGCGGTAATCCTACTTCTTCCCTTTCGCCTTCGTCTCCTTCTCGATCTTCGCCAGCAGCGCCGCCGCCTCCTTGTTCTTCGGATACGGCTTCAGGGCGCTGGTGGCGAGCGTGACCAGCATGTCATGCCGGTTCGGCATATCGAGCTTCTTCGGGCCGTAGAGAGCCGACAGATCGTACAAGGCCTGGCCCATGCCAACCATGAATGTCTCCGTGGTCACCGCGGGCTTCGGCTGGCGGAACAGCTCCTGCGCTTTGGCGGTGTCTTCGCCCGCGCCAGTGGCGCGCGCCGCTGCCAACATCACGCCACGCCGGACCATAGCCAGCTCCAGGGCATCGACGTCCGCGGCGGACATGGGCGAACCAGTCGCGAAGCGGTCCCGTTGCGCCGGCACGGCGGCATTCCCCACGGGCGGCCAGGTGAATTCCAGAGGAATCGATCCCTGCTTGTTGGCCGTGGAGAACTTCTGAAACGTGTCGGCCAGCTCCAGCGCGGTACTGTTCGCGTTGGATCGCCAGGCGTTCATCTGCCGGCGAATCGCACTGGCTCTCGCCGGGCTCTTCTTGATCGCGTTCTCGCCCGCGTCGGACAGGTCGACGTAACCGCGGGCCACGCCGGAGCCGACGACGATCTCCCACGGGCGCGCTCTCACGGTGAATTCATTCTGATCGGCCGTAAGATGCTCGAGGTTGTCGAGCGTCTTGAGATAGTCGCCCGATTGCCACGTCTCGCCTGCAGCTCCCCAGTAGAAGGGCGGGGTGCCGGGCTGTGCCGCACTCGGCCCGGAACTGCAGGAAGTCAGACACAAGAATGCCAAAGCGGCGCACAAGGCCGCTGCAACTAACCACCGGTATGCCATGATCGCTCCCTTGTAATCCACGCCAGCGGGACGCGAGCTTCCATCGCGCCCCACGCAATGTTTATCACCTCCGGAGCGCGGTTACAAGGGGGGCCCTGGCCGGGGTGTGTCAAGGCAAAGTAGAAATGTCCCCTTCTCCAGCAAAGTAGAAATGTCCCCTTTGCCCAGGTCGTGCGAGGAGCTCATGTTAATCTGCGGGTGCCGGTGAAGCGGAGACGGGCTCTGCTGGCGA
>Ga0326727_10005389_pt1 | contig 36668 bp, 29 predicted proteins | sample MB2enrmetagenome_FD_207643 | JGI IMG/M metagenome (GOLD analysis project Ga0326727, IMG submission 207643) | Lab enriched peat soil microbial communities from McLean, Ithaca, NY, United States - MB29MY | ecosystem: Environmental > Terrestrial > Soil > Wetlands > Peat | place: USA: New York... | reverse complement strand
CCCTCGTGTTCATTCCCGGAGATCTGGGATGGATCGGCCTCGAGAAATGGGTTGGACTCGTCACGCTCTTCTGGATTCCGTTTGGCGTGTGCGCTCTGCTGCTGATCTATTTGGCCGCCAGGCGAGGCAATCTGGATGCGCGCCTGCTGCTCGTTCCCGTGGGTCTCTCCTATGGGGCCAATATCGCCTCATTCATCCTTTCCGACCTCTTCACTTTCGGTTACACGGGCGCAAGAACATATCAACGGATTCTCAATCAGCTTGTGAGCTGGCCGTTTCCCGTCTCCGTCCAGAACATCGCCGATTTCCTAATGCAGATTTCGATTCTTGCCATCCTGGTGCTTCGTTTCGCGCGCACCCGGCGCGACGAGGAGCGGCACGCCTCTGAGCTTGAGGCCGCACGCGTGGTCCAGCAAGTTCTCATTCCCGAAGCGACCCCTTTTATTCCCGGATTTCAGATCGAATGCATCTACAAGCCTGCCGGCCAGGTGGGCGGCGACTTCTTTCAGATCGTCCCCGTGAGCGGCGGCGGCGCGCTGGTCGCCATCGGCGATGTCAGCGGCAAAGGCATGCCCGCGGCCATGATGGTATCGCTGCTCGTAGGCACGCTGCGCACGGCGGCCGAAACCGTGGCGAGTCCTGCAGCCATTCTCGCCGCGATGAACCGTCGCGCGCTTGCTCACTCGACTGGAGGATTCACGACCTGCCTGGTTCTTCGCATCGACCGGGATGGCACGGTCACCGTGGCCAATGCCGGGCATCTTACGCCCTACTGCAACGGCGCGGAATTGGAGGTCGAGAGTGGTTTTCCGCTCGGCCTGTCAGCGCAGTCGCACTTTCTGGAAACGACGTTTACCCTGCATGCGGGCGAACAGCTGACCCTGCTCACCGACGGCGTGGTGGAGGCAAGGGGCAAAGGCGGCGAGCTCTTCGGCTTTGCGCGAACGCAAGTCCTCAGCTGTGAACGCGCCGAACAGATCGCGCAGACCGCGCAAGCGTTCGGCCAGGACGACGACATCACCGTGCTCACCCTAGCCGTTGCGCCATAACCAGCCGTCCTACGCCATCGCCTCCCGCCCCATCGACTCAAACGTCAACTGGTTTGAGTTGCGGTCGGCGTCGATGCGCACATGAGCGCCGTGCAGCACTTCGCCATTCAGGATCTTGATGGCCAGCGGATCCTGAATCATGCGCTGCAAGGCTCGCTTGAGCGGACGCGCGCCATAGGCCGCATCCGAGCCTGCGATCAGGATCAGTTGCCGCGCCGCCTCGGTCAGCTCCAGCGAAATCTGCCTGTCTTCGAGCAGCTTGCGCACTTCGTTCAGCCGCAGATCGAGGATCTGGTTCATCTGCGCCGGCCCCAGCGGACGGAAGATTACCATGTCGTCCACGCGGTTCAAAAACTCCGGCCGGAAGTGCTCGCGCAGCACCCGCATCACCGATTCGCGCGCCATGTCGAAATCATGCTCCGTCTTGAGCGGGTCGGTTATCAGCAGGCTCGCGCCCAGGTTCGAGGTCATGATCAGCACCGTGTTTTTAAAATCCACAGTCCGCCCCTTGGCGTCGGTGAGGCGCCCATCGTCCATCACCTGCAGCAGGATGTTGAACACATCCGGATGCGCCTTCTCGATCTCGTCGAAGAGGATCACGCAGTAGGGCCTGCGCCGCACCGCCTCTGTCAACTGCCCGCCCTCGTCGTAGCCCACATAGCCCGGAGGCGCGCCAATCAAGCGAGCCACGGCATGCTTCTCCATGTACTCGCTCATGTCGATGCGCACCATGGCCTGCTCATCGTCAAACAGGAACTCCGCCAGCGCGCGCGCAGTTTCCGTCTTGCCCACGCCCGTCGGCCCGAGGAAAAAAAACGAGCCGATGGGCCGCTTCGGATCGCTCAGCCCCGCGCGCGACCGCCGGATCGCATTGGCCACAATGGTCAACGCCGCATCCTGGCCCACCACGCGCTCGCGCAGCCGCGTCTCCATCTGCACCAGCTTCTTCACTTCGCCTTCCAGCATGCGCGAAACGGGAATCCCGGTCCACTTGCTCACGATCTTGGCGATGTCCTCCTCGTCGACCTCCTCTTTCAACATGCGCGTTGCGCCGGCTTGACCGTCCTGCAGCGCGTTCAGCTGCTTCAGCTCCGCTTCCAGCTTGGGCAGTTCGCCATATTGGATCTGCGCGGCACGGTCAAGCTGGCCTTTGCGGGTCTGTTCCTCGGCCTCGAAGCGCAGCGCCTCGATGCGCTTCTTCAGCTCGCTCACGCGCGCAATGGCGTCGCGCTCCTTGGTCCAGCGCGCGCGCAGCGCGGTGATCTGCTCCTTCAGCGTGGCCAGCTCGCGCTCCACTTCGTCGCGGCGGCCGCGGCTGTTGGCGTCGGTCTCGCGCTTCAATGCGGCGCGTTCGATTTCGAGCGAAGTCGCCTGCCGCTCCAGTTGATCGATCTCCGTAGGCACCGAGCCAATCTGTATCGCCAACGACGCCGCGGCCTCATCCACCAGGTCGATTGCCTTGTCGGGCAGAAAGCGGTCGCTGATGTAGCGATGCGACAGCGTAGCCGCCGCTACAATCGCCGCATCCTTGATGCGCACATTGTGGTGCGCCTCGTAGCGCTCGCGCAGCCCGCGCAGAATCGCGATCGTATCCTCGACATTCGGCTCGCCGACATACACAATCTGGAAGCGCCGCTCCAGCGCCGCATCTTTCTCGATGTACTTGCGGTACTCATTCAGCGTGGTTGCGCCGATGGCCCGCAGCTCGCCGCGCGCCAGGGCCGGCTTCAGCATGTTGCTGGCGTCGATGGCGCCCTCGGCCGCGCCCGCGCCCACCAGCGTGTGCAGCTCATCGATGAAGAGAACGATCTGCCCGTTCGATTCCTCGATCTCTTTCAGCACCGCTTTGAGGCGATCCTCAAACTCGCCGCGAAATTTGGCGCCGGCCAGCATCGAGCCCAGGTCGAGCGAGATGACGCGCTTGTCTTTGAGCGCCTCGGGCACGTCGCCGGAAACGATGCGCCGAGCCAGGCCCTCGACGATAGCCGTCTTGCCCACGCCCGGCTCGCCAATCAGTACAGGATTGTTTTTCGTGCGCCGGCTCAGCACCTGGATCACGCGGCGAATCTCCTCGTCGCGGCCGATCACCGGGTCCAGCTTGCCGCGCCGCGCCAGCTCGGTCAGGTCCTTGGCGTATTTTTCTAGCGCCTGGAACTTGCCCTCGGGGTTCTGGTCGGTCACGCGCTGCGAGCCGCGCACCGCGGTCAGCGCCTTCAGAATCGCGTCATGGGTAGCGCCCAGCGCCAGCAGCGCCTGGCTGGCTGGGTCGCTCTTCCCGTGCGCCACACCCAGCAGCAGGTGCTCGGTCGAGACGTACTCGTCCTTGAAGTTCGTTGCCTCGCGAAAGGCCTGGTCCAGCACCTTGTTCAGTGCCTGGCTCATGCCGGGCTGCGCGGCCGAACCCGCCACCCGAGGCAGTTTCTCCTCGATGGTGTGCAGTTCGTGCTCCAGCTGCTCGTTGGGCACGCCCACCTTTTCGAGCACTGCGGGAATCACGCCCTCGCGGTCCTCAATCAGCGCCAGCAACAGGTGTACCGGCTGGATCTCGGGGTTGCCCAGCTCGGCCGCGCGCGCCTGCGCCTGCTGGATCGCCTGCTGCGACTTGACCGTCATTTTTTCCCAACGAATCGCCATTGATTAACTCCCAGCTTTCAGCCGTCAGCCCCTAGCTTCTTCCTGATGGATGCGGAAGCTCAAGCTCCGTTCTCCAAGATTCACTTCCGAATTTGCTTCTACCTCACAAAAAATGAGCGCCGGGGAAGGTAAACTCCGCCCCGGCGCGCTCAAGCCCAGCAACAACCGGCCCTCCAAACGGGCCGGTTCTTAAGCATGCACCAGCTCTCTTTCCTCTTCCTTGGCCACGTTGACCTTGATCTGCTTGGGCTGCGCTTCGGGCTTCTTGCTCAGTTCCAGTCTCAGCACGCCCGCCTTGTAGCTGGCATTCACATGCTCAACGTCCACAGTCGAGGGCAGCGTGAACGCCCGATAGAAGCTGCCGTAGCGCCGCTCGATGCGATGGAAGTTCTCTTCCTTCTCCTCTTTCTCGAACTTGCGCTCGCCCCTGACGGTCAGCGTGTGGTTCTCGACACGCACGTCCAGATCCTTCTCTTCGAGGCCCGGCACTTCGAGCTTCAGCACAACCTTCTGCGGGTCTTCATAGATATCGACCGCCGGCACGAAGCTGGCCGTCGTCAACGGATCGTTGCTTTCGTTGAAGTCGCGGAACAGCGAGTTGACACGATTCTGCAGAGTCATGACTTCACGGAAGGGGTCCCAACGAGTGATTGCCATAGAACTTTCCTCCTGATGCATTCGGAATTTGGGCGGGGAGCATGAGTCCCGGCCACTCAACCAATCTGATGGAAATATAGCACAATCGATTCAGAAAATGTGCGCGAATTTCACTCATATTTTGAACGTTTTTGTAAATTGTCTTATATCAATAAAATATGCCTTGAATTGACAGGCTCGTCCTGTGGATTCGACGGCTTCTGCGCCAGCGAGAGGCAAGCTGACGCGAATTCTGGCCTCCCCGAGCCGGAGCAAGATGATGCCCGGCGCACCCCGCCATGGCACGTCCATGCCAGCCAGCCGACGCTCTGTTCCCTATTCCCTGTTCCCTCAGCCCCTCGGTCCCTAGTCCCTCAGTCCCTAGTCCCTCCGTCCCTAGTCCCTGTCTTTCCCAGCCTCACCGTCCCGCCCAGCGGCGCTTCCCCGGCAAGCTCGTGAATGCTCTTGAGGTTAGACACGTGCCAGCGGTGGATGCCCGCCCGGTAGCCCTCATCCGCGTTGTAGATGTAGTAGTCCGAGCCCACCGCGACCACCTTGAACATGACCGGGTTGCCACAGAAGCCGGGCGCCAGTGGCTGGCCCTGCATGGGGTCCGGGTGGCCACGGCTGACGGAAGGGTACATGTCTGAGCTGCGCCACCCGAACTGGCCCACCAGCAGCCCGTCGTCCCGGTAGTGGAAGTATTGGCAGGCAAACTGCTGCCAGTTGCCATTGATCCCGGCAAAAATATCGTGTCCGATGGTGTGCGCACCATTGCCGAAATTGGACGCGCTCTTCGTTGCATAGGAGCCGCGGCCGTCAGGATAGACAATGGGCTTCTCCGGCAGCGTTTGCCAGGCCAGTGCCGTGCCGTTCACCGGCAAGCCGCCGAGATGGAAGGCCAGTGTCCCCGGCGTCACATTTTTGTTGCTTCCGGTGGCGTCGTAGACGGGAATGACGCCGCCGGCCGAGGGCATGAAGTCGCAGCCGTCGTACCAGCATCCGGGCATGGGATTGCCCCCGGCGAGATTTGGCGTCAAGCTGGCGAGTGCGGTCCCGTCGTCCCACTGCGGAAAACCCTGGGCATCGAAGCCCGTGATGGCAAAGCGCTTGATAGTGAACTCCGGCGCGGCAGCGGTGCCAGAGCGCACCGGCCGGTAAAAACTCCCCGCCGGATCGAGCCAGACGGTGCGCGCAGTCGTGATGCGGTTGTTCACAAAGCCGATGCGGCCGCTCTCCGGCAGGCTGACCAGCGCGTTCTTGAGCCCGAATGGGCCGCCATGGTAGGTCACCATGCCAATGGTCTGCCCGTTCGCCAGGGTCTCGGCGCCAAGTAGTTGGGCGGACCTGCCATCCTGCTGGCCGGCCTCCGCCTGCTGGAAGCACGGATACCAGTTTCGCACCGCCTTCCACCCGCTTCGCAAGCTCTCCCAGGTGCCGCCCGGCCCAGCTTGGACGCCCGGTTGGAGGGGCAGGTTGTAATCCACCGCGTATTCCAGCATGCCGTGCCAGCCGCCGAAGACCCGGGTAGGGCTGTTGCGGGGCACCGAGACCAGCGAAGCGTAGCGCCCCATCTCGATCTGGCGCACATACTTGCCCTGGTGGAATTGCAGCATCCGACTGGCCGTGAAGTCGCCGACCCACAGGTCGCCCGATTCGTCCACGGCAATCCAGGGTTGCGTGACGCCGGTCGACCGCCAGTTGAAATCGAGCCAGAACGTGGTGGGTGTAATGGTTGCGTTGCAGGCCGAACCCTGGCCGTAGCCGCCCGCCTTTCCTACGGTCGCAAGCAGCTTGCCGTTTTGGGGATCGAACTCCTTGACCTGCTGGCTCGTGCCGCCGTCGGCCACAAACAGGTGGCCATTCACTGGGTTCACCGCCACATCCACGGGGTTTCCCAGGCCCTGAATCGGCTCGCTGATCTCATTCTTGCCGCCCACGCCGCGAATCCGCGCCAGCCGCGCCCCTCGGTCCCAGTGCCAATCCACCACCGGACCGCCCTCGATGACCCACAAATCGCCGTTCAGATCGAAGGCCATCTTCTGCGGGCTGGCGATGCCCTGGATCGTCCCCAGCCGTGCGCCGGTGTTCTTGTCCCACAAGTAGATGCTGTCCAGGCTGGCGGTCATCCGTCCGCCACCCCGGGCGCCGTGAGCCGTGGCCAGCAGGTTGCCGCCGCGCTGCACGGCAAGCCCGGAAATGGTCGTGGTCTGAAAGGGACCCACATCCACGCCGCGGACATTGCGGAGCGCAAGGAAAGGCCGCATCTGGGTGTTCACAAAGTAGCCCGGCAGGTGGCCGATGGAGGGAATCAAGGTCCCCTGGGAGAAGTCCCAGGGCTGCCCGTCGGGCGAGAACGACACCACCGCATTGGAGGCTCCGCAGCAGTAGTGCAGGGCCGCAAAGTAGACGCGCTGCCCGTCGGAGGCCGCGTATTCGAACTGGCCGCCGGAAAACAGGGCCATGTTCAGCGGCGCAACGGTATAGGGCCTCTTTTCGTCGAAGACATACGCTTCGATCCGGGCCTCATTGTATCCGCCCGCCACATAGGCATTGTCCTTGATAAACGCCAGCGAGGAGGGGAACGCGGCCGTCGCGTCCCAGTTATGTGGCCCGGCCACGGAGTCCTCGGTTACGCCGATTACCCCGTCCCAGTCGTAATGAACATTGCCGTAGAGCACTTTAATGGTGTAGCTGCCGGCCTGTGCGGCGTTTCCGTAGTCGTCCTTCCCGTCCCAAAGCTCGTTGTGGATGCCCGCGCCATAGGGCCGCGCACTCCACAGGGTCCTGAACAGCTTGCCCCGCGCATCGTAGACCCCCGCGCTGGTGCCGCGAGCACTTTCTGGCAGGTTGAAGGAAAAGGCAATCTCCTGGGGCCCGGGCGGCCGCGGCTTGCGCGCATCGGCCTCGGCTGCTTCCCGCTGCGCCTCCGGCGTAGGCTCATTCCAGTTCGGAACCGGAACGGCCAACGAGGGAGTCGGCTGCTGACAGCCCACGCTGGAACCCACCAGCCCACAGGCCAACACGAAGAGCGCCAGCATCCTGCCCCACCGGAAGAAACAAGCCATCCCGCCGCAAAACACGTGTCTGAACTCCTCGCCGCCCAAACTGCCGGGTGCCCCAGGTCTTGATTCTAAGACCTGGGAAACCTCCATCCTCCGGGTGCCGGGTGCCCCAGGTCTCGACTCTGAGACCTGGGATCCCTCGACCCTCCATCCGTTTCCGCCCAGCCGCCTTTTACAATCAATCTCACATGACGCTCGTCTCCGGCCTTCCCCTGAACCTCGATTGGCGCTGGCTCTGGCTCACCGTCGCTTCGTTCCTGGGCGGCGCGCTCAATGCCGTGGCCGGTGGCGGCTCATTCCTTCTCTTCCCCGCCTTGCTGGGGATGCGCATGCTGCCCATCCAGGCCAACGCCACCAACACCGTGGCCCTTTGGCCGGGACAGCTCACCTCCATTGCCGCATACCGCGACGACCTCCGTCGCAATCTGCGCCTCGCCCTGCCCATGGGCCTCGCCGGCCTGGTGGGCGGCACTGCGGGCGCCGTGGTGTTACTCAACACGCCGCAGATGACCTTCCTGCACCTGGTACCGTGGCTCCTGCTCGTGGCGGCCAGCATCTTTGCCTTCAGCGGACCGGTGGCGCGCTGGCTCAAACGGCTCAGAAATCCGGCTGCCGTCCATGGGCCGCGCCGCCTGCCGGTAGCCCTTTGCACCATCGTGGTCTGCTTCTACATCGGCTACTTCGGCGCCGGCGCGGGCTTTCTGCTCATCACCCTGCTCTCGCTCTTTGGCTTTCAGGATATGAACGAGATCAATGCGCTGAAGGTGGTTTCGACCACCATGGCCAACGGCATCGCCTTTGTCATCTTTACCTTCAGCGGACAGGTCGAGTGGCACTATTGCCTCTTGGCCATGATCACTGCGGCCATCGGCGGCTACGTCTCCGCCCGCTTCGCCCGCCGTGTGCCCGCGCCAGTGCTGCGCGGAACCGTCATCTTCATCGGTTTCGCCATGGCCGCGTGGTTCTTCTGGAAAAACAGCTAGAGACGGGGAACAGGGGGCAGCGATTTGGGATCCGCCGCGACAGGGGCGGTGGTCGAATTCCACGAATCGACGGCAGGCCTCGTTAGTGGACCTTCGTGATCTATCGCTTGATCCCTGATCCCTGTTTCCTGTTCCCTGTAAACTGTTGTTATGAGCCACGAAGGCATCCGCATCATGAGCAAGGACCAGGAAGCGCACGAGGCCGAGGCTAGCCGCGTCCTGCCGCGCATCGCCGTGACGCCGGAAAAGGTGCGCGTGCTGCTCACTGAGAACAAGGGCCTGGAGATCGACTGGGTCGACGGCCACCGCAGCGCCTGGAGCTTCGCTTGGCTGCGCGAGGCCTGCCCCTGCGCCACCTGCAACGAGCAGCGCAAGCTGGAACACCGCAAGCCGGGCCAGCCCCCGCCCAAACCCGCCGCCCTGCTGCCCATGTATACGCCGCCGCCCAAGCCGGCCAGCGCCCACGCCGTAGGCCGCTATGCGCTGCAATTCAACTGGCAGGATGGCCACTCAGGCGGCATCTATTCCTGGGATTACCTGCGCCGCGTGTGCCAGTGCCCCGAATGTACCTTCGCCGCCGAAGAAACGACAGGCACGCCAAATTAGCCTGGCAGCGAACCTCCCTCATTCAGGAAGCCGTGTGCCCCACCTTCGCCGCGTCTTTGTGTTTGCGGCTAAGGTGGGATAGCTCTTTAGTTCTTCATAGGACGCTCCCGGGTGCTCCACATCTGGCCTTCGAGATGTGGGATCAAGCTGAACCGGCAATCACCATCCCCACCGCCTCACCCGCGCTCCCGGCCACCCGCATCAACTCCCGGTTCCGCGGCTTCAAAAATCCAGCCTCTACCGCCGTATCGAGAAATTCGAGCAGCCCATCCCAGTAGCCAGCCGTATTGATCAGAATGCAGGGCTTGGCGTGCAGCCCCAGTTGCGCCCAGGTCACCGCCTCCAGCAGCTCTTCCAGCGTCCCATAGCCGCCCGGCAGCACCAGGAACGCGTCCGCCAGCTCGACCATGCGCGCCTTGCGTTCGTGCATGGTCGGCACGCGTTCAAGCGCCGTCAGCCGCAGGTGGCCGATCTCGCGGTCGTCCAGCACCGCTGGAAGCACGCCGATGACCTCAGCGCCGTCGGCAAGCGCCGCATCGGCCACCGCGCCCATCAGCCCCACCGCGGCGCCGCCGTACACCATCCCCAGGCCCGCCGCGGCCAGTGCGGCGCCCAGCGCGGTAGCCTCGGCCTGATAGGCAGGATCGTTGCCGCTGGCCGATCCGCAATAGACCGCAACCCGCCGAGCCCGCTTTCCTTGAAATGCCATGATGCATTGAGGATAGCCTGCTTCCGTGAACGATCTGCAAATGCCAGCGTCTGCTCTCCGAGCCGATCACGGGCGTTCCAGATACGCCGCCGGCGTCAGGATCGCGATACCGCGAAACGGATGCAAATCCAGCAGGTCTCCGTCGCCGGTCACAATCAGATCCGCCCGCCCGTGCACGGCGACTTCAAGGAATTTGTCGTCCTTGGGATCGCGGCAGGCGCGAATGGGAAACAGAATCTCAACCCTGTCGCAGCAGCTCGCATATTCGGCCGCAAGTCCGTCGCGTATGTGCCGTTCAAAATAGCGGTCGAATTTGGCACGGCGCATCACTGCAACCAGTTCGAGCAGCGTAGCCTCTGAAGCCAGCACCTGGCTGGATTGAGCCTTTCGCAATGCCAGGCCTGGAATTCCCGCCAGGAAAAGCAATCCGCTTACGACCACGTTGGTGTCAAGGACCACGCGCCGAGCCCCAGGCATCATTCCGCCAGAATCTCAGCCAGAATCTCCTCCGTCAGGCCGTTTGCCTTCGCCTGCTCCGCCGCAATGGCAGATAAGCGGTTGAACTCGGCCCACCGGTCCTGGCGCAACCGGTCGTATTCAGCAGCAGAGATGACAACCGCAATGTCACGGGCGTGGCGCTGAATCCTCACGGGTTCGTGCTGCGCGGCATCGAGGATTGCCGCAAAGTTCTGACTGGCCTTGGTTGCCGAGACGGTCTGCATAGGTCCAATTATCCATAATTTTAGAATTTTATGCAAAATCCTAATTGATCGCCTTCGGGATACGTTCCGGCGGCTGACAGCTTCCCGCCTGCGAGCCCGTGCCAAGGCTCCCGCGACGATACACTGGATACAGGATCCTTCCCGCCGGACTTGCGCCTTGCCCCCGCTCATCGACAACCTGAATCCCGAACAGCGCGCCGCCGTTGAGGCTACCGAGGGACCGCTCCTGATCCTGGCCGGCGCCGGCTCAGGCAAAACCCGCGTCATCACCAGCCGCGTCGCCTGGCTAATCCGCGAGAAAGGCGTCGCGCCGGACTCCATCCTGGCCGTCACCTTCACCAACAAGGCCGCCAGCGAGATGGCCGAGCGTGTCGATCGCCTGCTGGGCCACGCCTCGCTGGCCAAGCCGCTCATCTCCACCTTTCACTCGCTCTGCGTGCGCCTGCTGCGCCGCGATATCGAAGCCCTGAAGGTTGGCAATGAGGGCCTGACACGCTCCTTCGCCATCTACGACGAAAACGACCAATCCGCCATCGTGAAGCAGATCATGCGCCGCATGGGCCTTGACACCAAGCAGCTGACGCCGCGTGCGGTGCTGGGCCGCATCAGCTGGGCCAAGAACCACATGGTCGATCCTCAGGAGTATTACCTCGCGTCGAAGGATCCCTACAGCGAGCGCATCGCCCATATCTACCAGGGATACAAGGCCGAGCTGCGCAAGAATAATGCTCTCGACTTCGACGACCTGCTGCTGGAGGCGGTCCGCCTGCTCCAGGTGTCAAGTGAGGCGCGCGAGCGCTACCAGCGGCGCTATCGTTACCTGATGGTGGATGAGTACCAGGACACCAACCGGCCACAATACGAGCTGATGAAGCTGCTGGCGGGCGAGGCCAAGAACGTCTGCGCGGTGGGCGACGAGGACCAGAGCATTTACTCCTGGCGCGGCGCCGACATCCGCAACATCCTCGAATTTGAGAAGGATTTCCCCAACGCCCGCATCGTGCGCCTGGAGCAGAACTACCGCTCCACGCAGATCATTCTCGAGGCCGCCGGCGCCGTCGTGGCCAACAACATCCGCCGCAAGGGCAAAAAGCTGTGGACCGACCGCCAGGGCGGCTCGCTGATTGGCTACTACGAGGCTCCCGACGGTGAAAACGAGGCCCTGTTCATCGCCGACCGCATTCAAAAGTTCCTCCGCGAAGCCGGCGAAGATGGCGGCGAGGCCCACTGCGCGGTGCTCTATCGCACCAACTCCCAGTCGCGGCTGGTGGAGGAAGCGCTGCGCCGCTATAACATCTCCTACACCATGGTGGGCGGCTTCAGCTTCTACGAGCGCGCCGAGATCAAAGACCTGCTCAGCTACCTGCGCCTGGTGCGCAACCCGCACGACTCCATGGCGCTGCAGCGGGTGGTCAACACGCCGGCCCGCGGCATCGGCAAGACCACCCTCGAAACCCTGGAGCGGCTGGCTCTGGAGACCGGCGTTTCCACCTGGGAAGCCATGGCCGCGGCCATCAACAACCGCCTCATCCCCACGCGCGCCGGCATGGCCCTCGATGGGTTTCGCCAGCTCATCCTCGACGCCCAGGCCATGATGGACCCGGACTTTGCCGGCAAGCTGTCCGCCGATGTGGCTCAGGATGCGGAGGCCGATACAGGCTTTGAGTTTGGCGTGTCAGGCGCAGCCTCAACCGCAGCCAGCGCAGAATCGGCGACCGGCTTCGATTTCGGCGAAGACCATCCTCAGCTCCCCTTGCTCGACGCCGCCGGCTTCTCGCCCTTCGCCAAATCCACGCGCCCCTTCCTGATAATGCCAAAGGCCGGAGTGCCCCAGGTCCCGCCTCTGGGACCTGGGAATGATGGCTCGCCCGCCCCCGATTTTGAATCGGATCCCGAAGAAGTCGCGGCAGACGAGAAAGGCCAAGGCAGTGCCTTCCGCGCTCCCGGCGACGCGGCCACCCTCCCCGAGCTCATCCGCTTTATCATCGACCGCACCGGCTACATCAAGGCTCTCGAAGCCGAGGGCTCGCCTGAGGCCTTCAGCCGCATTGAGAACCTGAAGGAACTGGCCAACGCCGCCCACGACGCCGAGGCCCGCGGCGAAACCCTGGGCGACTTCCTCGACCACGCCGCCCTGGCCTCCGACACCGACCAGTACGACCCCACCTCGCGCGTCACGCTGATGACGTTGCATGCCGCCAAGGGCCTGGAGTTCCCGCTGGTCTTTCTCGCCGGCCTCGAGGAGGGCCTGTTTCCCCACTCGCGCACTCTCAACAACCCCGACGAGCTTGAGGAAGAGCGCCGCCTCTGCTATGTCGGCATGACCCGCGCCATGAACGCCCTCATCCTCACCCGCGCCCATTACCGCCGCCGCTACGGCAACGACGCGCCCGAAATGAGCATCCCCTCCCGCTTCCTCGAAGAAATCCCCACCGGGCTGGTCGAGAATCTCGGCGGCCGCGCCCCTGCGTGGTCCACTCCCGGCTATCCCAACACCTACGGCCGCCGCCCCGGCGCAGCCAGCGAGATCGAAGGCCGCCACTACAACTACGAAGACGAGAGCCAGGAGCCGCAGCGCCCCGCGCCCAGCCGATTTACCAACGTGAAAGAGAAGAGCGCCTTGGCGCCACCGCCGGGCGGACGGCAGCCTGATTCCATCGACAACATCGCCCGCTTCTTCGGCGGCAAACCAGGAGCGGTCAAGCCGGGCACATTCGCTCGTCCCTCCATGGATATCCCCGCACCTTCCGGCGAATCGGGCCTGAAGAAAGGCCAGCGCGTGCGTCACTCAAAATACGGCGAAGGCACCATCCTGATGCGCGAAGGCGACGGTGAAGATGCCAAGCTCACCGTCCTCTTCGCCCAGCACGGCATGAAAAAGCTGATGGAAAAATTCGCCAACCTGCGCCGGATCTAGTGCGATGGTATGGTGATGCCATCATGATGGTACGCACGCAAATCACGCTTCAGGCTGAGTTGCAAAGGCGTGCCCGCCAGCGCGCAAATGAGATCGGCGTGTCGCTCGCGGAATACGTCCGGCGTCTGGTTGCGCGCGATCTGTTCCATCCTCAGCCCAAGGCCGATCCGGCCCGCGTCTTCGATCTAGGCGCCTCCGGCGTCTCCGACATTGCCAGGGGAAAGGACGCAATGCTCGCCGAGGCCTTCGCTAGCGCACAGGCAACAACCCCGCGCGAGCGGGTTCTTCGCCGTTAATGAGCCTCTTCGTCGACACATCGATCTGATATGCCGCCGCTGATTCGTCGGATCGCAGCAATGCGCGCGCCAAGGCCATTCTCCTGGCCGGCGATGCACTGGTGACCACGGATCACATTCTGGTTGAAACATGGACGTTGCTGCGCCACCGCCTCCAGAGCGGCGCGGCCGAGCGTTTCTGGGAGGGGTTGCGCAGCGGAGTCGCCGCAATTGAGCCGGTCGGCCTGGCCGATCTTGAGGCTGCATGGCAGATGGGACTCTTATGGCGCGACCAGGATTTTTCCCTCGTCGATCGCACCAGCTTCGCCGTCATGTGCCGCCTGGGCATTGAGTGCGCGGCCTCACTGGACGACCATTTTGCTGTGTTTCGTTTCGGCCCGAGACGCCGGCGTTCCTTTACCATCGTTCGCTAAAGAGGCCGGCGAGGATGCCATGCTCACCGCCCTCTTTGCCCAGGCGCGCAAACCCGGCGCCACGAAGGCCTTCTCGGTACGTTGAAAGGTGACCGCAATCACTGTCTAGCCCGCGTCCAGGGTGGAGTATCTCTGGCAGCATCGAGGTGCGGTCTTGCCTACCCACTTGATGGCTTTGCTCGCGTTGGTGATATTAGGCGCGATTGGGATGCTGCTGGCGGCGGTGGTGATCCTTGAGCCTTGGGTACATCTGTGCGCTGCGAGACCTCACAGGCGAGCACCGTTTGGCCGCCGCCGGGACCGCCGGCTCCGGCAACTCCCTTGACCCATAACCTCGATCAAGCGCATAGCGGCGCAGCGGAATCCGTCCGCAAAGGAGAAATCTTATGGCCGTTGTCCTCGATAAGAAGGCCGATCTGGCAGGGCCGGGAATCGGCGATTACAAAGAACTGGAAACCATCCTGCCGCGCGATTACCATTCCCTGCTGACTCCGAAAGAAACGCAGCAGGCCATCTTCCAGGTCAAACGCTACATCGAAGACAGCCTGTGCAGGGAACTCAACCTGATGATGGTCGAAGTGCCGCTGATTGTGGATGTGGAGAGCGGCGTCAACGATATGCTCGACCGCGACGGGTCGCGCACGCCGATTCAGTTCCATATCTCGAACGACCGCGAACTTCATCCCATCGACGCGCAGGTCGTGCAAGCCGCAACCAAATGGAAACGGGCCGCGCTCAAGGAATTCGACTGCCAGGTTGGAGAGGGAATCTGCACCGACATGCGCGCCGTCCGCAAAGACTATTTTCTCGATCACGACCATTCCGCCTACGTCGATCAGTGGGACTGGGAGCGCGTGATGACTGCCGATCAGCGCAACCTGGAATTCCTGAAGGAGGTTGTTGGCAAGATCTGGAAGGTGATCGTTGGCGCGGAGAAGTTTGCCCAGTCCCTCTTTCCCCAACTGAAAGATCCGCGCTATCCTGACCTTCCCGAAGAGCTGACCTTCCTGCATGCCGAGGAAATTCTCGACATGTATCCCACGCTGCCGCGCAAGCAGCGCGAGACGGCGGTGCTGCAAAGGTATCCCGCCATCTTCATCATCGGCATCGGCTGGCCATTGCAGGACGGCTATCCGCACGAGATGCGCGCCGCCGATTACGACGACTGGGTAACCGATACCAGCGGCGAGACCGGCAAGGACACGCACGGGCTGAATGGCGACATCCTGGTATGGAACCCGGTCACCCGGCGCCGTCATGAATTGACCTCGATGGGCATCCGGGTTACGGCCGAAACCTTGAAGCAGCAGCTTACGATGGCCGGTCAATTGGACTTCCTCCAACTGCCCTATCACCAGGCGATCATGAACGGCCGGATCCCGCTCTCGATCGGCGGAGGCATCGGCCAGTCACGCACCTTGATGCTGCTGCTCCGAAAGGCCCATCTCGGCGAGGTAAGCGTCACGGTGTGGCCAAAGATTCTGAAAGAAATGTGCGCGGAGAGGAGCATTTTTGTGTTGGAGTAGGGTCTTGCAGTCGCGTGCCCTGCAGAATGGCGCTATTGCGAAGGCGGGTTGCACGGATGGCTGGCCCTGGTGAAAGGCTCCGGCGGCAAATCGCTGGGCCGATGAGTCTGGCTGCAGGGTTGAACAGTGTCCAGCTCTGCCCGTCAGCCTCGTTCAGATCGACTTTTATAAGTTCTGCCAGGCATTTCAATTCGGTCTGCCAGCACGTCTTGTACCAGCGAGTGAGAGACCAACTGGTATAGACTTCACCCGACGGCCCAAATGGGCAGGGAAAATGCAATAACGGAGTGTTTCTATGTCAGCAAAGCGAATTGGTATTCTCACCGGAGGTGGCGACGTACCGGGCTTGAATTCAGTCATCAAGTCGGTCGTCTACCGGGGCACTGAAATCGGATGCGAGGTCATTGGCATCCGCCGCGGCTGGGAAGGATTGACGCACCTCGATCTGAAAGATCCGGCCAGCATGGCGCGGTACATTCTGCCGCTGAACCGCGAAAACACGCGCACCATCGACCGCACCGGCGGCACGTTTCTGCACAGCTCCCGCACCAATCCCACCAAGATGAAAAAGCTGCCTCCGGTGCTCGAGGGGCAACAGTTTCCCAGCAGGGAATCCACCAAAGGCGGCATAACCAGCACGGTCTTCGACGTGACGCCCGCGGTGCTGAAGAACATCGAGGCGCTGGGTCTGGACTACATTGTGGCCATTGGCGGTGACGACACCCTGAGCTATGCGGCCGAACTTGACCGGCACGGTATGAAAGTGATCGCGGTGCCGAAGACCATGGATAACGACGTGCGCAATACCGAGTATTGCATCGGGTTTTCTACCGCCATCTCTCGCGCCATGGATGCTATTGAGCGGCAGCGGACGACGGTCGGCTCGCACGAGCGCATCGGCATCTTCCGCGTCTTTGGCCGCGACGCCGGCTACACCGCCCTCTATACCGCGTACGTCACCTCCCTGCGCTGCTGCATCCCCGAATACAAAGTGAACCTGGGACGCCTGATCGACATTCTGATTGCCGACAAACGCAACAACCCCAGCAACTATTCGCTCGTCATCCTCTCCGAAGGCGCGGAGTGGGAGGGCTACACCGTCAAGGAGTATGGTGCCGCCGATGCATTCGGCCACCGCAAGAAAATGAGCGTGGCGGAGGACCTGAGCAGCGAGATCAATGCTGCCACCGGCGAAGAAACCGTGGTCAGCGATCTGACCTACGAGTTGCGCTCCGGCAGTCCCGACTTCGTTGACCGCATGGTCGCCATCACGTTTGCCGGCATGGCGATGGACGCTGTGCAGTCGGGAAAGTCCGGCCTGATGACCGCGATCAGCAGCGGTTGCTACGCAATGGTGCCGATTCCCGATCCGAAACTCGGTCCGCGCAAGGTCGATATCGCCACCATGTACAACACCGAGCGCTATCGGCCAACCTACGATTGCAAGCTGGGCCTGCCGATTTTCCTCACGCATGGCTAGGGAACCTCTGGCTACGCCGATGTCTTGAAAGGGCACGGCTTTAGTCGTGCCGCAAGCGCCGCAGATTCAAGCGTGGGCTTTAGCCCCTGAGGGACGGTCGATGGCTCATTCAGGGCTTGCCTAGCCGGTTTCGGGGGTGTACGGACCTGTCCTCCCACTGCCGCTATCGGGCAACGCCGGGCGTTGGCCGTCGGGCGTGCCCGTCGTCACTGCAAAACCGCTCCGGTTGCGGTAGTCGGTAATTGACGGGTTGCGGCCAAAAATGCGGCTGTCTCCGTCCAAAGACGAAGGCTTTGCGCTGAATGGTCTGAGTTTGATTGCGGGAACCGCTCCGCTCTTCAGGCCGTTCCTCGCAGCGCATCGCGGGTCAGGGGGAAGACCCCTATGAACACAATGCACAGCACCAGCCGGCGGGACTTTCTCAGGAAATCTCTCGCCGGGGCCGCGCTGCTGCGTACCAGCGGAGCAACTAGGCTGGTTGCCGCGGAAGAGCAAGGGACTGTGCGGGCAAAATCCAGGGTTGTGATTGCCCACGACGCCCTGCTGCGCGGCACGGGTTCTGCGCCTGGCTCCAATGTCGATTCCCGCCGGATGCTGGCGCTGCTTGATCGTGCCGTGCAGGCATTGTTCGACCGGGATCGGCCGCTCGAGGCCTGGAAAATGCTGGTCCGGCCCGGCGAAATGGTGTCGCTCAAGGTAAACACCCTGGGGGGGCGCGGCATCTCAACCAACCCGCAGCTGGTTGAGGCCATCTGCGAGCGGTTGCAGGAAGCCGGCATCTCGGCTTCCGATATCGTGGTGTGGGATCGCAGCAGCGACGAACTGGAACGCGCCGGATTCCGCGTGGCGATGGGCGGGAATCGAGTGCAGTGCTTTGGCACCGATCGCGTCGATTACGAACCGGAGCTGCTGACCTATGGCAGCGTAGGAAGCCGCGTGTCGAAGATCCTCACCCAGCGCTCCAATGTCCTGATCAATGTGCCGGTACTCAAAGACCACGATGGCGCTGGCGTAACCATTGCCTTGAAGAACATGTATGGAGTTATTCATAACCCCAACAAGTACCACCCCAACGGCTGCGATCCGTTCATCGCGGACTTGAACATGCTGCCGGAGATCAGGACAAGAATGCGCTTGACGATCTGCGACGCGGCCACGGCCATGTACGAAGGTGGCCCGGCATATAAGCCGGAACACAGTTGGCAAGCCAATGCGCTAATCGTTTCCCAGGATCCCGTTGCGTTGGACTCGATCGGCTGGCAGATCGTCGAGCGCAAGCGCGCCGAGCATGGCTTGAAGACGCTGGAAGCCGACGGCAGAGCGCCACGCTACATTGCCACCGCCGCCGATGCTGAGCACCGGTTGGGAACCAATGATGCCGCACGGATCGCGACCATCGAGATATAGCCGCTGCGCGTGACTGGGAGGCTGAACATGTACCGCGAGTTAAATGGGCAAGGCGCAATGAGTCTCGGTTTTCCCGGCGAGCGAAGCCTGTCGTTCTGTTCGTTCGATCGGCGATCGTTTCTTCGGTGCGCCCTGGCGTCGGGCGTGGCCCTGGGGATGGGCGAGGCGGCCGCGCCGGTTGCCGGGGCCGCGCCGTTGACCGGTCAACAGAGCCAGGATGACGCGCGATTTGTTGCCGAAGCGAGGTTTTACGAGAAGCTTGAGAATCGAAAAATCAAGTGCAAACTGTGTCCGCGCGAATGCAAGGTGGGAGACCGCGAGCGCGGCTACTGCGGCGTGCGCGAGAATCGCGGCGGCACTTACTACACATTGGTGCATTCGCGGGTGTGCGCGGCGCACGTTGATCCCATCGAAAAGAAGCCGCTGTTCCATTACATGCCCGGCACCACCGCTTTTTCGCTGGCGACGGCCGGCTGCAATGTGAATTGCAAATTCTGTCAGAACTGGGACATCTCCCAGTCGCGTCCGGAGCAGATTCCCGCCGATTACGCTCCGCCGCAAAGGGTTGTCGAATTGGCGAAGCAGTATGACTGCCCCACCATTGCCTACACCTATAGCGAACCGGTTGTCTTCAGTGAGTTCCTCATGGACACGGCAGATGCGGGTCACGCCGCCGGCATCCGCAGCATCGTGGTATCGAACGGATACATCCAGGAAGAGTCTCTGAAGGCCGCTTACGGCAAGATGGACGCGGTCAAGATCGACCTGAAGGCGTTCACTGAGTCGTATTACCAGAAGGTGGTCACCGGCGAACTGAAGCCGGTGCTCGATTCGCTGGTCAGGCTCAAGAAGATGGGCAAGTGGACAGAGATTGTCTACCTGACTGTACCCACGCTCAATGACGGCGAAGCTGAAATCCGCGGCCTTGCACAATGGGTCAAGACCAACCTGGGGCCGGATGTGCCCCTTCATTTTACGCAGTTTCACCCGGAGTATCTGCTCAAGAATCTGTCCATCACGCCAGTGGCGACGCTGGAACGCGCCAAGGCGATTGCGGATGCCGAGGGGTTGCACTACGTCTATATCGGCAATGTGCCCGGCCACCCCGCGCAGAATACCTACTGCCCCCAGTGCAAGCGCCTTCTGGTGGAGCGCGTCGGGTTTACAGCCAGCCAGATGCTGATTCGCAACAGTTGTTGCCCCTTTTGCCGGCATCCGATCCCGGGTGTCTGGCACGCATAAGGGATCTGAGGAGGTTTGCAATGCATCTCACAGTGGACTCGAAATTGCTTTGGGCTACGGTCCAGGTTACCGCGATGCTGGTCTTCGCCCCTTTTCAGCAGGCCTGCGCGGTCAGTCAAAAAGAGGTCAGGCAGGCCGGTGTCGCGGGCAGCTTCTATCCCGCCGACCCGGTGGCGCTCTCGGCCATGATCGACGACATGCTGGCGCATGTGCCTGCGCAGACCATTGCCGGACCCATCCTCGCCGCGGTTGCGCCACACGCCGGCTATCCGTACTCCGGTCCCGTGGCTGCCTATACCTACGCTGCCTTGAAAGGACAGAAGTATGCCCGCGTTGTGGTGATTGCGCCGTCGCACTTCGAGGCCTTCGATTTCGCCTCGGTGTATGAAGGCGATGCCTATGAAACGCCGCTGGGCACCATTCCGGTCGACAAGGAGTTCGCTCGCCAACTGGCGAAGATGAACTCCAGCATCCGGCTCTCCACCAAAGGGCACGACCCCACGCCCGCGGGCGTCGAGCATGCCATCGAGGTCGAGCTGCCGTGGCTTCAGCGCGTGCTGGGCAACTTCGAGCTCGTTCCCATCGTCATGGGAGACCAGAGTTATGAGAGCAGCCGCGCGCTGGGCGTGGCCCTGGCCAAGATGATTCACGGCGGCGACACGCTGGTGCTGGCCAGTTCCGATCTCTCTCACTATCATCGCTACGACGAAGCCGAGAAAATCGACCACAAAACGCTGCATGCGCTCGAGGCCTGGGACTACCTCAGCATGTCGCGCAACTTCGAGACCAGAACCTGGGAGGCCTGTGGCGGCGCGCCCATTGTGGCTGCGATGATTGCCGCCGAGCGCATGGGCGCGAACCAGGCCGTCGTGCTCCGGTACGCCAATTCGGGCGACACCTCCGGGGACCGCTCGCGCGTGGTTGGATACAGCGCCGATCTGTTCGTCAAAGTCCAGCACGGAGCCGCGGAGCGGGAACCGTTCTCGCTCAGTCCGCAGGAGAAAAGCGAGCTGCTCGCCCTGGCCCGCAGGTCGGTGGAGCGCGCGGTGGCGCAGAAGGAATCTTATAGTCCGGACGCGGTCTCGGATGAACGCCTGAACGAGGAACGCGGAGCTTTTGTCACCATCACCGAGTCGGGAGCGCTGCGCGGGTGCATCGGCTACACTGCGCCAATAAAGCCTCTCTACCTGACGGTGCGCGACACGGCCACGCTGGCGGCGCTGCGCGATCCGCGATTCCAGCCGGTCTCGGCTGCCGAACTGCCGCAGCTCGAATACGAGGTCTCGGTTCTGTCGCCCCTGCGCCGCGTCCTTGACGCGCACGAAATCAAAGTCGGCGAGCACGGGCTCTTGATGAAGAACGGCGAATATGAGGGCCTCCTGCTTCCCCAGGTGCCGGTGGAGCAGAAGTGGGACCGCCAGACGTTCCTTGAAGAAACCTGCGTCAAGGCCGGCATGATGCGCGATTGCTGGAAGGATGAGAACACCGATATCTTCAAATTCACGGCGGTAGTTTTCAGCGAGCACAAGCCGTAGGCGTTTACGTCCGAACGCTCCTCAAAGGCAGGCTGGCCCGCAGGGCGGCCAGGGCCGGCACAATGTTGATAGCCGCCCCCAGCCAGGCCGTCTTCCAGAACCCGAACACCGGGATCGTATAGCTGCTCAGCACCAGCGCGCCCCCGCATCCACCCAGCAGGTCGATGGCATAGAGAGTCCCCAATCCTGCTCTGCCCTTGCTGTCACGAAGAAAAACATCCGCCGCAACGGGAAACTGATAGCCGCCCAGGATTCCCGCAAGAGCGGCCAATGCGGGGAAGAGCAACTGTGCCGCGATCCACATGGTTGCGATTCCTGAGATTCTCGCCAGCAGGCTGACCACCAGCAGAAGCGCAGGTCCGGAAATTGAGAGCAGAAACTGCGCCGCTGCCATCCGGCGGCAGGGCGAGCCTCCGCCTGACTGCATCCGCCTCATGCCCAGCCAGCTTCCCAACGCAATCCCGGCCATGCTCAGGCCAATCAGGATAGCAAGCTGGTGGTAGACGTACCCGTAGACACACTGAAATGCAAGCAGCAGGAGGATCTGCAATGCCATGAGAGTGAAGCCCGTCGCCGCGGTGCAAAATGCAGCGGCGGGACGGGCGCGGCTCTCGCGCGTTGGCGCAAACATGACCGGCGCAGCGGCCAGCGACAGCACAACCAGCACTGCGAACAGGACGCCGCGGAAAGGTATCTGTGCCGCGCCGCGGAACCAGTCTGCATAGCCTGACTTGAACTGCGTACTCCAAAGCACGACGTCGAAATAATAGGCGGCCGGTGCGAAATCGCGATTCACCGGCGTCGACGCGAGCGGCTGCAACTGCTCCCGTACCTGCTGCATGCGATCGGGCATCATGCGGTAAGGGATAAAGTACTCCCTGACATATTCGGTGTGTATGCGCCGCTCCCGCAGCCGCGCCATCAACGTGCCGGGGTCGCTGGTCAGCACGTCGGCCCGCATTGCGCCGAAGAGATGGATCGTTTCGCCGGGAATCGCCGCCACATTGGGGAACACGCTGTTCAGCGTGTGCTCAATGCAGCGTAGAAACTCCCTGAGGTCCGGACTCATGGTCTCCTCTGACGAGCGCAGCTCCAGCGCCAGCAACCCGCCCGGCGCAAGGTGGTCGCGGGCAGAGCTGAAAAACTCCTCGGTGTAGAACCGGTTCAACTGCGCCGTTTGCGGGTCTGGCACATCGAGAACGATTACGTCGAACCTGCCCCCGGACGCCTTCAGATAGCGGCGTCCATCGGCGTAGTGAATGTGTACACGCGCATCCGAATTCAGCCGGGACTGCTCAGGGAAGAACCGGCTCGCCATATCGATCAGCGCTGGATCCAGTTCAACGTAGTCGATTCGCTCGATGCTGGGATGCTTCAGCGCCTGGGCGATACTGCCGTTTACCCCGCCGCCGATCAGCAGCACATTGCGCGGCGCTGGATGCTCCAGCAGGGCGTAATGGACCGCTTCCTCGGCGGCGTTCTCGTCCGGGACGTTGGCCAGCAGTGTGCCATTGTCATAGATGCTGCGAAGAGTTCCGGTTTCGGTCACCGCGAGGTTGCCGTAAATCGTATCGCGCGATTCAAGCAGATGAAAGCCTCGCCACAGCCTCGCCTGTGAGAGGTCATTCAGCCGCGGAGCAACCAGGAGAAGCAGTGGAATCGCAACCAGCGCGGCAATCCCGGCCAGCGCAACAGCTCGCCTGCGGCTCATGCGCAACCACAAGGTAGCCGCCATGCACAGGTTGCACAGCGCTACGATGGCCGCGATCTGAAAGGCCTCAAGAAAACGCAGCAGAACAATGCTGGCCACAATCCCGCCCAGCGCCGAACCCGCGGCCTCAAAGAGATAAGCGGAGCTGGCGGCCATGCGCAACGTCGTCCTGCACTCGGATTCGACCATCCGTGCCGCAGCCACGAAAAGCGCTCCCGAGATCGCGCAAAACAGGCTCAGGCAAACCAGGGATGCAAGCAGCATCGGCATTGGCCCGACAAGTTCGCCGGGAACAGCCTGGAAATAGGATTTGGAGGCGCGCAACGCCCATATCGTCGGTGCCAGGCTCAAGGCCAGAAGACATTCAAGTGCGGCGGTCGTGTTGCGCGGATTGCGTTCGCCCAGCCGCAGGACGCTGCCCAGGCTGCTGCCCGTTGCGGTCCAAAAGAGCCACGTCGCCAGCAGGATGCCCAGAGACATCTCGTTGCCGTTGAAAACAACAATCAGCTCCCGCATGAGTACAATCTGTCCGATGACAGCACTGAACCCAATAAGCGCCAAGGCCGTTTGAACGGCTGGCGCAGGCCATTGCGCATTGCGCATGGCCACGGGCTTTCGCGGTGTCTCCACCGTGCGGAATTAGAATCCAGTTGGCCTTGAAAAGCAAGCGCCTGAGAAGAACGAGGTGCCTGCGAAACCGTCTACCGATAAGGCGCAATCGCAATCGCGAGTGAATTGCCAGCTACGAAGCCTTCTTTAGCTCCATCCACTCTTCTTCACTCAGCCTCAGCCCCGCCGCCACATTTTCCTCCAAATGCTCCACCCGCGAAGTCCCCGGAATTGGCAGCATCACCGGCGACCTCTGCAGCAGCCAAGCCAGCGAAATCTGCGCCACCGTCGCCCCGTGCCGCGCAGCCAACCTCGCCATCGCCCCGGCCGCCGGTTGCTCCGCCTTCAGCAGCTTGCCCGCCGCGATCGGGTACCAGGGCATAAAGCCGATCCCCTCCCGCTCGCACCAGCCCAGCGTCTCCTCGTGCCGCCGGTCCGCCAGACTGTAGCGATTCTGGACAGTCACCACGTCCACAATCTTCCGCGCCGCCTCCACCTCCGCCGGCGTCACCTCGCTCAGACCGATATGCCGGATCTTGCCCTGCTCCTGCATCTGCTTCAGCGCGCCCAGGCTCTCTTCGAGCGGCGTCCGCGGGTCGATGCGGTGCAGTTGGTAAAGATCGATCCGCTCCAGCTTCAACCGGCGCAGGCTCATTTCCACGCACTGGATCAGGTATCCGGCCCGGCCCACATATTCGGTCTTCGCCGGTCCCTGCCGTGTGATGCCGCCCTTGGTGGCGATCACCAGCCCGGCAGGATACGGATAGAGAGCCTCGCCGATCAGCCGCTCGGCAATCTCCGGCCCATAGGCATCGGCGGTGTCGATCAGCGTCACCCCCAGCTCCACCGCCCGGCGCAGCACGCGGCGTGCTTCATCGGGGTCGCGCGGCTCGCCCCAGGCGCCATCGCCCACCAGGCGCATCGTCCCGTAGCCCAGCCGGTGAACCGGCAGATCGCCTCCAATTGAAAATGTGCCGCTCGCCGATGCGTTAGGTCCGCCCATCCTTGATTCGCCTATCCTGGAAACGATGCTATGCCCACGCAGCTGTATGGGACAATGCTTGGCAGGACCCCGGCTCGGGAACCCCGCGCCCCCCGCCTGCGTATGTTCGAGTGAGTGCACGTAAGGAGAAGCCCATGAGCGCCGCCCCGTACCCCAATGCGCAAGCCATCTTTTACCAGCAATATGAATCCGTCCGCCGCGACGAGGTTGTCGGCATCCTGCTGGCGCTGTTCCTGGGCACCTTCGGCATCCACCACTTTTATCTGCGCCGCACGGGGTTGGGCATCCTCTACTGCTGTTTCTGCTGGACCGGCATCACGTCCATCCTCGGCTTCATCGAGTGCTTCTTCATGCCCGGCCGGGTGCGCGAATTCAACGCCATCCAGGCCGCCGGCATCGCCGCCGCGCTGGGCATTCCCATGCCCGGCTGGGGTCAGCCCTTCAACGTCACCGTAAATGTGCCCCCCGGATCGCAAACGCCGCCTTCTGTAGGGGCCAGCACCCTCGTCGCCTGTGCCCGGTGCCAGCGCACCAACCCGCCTGACGCGCGCTTCTGCTCCGGCTGTGGCAACCCCCTCGCCTAGCAGCCCGCATCACTGTGCCGGAGCCGCTTCTGGACTCAGCGGCAGCCGCAATTCCAGCGCTCCCACCCGGTTGCTCTGGTCGTCGCGCACTCCCAGCCGCAGAAACTGCGCACCCGCCGGCACATCCAGCGCCAGCCGCGTATGGTAGCCGCTCTTTTCCAACTCCGGCAGCTTGTCCGCTGAAATCGCCCGGCGCACCTGCGTGCGAATGGCATTCAGCAGCCGCCCATCCGGCCCATACGCATACGCGGCAAATTCCAGCTCCAGGTTGCTCACGCCGCCAGCGCCCGCAATCCGCGTCAGCATCCGCGTCACCAGCCCGATATCGACTTGGTAGTGCGCCACATCCGCCGGCTTCACCGAAGCCACGCCTTGGATCTTCCCGAGTTGCGCCAACTGTTCGGGCGTTGCCGGCTGCGCCTTCCCCGCCGCCACCTGCGAGATAAACGGCAGGTCCTCCACCGCCGGCGTCCCCACGCGCATGGCCACAGCCAGCGAGTCCACGCCCGCCGCCACGCCCGCCTCGTCGTCGGCAAAGTAGCTGCGCCGGTAGGCCAGTTGGTAGCCGTTCCGCCCCACTTCGACGCGGATCTTGCGCAGCTTGCCGTCGAAGTTCTCGTTGGAAGGGTGGTAGGCCAGCATATAGTAGTGGCTGCCCTGATCCACCGCCTTGGCAAAAGCCTCCTTCAGGCCATTGGTATTGAAGAAGGCGCGCCCCCCGGTTTCAACGGCGATATTGCTCAGCGAAGCCTGTTCCGCGGCCAGCCTGTTGCTGAAATTCTGCTGCAGCCGCGCCGACGGATTCGACGGTCCAGGCTTGTTGTTGTAGATCGAATTGCCCCCGCCCGAATATTGCAGGTTGGGCCGCGCCGACGCGCTCATCGCCGGGTTCACCAGCAACCCCCGCACATCCACGGCATACACCGCGGTGTGGCTCAGGTTCAGCAGGTCGGCCACCTTCTTCTGCGCCGCGCTGTAGTTGCGCACGCTGTTGAACGGGTCGGCGTCGTCGGGGTTCGGCAGCACCGACAGCGGAAACGACCCGGAAAGCCAGAGCAGGTTTTTGCGTCCCGGCAGCGGCATCAGGAACTGCGCAATCTCGGTGAACGCATCCAGCGTCAACTGCACTTGCAGGTCCTGCCGGAAATCACGCTCTTCATTTTCAACCTCGGCAAGCCGCGACACTGCCTCCAGCGCCAGCGAATTGCGGGGGTCGATATCCTGTCCCATCGCGCTGCTGGCCGCATGGATGTCGGTCCCCGGCGCGTCCACGAAGCTGGGCGCCGTCCCCAGGCTGCGCGCGCTCGCCGCGGCCAGCAGCAACTCCCGTTCCGCCGTAAATCCCTGCACCAATCTCAGATCGTTGCCCAGCACAAACACCGCGTACCGGCCCGGAGGCCTGCTCTTCAGGAATTCCACCAGTTGCTCGTGGGCGTAGTGCTGATATTCGGGAGCGGTGCTCAGCAGGTCGTAGAGGATCACGTTCAGCGGCGCGGCATCCCCGGCCATGGGCAGATTGGCGAAGGTGTTCGCCGGCAGTTGCGGCAGCTTCACCTCCTGCGCCGTATCGAGCGACCGCTCCTCAAATGCCAGGACCTTCTGCTCTGCGCCGTCCTCCAGCACCCGGAAGTCGTTCTTCGTGAGGCCGCGGATGGGATTGCCCTTGCTGTCGGTGACGGTCACATCCACCACCACCTGCCGCGCCTCCACGTGCAACATGGGGCCTGAGTCGGCCGCCTGTCCCTGCGCATGCGCGGCGCCAGCCACAAGCAGGGTCAGGAGCAGAAGCAATCCAGCGCCCCCAGCCATTCCGCGCGCCTTCGCGATGTGAAACTGCCCCATCGGCCCCCTTTTGCTCAGCATCGGCCTATGGCCCTGTGTATTTCGGATGAACCTCTGAAGCAATTAGACGGTCCCGTTCGTCGAATCGGAACTCAATTGTGTAGCTGGTATGCACGACACGGAATTCTGAGGGGTCATAGCGAAGGATGGCGCCGATCGAGTTGCCCTTCAACGCATCGCGTCGATATTCAGAGTGCACAACTTTGCGGCTGCTCAAATAAGCCAGCACCTGGGCTGGCGTCGATTGCAGGGCAATTCCGTGCGCCACGCTCTGCGCCTCTGTCTCCCGCCGCGACTCTGCCGAATTGCAACCGCAAAAGAGCAGCAGGCTCAGAACACAGATCGGTGGGGATTTCGCCAATGCCTTGAACGGGTTCATCGGAAACCCCCGCTCCAATCCTAAATAATGTCCGCCGGGTCGCCGGGTGCCCCAGGTCCCGATTCTGGGACCTGGGAATCCTCAACCCTCACCCCGCCAGCATCCCCGCCAGCAGCGCCGTCCTCATCGCCAGATGCTCCAACACCACCGACTCATGCCGCGCGTGCGCGCCTTCGCCCACCGCGCCCATGCCGTCCAGCGTGGGAATGCCCAGCGCCGAAGTGAAGTTGCCGTCGGACGCCCCGCCGGTCGCCGCCTCGTCCAGCATCACGCCCAGCTCCGCCGCCAGCGCCCGCGCCTGCCGGTAGAGCCGCGCCGTCCCCCGCGTCCGCTCCATCGGCGGCCGGTTGATGCCGCCAGTCACCGTCAGCGTGCAGCGCTTGTCTACCGCCTTCAGTCCGGCAAACCTGCGCGCGATCCGTGCCCCGTCCGCCTTGCGCGCGATCCGCACATCCACCTCCGCCCACGCCTCGGCCGGAATCACGTTAGTCTTCGACCCGCCGCCCGCCAATCCCACACTCACCGTCAGGCCCCGCTTCAGGTCGGTCCAGCCGCTCACCGTCTCCACCACCCGCGCCAGTTCGCGAATCGCGCTCGCGCCCTTCTCGAAGTCCACGCCTGCATGCGCCGCCACGCCCTGCACGTCGATCCGCCAGTTGCCGGTGCCCTTGCGCTCCGTCTTATAGGCTAACCCCTGCGCCGGCTCCAGCACGTACACCGCCGAGCACTCCGCGGCCAGCCGCTCCGTGATGGACCGCGAAACCGGGCTGCCCACCTCCTCATCCGGGTTCAGCAGCAGGACAATCTCGCGCTCCAGCGGGCCGGCCTCCATCAGCATCTCGATGGCCGTGAACGCCATGGCCACGCCCGCCTTCATATCCAATGCTCCCGGACCCCACAGCCGCCCTTCGCCCACCCGGCACGGCATTTGCTTGAGCGTCCCCAGCGGCCAAACCGTATCCAGGTGCCCCAACAGCAGGACCCGGCCCTCCGCGCCCCCAGCCCGCCGCCCAAACCCCACCTCAAGCACATCGCCAAACCCCTCCGCCGCGGCGGACCGGTGCACCTTCACCCGCCCGCCCAGGCCCTTGGCATGCGCCGCGGCAAGCGCGCCGCAGGCATCCACGCCCGCCTTGTTGTCAGAGGGCGACTCCACACGCACCAGGCGCCGGGTCAGCTCCAGCAGCGCCGGCTCCTTCCGCCGCGCCCCAGCCAGCAGCGCGCGCATCGGAATGCGAGATTCGGTTACATTTTTCTTAAATTCGCTGATCATCGCCTGCTTCATTTCCTAGGATTGGGAGACTCTTTGATTCTACGACAGTTAGACCGCAAATTCGCGCCCGCCAAAACGACCCTGCGGTGGTTCATCAGGCGCACAGTGTCGCAAATTTGCCACAGGACGCCATCGCCAATCTGCGTCTAATCTTACGGTTGCGTCAGTTTTCCACAGCCATTTGTTGCTCAGTTTGGAGAAGCTGTATTGTCCAGTCCTGCCCACTTGGAACAGACCATCGCTGCACCCCTTGAGTTTGCGGGCATAGGCCTCCACTCCGGCGCGCCGGTCACCATGCGCCTGTTGCCCGCGCCCGCCGGATCGGGCATCGTGTTCCGCCGCACCGACCTCGACAACTTCGAAATCCCAGCCGTCGGCCGCAACGTGGCCAAAGTCAGCTACGCCACCAGCCTCATGCGCCAAGGCGTACTCATCTCCACCACCGAGCACTTGCTTTCCGCGCTGATCGGCATGGGCGTCGACAACGTGATCGTAGAGGTGGACAACCTCGAACTGCCCATACTGGACGGCAGCGCCCTGCCCTACGTGCAGGCCTTTATTAGCGTCGGCATCCGCACCCAGCGCCGCCGCCGCGAGTCCATCCGTGTGCTGCGCGCCGTTGAAGTGCGCGAGGGCGAAAAGTTCATCGGCGTCTATCCCGGCTCCGGCTACAGCATCCAGTACGCCATCGACTTTCCCGCCCCCATCGGCCACCAGCGCACCCGCATCGACTTGGCCGCGGAAAACTACGGCGCCTCCATCGCGCCCGCCCGCACCTTCGGTTACAAGTCTGACGAGCAGAAGCTGCGCGACATGGGCCTTATTCGCGGCGCCGGCCCTGCGAACGCCATCATCCTGGGAGACCGCGGACCCATCAACGGACCCCTCCGCTTCGCCGACGAGTATGTCCGCCACAAGGTGCTTGACCTGATCGGCGATCTGGCCCTGGCAGGCCGGCGCATCGAGGGCCACGTGGTGGCCGAGCGCGCCGGACACGCCATGCATACTGCCCTGGTCTCCCGCCTGCTCAAAGACCGTTCCGCCTGGGAGCTGGCGCACGTGCCCGCCCAGGAGTCTCCCGCCGGGGAAAGCGTCCCGGACAACGTTGCCGGGGCCTCGCTCGCTGCCCCAGTTCTCATGGGCGCTTAGGCCCGGAATCTGAAGTCCATACCCCAAATGCCCTGTCATCCTGAGCGAAGCGTACTTCAGCTGAGTCGAAGGACCTGCGTTTACTTCATCGCGCGGCGCCGGAACCCCGCGCAAAATAAGACGCTCACTTCCGACTCACCACACTAGGCCCAGGACCCTCCTGACCCGCGCTTGCCTGTCCATACCCCACCAATCGTTGGCAGATCAGGTGCATCCATGCGCCGCCGTGCCCGCTTGTTCTCTTCTTCTCCATGCGCACGCCGTCCATTCGATTTAAAATAAGCTATTATCCCAGAACATGTTTCGCCGGGTTCCACACGCGAAGCGAGACCCGAGAGGCAACACAGCATGAGCGCGAATGCGCATTCGATCCTGAGAATTCCGCTGCTGTTGCTCACCGTCGTCAACATGGTGCTTCTGAGCATGCGCCTGCAGCCATGGCAGGATATCTTCAGCCTGCCCGGCAATGGCACCACCGGCCTCGACCCCGCCATCACCCTGCTCGGCTACTTCGGACTCATCTTCTGGCTCACCGGAAAAGAGGGCAGCACGCTGGTGCAGGCCCAAAACACCGTCAGCCTTCTGGGCGTGCTGGGCGGCGCCTTCCTGGCCGCTGCCGTGACCCTCGCTGGACGGCCCATGATCGCCGACCCCACCGAATCGACCCGTGTACAGATCGGCCTCCTCTGCGTGGCCGGCATCGTCTGGGGTTTCGGCGGAATCCTGGCGGCGCGGGCGCCCAAGTCGTCCGTTGGCTTCAGCATCGTCGCCGGCGCATGGTGTGCCATGGTCAGCTGCCTCATCGCCTGCTTCACGGTGCTGTCGCAGATTTACATCTTCGGCCCGCCGCCTGAGACCCAGGATCTATGGAAGCAGTTCCAGGAGATCGGCATCGGCGATCAGGCCACCGTGGTGCTGGTTCACACGCTGAATGCGGCCACGGGCTTCCTGCTTATCGGTCCTATTGCGGGCTCCGTCGTGGGCCTGATCTTTGCCTTCTTCGGCCAACGGCGCAGCGCCGAAGCCGCTCACTGAGAATCCTCCCGCACCCCTACGCAAACAGAATGCACATCGGCTTGGCCGCCGCAAAGCTCTTTCCCTCGTCCGCCAGCACGCCGGTCTCAGGATCGCGCGCGAACACGCTGATCGCGTTCGAGTCCTGGTTGGCCACCAGCATCCAGCGTTCCGTCGGGTCCAGCACAAAGTTGCGCGGCGTCTTGCCGCCGCAGTTGAAGCGCTTGATCGGCGTCAGCGCCCCGGTCGTCACGTCGGCATTGAAGCCATAAATGAAGTCGTTAAACCGGTTGGCAAAGTACACATGCCTTCCATCCCTGGATATAACCGTGTCGCAGGCGGTCGACTTCCCGTGGAAGCCCGCGGGCAACAGCTCGATATTCGTTACCAGCGTCAGGCTGCCGTCCGCCTTGCTCCACTCCAGCACGTCCACGGTCGAATCCAGCTCGTTGATCGAGTAAGCGGTGTGGCCGTTGGGATGGAAGTGCAGCGTGCGCGGTCCTGCGCCGGGCTTCGCCTTGTAAGTGCCGGCCGGGGTGAGATGGAGAGTGTCGAGCGCAGGTCCCACTGCCTTCCGGGAGACCGAACCGGGTGGGCGGAGAATTGTACCGCGGCTGTAGATATGAATGCAGTCGCCGCCCAGGTCGTTAATGTAGGCGAATCGATCGTCCGGCGAAAACGATGCAAAGTGCGCGTGCGCGCTCTGCTGGCGCTCCGCATTGGGCCCGCGTCCGGTGTAGTGCTCCGTCCACACAGCGGGGCTAAGCCGGCCGTTGGTAATCTGGAAGCCGGCAGCGCTACCGCCGCCGTAGTCGGCGGAGAGCAGCGTGTGCCCGGAGTGGTCCACGGCCACATGGCAGGTCCCTTTGCCGGCCGAGTTCTGCGCCGACACTTGCTTCAACACCCCCTCCAGCAGGCTGAAGCTGGCCACCCCGCCGGTTGGCTTGCCGTTGAAGCTATCCACCTCCGACGCGGCAAAAATGAACCTGCGGTCCTGAGAAAACGTGATCCAGTCCACGTTGGCCAGCGTCGCCGCCACGCCGTCCGGTTTCAGTTCGCCGGTTGCCGGATGCCAGTGATAAGCCAGAATGCCGTCCGGCGTACCGGAGCCGATAAACACTCGTTGGCGCCTTAGAGCGGCATGCGAAGAGGGAGCGGCGGCAGCCAGTGCAGCGGCCGACGCAGTCAAAACAAAGTTCCTGCGGGATAGGTGTGCCATAGCATCGAAGATTGTCGCTGACAGACCCTGCTTTACGCCAGCCAATTCTCTTCGGTGCCCCATCCATGAATCGTTTTCTGATTCATGGGTGGGAAACCACGACCCTCCACCAGCCTCTGTCGGACTCGCGACAATGCCGCGTGCCCCATCCATGAATCGTTTTCTGATTCATGGGTGGGAAACCACGAACCTCCACCAGCCTCTCGTCACCAACCCTCAACCGCCCCTTCTTCTACACTGAACTCAGGAAACCCAACTTGTCCCACTTCATCAGCTTTGTCCGCATTCCATCTCTGGCCATCCGCCAGCATCTCCATCCGCTCCCGCGCCTCGGCATCCTCGAAGAGGACCGCCTGCGCATGCACGTCTGGCCCCAGGACATCGACTTCAATCTGCACATGAATAACGCCCGCTATCTCAGCATCATGGACTACGGCCGCACCCATCTCTTGGCCCGCACCCGCATGCTCTCTCACATCCTCCGTTCCCGCTGGATAGGCCTGGTGGGCGCGGTCTGGATCACCTACCGCCGCCCGCTGCCCTTGTTTTCGCCCTTCTGGATCGGCAGCCGGCTGGTCTGCTGGGACGAACGCTGGTTCTACTTCGAACAGACCTTTACCGGCCGCGAAGGCCTGGCTGCGATCGGCTGGGTCAAGGCCGTCCTGCGCAACCCCGAGGGCAACGTGGACCCGCAAACAGCAATCCAGGGCGTATCTCCCGGCGCCGTCAGCCCGCCCATGCCGCAAGCCATCGCCGTATGGAACGACCTGACCCGCGAAAAGCTGCAAGCCAGCGGCGCCTAGCGATCCTTCACTGCCGCCTTCAGACTGCCATAACTCGGGCTGGCGCCCCGCCTTCAATCCGCCCTCGATCTTTGGGTGCCCTACCCGCCCGATGCCTTTGCTGGTTCCGCTGACCAGGACGGTTGCCACCTCGGGATTCTCCTTGCCTGGATGGGGAGCGGAAGCTGGAGTTTAAGCTGGCCGGCGCGGGCAGGAAGAGACAGATGCTCTAAACTGGCCGCATGCGCATCAAGCGGCAAACCGCGACCGAACTGGTGGTCGAATCCAGCCTGCTGTGGATGGCGGGTTTCATGACCACTCTGACCCTCCCGCTTTTCTATGCAGGCCTGTTTGGACGGGATAAGCGCATTCTCGTCCCCGCAGTCGTGCTCCTGCTCTTCGCGGCGATCTGCATGCGCAAGTCGACCTTTGTCTTCGATGGGCGTGAGCGGATGGTCCGCTGGCGCAATCGTGTTTTTCTGATTGTGTCCACGGGCAGCCTGCGTTTTGACGAGATTCGCTGCGTCGGCATCGAGTCCTCCATGGCAGGCACGGCAGGGCGGCCGACCTACCGGCTGACGCTGCAAACCCAGGACAGGTCCATTCCGCTCTCCTCCGGCTACGGTGGAAGAGAACCGGAATACCTGGCCATCAAGCGGACGATCGAGGCGTTTCTGAAGGGAGACCGTTCCTCGGGCGCGAATCCGGACGCCGCCCCCGCGACCCCGGCCGGGGAGGACCTGGACGACTCGCTTGAGGAGATGGTGCGCGCGGGACGGAAGATCGATGCCATCGCGCTGCTGCGAGGCAGGAACCCGAAAATGAGTCTGCTTGAAGCCAAGCAGCGCGTTGATGAGTTATCGCAAAAGTAACGATCTAACCGTGGCTGGGTGCCCCAGGTCTTCCGCCGTGGCGGACCGCGGCGGAAGACCTGGGAAACTACCCCCCTCGGCCGGCTATGACTTACTTCCCCGTATAAATCACATGCCAGATCGATCGCGATCCATCGTCCGACACAAACATCGATCCATCGTTAGCCTGCGCCACGCCCACTGGCCGTCCCCACACCTGGCCATCGGGAGTTACAAAGCCAGTTAGAAAATCTTCATACTCACCCGTAGCATGGCCATCCCGCATGGGCAGCCGGATGACCTCATATCCCGACCGCTGCGCGCGGTTCCATGACCCATGCTCGGCCGCGAAGCCGTCGCCCTTGTACTCCGCCGGAAACTGCGGCCCCTCATAAAAAAACATCTCCAGCGACGCGAAATGCGGATTCACCAGGATGTCTGGCGTGATCACCCTGACCTTCAGCTCCGGATGCTTGCCCACATGCCGCGGGTCCTGGATGCCGCCGCCCGGACCGCCCATGTAGTACCACGGCCAGCCGTAAAAGCCGCCCTCCTGCACATGGGTCACGTAGTCCGGCACCAGGTTGTTGCCCAGGCCGTCGCGCTCGTTGGTCGAGCACCATAGCTCGCCGGTAATCGGGTTGATAGCCTCGCCCACGCAGTTGCGCAGCCCCCACGCGTAGACCTTCAGGAACTTGCCCTCCGGCGTGAACTCCAGCACATCTGCGCGGTGAAACTCCTCGGGATGGGTGTCCGAGTCATCCACATTCGAATGCGACCCGACCGAAGCAAACAGTTTCGAGCCGTCCCTCGAGAAGATCACGTCGCGGGTCCAGTGGCCGCCGCCGCGCAGCCGTCCGCCGCCCGGCAGGTCAGCAAGGTGCTCCGCAGGGCCGCGCGCCTTCAGATCGCCGTTCTGGTAAGGAAAGCGCACGATGCCGTCGGTGTTGCCGACGTAAAGCCACTGCGGATTGGGTCCGGCGGGATAGAAGGCAATGCCGAAGGGTTGGCTCAGCTTGTCAGAGAAGACCGAAACCTCCTTTGCCTTGCCATCCGGGCTCACACCGCGAAAGACCCTGATCTTGTTCGAGGCGCTCTCGGCCAGGAACAGGTCGCCGTTGGGCGCCACCCGCAAAAGGCGTGGATTGTCCAGGTCCGCGGCATACAGCTCCACTTTGAAGCCCTTGGGCGCGATAGGCCAGGCGTTGGCGGGCCGGGCCACTACGGTCGGTCCGTTGTCCACCGACTGCTCCGGCGCCGGGCCGGGCAGATCGGCCACGGTCAAATGCCGCCGGATGCCGGGAGCTTCGTGGAGCGCATCGGTAAAGGCGGCCTGTCCGGTAAGCACAGATTGTTTCTGCGGCGAATCGGCTGGAGCTGCAGCGCTCCCTGAAGCGGGCGCGGCGGCGTGGGATTGAAGGCAAAGCAGGACGGCAAGAACGCAATTCAGAGAAAACATCCTGAAGAAACGGTTCATGAAACCTCTCAATGGGAATGGGAAATGCGAACAATTGAAGTTTGAGAGCGGCCTCGGGCTGCCCGCTCCCGCGAGACTCAAGTGACTGGGCGGTCGTGGCCGCCAGGGCAATTGTCTGGTTCTAAGTCGGTTACACCGCCGGGAAGTCTCCGGCCCGTTCAATATTGGGATGGGGATTGCTGACCCGGCAGCGCTTGGGGATAAACCGATTCGCTCAAAGGCTTACCCGTTGCCCACTGGCACTCGTTTATATCGATGCGGGCAGCAAAGGCGAGGGTGCAAATCTGCAGCCATCCTGAGCGGAATCTCACGTTCCGAAGCCGGCTTCGGCATCGCAGTTGCTCCCTTCGGTGCTGGCGCACCCGTGCGCCTGTGCCCCGCGAAAAGAGGCTTGGACGGTGCTCATCGAGAAGCAAAAGAGCGGAGTGGCCGGCTTGCCCTGGGCGCATTTCCGCCTTCGCCCGTTCCCGCAGATCGCCATCCGCGTCATCCAGCTGGCCAATCGCGAAGACGTGCCGCTCCACAAGCTCAGCGGCCTCATCTCCTCCGAGCCGGCCTTTTCCAGCGAAGTGCTCACCATCGCCAACTCGCCCCTCTTCGCTCCCCGCATTCCCGCCGTCAGTATCCTCCAGGCCGTGGCCCGGCTGGGCACCCGCAACATCCAGGGTTTGTGCCTGACGGTGGCCGTCCGCGCTTATCTGGGAGAGTCCCTCGGCCTGCCCGCGATGCGCGCCCTGTGGCGTCACAACCTGGCCTGCGCGGTCATCGCCGAGCGAATCTCCAACTCCGCCTCTACTGACAAGGACATTGCCTTTACCGCCGGCGTGATGCATGACATTGGCCGGTTGGCGCTGGCGGCCATCCGGCCCCGCGAGTATTCCATCCTGCTCAGCAGCCACCGCGGCCCCGCCGACAGCATCCTCGATGGGGAACGGGAGCTCTTCGGCGTCGACCATTGCGAGGCGGGGCTGCGTCTCATCGCCGATTGGCGCCTGCCCGCCTCCTTTGAGCCCATCGTCGCCGAGCACCACGCGCCGCGCCTGCCCGATCAACGCTGGACCATGGCCACCCAGGTCAGCCTGGCCTGCCGCATGGCCGACGCAGCCGGGTTTGCCGCGTTTGCCGGCTGTGCCGCTGCACCCTTTCCCGGCCTGCTCGAGGAGTTGCCGCTTCGCGATCGCGATCTCTTCCCCGCCGATGCCGAGAGACTGGCCCTCGAAGTATCCGCCAAAATCGACTCAGTCGAGTCGGCTTGACGGCACTCCCTCCCAGTACTCACGGTTTCTCCGCTTCATGCGCCTGGCCGTTTGCCGCTTGAGCCGTGGTGTTGGCCGCGGCTACGTGCAGCGGGATCTCCAGCGTTCCCGCCTTGCCCGTCGTTCCATCCATCACGCCCAGTTTGAGGTACAGATCGGTGTTCGGCAGATCGACCTCCATATGCGCGGGAATCCCCGATTTCTGAATGGCGGCGTAGATATCGGGCTTCAGCGCCATCTGCTGTGTGCCCTCTTCCCAGTTCACGGATTTGCCTTTCATATCCCAGGCGATGAGTCCG
>Ga0326727_10005388_pt1 | contig 36671 bp, 29 predicted proteins | sample MB2enrmetagenome_FD_207643 | JGI IMG/M metagenome (GOLD analysis project Ga0326727, IMG submission 207643) | Lab enriched peat soil microbial communities from McLean, Ithaca, NY, United States - MB29MY | ecosystem: Environmental > Terrestrial > Soil > Wetlands > Peat | place: USA: New York... | reverse complement strand
TGACCGCATGGGTGAGCGGGTCCTTGATGGCCTCCAGCAGGCTCTTGTCCAGTTCCGTGTCCTGGCCCTCGACCTGCACGCGGACGCGCCGGTTGAGGGCTTGCGACAGGTCGCGCACGATGCGCGGCATCTTGGAAAAGATGTTGGAAACGGGCTGCATCCGGGCCTTCATCACGTTCTCTCGCAGATCGGCGGTGACCATGTCCAGACGGCGGCTGAGCATCGTCATGTTGGGATCGGCCGAGGTGGCCTGCAAGACCTGGTTACGGGTTAACACCAGCTCGCCCACCAGGTTCATCATGCGGTTCAGCAGCGTCACATCGACGCGCAGCGTACTCTCGGCAGCGCTTCCCTGAGCCCGCGGCCGGAGCGTTTCACCCTCGGCTTCCACCGGGGCCAGGGATGCCGGGACAGGCTCCGCTGGCTTGGTCAGAGGCGGATCTGGCTTAACCGGAGGAGAACCTGCTTTGGCCGGAGGCGGCGCGGGAGGGGTCTCGAGGTGAGGCGCAGACGGCGCTTGAGTGCTGACCTGGGCATGAGCCGGATGTTTTACATGCGCCTGCGCCGGAGCCTGCAACTCCTCCAATTGGCTGATGAGAACCGCATCTTCGCCTTCGCCCTCGCTGCCGTCGGCTTCGATTGTCTTTAGAATCGAACGCAGCCCGTCGAGCAGGTGCAATAGCCCGGTGATGGTTGGCGGGTCTGCGGTCAGCCTGCCTTCGCGCAACAAGCCCAGCAGGTTTTCTCCGGCATGGGCAAGATGTTCCAGCCGCTTGAAGCCCAGAAATCCGGTGGTCCCCTTGATGGTGTGAACTGAGCGGAAGATCTCTCCAATCAGCCCCTCATCCTGGGGCCGTGCCTCCAGATCAGTCAGACAGTGCTCCATCCGATCCAGACCTTCCTGGCTCTCGATAATGAATTCCCTTGTTAATTCATCCATAGCATCCACTCGTCCGCCCGGCCGGAAAGACAACTCCAGGCACAAAGAGTACTTAAGCTCTTTATCGGAAGGATGAGGCACAACTTGAGGAATGGATTTTAGCCAGGGACAGGGGCAAAACGAGGGATTATGGAACAGGAGCAGGGAACAGCCTGTTCACGGCCGTGCCCCATCCTGACGAATGTTTCTGCCACAAGTGCCGGGCACTGCGGACTTCGCCCAGCGCCCAGCTCCAGATTTACAGTAACGCCCAAATGCTTTAACCTCAATACTCACCCATTGGGGAGATGAAACACGCAATGAACGACCAATCTTTGCCGGAATCTGAGCTCGCGAGGCTGCTTGACAGGGCGCGTGAGGCAGCGCAGCACGCTTATGCCCCCTACTCCGGCTTTCGGGTAGGCGCGGCGCTCCGGCTAACCAATGGAGAAATCGTCACCGGCGCGAATGTGGAGAATGTGAGTTTTGGACTGACAATCTGCGCAGAACGTACAGCTTTGGTACAGGCTGTTTCCCAGTTTGGACCTGAAATTCGTGTCGAGGCCGTCGCCATTGCCAATTTGAACTCTGTCGCCAGCCCACCCTGCGGCGCGTGCCGGCAGGTGCTTTCCGAGTTCATTTTGCCCGATGCGCCAGTGATTTTTCCCTCCAGCGGCGGCAACCGCACTATGAAGTTCCTGGATTTGCTGCCGCTGGCCTATGAGATGAAGCTGAAATAAAACTGTGTCCGGAAGAGGAAAAGCGGAGTCGAATTGTGCCCGTCGTCACCCCGGGACCGGACACAATCCACTACTATGGATTCGAGGAGATCAAGAAAAATGCCCCGTAAAGCTCTGATTGCCGCCAACTGGAAGATGTACAAGACGCCCGCTGAAGCCAAGGCCTTTGTCGATGCCTTTTTACCGCTTGTTGCCGGGCACAGGCGCGACGAGATCGCCCTGTTTCCATCGCCCGTGCTGCTGCCCACGGTGATTGCCGCCGCCAAGGGAAGCAATGTGGCCGTGGGAGCGCAGAATATCCACTTTGCCGAAGAGGGCGCCTATACCGGCGAGACCTCGGTGGGCCAACTGAAGGCCGTGGGCGGAACGCACACGCTGATCGGCCACTCCGAGCGGCGGCAGTACTTTGCCGAGACCGACGAGATCGTGAACAAGAAGCTGCACACCGCGCTAAAGCACGGGTTGGTCCCCGTGGTGTGCATCGGCGAAGTGCTGGCCGAGCGCGAGGCGGGCAAAACGGCCGGCGTGCTCAAGACGCAGGTCACCGGGGCTTTTGCGGGAATCACGGCCGCAATGGCCGCGCCGATTGTGATTGCCTACGAGCCGGTTTGGGCCATTGGCACCGGCAAGACCGCCACGCCGGAGATGGCTGTGGACGCGCACAAGATCATTCGCGCCGAAGTGGCCAAACTTCTGGGACCGGCCATTGCTGCCAATATACGCATTCTCTACGGCGGCAGCGTAAAGCCGGACAACGCGACGGCTCTGATTGGAGAAGAGGAGATTGACGGAGCGCTTGTGGGCGGAGCGAGCCTGAAGCCGGATTCGTTCGAGAAGATTGTGATGTACTGATTTTCATTAGCAAGAAGGGTACGGCCGCGAATGAACTTCGCGGCCGTTTGTATTTCATGGTCACGACTCAAAACGGCACATTTTTGCCGCCGCACAACTCAACCGCATGGGACATGGACTGGGCAACGCGATCCGCCTGTTTTTTATCGATAAATTTGAAACCCTCTACATTGTCCTCGGGTTTTCGCATCATTACCAGATACACTTGCGGGACAAACTTCGTGTGAAAAGTTTGTTTTTCTCCAGGGTACGCTCTATCCGCTTCATACTGCTTCTTCTCAGCCTGTTCTTCGTTCATCATCGAGAGGCCCAGCACATCGCGCAAACTGAAGGAAACGTCTTCATCGTTTACTACATCGCCATGAATTGATCTCCACCAGTGATAACGAATGGTGCATGTGGCGGGATCGGCAACCACATTGCTAAGCTCTTCGATGTACTTGGAGGTTCCATTGCCTTCCTCTTGGTCAAAGATATGCACCACAAAGTTGAGCCTGCCAACCTCATTCAGTTCTTTTTGAATGAGCTGCATGGCGGCGGCAAGCGAGGGGCCGTTGACGGTTGGTTGGGACTTCGGAGGCAGAGGAACGGTCTGCTGGGCAACAACAGGGATGCTCAGCAGCATCAAACATAAACAACAGACAGAACACGTAATACGCATTTCATGCATTAGCACCATTAGAACGGTTCCGGAGTTTTCTGGCCGCCGCCGCAGAGTTCGACGGCATGAACCAGGGCTTTGGCGACGCGGTTGGCCATCTCCTCACTAGGAAAATAGAAACCGTTGTTTTGATTTCCTGCCCTTCGCGCCTCAACCAGAAACACGGGAGGATCGATTTTCGCATCCCAGGCCGGGTGTCCGTCAGCGGCAAAGCGCTGCTTCCAGGCCTGCTCAGCCGTCATCACCACCAGGTCTTGCACGTCGCGAAGGCTGAATGACACATCGGCCTCCGTGGGAGCCTCGCTATCTATCTTGTTGTACAGGTGATAGCTGATGCGGCATGTCGCCGGATCGGCAACGATTTTGCTGGGTTCGCCGCTGAACTGATGTGTGGAATCCTTTCCATCGGCATTGTCATGCAAATATATTGCATAGTTCAGCCTTCCGCGCTCCTGCAGCTTGTCCTGAATGAACTTCATGGTGACATCAAGCGAGGGGCCATCGGCGGCGGGCTTGGGCGGGGGCGGGACGGCGGTTTGGGCGAAGGCCGCGGTGAACACCGTGGAGGCTAGAACGGAAATGATGATGCGCAGAGTATTCATTGGAAAAAGTTACTCCTGCTTAAAACGGCTCCTTGTTGCCGCCGCCACAGAGTTCGACAGCGTGAACCATGGCCTTGGCGACGCGGTTGGCCATCTCTTCGCTGGAGAAGAAGAGCGGGGTCTCCGTATTTCCCTTGAGTTTTGATGTCACAGCCCAGTAGGGAGGATACTGTCGTTTATCCAGTTCAGGATTTCCGCGAGCAGTGTCTTCCATCTTCGCTTCGTAGGTACTGGTCCTCACCTCTAGTGTCAGCACGGTGCGCAGATCGAGCGAAAAATCCTTATCAATGCCCACTTTACCGCCATTCGTGGTGACTTTGTGCCAGGTAATGCGGCAGGCGGCGGGATCGGCAACGGCATTGGTGACTTCGATGCTGATTTGATAAACCGGCCAGTCTTCCCCTTTGGAATTGTCGTGCGTATTCAGCGTGTAGTCGATTTTTCCCTGCTCGTTCATCTTGTCCTGAATGAATTGCATGGTAACGGCCAGCGAGGGGCCGCTGACAGCGGGCTGAGGCGGGGGCGTGACGGCGGTTTGGGTGAAGGCAGGAATGCTCAGAAGCACTACAAAACAAACGACAAATACAACGCGCAAAATGTTTTTCATAGACTCACTCCTTAAAACTTCTCTTTGTTGCCGCCGCCGCAGAGTTCGACGGCGTGAAGCATGGCCTTGGCGACGCGATCGGCCGTCTCCTCATCGTGGAAGCGAAGAATAAATTCACTGTCATTCTTGTCATCCTCAACGGTTTTACCGTGTTTGCCGCTATAAACCATCGTGCGATGCTGACGTATTGTTTTTCCCGTAGTGAGGTGGACAACGATGACGAAGAACGGCGGATCAATTTGAACCGCATATCGCGGGTCTGAGTTGTGCCCGTAGTCCGCCGCACTTAATACCTCTAATTTGCCGACATCCTTGAAATACATCTGCCATATATTCGTCTGATTTATCCAACTTAGTTTGGCAAACTGCTGGAGGGACAACCCGCCTGCTTGATCGATTGTAACCACTTGAGTCTCAAAGGACATCTCCTGATTCCCATGGTTTTCACCGGTGATGATGTCGCTTTCGGAATCGACGAAAACAATGCTTCCTTGCTGGTTCACCTTGTCCCGGATGAACTGCATGGTCTCGGCGAGGGATGGGCCGTTGTCGGCGGGCGCGGCGGCGGACTGTTGCGCTGCCGGTGACGCTCCCTGAGCCAGTACGGCGCTCAGTTCCGCATCGTTGGCGCCGGCCTGCTTGAGCGTGACCAGCGCATCGGCGGAGGTGTCGAACTTATCGGTGATGGAGCGAATCTTATTCAGCACCACGGTCTCCGACATTCCTGCCCGCAGCAGCTTCAGCACTTCGGCGTTGGCGGGCGCGTCATTGGCGGGCTTGGGTGGGGGCGCGACGGACTGTTGCGCTGAAAGAGTCAAGGCGAGGCCGCTGAAAAGACAGGCCGCAAGCAGATTTCTCATGTTCATAATTTTGTCTTCCTTTCATAGTAAAGGCGGAAGCAGGAATTGCAGCCTGCTTCCGCCGTGAAGTGGGCATAAATGACTTGTATCCCATCCATTTCGCACAGAACGCGAAATGGGTGGGTCACCCGAGCATTGTTGTTCCGCGCAGGCCACTTTTAATGTGCCGCTGGCGCTGGCGGAGTGGAGGCGAAGGCCACCTGTGTCACGCTGGCTTCGGCCTGGTCGGCTTGCTGCTGCTGGGCGTCGAGATCCACCTGCACATTCACGTCGCTGGGCGGCGGCTCATCCTCGGGCAAGGGAGGAGGCGTAATGGCCGCCATCGGGGCCGCGGGCAATCCGCCCTTGCCTTGCTGATCGCGCAGCGCCTGCAAGCCGGAATCCAGTTGGGCGCGGAAGTTGTTTTGCATCTCCTGGAGGGCCTCCAGCGGCACGCTAACGTTAAGCCCTGCCGGGCAATCGCCCTTGTGGCTGCTGAGGACCGCCAGGTTGGCTGTCGTGGCTCCATCGGGCGGCGCATCCAGCAACTTGATCACGTCTCCCGCCGAGAGCGCGCATTGCTCGCCGTCCGCGGTGGAGACGTTCTGGACCTGATCCACTACAAAGAGATGGTTGGGCACCAGCACTTGGGGCAGGCCGTCAAGCGAGGGCGCCTCGTCGGGTTTTGCAGCAGCGGCATTCTCAAAGGCCAGTTGTTGCTTGACCTCGTCGGCGATGACCTGCTTGATCTCGGGAGTGATGGGCGTAACAACAGTGGCAGACATCTCGTCGCTGGCCGGCTGCGCATCCCCGCCGGCTGCAACTTCTTCCGCATTCAGCTCGCCGCCCGTGGAACAACTGGATGTGCCTGCCTGAGCCCCGGCGTCGAAGCTTTCGGCTAGCGTTTGGCCCAAATAGTAGTCGGTGAGCCAGTTGGCGCCGCTCTGGAAGCTGCCGTAGGGATCAAGGAATCCAGCGTTACAGGCAAACCAGGCAGAACTTGCCCATCCCCACATGTAGGCTGCCGGGGAGTCCCAGGGATAATAGGCCCATCCGTAAAAGGCCGGAGCGTAAGTAACGCGCGGGACATAATTACTGAATTCCCTGCCGTGATAGTGGTACCGGGTGTATTCGCGCGTGAAACGATGGTCTCCATGCACGTAGGACCGCTGGTAATAGTCGTGCCCGTGGTAGCTAACCGGGCGCTCGAGATAGCCGCGGTGCGGTCCGGTGGAGATCAGCCTTCCATGATCGGGGCGCTCACTGATGATGATCCTTTGCCCGCGCGGGCCATGCGCGATGTCCATGGCGGGTGTATGCAGGGAGGCGAGGCGGCCATCGCCGCGGAAGGTGGCGGTTTGCCCATGGCCGCTGTAGGAGGCCAGGGTTCCGTTGGGACGCAGATTGAAGTTGCGGCCATTGGAGGCGGTCACGGTCAGACTCTTATCCGGATGAACGTCTACCTGGCCCGATGGGATTGGCCGGTGGTTTACGCCGCTCAGGCCGCCGCGCACGGTGTTCACCTGGTGCAACACGGATTGCGAACTGGCCGGCGAAAGCCTGGAGCTGTCCGCGCCGAACTTGCCGCCAGTGGCGGGCGCGGGCATGCTGTAAACGGCATGCCCGCTGCCGGCAGTTACGCTCACTGGCGAGGGAGGATGCGGATTGAGGGAGTTGCCGCCCGCAACGGTTGGGGATGGCGGAGTAGTGGTATTGATGTGTTCGGCAGGCGGGGCTGATGGGGTGCTGGCGTTTACATGCTCGGCGGGTGGAGCTGCCGGAGTGTAGGTGTTGGTGTGCGGAGCGACTGGGGATGAAGGCGAGTTGCTCGTGCTGGCAGTGGAGGCATGGGGAGTGTAGGTGGTGACCCCGTTCGCATTCCTGACGCCCTCTCCGCCGGAGGAGGCGGTGGCGGAGGTGTGGGATGCAGATGAGGCGCCAGGGGTATAGACATGTGGTGTATAGGTTGTGCCCGATGAGGGCCGCGGGCCCGATGTATTACCGCCCGAGGGCGCGCCCGGCGTATAGCTGTGCACCGGGGCCGACGGATTCGATCTTGATGGGCTGCCGCCGCCCGACGGGTGGTAGGCCGGAGTCGATGAAGCCGGAGGATGATAAGCCGGAGTCGATGAAGCCGGCGGGTGGTAGGCCGGAGCAGGCGGATGATATGCCGGAGCGGGCGGATGGTAAGCCGGAGCGGGCGGGTGATAGACCGGAGCTGGCGGGTGATAGGCCGGCGGATGGTATTGGGCCGATGCCGTTACAGAGGTTACTAAAAGAGCTAAAACAAAAAACAGTGGACTACACACATGCACAGAACGTTTCATCATCACCCTCCCAACAGCCGCTTAATACGTTCATTCATTCGAGATTCAGTTCATTTGATCAATGATTCAATAGTTCAACCCGGGGGAGAGTCGAAAGTTTCTGTGAATCAAAGATAAATCACGCAGGCCTAAAATGACCTACGTAATCTACCTTACTTCAGCGGGTCGGCAGACAACGTCCAGCCTTCCTTCTCGCCTTTGTTCTGCTCCTTGAGCCAGTCGATCAGCGGCTGGAAGTATTCGATGATAGCCGAGGCGTCGGCCTTGTCGCTGCCGGTCATGGCTTTGAGCGCTTCCGGCCATGGTTTGGATGCGCCCATGGACAACATGGCATTTAACCGTGCGCCGGCCTCCCTGGAACCGTAGACCGAGCAGCGATTGAGCGGCCCCTTGTAGCCGGAGGCCTGGCACATGGCGCGGTAGAACTGAAACTGGTAGACGCGGGCCAGGAAATAGCGCATGTAAGGCACGTTGCCGGGGATGTGGTACTTTGCACCGGGGTCAAAGTCGGCCTCGCTGCGCTCGACTGGCGGGGCAATGCCTTGATATTTTTCGCGCAGAGCCCACCAGGCGCTGTTGTAGTGCTCCGGCGTCACCTCTCCACTGTAGACCTGCCAGCGCCACTTGTCGATGAGCAGGCCGAAGGGCAGAAAGGCAATTTTGTCCAGCGCCGTGCGCAGCAGCAGAGGAATATCCGCGCTGGGCGGCGGAACCTGGTCGATGAGGCCAAGAGTCTTAAGGTAGTCGGGGGTTACGTTCAACGCGATGGCGTCACCGATGGCCTCGTGGAAGCCGTCATTTGCACCGTCTCGGAAGAAGAATGGCTGATTGCGATAGGCCATTTGGTAGTAGTTGTGGCCCAGCTCGTGATGCACGGTGACAAAGTCGTCGGCAGTGGGCTGGAAGCAGGCCTTGATGCGCACATCGCGCAGGTTGTCGATGTCCCATGCGCTGGGATGGCATACCACGTCGCGGTCTTTCGGGTGGGACAGCATCGACCGCTGCCAGAAGGTGTCTGGCAGGGCGTCAAAGCCCAGCGACTTGTAAAAGCCCTCGCCGTAGCGGACCAACTGCTTAGGATCTGTGTTGCGCGCTTTGAGAATGGCGCCCAGGTCGTAGGGCATCGGTCCGGTGGGCGGCGCAACCACATCGTAGATGTTGCCCCACTCCTGCGCCCACATGTTGCCAAGTAAGTGCCCGGGAATCATACCGTCGGGGCGGCGCGCCTGATCGCCGTATTTCTCGATGAGCTTGTGACGGACGTAGGTGTGCAGCTCCAGGTAGAGCGGTTCCACTTGTTTCCAGAGGCGTTCGATCTCGGCATGAAACTCTTCGGGGGTCATATCGTACTGCGAGCGCCACAGGGCGCCGGTGTCGGCAAAACCCAGTTCGCGCGCTCCCTGATTGCTCAGCTCGGCCAGGCGCGCGTAATCGCCGCGCATAGGCTTGCCGACGGCGTGCCAGCCCGTCCACAAGGCCGCAAGTTCTTTTGGATCGCGGCTCTGGGCCATCTTGATATTGATATCGTCGATACCCAGGCAGTGGTCGGGGTTGGCATCAGGGCAGTACTTTCCGCGGCCATAGGCGGCGTCGAGTTCGGCGGCTTTCTGCGTGGTTTCGGCGCGCAGAGCGGGATCCTGCGGCGCGGGCAAGACGATGCCCAGCTTGAGAATCAGCATCTTGCGCGCCGCATCAGGCGGCAGCAGAAGCCCGTCGAATTTACGAGCCTCATAGATCAGCGCGGTTTGCCGGGCGATAGCACGGTCGTTGGCCTCGGCCTCGAGGGCAATGGTGTCGTCTGTGATGTAGGTCTCTTCGACCCACGAAGCGCGGTTCACGTTGACACTCATCGCGCCCAATTCGTTTTCCGCGTTGTCGATGAAGGCAAGGGCTTCCGCGACCGTAGGCTTGACGGCGGGCTGAGCGGCGGGGGCAGGCTGCGCCACGGTGGTGGAGGCGCATACAAACATGCCGGCAAGCACCAGCATGGATAAAAGAAGCAAACAAATTTTGATTTTCATGGCAATGGAACTATAGAACATTGTTCCATGGTTCGGAAAGCGGTCCCGCGAAGCCAAGAAAATCATGCAGAAGGGAATGGCTTGAGTGGAGTGCCCGAATTCATGAATAGCAAGCTGCTTAGCGGCTGAAGAGCATCTGCCCGCCCACGGCAATCATTGTCAACGCGAAGATGCGCCGCAGCCAGAGGTCGGGGATGTGTTGCGCGCCCACGGCCCCAATGTAGCCGCCGATCAGAAAGCCGGCGGCCAGCAGAAGCGCAATTTTCAGATCGGCATTGCCCTTGCGGTAGTACTCCAGAAAAGCAAAAATACCCACCGGCGCCAGCAGCGCGCCCAGCGAGGTTCCCTGAGCCCGGTGCTGGCTCATACCGGCGAGCCAGATCAGCGCGGGAACAAATAGTATTCCGCCGCCAATTCCCACCACGCCGGAAAGCATGCCCACCAACAATCCCACCAGCAGCATTGTCCAGTTCACAAGAACCTCCCTCGGGCGCGGCATGGGGCAGCGCACATATTCCCAGCGTAAATCATGCGCCTGCAAAGGTATAAGGGATGTTTTCCTCCCGTTTTCCGCTCAAATTCACACAACGTTTGCAATTTCTTTGCCTGGTTGCAGTAGTCTGTTCTTAGTTCCGCGCGGCCTCCGCATCTGAAGTTCAACGGCCGCCGGGCGAGGGCAGACCGGTTGAGCCAGACTATTTTTGTACTGGAAGACGACACCGACATCGCGCGGCTGGTGCAGTATCACCTGGAGGCGGCCGGGTATGCGGCGCGCCTGTTCAGCACGCCCACACACCTGATTCCTGACGCCGAGCGCGAGGCGCCGGCTTTGTTTCTGCTGGACATCATGGTGCCCGGCGGCGACGGTATAGACGTGTGCAAGCGCCTGCGCAAGCACCCCATGCTTGCCAGCGTTCCCATCATCTTTCTCACCGCGCGCGCCGGCGAAAGCGACCGCGTGCTGGGCCTGGAAGTGGGGGCTGACGACTACATCACCAAGCCGTTCGCTACGCGCGAGCTGGTGGCGCGCGTCAAGGCCGTGCTGCGCCGCTTCGAGCGGCCCGATACGCCCTCAGTTATCCATTTTGATGATGTCGTCATCGACGCCAACGCCATGCAATTGAGGGTGCGCGGAGAAGTGCTGCCCACCACGGCCACCGAGTTCCGTTTGCTGGATTACATGGCGCGGCATCCGGGCCGGGTCTTCAGCCGCGATCGCTTGCTGGACGCCGTCTGGGGCGATGCCCGCTTCGTCACGCCCCGATCAGTTGACGTTTATGTAAGCCGCATACGTGAGAAGATCGAGGTAGACCCGGAAAATCCGCGTCACCTGAGGACGGTGCGCGGCGCCGGCTATCGTTTTGAGCTTCCCAAGAGCGAGTAGGGCGTCTTGAAATCAAAGATATTTTTAAAGCTGCTCGGCCTCTTTCTCTTGCTGCTTGTCTTTCAGGCAGCGGCGATGGAGTTTGTCATCGTACCGTTTATCGCGCGTAGAGTATTGGAGGTTCCACCCGGTGGGACCAACCTTTATCTCGGCAACGAGACTCTGTGGTCCGGCTTGATTGCGCTGGCAGTGGCGCTGACTTTAGCAGTATGGGTTTCCAGCCGCATTACCACGCGGCTTGACCGGGTTATCGGCTTCACGAGCCGCATCGCAGCGGGCGAACTGAGCGCCCGCCTTGAGTACGACGCCGACGATCCGCTTTCCTCCATCGAAGCGGAGTTGAACAAAGCTGCCCAGCGGCTCGCCGAGAGCATGGCTGAAAGCGAGAGCCGCCGCCAGGAGCTGGCCGGTCTGCTCGATTCCCTGCAGGAAGCCGTGGTCGCGATCACGCCCGAAGGGCAGGTTCGCTGGTCCAATGCCGCGATGGAGCGCATCGCCGGCACGCAGATTCGCGTTGGCCTCCCGCTGGTTCACTCGGTGCAGGATCCTGAGTTGCTGGCCTGCGTGAAAACCGCACTGGAAGCGCGCGAAGAGCGTTCCGGACGCGCCAGCACTCTGATGCCGGGCCGCATACTGGAGATTCGCGTCGTTCCCATGGCCACCGGCGGGGCGCTTGCCGTACTTCACGACGTGACCCGCATTGAAGCCGCGGAAAAATCACGCCGCGAATTTGTCGCCAATGTCAGCCACGAGTTGCGCACCCCCCTGACTTCCATCCAGGGCTATGTGGAAACGCTGATGGAGGAGCCTCGCCCCGACCGCAGCAGCACGGATGAATTTCTCGGCATCATCCTGAAAAACGCCACGCGAATGAGCCGCATCACGGAGGATCTGCTTGCGCTGGCGACCGTGGAGAGCCCGGATTACAAGCTGGCGCTACGGCCTACGCGGGCCAGCGCGCTGATCCATGACGCCCTGGACTCGATGGGCGGACTGGTGACTGACTCCGGCGTCGCGCTGGAATCAGACGGCGCGCCAGACGCGCTGGTGATGGCCGACTCCGACGCGATGAATCAGGTCTTCGGCAACCTCATTGAAAACGCTCTCAAGTACGGCAAGACCGGCAAGCGAGTCCGCGTTGGCGCGCGGCTTTTGGAATCGGAAGTGGAGTTCATGGTTCAGGACTTTGGCCCGGGCATTGCCAGCGAGCATCTCACGCGCATCTTCGAGCGCTTTTATCGAGTGGACAAGGCGCGCTCCCGCGAGTCGGGCGGCACCGGCCTAGGCCTGGCCATCGTCAAGCACATTGTTCTGGCCCACGGCGGACGCATCTGGGCAGAAAGCGAGCTCGGAAGCGGCGCTACATTTCATTTCACGCTGCCCCTGGCCACGCAGTCATCGGCAACCGAGGCGCAAGCGACGCCCACCTTCAGGGTTTAAACAATTGAGTCACTGCGAGAAGAATCGCGGCTAGGAGGAGTGGTGAGCTCGCTGGGACTTGAACCCAGGACCCACGCCTTAAAAGGGCGTTGCTCTACCAACTGAGCTACGAGCTCTCACAGGGCCGCTATATTCAAATTATCACAGGGGCAGTTTTGCCGCTTGGCCGGAATCTGTACGGGTCCTCCTACCCGAGGCGTCGCCATTCATATGAGAGACAGCCGATTCGCTGCCTGTGTTATAGTTTCTGGCGGAGAAGAATATGACCCTCGGACAGTTTTTGGGCAAGCAATTCATTGCTGTTATTGCATGGAATGAGCCGGCTGACGGCATTCTTACCTATCGCTATCCCATGCGCGATCTGGAGATAGAAAACGGCGGCCAGCTCACCGTGAGCGAGTCGCAGATGGCCGCCTTCGTCAACGAAGGCAAGATAGCCGACGTCTTTGGCCCAGGCCTGCACACACTCAACACCAGCAACCTGCCCCTGCTCACCGATCTGATGAACTGGGACAAGGCCTTTAAGTCGCCCTTCAAATCCGAGGTCTACTTTTTCTCGACGCGCCTGCAGATCGACCAGAAGTGGGGCACGTCCACGCCCATCACCATCCGCGATAAGGAGTTCGGCGCGGTCAGGCTACGCTGTTATGGCATATACTCCTATCGCATCAACGATCCGCGCGTCTTCTTCAACCAGATCAGCGGCACCCGCGACACTTACCTCGCCGCCGACCTCGAAGGCCAGTTACGCGACACCATCGTTGCCCGCATGACCGATATCTTTGCCGGCAGCGACGTCCCATTTCTGGACATAGCTGCCAATCAGGCTCTGTTGTCCTTCAAGATTGCCGATGTGATGAAGCCGGCCTTTTCCGCGCTCGGCCTTGAACTGAATCAATTTGTCGTCCAGAACGTCTCCCTGCCCGACGAGCTGCAGAAGGTCTTTGACCAGCGCGTTGGCATGAACATGGTCGGCGATCTGGGCCGCTACACGCTGTACTCGGCGGCTGAGTCATTGGATTTGTCGGCGGCCAACACCAGCGGCGCGGCCGGCATGGGCATGGGACTCGGAGCCGGCGCCGCCGTTGCGCAGGTTCTCTCCAACGCGCTCAAACCGGCGATGACCGCCCCCGGCGCAATTCCTTCCCAGCCGCCAACTTCCGCTCCGGTTCTGATCGGCGCTCCATCCGGCTCTGATGCAGCCGCCTCGGAAGGCACAAAGTTTTGCATTGAGTGCGGGAAAGCCATTCCTCAACGCGCTAGATTCTGCGCAGAATGTGGAAAGCCCCAATGAACTGCCCCTCCTGCGGCGCTCCCATGCGGCTCAAGCCGGATATGGAGAGCTACAAGTGCGACTTCTGCCAGAACACATTTTTTCCCGAGAAGAACGACGACGGCGTGCGCGTTCTGGGCGAGCCGAGCGGCCAAGATTGCCCGCTCTGCAATATTCCACTCGTTCATGCCGTCCTGGCGAAGAACCCCATCATTTACTGCACCGGATGCAAGGGCATGCTGATTCCGATGACGATGCTGGAAGGTTTGATCGAAGAGCTGCGGGATGAGCACGGTGCCGGAGCCGCGCCAACCGCTCCCGACAAAGAGGATTTGCAGCGCAAGATCAACTGCCCGCAATGCCATCGTCCGATGGACGCGCACTTCTATGCCGGTCCGGGCAACGCGGTCATCGACTCTTGCGAGGAATGCTCTCTCATCTGGCTGGATCGCGGCGTGCTGATGCGCATTGTGCATGTGCCCGATGCGCCCAGCCCATCGAACTCAGAGTGGGAATAAACTCCAGCCGTAATTCGCATCTTTCGCGAGAAAGCCTCTTAAAGCCGGCGCGCTGTTTTCTGCGCCTGCACGGGCACCACCTGCACGGTGACATCGCGAACCTCGGCGAGAAAGCGGTTGAGCACCGAGCCATGCAGCAGAACGTCCCATCGCGAGCGGGCTGACTGGCCGAAGACCACGTGCGAGATGCCCTCTTCCTGGGCAAAGCGGATCAGGGCATCGGCGACATTCTTGCCACTGAGCGAGACCACCTTCGCGCCCAGATCGCGAGCCATGCGCTGATATTCTTCCAGGCGGTGGTAGGCTTCGGGATCGCCGTGGCCTTTGTCGTCTTCGGGACGCGTGACGTAAACGGCGTACCAATTGCTGGCCAGGCGGCCGGCGATGCGGGAGCCCACGCGCAAGAGGCGCTCAGCTCCGGGACGGGTGCTGAGGCAGACCATCACCTTCTCCGGCATGGACGCCTGTTCCAATCCCTGCGTTCGGCGGTACTGAGCTTCCTGGTTGCCCACCTGCTCGGCGGTGGTGCGCAGGGCCAGCTCACGGAGCATGTTCAGATTGCCCTTGCGAAAGAAATTGGCCAGCGACTGCTCCACTTTTTCGGCGGTGTAAATCTTCCCGTCGCGCAGGCGATTGCGCAGCTCGTCCACGGTTACGTCCACATTCACCACTTCGTTGGCGCGCTTGAGGAAGCTGTCGGGGACAGTTTCGCGGATGACCGTGTTGGCGGAGCGGTTGACGGTGTCGTTCAGCGTTTCCAGGTGCTGAATGTTGACCGCAGTCATGACGTTGATGCCGGCGTCGAGCAGCTCCAGCACATCTTCGTAGCGCTTGCGGTTCTTGCTGCCGGGAACGTTGGTGTGGGCCAGCTCGTCCACAATGACGGTTTGGGGATGGCGGGCCAGGATGGCATCCACATCCATCTCTTTCAGGGTGACGCCGCGGTAGGGAATCTCGCGCTGGGGCACAACCTCCAGGTCGCGGATGCGGGCCGCGGTCTCATCGCGTCCGTGAGTTTCCACCAGCCCGATGACCACATCCATGCCCTGCTGATGCTTCATCCGGTAAGCATCGTTGAGCATATCGTAGGTTTTGCCTACTCCCGGCGCGGCGCCGATGTAGACGCGGAGGCGGGCGGGTTCCTGCTGGCGTTCCAGTTTGATCTCTGCCAAGGTTCAGCCCTCCTCCACCGGGTAACGGACTTCGTTGGCGACTGCCACGGGAAGAGTGAAGCGGAAGGTGGTTCCATGTCCCAGGCGGCTCTCGACGGCTATCTGACCGCCCAACTGCTCGACCAAGCGGCGGACCAGCGCGAGGCCAAGGCCAGAGCCGCTCTCGGAAAATGTGTTGAAGCGGTCGAAGACGGTGCCCAGCCGGTCAGGCTCGATGCCGCAACCGGTATCGCGCACTGTGAATTGTACAAAATCCTGAACCTCTTCAGCGGCCAGCAACATCTCGCCCTCGGGCGGCGTATAGCGGATGGCGTTCGACAGCAGGTTGTCCAGGATGGAGTGCACAGCTCTCCGGTCAGCCTGGACGAAGGAAAGGTCGGCGTAAGCCATCACCTCGATGCGGATGCGCTTCTGAGCCGCTTCGTCGCAAAAACGGTCGCGAGCTTCATTGAGGATCTGCAAGGGCCGCAGGCGTTCCAAGGTGAACTGACGGCGGCCGGCGTCCAACTCGGCTACCTCGATCAGGTCGCTCATCAGATCATCCAGCTTCTCGCTCTCGGTGGCGGCCGCGGCCACCAGTTCGGTTTGCAGCGGTAGCAGCTCTCCGGCATATCCGCGGCCAAGCGCGTAGAGGCCGCGGCGCAACTGCAGCAGCGGGTCGCGCAGTTTGCGGCTGGCCACGCTGATGAACTGCGTCTTGAAGCGGTCGGTATCCTGCAGGGTGGTCACGTCTTCGAGCGTGGTGACCGTGCCCAGCAAACGCCCCTCGGCGTCGCGCATGGGCGTGGTGCGCAGGCGGTAGCTGCGCTCCTGCGTACCGATGCGCAAGGGCAGCAGGGAGGCATCGCCCTCCTCGGCTACCGGCTTCTGCAACGAGACGGCATCGTGGATGGCGCTTAAGATTTTGTCTCCACCGGGCGCCTTGGCCAGCGCCATGCGGTCGGTGGCGGTTTCGCCCAGCAACTCAGTGGCAGCCTTATTCACCTTGAGCAGCTTTCCCTTGCCGTCAGTCACAATGATGGGCTCAAAGATGGATTGCAGCACGGCGTCGGAGAGTTGAAACTCCATCTGGCGGCGCCCGGCTTCGGATTCCCGGAGCTCGCGCAGCCGAACAGCAATGCGGTTCAGTTCAGCGGCAATCACGCCGAAGCTGTCGCGGCTGCTCCACTCCACGCGATGTTCGAGGTTGCCTCCGGCTATCCGGCGGGCGTCTCGTGCCAGCCGGCGGATGGGCCGCAGCACAGAGTAGGCGGCCACTGCCGCGACCACCGCCACAGCCGCTACAAACAGAAACGCAAATTGGAGCTGTCCCGACGCCGCAAGGGCGTCGCGCGTGGCGATTACCAGTCCGGCAGCGAGGCCAACCATGAGCACGCAGCCGAGAATCAGTCGCTGGGTAAGGTTGAGCATGGACCGGACTCCGGGCCGGAAAGAGTCAACTCCATCATTCTCTCGGAAACGGCCTCAATGCGCAAAGGGGGGAGAACAGAAACAGAGAACAGGACGCTGAAAAATGTTCTTTGTATTTCACGATTCCATTTTTTTTCATTGGACATTTCAATTTATTATCGTATACTGATTTCCATGAGTCAGTCGCTTCATGCCTCCCGGCATTTCGCTTGTTGTCGCTGTTGCCGCTAGCAACAGTCTTTCCGCGCGACTGAAAATCCATTCTGCTTCCGTAATAGCTTGGGTGTTGCTGTTTGTGTCTCCGCATATATATGGAGACATAACGTTCTACGCGATTTGCAGGCGTAGAGGGATGCTTTAGCCGCACAGATCTACCCCTCAACCGGATTCTATCCAGGAGATAATGACTATGCGTGTCTTTACATCCATTTTCCATTCGCCAGTGTTCCAGAGCTTGTGGGCAATGCTCATCCTTTTGTTCGTTCTTCCCTTTGCCACCCATGCTGCTCAGGCACAGAGCCTGGGCTATGAAGGTCCAACAGGTGTCTTTGTCACGCCGCTGGCCTACACTTCCGCTTCTCCGGCCAATGGCCTGGGAAAACCCTCCGTCTCCTATCACTTCCTGGCCGGAGGGCCGGTGATCGGTGACTTCAACACCATCTCCGTCACCGAAGGCTTTGCCAAACGCTTTGAATTCGGCTACACCAGCGAAGTTCACGCTGGCGCCGACCCCGACAGCCTGTGGAAATCTGACTTCAGCATCGTCCACGGCAAGGCGACCATTGTTCCTGAGAACGCAGGAAAGACCAAGTGGGTTCCTGCAATCGCCGTGGGCGGAATCTTTCGCGCCAACGACAACGATGCGTTCGACGGAGTCGCCGGGCAAACCACAAAGAATATCGACATCTATGTGGTGGCAACCAAGGTCGTCACCCAAATCAGCAAGAAGGTTCCAGTGCTGTTGAACGCCGGCCTACGCGGCACCAACGCCTCGCTATGGGGCTTGGGCGGCAATGCTCCCGATTTTTCCGCACGCGGCTTTGGCGCGCTGGCCTTTGTCTTCACTGGTCCCAACAAGAGCACCATCATTGTGGGCTCCGAGGCCTCGCAGCAGCCGAAACAGATCAAGACTGGCGCCGGCGCGGCCCTCGACATTCCCACCTCCGAGGTCTATGCCGTGCGCTTTGTTCCTTCGCCAAAGCACAAACTCAACATAGATGCGGGCGTTCTGCACGCGGGCGGCAACGTAAGTAGTCTCGATGTGCCTTTGAACCTCAATGCACGTGCTCGCGTGGCCTTTGGCATCTCCTACGGCTTCTAAACCAGTGGTCAGTGGACAGTGGTCAGTGAACAGTGGTCAGTGAACCGAGGTCATCGCTCGGCAAGATTCAGGTTTTGTATGCGACTGGGCGTGAAACTGATCACTGCCCACTGTTTACTGTTTTACGGTACCCGACATACCGACAATGCATCGTTGTGCCACTGGCAGGCGAGACCAGCCGGTTGAGGATAGGCAACCAGCACCCAGTTGACGCCAAATTCCGTCTTCAGACGCTCAAAATCGGCAAGCTGGAAGCGGGACCAGCCTTTCTGGGCTTGAATTTGCCGCTCCCAAACCTCGCCCAGTTCAGGAACCTGCGTCACCACTGCCGTGTCTTTGATGAAATCGGCTAACTGGCTGCGTTCTGCCAACGCGCGAAAGCTGTGATAGTCCTCGCCGGGCGCGGCCAGGTATTTGGGGTCAAGGGCAAAATAGGCGTCGGTGGGCGTGTTCTGTCGAATCCAGGCAAAGGCCTGCAGCCAGGGGTTAGCCGAGGAGCGTCCGGGCAATTCCAGGTGCTCGCTGCTACTGAACTGCAGCCGCTGCGAGATGAACATGCCTGCATTGAATATGAGTAAGAATATTGCCCAGCGCCAGAGGCTTGCCTGGAGCAGATATTTGCCCAGAAGGCAGCCGCCCACCAGCGCCATGAAGACATAAATCAGTTGAAGAAAGCGCATCGGCTGCAGGGGAGTCAGCCGGATCAGGGCAGGGAAGCCAAGCATGATCAAGGCCATTGCCAGTTGAAAGACTCCGTAGAGGAAGACGGCCAACGCGAAGCGTCCCAGCAGCGTCTCGCCGCGCTTGCGGGCGTTGCGCCAGAGCAGACAGAAGAGAACCAGGGGCGCCAACGCTCCTACCCACTCGTACCAGGCCCAGCGGGAGAGGAAGAAGTAGTTGCGCGTGTTCAGCGCCGCGCGCCAGGCGGGTGTGGGCGGCTCGAAGACCCAGCCCAGAGGAATAAAGGCGGCTGCCCAGATTCCGTGCGCGGACGCGCGCCATCGCCGCAGCCACAGGTGCAAAGGCTCCATCAGGACCATGGTCAGGAAAAAACAAAAGGAGATGCCCAGGGAGCCCATGATGGGATGAAGCAGAAACGCCAGCAGCAGGAGGGGGACCGCCTGCCAGCTCTTGCCAGACAGAATTCGCGAAGCCGCAAGCAAGATGAGTGCCGTGGCCACACTGCGCGGGTGCAGATGCTGATCGACCATATAGAGCGCTGTACCGGCCACCGGCAGGGTGAATGTGGCGGCCACCAGGGCAACTCCGGCCCACTGCGCCCACGCGTCGGCGAACAGCCTGCGCGCAATCAACCAGCAGCCGAAGACGATCAACGCAATCGATGCAAACTGCAGGAGAAGCTCTGCGCAGGCCAAGGAAATTCCGGTAAATCGTACAAACGCAACGACCCATAAGTCAAAAAAACTGGCCTGCATTTGAAGCCGGAAAAAAGCGGAATCGTGAGGGTAAAGCGCCGGATTCAAGTGGTATTTAACGGCGGTAAGATAGACGCCGTCGTCTTCGATCCCGGGATGGTAGCCCATTACGGCCAAGCCGAGCGTGGTAAACAACAAGATCAACAAAAAATTGCCCGGAAAATAGCGCCTCAAACGGATAAACCCCGTATACTCAATCACGGTATGTCGCCAACAGAGATAGCTTCATCGTACACGCCGGCGGCTGGCTCGGCAACACGGCCGGAGTCTGCCGCAGAGCCCCAGGCGCGCATTCAGGATAAGCTGGCGCTGGTCATTCCCACCCTCCGCGAGGCGGAGAATATTGGCGGCCTGCTCGTTCACATTCGCTCCGTGCTCGATCCTCTGGAGATCGATTATGAAATTCTGGTAGTCGATGACGACAGCCGCGACGGAACCGAGGAGATTGTCTCCGCCATCGCCCACGAGGATTCGCGCGTGCACCTGCTGGTGCGCAAAGGCGAGCGCGGCTTGTCTGGGGCGGTTCTTTATGGCTGGCGGCGGACGGATGCGACGATCCTGGGCGTGATGGACGCCGACCTGCAGCACCCGCCGGAGTTGCTGCCTGCATTGATTGCAGCCATTTTCGCCGGCAACGATTTGGCGATTGGCAGCCGCTTCACCGCGGGCGGCGAGCTTGGCGCATTTCATCCGATGCGGCGATGGCTTTCGAGGATGGCGATTTGGGCAACCTGGCCGATTCAACGGCCTGGCATCCGCGCTCATGACCCGATGACCGGGTTCTTCCTGGTTCGCCGGAAGTGCATTGACGGAATTGATTTCCAGCCCTCCGGCTTCAAGTTGTTGTTGGAGATTCTGGTGCGCGGCCGCCTGCGCTCGGTGGCTGAGGTTCCGCTGGCCTTCGGCAGCCGCAATCGCGGAGCAAGCAAAGCCAACTTCAAAGTGGGTTGGGATTACGCCAAGCTGCTGGCCCGGCTCTATGCGGAGAGATTTGGATTTTGGCGCCGAGGATGAGGCAGGCGCAGATTAAAGCTAGGGCAGCAGTATCCGCAGCAGCAAAAACCCGCACACGCCGGCGAAGAACACCAGCGCCATGCGAATGCCCGGCTCACGGTTGACCTCGGGAACGAGATCCGTGGCCGCCACGTAAAGCGCTACGCCTGCTGAGAGGGGCAGCCCATACAACACCAGGCGGGGAGCCAGTCCAATCACCAGCACGCCGGCCAATGTGGCCGCTGCTAACACTACTGCAGAATAAAAAGCCGCCGAGCGGCTGCGTCCGCTGGCCAGCATCACCGAGGCCATGGTGAATCCCTCCGGCGCCTTGTGCAGCAGAATCGCCATAAAGATCAACCAGCCCAGCCAGTTGGAGACCACGAATCCCGAGCCGATGGCCACGCCGTCGAAAAGCGCGTGAACGCTCAGCCCGGCCAGCACGGAGTAGCCAGTCCGCCTGGAGACAAACTCGCCGGTGTGCGTCTCCTCGCCATAGTGGAAGTGGGCGTTGATGGTGTGCTCCAGCAGATGCACCACGCAGTAGCCGGCCATGATGAGGAACGGCCCCAGTTGCGGACTCTGGCGCAGGCCCTCGGGAATCATCTCCAGCACGGCCGTGGCCATGAGGAAGCCCGCGCCCAGCGCGACGAAGTAGCGCAGATAGCGCTCCACTCCCTTGGCGCGCACCAATACGAATCCGCCGGCCACATCGGCAAGCGCGGCAATCGCGCCGAGAATGAGGGAAATCCTGAGCATTGGCCTTTACCCGCTGTGCCGGATGTGCAGTACGTCGCCATCCTGCACTACGTATTCCTTGCCTTCCACGCGCAGCGTGCCATTGCTGCGCGCCGCGGCTTCCGAACCGGCGGCCAGCAGGTTGTCCCAGCGAATGGTTTCGGCGCGAATGAAGTGATGTTCGAGGTCCGTGTGAATGGCTCCGGCGGCCTGCGGAGCTTTGGAGCCAAACGGCACGGTCCAGGCGCGGCACTCGTCCTCGCCGGCGGTGAAGAAGCTGATCAGCCCCAGCAGCTCATAGCTCTTGTGGATCAGCCGCACGAGGCCGCTCTCGCGCAGCCCGTAGCTCGCCAGGAACTCCGCCGCCTCCTCGTCGTCCATCTCCGCCAGCTCGGCCTCCACCTTGCCGCAGATAGCCGTAGCGCCGGCGTTCCACCCCACGGACGAAGACCTGTCCGTGGGGACCCCGGCGTTGTGCCGGTGCGCAACCTCGTCCAGCTTGAAGCGGCTCACCGCGGCCTCCAGGTCGTCGCCCAGCGTAGTGCTTTCGCCGATGTTCAGGGCGTAGAGAATCGGCTTTTGCGAGAGGAACATGAAGCCTTTGATCAGTTTCTTTTCCTCAGGGGTCATATCCAGCTCGCGCAGTGGCTGCTCCTTTTCGAGAGCTGCTTTGGAGCGCAGCAACAGAGCGTGTTCCCGCTCCAGATCATTGGTGCGACCCTTCTTCAGGTCCTTCTCCACGCGTTCCAACCGCTTTTCCACCTGGGCCAGGTCGCTGATCATCAGGTCGAACTCGACGTTGCGGATGTCGCGCAGGGGGTCGATGGGGCCGACGTGGGGAATCGACTCCTCTTCAAAGACGCGGATGACATGAATCAGCGCATCCACCTGGCGCAGGCTGGCCAAAAACGCAGTCTCTTTCAGCGCTTCCTGCCCAATGGCCGCCACGTCCACGAACTCGACCGACGCGTAGGTGGTCTTCTTCGGCGAGTAGAGCGCCGAGAGCTTGTCCAGCCGCTCGTCGGGCACGCGCGCCACGCCGATGTGGGCCTCGCGCGAGTGGCCGCCGTGCTCCAGCTTGGCCTTGGTGAGAATCTTGAACAGCGACGTCTTGCCCACCTGCGGCAGGCCGATGATACCAGTCTTCATGCGCTTCCTAAATGGTGGGCCTGCAGGGATTTGAACCCCGAACCAAGGGATTATGAGTCCCCTGCTCTAACCGTTGAGCTACAGGCCCTTCAATGACTTACGGCAACAGCTTCCGCCAGTGTAGCGGATACTGTAGCGGGTGGCAGTCGTTTTGGCTCAATTATGGCGAAGTCGCCAGACAGTTGCAGCCGCTCGAATGCCCGCTCCACTGCCTCCGGGGTTGGATGTATATACCGCTGCGAAACCACGATGCTGCTGTGACCGGCAATTCGCATGATGGTGAAGGCGTCCACTCCCGATTCCCCAAGCCTAGTTAGCATTGTATGACGTAGAGAGTGCATCACGAAATCGGTTGAGAAGAGCGGGTGTCGCTTTCCATTGATCTTGGGCGCACTGGCGTCCTGGTGCAAATGATTGATCGAAGTTCCTTGATAAGGTTTGCCGTCCCGGTTGGCAAATACAAACCCGCTTGCCTTGGACTCCAACCGCTCCCGGAGCATGGCAGCCGCCCGATCTGTGAGCGGTATGATTCGGCGGGCGTTCTTGCTCTTGCCTTCTCGGACTCTGAGAAAGCCGAATCGTGCGCCATTGACCGGGGCCAGGGTAATGTCCGCCCATTCCAGATGCAATGCCTCACCGATACGCAGCCCGGTTTCCAGCATGAGAACGGCAATATCCTTCAACGGTTGCGGGCAAGCCGCAATGTAGATTTCCTCTTGCTTCCGGGAGAGAACGAAATCCCGGACCCGCTCACCAGTAAGCAGCCGGATACGCGGGACGCGCTGAATCTCTCTCCACTCATGGGCAAGCCTCAGCATCCGGCGTAGGGTTGCAAGCTCACGGTTGACCGTTGCAGGACCTACAGAGGCTCTACGGGCCACTACATAGCCTTCTATGACTCCTTCGTCTATCCGGTCAATCCTTTCCCCTGCAATAGGCTGGTATTCGAGCAGCCGGTTGAGCTTTGCCGCGTAGAACTGGACCGTCTGAGGTTTGCTCTCATGGCGAGCCTCCACATGATCGAGAAACCGCTTTGCCACGCTCGCAAACATCGGCGCGGCTTTCCGCTCTTCGATTCCCACCTCACCCTTTGCCAACGCGGTACGGTGGGCCGCTTCAATCTGGCGGGCCGTGCGGGGGTTCCCCTGCTTCGTACTGTGTTGCACGTGCTCACCATTGAAGAGGAAGTGATACCAGTAGACGCTGCCACGCTTGAAAATCGACATTGCTAGACTCCCTTCTTTGATCTAACTTTTCGTGCGTATTTTTGTCTGGCCCAAGCCGCCCGCCTCTTTTTGTCGGCTTCGTTGGAGCTGTGGAACTTATCTCGGCACTTTTCTGAGCAGAATTTCTGACTGGACACACGTGCAAATAGCCATTTCTTACATTCTTGGCATTGAACTAGTAACTGAATTCGTTCATTCTGAGCAATTTCTATAATCGTAAGAATAAGTTGCATTTCAATGCACTCTTGCTCGGAATCATTCGCCCGAAACCATGCCGACTCCCAGCCTTGAGGATTCGGCTTACCGTAACGAAAGCTATACAAGATACGCAGGAAGACCTTGTATCGGCTAAGAACTAGGTTGATCTGCTTGAAAATCTCGATGTGCTCACCGTTGTCCTGCCTGAATAGCTTTGGATTACTGCGGAAGAGTTCATCCAAGTCGCGCAATTGCTTCACCAGAGACCGAAATTCAACAACAATACTGGGATGGAATCTGGGATTCTGCCCATGATTCAAAACATTGAGAAGGGCTTGTATACGCTTGTCTCCGCTTGCAGCGGCCCTTTTCTTCAGTATACGCCTTCTCTGTCTATCCATGTACTTAAATGTATCATAATAGCAGGCCTTAGTCAAGGTGATTTTGAATTGGCGCGGCCTGAATAGAGGAGGTTTCCCTTGGAAGCATTGTTATCAGTTGAAGAAGCAGCCCGCAAACTGGGTGGGTTGAGCAAGTATACGATTCACGCTTGGTTAAGTTCCGGCAAGTTACGCCGGACTAAGGTGGGCAGCCGGACCATGATTCGGGAATCGGAGTTGGAGCGAGTGGTTGAGGATGGGGGTAAATCCCCCGTGGTATGGCAACATAAGTGACCACCACTATGCCCATAACTGCCCATAACTCCCGATACATCGGGAATTGGAGAATTACGTGATACCAAGCAAAGTAGATCGAAAGATCGAACCAGAGTTGTTAGGCATGGCGGAGGCGGAAGCGATGACGTGCCGAAGCCGGTGGAGTTGGCGGCGCGACTGCTATTCGGGAGCGGTTGCCTCAGTGAAGATCGGGCGTCGCCTGTTTGTTCCGATCTCCGAGGTCCACCGCGTAATCGCGGAGAACACACGGCCACGCCTTGATAAACAGCTATGACCGGCGAAACCATTGTCGCCGTGATGCCCGCAGTTGAGGACATAAGAGCCATTCGCAGCCAACTGCTCTCTAACGGAGGCTATATCGTTTCTGTCCTATACGGAGAAACGAGGCCACTCCAAGAGGGATGGCCGGAAAGAACTACAAGCAATCTTGCGGGGGTGAAGTGACCACCAGCGGGATTGCATTGCCTCCGATTAAAGCTCTACACCGGCACGATGGCTATATTTCTTTTGCCGTCAAGTCTGACGATATATTTTGCCCGATATTTGCAATTAGAGCGGATGCGCTTGATAGTTTCTTCCCGGAATTTAGGGAGCATTTACTTAAAAATAGCTTTCTGTCAATAAACGCCGCGTACTGCCTGGAGAGAGGCAACACAACCGCTCTCAAGGGCAGGCCGAGACACAGAAGCGCAACTCTGCGGTATTTGTGCGCGTGTTACTGCGACATTGACTATTACAATCGCAACCTGGAGTTTAATCAGGTTTTCTCACTAGTAATGAATATGTGTCACGAGGGAATTATTCCCTGGGCATCTTTCATCGTAGATAGCGGCCAAGGAATGTGGCTTCTATGGCTTTTACACGATACAGATAATCCCGATTCATCTCACCTTGGGGCCTATGCCGATAATCCATACGACCATTTGCAACTTTACGTGAAGATCAACCGTGCAATAGTTGAGAGACTAGCTCATCTAGGGGCTGATCCTGTAGCTACTGACGCCGCAAGATATATCCGTGTACCTGGTTCCCTGCATATCGAGACCGAGAAAGAAGTCCGTTGGTGGATTCAAGGCAAGGGAGAAAATTCATACAGCTACACCTTGAAACAATTGGCGGAGTTCTTTTCGATCAAGACGTGCAAACGGCTCCACTCTGAGGAGCGAGCACTGGCAGAATGTGCTGGTCGCTATCCTAGGGGCAACCGCGCAAAAGGCCATATCAAAGCAAAGCAGAATAAGCTGGCCGCTTTCCACACGCTATTGTCTCTGAGAGCAGGGGGAGTGCGGAAGGGACATAGAAATTTTGCAGCTTGGGTTTATGCAATGCTCCTCAAACAAAATGGCGTCACTCGCAAGGACGCATATATCAAGTTGCAGGAAATGGCATCCAATTGCACACCTCCATTGTCGGCCCCGGAATGTATCCGTGCGCTAAAAACAGGCTTCAAGCCGGAAATGAAAAAACTCAGCTATCACCGTATGGCAAATGACCTGGGCGTAACGCCACATGAGGCAGAAATCATCACACAAACAATTGGCAAGCCCTTCCCCCCATCGGTGAGCTTTGGAGAATGGATACCATCGACAACCTTTCAAGGGCATTGTAAAAGGACACCAGCGCGTCAAGCGCGACGCGAGGTAATCACCGCGATTGTAGGAGGTGGTACAGAGATTCCATCACTACGGAAAATGCAGCGTATTCTCTTTGAGCGTGGAATCGAGGCGAGTTATGTGACCATCAGGAAGGATTACCAGACACTAGGGATACGTACTCCTGCTGTGCCTGTCCGGGCAAAAAAGGGACAAGACCCGCTTTTCGATCCGTCTATCCAGGACCAAGTCTTTGTGCGCTCCAACACCTGTTAAGTTTTGTTGCATATAGGGAAGTGGCTCTTAGTCCTGGGTCCGCTTTTCAGTAAAATCAGAAGCTTATCAAGGACAGAATGATTATCAAGTAGCTATGTATGGGAATTTGTAAACGTTCAGGCGCAAAAACGAGACATAAGCGGGAATTATTGATGCCGTCTGTGGGAATTTCGCCATACGTATTGCGCGTGCGCGTGAGCGTGGGTTTGGCTCCCTTTGCTGTGCGGTGATCTGTGTACAGATTTCCCACGCCGGGAGCCGGATTTAGACAGAAGTCCGCGTGCACGTGAACGTGATGATTGCGGCAACTATAAAAAAGGCCGCGCCGCCGCGCCACGATGCCCCAAGACGCACCGCCGTGCTCCCCGTGATGGTTTTCATATCCCTTTACCCCGGACGCCCTAAAGTCGTACTTGCACGCAAATTCAATAATAATTATTTGCGGGGAATGCGGCTGTGTCGCTATTTTTTCGGAATAAGCGGACTAGTCCGCCCGACTACGAATAATTCGAGCGTAATTAACGAGTAACGGGGAAACAGGTTTTGCGACCAGTACGCGCGCGCGTGAGCGTGGCTTGAGACAGGTTCGTAAGGATTTTGCAGAACGAATCGGCTTTTCCGTGCGGCTGGTGCTAAAATCCCTGCGTAGTCCCTTATCCCTTTTTCTTGCAATCTATTGCGAATGCGAGCGGGTTCATGGCCGCCGCAAGGGGATTTCTTAGGGAATTATCGGGGCCATCGGCCAAAGTTTGGGAGTCAATTCAATGGCGAACGGAAAGCGCGGCACAGTGAAGGCCAAGAAAGCTGAGGCCAAAGAGTACCGGCACAGTGAGGCGGAAAGCCCCATGCGGCCTGAGATTGGAACGCAGACGCGATTCAAGAAGAAGCTGCCCCCGGCAAAGTTCCGCTATGATGATTCGCTGGCCCCGGTGATGGAGTGGGACGGGCAGAATGCGGCGCGGGATAAGGGCGAATGGCTGCTGGGGCTGATTGAAGAGGCGTCCGCCCTTCCCGACCCCCACCAGTTTGTACCCGCGCGGGAGTTGAAAGACAGCCAGGGCGAGGTGGTGGCCACGGTCACCGGCTTGAGGGATGCTGTGGCGCAACTCAAGGCGATTGGCAAGCCATTCCTCAACTGGAGTGGCAAGGCAGAGCGCACCAGCTTCGATGTGCCGTCGCTGCCCCTCTTCATCCATGAGCGGCTTTCCACCAAAGCGATTCTGGACACGCTCAAGGGCCACAAGCGCGATAAGCAGCTTGATATGTTCGATCTCTTTGGCGATCCTGAGCACTCCGGCACGGAGCAGATTTTACGGGCCTACGAATATCAGGACAAATGGGTCAACCGCATGATGCTGGGCGACTCGCTGGTGGTGATGAACTCGCTGCTCAAGTATGAGCAGATGGGCGGGCAAGTCCAGATGATTTACATGGACCCGCCCTATGGTGTGAAGTTTAGCTCCAACTTCCAGCCGTTTGTTCGCAAGCGGGATGTGAAGAACGGCGACGATGCGGATATGACTCGCGAGCCGGAGATGGTGCAAGCCTACCGCGATACGTGGGAGTTAGGGTTACATTCGTACCTTACCTATCTTCGGGACCGTCTGCTTATAGCGCGTGATCTGCTGACTTCGAGCGGTAGCATTTTCGTACAGATCAGCAACGAGAATCTACATCATGTGCGGGAATTGATGGATGAGGTTTTCGATCCAAAGAACTTTTGTAGCATCATCCCATTTAGCAAGACAGCAAGTACCGCAACGGGGCTGCTAAATGAAGAATTTGACTATCTACTGTGGTACGCACGCGATAAGGAAAGGGTCAAATACCGCCAGCTCTGGCTATCTAAAACGCTAGGTACATTCCGTAGCTATAAATACATATTCAATGCCGATAAACATGAACTCAGGCCACTAAGCAGTGAAATGCGCGACGAACCTTCATTGATTCCAGAAGGATTCAAGATTTCACAAACTAGTTTTGCAGTCTCACAACAAGCGGGGACTCCAGATGAGCGTTTTTATACTTTTCGTGGGATCAAGTATGACTGTGGAGCAAACCGTCACTGGAAAACAACGAACCCGAAAGGGCTTGATCGTCTCAGAGACGCCAAGAGGCTTTTCGGACTGGCAAGCCAGTTAAACTATATTCGTTACCTTGATGATTTCGCAGCGACTACATTGACAAATGTTTGGGACGACACCGGAAGCGCGGGTTTCTCGAATGCTGACCTAAAACTATATGTTGTGCAGACTGACACGACAGTCATTCAACGATGCATCTTGATGACAACCGATCCCGGCGATCTTGTCCTTGACCCAACTTGCGGCTCCGGCACGACTGCCTATGTCGCAGAGCAATGGGGACGCAGATGGATTACTTGCGATACCAGCCGCGTGCCGCTTGCGCTCGCAAGGCAGCGATTATTGACAGCAACTTTCCCGTGGTACGAGTTGACAGACAATTCACGCGGACCTGCTGCGGGCTTTGTCTACAAGCGCAAGCAGAATAAAAAGGGGGAAGAAGTTGGCGGCATTGTCCCGCACATCACTCTCAAGTCCATTGCCAATAATGAACGGCCCGACGAAGAGGTTTTGGTAGACCGCCCGGAGATAGATACCAGCATCACCCGCGTTACCGGACCGTTTTGCGTGGAGGCCACTATCCCGACGCCGATGGAGTGGGAGGAAGAGGAATCGGCGGCGGATGGGATTGAAGCCGCGAATACCGGCAGCTTCCCTGAGCGCATGATGGAAGTCTTGCGCCGCTCTCCGGTGTTGCGGCTGGGCGGCAATCGCACGGTGAGCCTGAAGAATGTGCGCAGACCGGCAAAGAGCCTGAGCCTGAGCGCGGAGGCTCTGGTGGATGCGACGGCTGAGGGGCAATCGGCAACGCTGGACGATGCGATGCAGGAGGCGAAAGAGAAATCCGGGCTGGCCTTGCCGCTCTCTGCACGCCCGATGGCCTTTGTCTTTGGCCCGGAGAATGGCGCGGTGAGTATCCGTCTGGTGGAAGAAGCGGCGCGTGAGGCATACCAAAAGAGCTACACGCATTTGTACGTTATAGGCTTTGCCATTCAACCGAATGCGAGGGAAGCGATTGAAGTCAGCGAGCAGGTGAGCGGCATTCCGGCAACCTATGTACAAGCGACGCCGGATTTGATGATGGGCGATCTGCTCAAGAATATGCGCTCCAGCCAGATATTCAGCGTGTGCGGCTTGCCGGAGATTGAGGTGCGGAACGCGGAACATAAGGAAGGCGAGCCAAACGGTAGAAAGCAGGTGGAGTTGCTGGGGCTGGACGTGTTTGACCCGGTGACGATGGAGGTGAGCCATAGCGCGGGGGACGATGTTCCGGCATGGTTCCTGGACTCGGATTACAACGGGATGTGCTTCCGAGTTTCGCAAGCCTTCTTTCCGCGTACAAATGAGTGGGACAAGCTGAAGCGGGCGCTGAAGGGCGAGTTTGACGATGCGGTGTGGGCGCATCTGGCCGGGACCATGAGCGCGCCCTTTGTACCGGGCGAACGTAAGCAGATTGCCGTCAAGGTGATTGACGACCGTGGGAATGAATTGCTGGTGGTGAAGGCGCTATGAGCTTTGAAGTTGGAGAGCCGATTCAGAATTCGCCCTTTGAAGAGCCAAAGCGGTATTGGTATATCCGTGAGGGCGAACACCCGCAACTGATTAAGGGCAGCCGACGGGCAGCCGTGGTGTTTCCGCCACGGGACCAGAAACGCGCATGGGATTTGGATGAGCGGATTTTGCGCCCATCGACGGAATACGCGAACGGGTTTGAGATGGTGATGGTGAACCTGATTCGTGAGCGTGTAACCGAATGGAAAAAACAGGGCTATCCGGGGCTGACGCGCACCACGCTGGAATTGATTGAGTGGTGGACACGCGAGGGCCGGAAACAGAATCTCTTTTACGCACAGCTAGAAGCGGCGCTGACGGTGATCTTTCTGAAAGAGGGACGGCAGGACTTATTGCAGGGCATTACGATTCCACGGGATGAGCCGAGCGAAGAGATTAAACAGAGCGACGGATATACCGGCTTTGAACGCTATGCCTGCAAGATGGCAACCGGGACGGGCAAGACAACGGTAATGGGAATGCTTGCCGCCTGGAGCATCCTGAATAAAGTCAACGACCGGGGAGATAGCCGTTTTAGTGACACGGTTTTGGTGATTTGCCCCAACGTGACTATCAAGAACCGCTTGGAAGAGTTGAAACCGGAACGCGGTGAGGCGAGCATTTACCGGACCCGCGATCTGGTGCCGGAACGATTGATGCCCACACTGGCGCAAGGCCGGGTGATCCCCTATAACTGGCACATCTTTGAACCGCGTGGAATTGAAACCGGCGGAACGGCGTCCAAAGTCAACAAGGCGGGTACGCTCAAGAAAGTTAGAACGACGGTACTGATTGGCCGGAAGGTTACGACCACATACAGTAGGCGATACATGACGGATGCCTCACTGAAAGCAGGAATGGCAGCGGGTACGATTCAGGTGGTGGAGGGTTCCGAGGTCTACGAAGGCGGACATTTGAAGTCTGTACAGATAGATGAAGCCAAGTATATCGAGAGCGAAACGGCGCTGGTGAATCGCGTCCTGGAAAAAGAGGTTCGCGGGAAGCGGAACATTCTAGTCTTCAACGATGAAGCGCACCATGCCTATCGGATTCGGCAGGAAGAGCCGGATGAAGATGAAGAAGATTTGTTTGGTGAGCAGGACGTTGCAGATGATGAGATTAAGGAAGCAACGGAGTGGATTACGGGCCTGGACAAGATTCACAAGCTGCGCGGAATCAATTTCTGCGTTGACCTTTCGGCGACGCCGTATTTTCTGGCACGTGTGGGATGTGAGACGAATAAGCCGTTTCCTTGGGTGGTAAGCGACTTCGGCTTGATTGATGCGATTGAATCCGGGCTGGTGAAGGTTCCCCAGCTTGCCGTGCGCGATACAACCGGCGCGGAGGTTGCAAAATACTTCAATATCTGGCGCTGGCTGGTGGAAGAGAAATTCACGACTGGGGAAGGTGGAGCAAAGCCAAAGCCGGAAGCCGTGTTGAAGTATGCCCACACACCGATAGCGATGCTGGGCGGGATGTGGGATGCACTGAGCGCAGAATGGAAGGAAAAGCAAGAGGATACACGGCCACCAGTTTTTATTCTGGTTTGCAAGAACACAGCCATTGCGAAGGTGATTTACGACTGGCTGGCTGACGATAAAAGGCCCAAAGGAATTCCATCGTCTAATGTGGCGGGGTTCCGCAACGAAGGAAACACAATCAACACGATCCGCGTGGATTCAAAGGTCGTACACGATACCAATTCTGATTCTGGTTCGGCAAAAAGCGATGAAAGCCGATGGATGCGTTTCTCGCTGGACACCGTCGGCAAGGCGGATTGGACTTATGACACACAGGGGCGGCCTGTATACCCGGAAGGTTTTGCGGAACTTGCCGCAAAGCTGCAAAGGCCGCTGCATCCGCCTGGGCGCGATGTGCGCTGCATCGTGAGCGTGGGAATGCTCACTGAGGGATGGGATTGCAACACCGTGACGCACATTATCGGGCTGCGTCCGTTCATGTCACAACTGCTGTGCGAGCAAGTGGTGGGCAGAGGGCTGAGACGGAAAAACTACGAGGTCAACGCAGACGGCAGATTCAACGAAGAGGTTGCAAAAGTCCTGGGTGTTCCGTTTGAAGTAATTCCATTCAAGGCGAATGCGACAGGGGCAACAGAGCCATTGCCGAAACGCCACCATGTCCATGCGATACCCGAAAAGAGCGCGTTTGAAATTACCTTTCCGAGAGTGGAAGGCTATACGACGGCGATCCATCGGCGCATCACAATGGACTGGGCGAACGTAGCGAGTTTGACGCTGGAGCCGGGGAAGATTCCGCCGGAAGTGGAGTTGCGAGGGCTGAGTGTCAACGATCAAGGGCGGTTGACGCTATCCGGGCCGGGGAAGGCAGACGAAGCAACGCTGGTGGAGTGGCGGAAAAAGCAGCGTATTCAAAAGCTGGTGTTTGAATTATCGGCGGCGCTGACAAGGGACTATTTTCAGAACAAAACTTGCGAGGTTCCGGGCCATGTTCTTTTCAAGCAACTCGTTCCGATTGTCGAGCGGTATATCCGCGAAAAGGTGAATGTGGTGCCTCCAGCGGATTTGAAGGATTTGTTTTTGGCTCCCTATTACGGTTGGCTGGTGGAGATGCTGGAATCGGGTCTGCGTCCTGATGTAGAGGCTGGTGAGTCACCAGAGGTGCCGATAATCGAGCGGAACCGGGATGCGGGTTCTACAAGCGATGTTTCGTTTTGGACTAGCAGGGACGTGCGGCAAGTGTCCAAGAGCCATCTGAATTACGTGGTGGCCGATACCCAGAATTGGGAGCAGACTGCGGCCTATTACATAGACACGCATAAGGCCGTGGACGCCTTTGTAAAAAATGCGCAGCTTGGGTTTGCTATCCCCTACTTCAACAATGGGCAGAATCACGAATACATCCCAGACTTCATCATTCGGCTCAAGAATGCACAAGCGACGCATCTGATTCTGGAAACCAAGGGGTACGATCCGCTGGAGCAGGTGAAGGCGAACGCGGCGAATCGCTGGGTGAATGCCGTCAACGCGAGCGGGCAGTATGGGCATTGGGCCTATGTGATTTGCCGTAAGCCTACAGACGTTGGGAAGGCAATCGACTGCGCGTTCGCCGGGTTGGCTTTGTGAACGGTTTCCAGGGCGGGCCGGGAATTTTGCACGCATCACGCACGTGCGCGTTGACTATGCCTGGTTGGGCCGGGTTGAGCGAATGGAAGGGAAGCAGCGAAATCGCTTATGCTTTTTTCCCATTTTACGTCAGTTATGGATATACTTTTCGCGGCTGCGCTACCCTGCGCAAAACCGCGTTTTATGCCTGAATAGCTGGAAAACTCCTCTCCGGCTGATTACTGATGTTTTTGTTGACGATAATTGACTACATAGTCAACAGCCTTTTAGCGAAAATTGCCGGAGCCGGATGTAATAGCTTGGACCCACCCGCCCTCTATGGGGGGCCTGGGGTCCACCAAAAAGAATGCTTTGCTGCACTGTAGCGACTGTAGCGGATAATGTAGCGGGTACAGGTCTAAATGGGCTTAGACCGGCTTAGACGCCAATTTGCTAAACCACTGAAAAACTAAGGGCATACAAGCAAGTTGATTTTCAGCTAATATGCCCTGATTAAGATTATGAGTCCCCTGCTCTAACCGTTGAGCTACAGGCCCTTCCATTTTTCAGTGTGACATAGCTGACTGGCAAACGCTACTTCACATGAGAATGCGGTCAGCGCAGGCGGGGCTTCCAGCGAAGGCCCAAGAAAGAGAGTTGCGCTGTCAGGGGCTTGTAGTGAGTGGGCCTGAATGCACAGAAATGGAGTTGGCACTCGAAAAATTGCCCAATAAATTGCCTGATTTTCTATTGATACCGAGAAGTAATTTATGTTGCATGTACTTTGGCTCCTCAGGCAGAACTCGGACAGTTTCGCCTCATGCAACCCCTTGCGCGAAACCACTATCATTTTTCCGCAAGTACTTTGAAAATCAACAGTTGCGGCGTTTCCCCATGGCGATAACCACATCCTCTAGAATCGCTAAAAATCGCGCGAATTGGCATCTTGGTGGAACAAAAGCAGTACATTTCGGGTGGGTCACAGGTGCATTAAAGCTGGTTCCCGATGAATGGCAATTGTTCGAAATCGAACACCGCCGCGCCGGAAGCGGTCACTGCAATCTCCTTCCTGTCTGCTCAATACTGCCGAAGTGCTTTGTTTTCAATACGCCTGAGGTTGGTGTTTTTGGCACGGCAAGTGCTGTATCCAAGGTGTGATGGATATTGCACGCCCAGACTTATTGCAAAAGAGGAAGCGCCGCCTTGCGGCGTATGTCGCTGCCGCGGTCGTTGTGTCGGCCTTGGGGCTGATAGCCGTGTACCGGCTGAAACCGGCCGCGCCCACCGTGGACCGCTCCACAATTTGGCCAGACACGGTCAAACGCGGTCCCATGATCCGCCAAGTGCGCGGATCGACCGGATCTCTGGTGCCACGCGAGGACAGTATCGAGCTCATCCCCGCGCAGACCGACGCGACCGTCGTTCGCATACGCGTCTTACCCGGCACCAAGGTTACCCCGGATACCATCCTGATGGACCTGGCCGATCCTCAACTTCAACAGGAACTTCTCAATGCGCAGTTGGCGCTAAAAGCCGCGCAGGCCGACTATAAGAGCCTTCAGGCCACGCTCCAAAGCACGCTGATGGACAAGAAGACCGCTGCCGCCCAGGTGAACTCCGACTATACCCAGGACCAACTGCAGGCGCAGACGGACAAGGCGCTCTTCGATCTCGGAGTGATCTCCGGCATTGCCTATAACAAGTCCAAGAACACAGCCGATCAGCTAACTACCCAGCACAAACTGAGTCAGGAGCAGCTCGAAGTGAACCAGAAAGCTGTCGAGATTCAGCTTGCTTCGGCACAGACCAAGATCGACCAAGCAAAGGCTTTGCTCGATCTCTATCAGAAGCAGGCGCACGCGCTTGAGGTCAGGGCCGGAATCACCGGCGTGCTGGCGCCGCTTGCAACTCCGCTGCAGGTGGGCCAGCATGTGACCGCGGGAACCTCGGTGGCCGAGGTGATTCAGCTTGACAAGCTCAAGGCCGCGCTCCAGATCGCCGAAACCCAGGCTCGCGACATCCAGATCGGCCAACCCGCCTCCATCGACACGCACAATGGCGTTATTCCCGGCCACGTTACCAGAATCGATCCTTCCGTGGTGAACGGAACGCGGACGGTTGACGTAGCGCTGGATGGACCGCTGCCCGCGGGAGCGGTGCCGCAGTTGAGCGTGGATGGGACCATTGATCTGGAACGCATGACGAATGTTCTTTACGTAGGCCGGCCCGCGCTGGGCAACGAAAATTCGACGTTGAGCCTGTTCAAGATCGACCCGGACGGCAAGGGCGCCACGCGCGTGCCGGTAAAGGTGGGCCGCGCCTCGGTAAACAGCATCCAGGTGATCGAAGGCTTGAAGGAAGGCGACACGGTGATTCTTTCCGACATGTCGCGCTGGGATAACGTGGACCGCATCCGTCTGGAGTGAGTGCTGCGCGCACGGGAATGTTGGACACAAACATAATTAGGGATCGTCAGCTTCCACGATTGGCTGACTGTTGGAAACCGGCAACTGACAACTATGAACTAACGAGGGGGATTCAATGGCATCGAACGGCAAACTGATTGAAATTGAAGATCTGACCAAGATCTTCTACACCGACGAAGTAGAGACGCACGCGCTCTCCGGTATTCACCTAACCATCTCGCGAGGCGAGTATGTGGCGATGAGCGGCCCTTCGGGGTGCGGCAAATCCACGCTGCTTTCGATACTGGGATTGCTCGACACGCCCACGAACGGCAGGTACCTGCTCAACGGCAGCCCGGTGGAGAACCTGAGCTTCGGTGACCGCTCGCGTATTCGCAACCAGGAGATTGGTTTCATCTTTCAGAGCTTCAATCTGATTGGCGATCTGACGGTGGAGGAGAATGTCGAGCTGCCCCTGACATATCGCGCTGGAATGGCTTCGGCGGATCGCAAGAAGCGTGTGAAGGAAGCCTTGGAGCGGGTGAACATGGCGCACCGCATGAGGCATTACCCGGCGCAACTATCGGGTGGCCAGCAGCAGCGTGTGGCCGTGGCGCGCGCCCTGGCCGGTTCGCCGTCGATTCTGCTGGCCGATGAGCCTACCGGCAACCTGGACTCGAAGAACGGCGAGGCCGTGATGCATTTACTCGCCGATCTGCACCGCGAGGGATCGACGATCTGCATGGTGACGCACGATCCGCGCTTTGCCCGCCATGCCCAGCGTGAAGTCCATCTCTTCGATGGCAAGGTGGTCTCGGAGTCTGAGCTGAAAAAACTCGAAGAGGAAGTGGAGGCATAGCCATGCTGCTTCAGGATCTGCGTTATGCGCTGCGCCAGTTGCGCAAGTCGCCGGGATTTGCCTTCACCGCCGTGCTTACGCTGGCCTTGAGTGTGGGCGTTGCCACCGCGGTATTCTGCGTTATCGACAATGTGATTCTACGGCCGCTGCCGTATACGCATCCGGAGCGCATCGTCTCCGTTGAAGGCCGCAGCCAAAGCGGCTATACCCAACCGGAGTCATGGCCATCCTACCGGGACGAGCGCGCGCAGGCCTCCTCATTCCAGGCTTTGGCCGGATATTTTCGCTGGAGAGATGTGGCCATGGAGACTCCCGGCG
>Ga0326727_10005386_pt1 | contig 36681 bp, 33 predicted proteins | sample MB2enrmetagenome_FD_207643 | JGI IMG/M metagenome (GOLD analysis project Ga0326727, IMG submission 207643) | Lab enriched peat soil microbial communities from McLean, Ithaca, NY, United States - MB29MY | ecosystem: Environmental > Terrestrial > Soil > Wetlands > Peat | place: USA: New York... | reverse complement strand
CCAGACTGTGGTGCGGGCTCTAAATCAGGCGCCACAGAGATTCGGCCTTCACCCAGGCAGGTCGCTTCACCCATTTTCATGTTTTCTGGGTGGGATTTCATCCCATGTGCGACTGTGGTAGGTGTTGTATTAATTTATTTGCCCATCATGGCATCGTCGAGCGGCTCGTCCATGGTGGCGAGCACTACAAAACACAGCACCGAACAGAGTGCGAGAAAGAGAAACACGCTGTTCCAGTTGTAGTGATCCAGGATCACGCCCACGGCCAAGGGGGTAACGGCGCCGCCAAGCTGTCCGCCGCTGTTCACGATGCCGAAAGCGACCGGATACATTTCCTTGCTGGCCAGGCCCATGGGATAGACCGCATACGCCGAATAGCCCAGGGCGAGCAGAGTTCCAGTCAGGAGCAGCATGAAGCCCAGGTAAGCCGCATTATTCGGCGCGTACACCAGGGCATACATGGTGATGCTGGTACACAAGGCGCTGAGCAGCATGAGCGGTTTGCGGCGCTTGCTGAGGAGGACATCGGAAACCACCCCGCCCAGCAGGTTTCCCAATACTGCGCCGACAAACGGCGCCGAGGCCAGAAAGCCCATCTTCATCGACGTGAAATGCTTCACGGTCATCAGGTAGGTGGGAATCCACGCCAGCATGGTGTTGCTGACGCCGATCATGCAACCATAACCGATCGTGTCGCCATAGATATTCCACGAGCGGAACACCTGGCCGGAGGTCTCCAGTGGTTTGACCCGCTTGGCCAGGATCAGCTTGTCCAGCCAAGCCAGGGAATACCGCTTTTGCGCGGCCGGCTTTTTTGCCACCGCAGCCTGTTCGGTGCGGATGTAGTCGACCTCCGCCGGCGAACAGAAGCGGCTTTGCTCGGGGCGGTTGGTCACCAGCAACAGCCACAAAATGGAGAAAATGATGCCGGGAATGGCAAAGAAATAAAAGATGTGGCGCCAGCTGAAGCTTTCGATAATCAGCACCCCGAGCGGCGGACAAAGCACCGGCCCGAACTTGGAGGCCGCCAGCCAGATTCCCGTCGCCGTGCCCTTTTCTTTGGGCGGAAACCAGCGATTGATGGTGGCCGTGCAGCCGATCCCCGTGGGCCCTTCGGCCAGTCCCAGACCGGAGCGACAAAACTTGAGCATCGCCAGTGACGAAACCATGCCCGTCAGACCGGTAAACACCGAGGTCAGGATCATGGAGAGGGGAAACACTTTGCGCACATCCAGCTTCTTGTAGAGAAAGCCCGCGGGAATCTGCGATATCGCGTAAAAGAAGAACAGCAGGCTGACCAGCGCGCCTGCGTCGGTATTGCTCATCCGGAACTCTTTTTTGATGAAGGGCAGGGCCACGCCCAGATTGGCGCGGTCGGCCATGGCGACGGTGTAAATCAGGAAGATCAAGACCATCACCACCCACCGGTAATTGGTCCGCCTGGCGGTGACGGCTTGAGTGTTATCCAGCGATCCCGCAGCATGCGCCATGGTTGCTCCTTCAGTCCTGAGGTTTGACTTGCGGTGTTTCCTGCATCATACGCCCAGGCAGGCCCGAGCTCATTTTAACCAGTTCTCAGTTCCCTCCCGCTTAGCGGGATCAGTTTCCCGTGATGCCCAGCCGCTTTGCGGGTTGCTGAGAACTGAGAAGCGAAGGATAAGATGACGCCCACGGATTTCCGCCAACAAGTAAAATACGTTACCGACTCCAAATGGCAGGAAGGTGTTAATGCCGCAAGCCTGGCAGATCCACTCCTTCTTCTCTTCGTTGGGCGCCTTCTCGCTGGTGGCGTTCAGTTCAGTGTTTTTCCTGGTCGATCCCTTTGCCGCTATTCCGGCATTCCTGGCGATGACCACGCGCCACGATGCCCCGGAACGAAAGCGAATGGCAAGACGCGCCGCCTGGACGTGCTTCGGGGTGCTGTCGGCCTTTGCCTTCTTGGGGAGCATGATTTTTCGCATGTTCGGTATCACCCTGGCGGCTTTCGAGATTGCCGGCGGGCTGATCCTGTTGTTGGTTGGTCTCGAAATGATTCAGGCGCGGCGCTCAACCACGCAAGAGCATACGAGCGATACCTTGGAAGGAGCCGCCAAGGAAGATATCGGAATCGCCCCACTGGGCGTGCCCATGCTCGCCGGGCCCGGAGCGATCTCAACCGTAATGGTGCTGACGGGAGCTTCCCCCCGCTGGCTGCACATCCTAGTGGTGTTCCTGGCGATTATCTTGACCTCCTATGCTTCTTACCTGGTCCTGGCCGGCGCCGACCGTATTCGCCGACGGCTGGGTGAAACCGGAATCCGTATCATGATGCGCATGATGGGCCTGCTGCTGACTGCGATCGCAGTGCAGTTTGTCATAAATGGACTAACGCTGATCGGTGTCGTCCCAGGCGGCAGATAAGGGGAACCACTACGCCGCCGAGCGCCTGCGGAAGATGAAGGTGGCCCACGTATGCGACCGTTTTGAATTCACAAGCGCGGAACCATTGTGGCGCATACGTGAGACCATACCGGGAAACGATTCGGGGGCCTAACCGGCCACGACAGAGCTATTGGGGTTGCGTGTGGCCTTCTTCCCCCAGCATTCCACTTTTTTCCAATGCCGGATTGTGTCCCATGATCAGGGCGAGAACGCCGGCACCGACGATAAAGACCGCCAGCACGACCAAGCCGACGGTATATTTGTGCGTGAGGTCCCGCAGGTAGCCCATAATCGCCGGGCCGAAATAGCCGCCCAAATTGCCTACGGAATTAATCAAGGCAATGCCTGCGGCCGCCGCGGTTCCGCTCAGCATGGCTGTGGGCAAGGTCCAGAACATCGGCAGCATGGCCATAATGCCGATGGAGCTGAGGGTGAGCGCCACCAGAGCTAAGACGGGCGAACCGCCCAGAAAACCGCTGGACGCCAGACCTATGCCGCCAATCAAACCCGGCAGAAACACATGCCATACCCGTTCTCGGGTCCGGTCCGAATGCCGGCCCCAGAGATACATGGCCACCGCACCGAAGGCATAGGGAATCATCGTCAATACGCCGACCTGGAAGTTGCTGAGGCCACCCAGACCTTTGACAATTTGCGGCACCCAAAAGCTGAAACCGTAAAGGGCAATAACCACGCCAAAATACATTAAGCCGAAGAGCAGCACCTTCGGATGAACCAATGCCTGGCCAAGCGTGAAGTGATGCACCGACTCGCGTGTCTTCTGTTCTGTATCGAGCACCCGAATCAGCCAGTCTCTTTCCGGTTGCGTCAGCCAAGTTGCTTTTTCGGGCCGGTCTGTCATCAGGAACCAAACCACGAACGCCAGCAGCACCGAGGGCAAGCCTTCCAGGATAAACAGCCATTGCCAGCCGCGCAGGCCGAAAGCTTGAATACCCAGCAAAGCCCCGGAAATCGGCGCGCCAATGACGTTGGAGATGGGAATCGCGATCATGAAGGACCCCACAACTTTGGCGCGATAGGAGGAAGGAAACCAGTAGGTCAGGTACAAAATCATGCCGGGAAAAAAGCCGGCTTCGGCAAGTCCGAGCAGGAAGCGCAAGAGGTAGAAACTCATCGGACCTTGGGTGAACGCCATGCCGGCTGAGATCAGGCCCCACGTGATCATGATGCGCGCGATCCAGATGCGGGCGCCGATCTTATGCATGATGACGTTGCTGGGCACTTCGAAAAAGAAGTATCCGATGAAAAAGATTCCGGCGCCGTTGCCGAATACCGTAGCGGTAAGCGCCAGATCCTTATTCATGGTCAGCGCGGCAAAGCCCACGTTTACGCGATCGATAAAGGCAACGAAGTAAAGCAGGATCATGAACGGGATCAGACGCCACGACACTTTACGCAGCACATTTTCGCCGAAAGCCTGAGCGTCTGCCCGACTGGCTATTGCTGAGTGCATAAAACCATCCATCCTCGCGGGTAGGCGAAATACTATCCTTCTTTGCCGCGAAGAACAAGCGCGACAAAAAATTCCCTGCGCAGGGCAGCAGCCCAGGATCCAGCCCCGTAGCTTGGATTATTCACCACTCTTCCCATTCCCCCACGCCTGTCATTCTGAGCTCCGCGCCCGTAAGAGCTTGGGCAATTGCCATGACGCCAGGGCGCGGAGCGAAGAACCTATGCATTTCGGCCCTATCTGCCGCTGCCATTTGTGCATGCCCAAAAGTTCAAAGGCTCGCGACTCACCTCCCGTAAGCATTTCTTTTGCCCACAGACTGTAATGAATCAATGCATACATAAATCCCTCACTCCGCATCTGCTCCGACCTGCATAAAACACGAGTAGATCCGGGTGCTCCGTTTGAGAGTGGCTGTGCCGATGAATAATCAAGGCCTAGGGGCGGCAGAAACCGCGGAGGGACCGCCGTCCCACGCTTGTCACGCACCCACAAATAGGTATTGAAAGCGGTCTTCGCCTTTGATCGTCCGCCTATTGCCGGCCCGGAGCCCGCTGCGTGGGACCAAAGTCGAGAGCTGCCGGGGGGAACATGACCGGCTGGACGCCGGCTTTTTCCCCGGGATGGACTGGTTCCCAGATGGTCCGCAGTGGCTTAATGTCAAAGTAGTTAAAAGCGCCTTGCCGGTCGGGCGGGCCGTATCGGCCGCTCTGCAGGCTGGGGAATCCCTGGGCTTCCAGGGTCCTGGCCACCGCATCCACATCGTCCACCAGAAAATTGATGTGGTGCAGTCCTTCGCCCCGCTCGGCAAGCCAGTCGGCGTATATGGAGGGTCCTTCCACCGGTTGGAGCAGCTCAAGCTGCACATTTCCTACCTGAGTCAAGGCTATCCTCTCCCTGGCCAAGGCCTGCCGGCCGTAATACTTCCGGTCGTAGACCAGAGGCGCTTCCCAGTTGAAGATGGCCCAAGGGCCAATACCCAGAATGTTCCAATAGCTTTCCGCAACTGCTTCCAGGTCCTTTACTACAATAGCGACCTGATTAATCCCCGTACACTGGACCTTGGCGGGGCTTCCCCCTTTTATGTCAGGAAACATCACCGGCTGAACGCCTGCCTTTTCTCCAGGATGGACCGGTTCCCAGATGGTCCGAAGGGGCTTGATGTCGATGTAGTTGAAAGCTCCTTGCAGGCCGGCCAGGCCATAGCGTCCGCTCTGGAGGCTGGGAAAGCCTTCGGCTTCGAGGGTCGCGGCAACCTCATCGACATCGTCCACCAGGAAGTTGAGGTGATGCAGTCCCTCGCCCCGCTGGGCAAGCCAGTCAGCATAGATAGAAGGTCCCTCCAGGGGTTGGAGAAGTTCAAGCTGTACCTTTCCCACCTGGGCGAGCGCAATTCGCTCTTTAGCAAGAACCGGCTTGCCGCGATATTTCCGGTCGTAGACCAGAGGCGCTTCCCAATTGAAGATAGTCCACGGACCGATGCCCAGAATGTTCCAGTAACTCTCGGCAACCGCTTCCAGGTCCTTTACCACAATGGCGATCTGATTTATCCCCGGACAGTTCACTTTCGCCGGACGTGCCTGTGCCACGGGCTTACCTCCCAGATAGGTTCTCTTTACCACAAAAAAGGCGGAGTACCCACAGGATTTTCGTTGAATCATTTGCGAGTTGGCTTTGCTCTACGCGCCCACAATGGCGGCGTAGACGGCTAGTTGGGGGGCCCACAACCAGATCACCTCGTCCAACGTGCTTCACGCAGCCAGGGGCGCCGCCAAGTGGTCAAAATTGACCGATACTGCAATCCTCCTCAAGCTACACTTTCACCATGAAACTCCGGCCCCTTCATCCCTGCATTTACCGCCGCCACCGGTGCAGAGGAACGGTTACCACTCCACCAACCCAATCCGCGGTGTATGACTCTTTCCAGCTGCTGAATTTCGCTACTGCCGTTCGAAGCTGCGAGTCAGAGGTGTTGCCTCAGAAGAAAGGGCGCACCCGATGTCCCGCGCAATATACCTAGCCTCACCGGTCTGCGCTCTTCTCCTCCTGCTGCCACTTGGGCTTTTCGGCCAGGAATTGCCCGCCAGCCCGGGCAAACTCCTCCTGGAAAGCGGCACTCCCGTGAGACTCCAATTGGCGCAAACTATTTCCTCGGCACACGCGCACAAGAACGACCATCTCGATTTTGTGGTCGCCGATGACGTAGCGGTCGGAGGGTTCACGTTAATTCGGGCAGGAACCCCGGCCGAAGGGTCGGTCATCGGAGTGAAAGGAAGGCGCCCCTTCGGCATGGGAGGCGACGTGATCGTGCAGCTCGATTCGGTAGAGCTCACTACTGGCGAGAGAGTCGGACTAGTCGCCCGCCAGGAATTCAAAGGAAAATCACACACCATTCGCATGGGCATGGAGATGGCCCTGGCAGCGGCGATATATGGTCCTGCCGCGCCAGTGTTCCTGTTGTCGCGGGGCCGGGACAGGACGGTTTTGAAAGGCACGGAGGTGACGGCCTACACGACGAGTGATTTGTCGATCGAGGCGGCAGAGTTGCCTGTAGCGCGAAAAAACGTTTCCAAAGTGAGCGAGCTGATCCAACAAATGCCGCTGCGCGTCCTGAATGGTGAAGGGCGTGAGGGAGATATGCTGAATCTGATCTTCCTGGCCAGGGAAGATGATTTGCAGCGTGCCTTTGCTGACGCCGGTTGGCTACGAGCGGAGAAATCCAAACCGCACATCATTTGGCATCTGTTGTGGCAACGAAACCACTACACGAAATTGCCCATGGGCAAGCTTTACGTTTTTGGAAGAGCGCAGGATTATTCGTTCACTTTGCCTGCCCCCAGGTCAATCGTAGCGCGGCGACATCACCTGCGAATCTGGAAAACCGATCGGGTGGTGAATGGTATCCCCCTGTGGGTGGCGGCGGCAACGCACGACGTTTCCATTGAATTCATAAAACATAAGTTCCGGCTCTTTCACCGAATTGATCCCAATGTGGATGCGGAGCGCGACTTCATCGCCCGCAGTCTGGCAGAGACACGGCAACTGACTCACGAGGAGTACGTGCGTTGCGCAGCGCCTGTATTCAACGCGCAAACGGCTACCGGACAAGCCTATTACTCGGATAGCAGAATGCTTTTGCTGGAGTTGAAGCAGGGAGCCTCTCCCATGGTCGCGAGAGCCGCGGTTGCTGGTACCTTGCGGTAGCTTCAAGGCTTCCGCCCGCAACACAACGGGATTCGTCCTGGCCCGCAGTAGAGTAAGGAGCCCGCGCTAATTAAGCTCGTCGTCGCTCGGAACTGGAGGCAGACTCGGCCGTGATGCTGTCTGGTTTTCAACCATGGGACGCGGGGCGCGAACGGCGGCGCATGGCCACTCCCATTTCCAACAACGCAATTGCTCAAGGAACGCTGACCACGATGGCTGTCGTCCTTTGGCCGCTGGCATTCCGATATCCGTGCGCAATACTCGGGTCGAAGTAAATGGAATCGCGGCCTTCCAGGAGAAAGTCGTCAGAACCTATACGGAGCCCCAATCTGCCGGAAAGCACATAAAGAAATTCCACGCCCTCGTGTTGATGCAAGTGGACTTTGTTTGCATCGACACGGTGAAACTCCGCAAAGTAGGCGTTCAGTTTTCTTTCGGTGGCTCCGAAATCAAGACTCTCAAAAGAATACGCAGCCTCACTTGCTTTAGCCCCTTCCGGAAATCTCAGTCGCTCCTTATGCCTTGAAATCGCGATTACGCGTCGTTTACGATCGTCCGCGAAGAAGAAATCTAACCCCACACTGAACACCATCGCAATGCGCAATAGAGTCGGCAACGTAGGGAATAACTTGCCGCACTCGATCTTGGAGATAAGGGCCGGCGAAAGTTTGGTGTGCTGGCCCAACTCGACAAGCCCCATCTTCTTTCGGAGCCGTAAGGCGCGCAGTTTCTCGCCGATCGCATAGTTCCTCAGCCCATCAGCCAGCGTGGTTGTGAGCACGTTCCCTCCTTGATTTGAAGCACGATCAAAAGGCCAGCGTTTCTTTGAAGTTCAGTCAAACGACTTTTTCCCTTCAAGCATCGTTTAATTAATATTCACATCTATTTTCTTGTCAGTCAATCAGGCGCGCTCGATTATGAGGCGCCAATACAAAGTGAGGTAGTGAAATGAGGAAACTAGATGTTCTGGCGGCGGTGCTGGTGGTGGTGGGAGCGGTGAACTGGGGCCTGGTGGCCGTAGCAAAGTTTGATCTTGTGGCCACGCTGTTCGGCATGCGGTTTGGCGAAACCTCCGTACTCAGTTCGGTGGTTTACGGCCTCGTAGGACTCGCCGGTCTCTACCAGGCTTTCTCGTGGAAAGCCATCCAGCGGCGCTGGCACGGTGACCTCGCGCCCGGTCGGGCAAGGTAACAGGCTGCCCTTGTTTGCAACCTGAGATTAGGTGACTGTACGCACCCTGAAGGAGGGTATATAACGTGACAAGCAAGAATCTTAAAACCGGTTCCTGGGCAGCACTGAGCATCGGCCTGGTGTCGATGGTGTTGTTATTCGCCATGCCCGGGTTAGCGGCTCCGGCCCCGAACAGTGACATTGTCGATACCGCTGCAGCGGCAGGTTCTTTCAAGACCCTTGCCGCAGCCCTGCAAGCCGCGGGGCTAGTAGACGCACTGAAAGGGCCAGGCCCTTTCACGGTCTTTGCACCTACGGATCAGGCCTTCAGTAAGCTCCCCCCCGGCGCGCTCGCAGCTCTGCTTAAGCCCGAGAACAAGCAAAAGCTGCAGTCCATCCTCGAGTATCACGTGGTGCCGGGAGAAGTTAAGGCCAGTGAGGTCGTCAAGCTGAACTCGGCTAAGACCCTGGATGGGCAGTCCGTCAAGATCAACGTCCACTCTGGGCATGTGATGGTGAACGACGCGACTGTGACCCAGGCCGACATTCAGTGCAGCAACGGCATTATCCATGTGATCGACACCGTACTGCTGCCGCAATAGCGTGCTTGGGCCGCGACCGGGCAAAAGCAACGGCGTCATTCACGTCATTGACTCCGTCGTGCTCCGCAAGGCTTGACCAGTTTGCCGCGGCTGGGATCGCATGACCGGCGGCGGCAAACTTCGCCCAGAAAATCGGTCATAGCTTTTCTTATTCCGATCCGTCCTTCTGGGCCAGTGAGGTAAACCATGAGGCTCGTAGTCTGTCTGGTGATGTTTATTTTCGCGGTGATTGGCTCAAGCTTTGCCGAAGACGGAAGCTCCCCATCGGCGCAAGCCTTCAGACCACTGGATGGAACCTTCCCCAGACTTACTGCTCCGAACTTGGACGGGAAGACGCTGCAGTTCCCAGGGCGGCTTCCACGAAGCCAAAGCCGTCGGCTTGCAGAAGGCACTCGCGCGAGGTGAACAATGATCCGGCCGCCTGGAAGCGTTCTTCATCGCGAGCGATGGCGATGTTCAAAGAAGAGTCGGTTCTCCAAGCCTGGATACGTTACGGATGTCGTTGAGCATTCTGGCCGATCGTCTTTGCTCCTGGTAACCGTAGGTGCCGGCCAAATCGTCCTCAGACTGCGAGCCACAGAAGTCGCGAGGGTAAGATGAAATCTGTAGTCTCTATCGAAGCTCTGAAACAAGATCCGCGGGTGACGGTGCGACGAGATGGCGCGCCAGACCCGGACGGCCGTTGTGTAGTGTACTGGATGCAGCGATCACAGCGGGCGATTGACAACCCGGCCCTGGACACGGCGGTGGCAGTCGCTAATCTCCTGGGCAAGGCCGTGGTGGTTTTCCTGGCGCCGGTGCCCTTCTATCCGAACTCCAATCTGCGGCACCTGGCCTTTCTCCAGCAGGGTATTGCGGACATCGCTAATGGCCTGAAGCGCCGGCGCATTGGATTTGTTCTTCGACGCTATCCCGAACACCACTTGCTGAAGTTCTGCGACGAGGTCCGGGCGGCACTGGTCATTGGCGATGAAAATCCCATGCGCAATCCCGAGTCATGGCGGCAGAAAGCTACGGGCCGTCTGCGCGTACCGTTCTGGACCGTCGATAGCGACGTGATTGTTCCCACAAAGCTTATGCTCAAGGAACAGTTTTCGGCGCGCACCATACGCCCGCGCATCAAGGCGCACCTTGATGATTTTCTTGTCCCTTGTCTCAATCTGTCCGCGCGTATCCCGTGGACAACCAGTGGATTGGAATCCTTGCCGCCTGATTTCGATATCACGCAAGGATGGACATTGGACCCCACCGTCCAGCCGGTTACGAATTTGACCGGGGGGACAAAACAGGGTCTGGAGGTGCTTAGACGATTCGTTAGCGAGCGGCTGGCGAAGTACTCGGAACGCCGCAATCGCCCTGAACTCGATGCTACGAGCAGGCTCTCGCCGTATCTGCATTTCGGGCACCTTGGGCCGCACACAGTTGCCCTGGCGGTACGCGAAGCAGCGCTGCCTTTCGGTGAACCTGAGGCGTTTCTTGAGCAACTAATCGTGCGCCGAGAGCTCGCCATCAACTTCGTGCGCTTCAATCCTAATTATGATTCGCTGGAGTGCATGGAGGCCTGGGCAGACCGGTCCTTCGCACTGCATTGCGGCGATCCGCGGCCGGTCAGCTACAGCGAGCGGCAGTTCGAGAACGCCGAGACCCACGACCCACTGTGGAACGCAGCGCAGTGTCAGATGGTAACGGCTGGCTGGATGCACAACTACATGCGTATGTACTGGGCGAAGAAGATACTCGAGTGGAGCCCGTCGGTGGCTGCGGCTTTCCATACCGCACTGCGCTTGAATGATCGCTACCAACTGGATGGGCGTGATCCCAATGGTTATGCCGGGGTAGCGTGGGCGATTCTGGGCAAGCACGATCGCGCGTGGTCGGAACGGCCAGTTTTTGGCAAGGTGCGATACATGTCATTCGCCAGCACCTCGCGTAAGTTCGACAGCAAAAGTTACGTAGAGCAGGTGAGCGCTCTTGGCGTATGAACATCCTGGTCACTGGCGCGACCGGTTATATAGGTGGGCTGCTGACGCCGCTGCTGCTGGCACAAGGTCATGAGGTTACCTGCCTGGTTCGCGACCCGTCCAGGCTCAGGGGCGAGCCGTGGGCTCGATTGCGTCTTGTCAGGGCGGATGCACTCTTGCCCGAAACCCTTGCGGGAACATTCGACGGCATTGATATCGCTTACTATTTGGTCCATTCGATGACCGGCGGTGAGAAGGGATTTGCGGAACGGGACCGTTGTGCAGCACGAAACTTTGCTACCGCCGCCAAAGCTGCCGGCGTGAAACGGATAATCTATCTGGGCGGTCTTGGCGGCCATGCTGGCGAACTTTCATCGCAGCTGCGGAGCCGCCAGGAAACAGGCGAGGTACTGCGCGAGTATGGACCGCCCGTGACGGAGTTTCGCGCCGCCGTCCGGCCGGTTAATGCGCCGTGCAAGAATGATCGCCCACTTCCCAACGTAGCGGCCGACCAGCGGCGCGGAGGCTACCAGCTCGGCGTGGGGATCATCCCGCAATTGCCGGAAATAGTCACGGTCGCCCAAGCTGATCTTGACATCTCGCCCCAAGCCCCAGCCATAAATTCCCATACCCTGCGCATTGGTTATCCGAAGGCTATCGAGAGCCGGGATGTATCCTGGCCGCAAGGATCTTGTCGGCGCGGCGACCATCGGTTCCATCGCGGCCTTGGCCGAGCGTTGCAGTGCTGGCGCTCCCAATGCAGCCCCGGGCTTCACCTCGCGCCCAATGGGTCCATCGCGGGATCTCTTCGAGATTTGGAGCGATCGCCCGATCGACGAGGCCGCACGGGTCAAAGTCCCGGTTTTGGTTATCCGCGGTGACCGTGACGTCTTCGCCGACAAGGCGCTGGCTTCCAGGCTCCCGCAGGCGAAAGAGGTTGTGATTCCCGATGCTACTGATTGGCTACCCTATGAAAAGAACTTTACCGAGCTCGTTCGTGTTTTGCGCGAATTTTTCTCTCACTAGTAGCTTTGCTCGCCATTGGAGGTTCTCCGCAGGACGGTTTTCGGGCTATAGTATTGCCTCGAATGTTGTTTGGGGTCACCATTATGGTGTGAGTGATATTAGGATAAAAGACCAGCCACAGTCGTCAAGCCGTGCTAGTTGCTGTTGGGATCACTCGTGGCTGAACAGGAGCGGCAATGTCGATTTCTCGAAGGAGTCTCCTATTGTCAGCTATACCCGTTGGCGTTGGTCGATTTTCTGGAATACTATCCACGGACAACTCCGGAAACCTGCCGCCAGGCGATGTCATCACAATGAACAGCATAGTGGCCGAGAGGCACGGCAAGGACGGCTCGACGCTGATTCTCATCCCAGGCTTGGCGGGTGGAGCATGGAGCTGGAGCGACATAGTTCAGCGCCTCAGTCCCGCCCACGAAGTCTATGCCCTGACTTTGGCTGGTTTTAGTGGCCGGGCTCCGGTAAAGGCGCCGGTCATTGATAAAGTTGTGGCGGATATCGTCCGGTTCATCAGCACAAAGCGCCTGCGGCAACCGGTCCTAGTCGGACATAGCCTGGGAGCGTTCATTGCCTTCCGCGTTGCGATCGAGCATTCGGACAGCATCGGTGCTGTAATCGCCCTTGACGGCTTTCCCGTTTTCTCTCCCTTGGCCGATATGGATGCTGCTGGGCGACGGGCGGCGGCTGAGAAACTCGCCAATGAGCTGGCCCGCGGCAAGAGTGCGCAAGAATTTCGCGCAGCCTTGCATACATTTCTGGCAGCTCGGATGAACGACCCTGAGAAAGCCAGCGCGATGACGGAGCTCGCGGCACGAAGCGACCCTGGCTCGGTTGCCCAATACATCATAGAGATGTTGTCTGCAGACCTTCGGCCCGATCTTGGCAAAGTGAAGGCACCAATCCTCGCTGTAATCGCGGCTGATTCTTACAAGAGAGGCCTGCCCGACGCCGAGATCCGATTGTTCTATACCCGCGTTCTGGCAAACGCGCCGAACGCTTTTACCCTCCTCATCCACAACGCTCACCATTTTATTTACGTTGACCAACCGGAGGCGGTTGGGGCTGCGATTGAGGCCTTTCTTGCGGGTCTCCAGCTCAGTGCTCGGAGATCCTTGTGACGCAGCTTGTCAGAGTACACTTCTAAGAGACACAAGACTGTATATTCCTGGGTTGCTGTTCCTGCGCCCTAGCTGGATGTGTGGTCTCGGTTCGTACTCTCTGTAACCTTGTGGGGGCGCTGTCAGACCGTCTTGAAGAGTTGCGGACTGCCGGTGAATAGTTAGCCTCGCTGAGCTGCTGGGGGGAATCGATGTACATACCCACTTCCCAACGAACTGTGCACCTAATATGCACCTCGGAAGCCCAAAGCGACCGCAGGTGATGTAACAAAATTCAAACTGACCGGACAGCAAGCGCTTATGTTGAGGGCAGTTAGGAAATGCTGGCGGAGAGGGGGGGATTCGAACCCCCGGTAGAGGTATTAGCCCCTACAACGGTTTAGCAAACCGCCGCCTTCAGCCACTCGGCCACCTCTCCGGAAGGCGGGAATTGCCCACGGTCAACAGTTTACCACGGGCCCTTCAGTTCTGCCTGCTGGCCAACCGTTGGCCAATTCCTTTCGCGGTATTGAGTCCCAACACCCAACACAGAACCGCAGAAACGCAGAACATCACTCTTCCATTATTCCATTTTGGCCAGAAACAACCTGGGCGGCGTTGGGTTTGATCTATGTAGAAGCCCTGCTTGGACCACCGTTGCCCGTTTCCTGTTTCCCGTTTCCCGTGTGAGCACAATCGTGCTAAGCGGATAACCGGAAACGGGTAACGGGTAACGTTGGTTCTGGCCCTGCCATATTTGGTTTCGTCGGTGCTAAAATCCGTCGCGAGGCTAAGTAAATGACACGTAAGGTGCTGATTGTTCTCCTGGCAGTTTTTGCCGTGGTGGTGATTGTGGCGCTGGTGGTGATTCCCCAGTTGGTTAATGCCGACCGCCTGCGCCCGGTCATCGAAACGCGTCTGGGCGCCGCCTTGGGCCGGCCGGTGGCCATCGGCAAACTGCGCTTTTCCTGGATGGCCGGGGGAGTGGCGGCCGAAGATATCAGCATTGCCGACGACCCGGCGTTCAGCCCCAAGCCGTTTGTTACCGCCAAGATGCTGGACGTGCGCGTCGATATCTGGCCGCTGCTGCTGCACCGGCAAATTCATATCGATTCCATCACCCTGAAACAGCCGCAACTTACTCTGTTGCAATCCGGCAGCCGCTGGAATTTTTCCAGCTTGGGAGCGACCGCGCCTGCCGCCGCGCCCGCCACTTCGCCGGCTCCCACCTCGGCTCCGCCAGAGCTGACGCTTAAGAAGTTCACCATCAGTAACGGGCAGATCACCATGCAGCAGCCGGGGAGCGCCAAGACCTTTTCCGACTTGAATATCAGCGCTTCCGACGTGGCGCTGGACTCAAATTTCCCCTTCAGCCTGAGCGCCAAGATGCCCGGCAACGGCCAGTTGACGCTGGAAGGCAAGGCCGGCCCGGCGCCCAAAGACGACTTGGCGCAAATGCCGGTGCAGGCCAACGTCAAGGTCGAGCACCTCAACGTGGCGGCCTATGCCCAGCGCGGCACAAAAATTGGGGGAACCGCCGGTTTCAATGCCAACCTGCAATCCGATGGCAAGCTGGCTCATCTGGAAGGATCGACCAAGATCGACAACCTGGTGCTGGATCAGGGCGGTACGCCTATCCCTCAGGCGGTGACCTTTAATTTTGCCGCCGATTACACCTTGGCAACCCAGGGCGGCCGGGTAACCCGCGGCGATGCGCAAGTGGGCAAGAGCGTGGTGCATCTGACCGGCGGTTTTCAGACTCAGGGCGCTAACACCATGCTCAATTTCATGCTGGTTGCGCCGGGCCTGCAGGCCACCGATATCGAAAAGATCCTGAAAGCCATGGCCATAGCCCTGCCGGGGGGAGCAAGTTTACAAAGTGGCACCGCCACGGCAAACCTGGCCATAAACGGTCCCACGAGTGCGCCGGTAATTACGGGACCGGTGCACGTGGAGAATCTGACGGTCGCCGGATTCAGCCTGAGTAGCAAACTGCACGGCATTGGCTCGCTGGCGGGCTTGCCGTCGGGAGCGGATACCCGTTTGGAATCGTTTGACGCCAAGGTGCGGGTGGCCAATGAGGGCGAACGCCTGGACGATATGCGGGCGGTAATCGCCGGCATGGGGAACCTGACCGGCTCGGGGACGATCGGCGCCGACCGCCGGCTGAATTTCAACCTCGTGGCTCACTTCGGCAAGAGCGGCGCGCTGGGATTGCTCCAGGCGGCCAGCGGACAGCAAGGCATTCCGTTCCGCGTGGAGGGTACGACGAACGATCCGAAGTTCGTTCCCGAGCTGGGCAACATGGTCCACACGCCGGCCATCCCCAGCCAGTTGCAAAGCCCGCAAAACAATCTGGGCAATGCGCTCGGCGGTATTTTTAAGAAGAAGAAGTAGGCTAGTCGATTGGTAATTAGCAATTTGTAATTTGCAAAGTAAACCCAAACAGCCGGCAGCAGGACGGCAATTTTGAATTTTGATTTAAGGTTTTCTGCGGTTCTGTGTTTCTGCGTTGGGTGTTGGGCCAGCGTTCGTTGGTTTCACTTTGCAAATTACAAATTCTAAATTGTAGTTACTGTACCCAGGGGCCGCGGTGTTCGCCGTTGCCCTTGCCCCCGTCCCCATCCTCGGGATCGCGATAATTCCCGTATTCATCGAAATATTTGCTGCGATCGTGCTGGCGCATGTAGACCTCGAAGCGGCGCGCGGCGCGGCGGCGCTTCCAGCGGTAGTAGGCATTGCGTATCCCAAAGTAACGTTCCGAAACCGCGGTGGGCTTATACCCTCCGCGAGGCGCCATCTTCACGTACAGCCAGCCAAACAGCGCCCCGCCCAGGTGCGCGATGTAGGCGATCGATTGCCCGCGGCCGCTGCCGAAACCCTCAAAAGTCCCCGCCAGGTTGATGAAGATCAGGATGCCAACCAGGTACTTGGCGCGGATGGAGAAGGGGAAAGGAAACATCATGAACGTCTGATCGCCGTGCACGATGGCGAAGGCCACCATCACCGCAAACACCGCACCGGAGGCGCCCAGGGTTGGGGTATACGGGCTGATGCCGAGGAAATCAAGAAAGGTAAACGTGCCCAGGTAGGCCAGGAAAACAGTGGTCAGCGCGCCGCCCACCGCGCCCACGAAATAAAGTCTCAGAAACTGCCTGGAGCCCCACTCCGATTCCAGCGTGGCGCCAAACATCCACAACTGCAGCATGTTGAACAGCAAATGGAAGAGGCCGAGGTGAAAGAAGGAATAGGTGACCAGTTGCCAAATCTCGCCATGGGCGACATCCACGGGACGCAACCACAAAGACAGGGCCCCATAGAGCGATCGCTGCATGAGCGCAACCGCCAGCAGATTCAGCAAATAAATCGCGGCATTGACGATCACCAGCCGCTTAATGGCCCACGTGAAGGGCGGAAATGCCATGGAGAAGCTGCCGCCCCCGCCGCCCCCGTATCCGCGACCTCGATTACTGCGATATCCACCCATAAGCTCTCAAATCCTGAATTAATTTCGACTCTTCACCGCAGAGGAGATTAAGGAGCCACAAGCCACAAGCCACAAGCCACAAGCCAAAATTGCTGATTGCGTCTCAATTCAAAATTCAAAATTCCTCTGCGTCCTCCGCGTCCTCTGCGGTAAAAGGTTTTTGCGGCCGGAGGTAACTGGCCGCCTTCGGGGCCGTTCGGCCACCACCACTACGATATCATTTTTGCCCGCCGGTGAGCGGGTTCCGGGGGTTACCGGCGATTCGTAAAAACGAGTTCCAACCACGTAGCGCTGGCCTCCACGCCGGCTGTGCTGGCGAAGAAGCCTGCCCTGAGCGAAAGCGAAGGGTTCACGCCGGCAGCATGCTTGTGCGCGGGTCTGGAGGCCCCCGCCACAGCCGGTCTGGAGACCGGCGCCACTTTAATTGTGAGATGCGGTTTTTGGCCGGAAGATTCCGCCGCGGCGGTAATGAAATTCCCCCTCAGCCCCGGCGCTTGTACACTCTTCGTACCCTCACGCCTGTCATTCTGAGTCCCGCGCCCGAAACAGCTTGGGCGATTGCCATTCCGCCGAGGCGCGGGGCGAAAAACTTATGCATTTCGGCCCTATCTGCCGCCGCCATCCCGAAGGCCAGGAAACCGAAATCTGCACAATAATCTGCCGGCGCCAACGTTCCGGCTGCAGTTGGGCTTGACGCTGACCGCAGGAGATTTTAAATATTAGCAGCACCTCCGTATATCTGTGGCGGCTTCGAAACGGATGTGCTGTTATAGCGGTGGCTCATATCCTTTGGGAGGCATTATGGTTTTTTGTCCGGAATGCGAAAGCGATCTCGACATCGAAGAAGAAGAAATCGACGAAGGGGAGATCGTGTCCTGCCCGGAGTGCGGCAGTGATTTTGAGGTGATTACCATCAACCCGCTGGAACTGCGGCCGGTCGGCGAGGAGGAAGAAGAAGAGGAAGAAGAGAGCGAAGATGGATACTGATTTGGCCGCGCCGTCTCGGGAACGCGCCGCAGCCGGGCCCGCCGGGGTTAGTAGCGCCGCCGTCCTCGGCGGCAGGCTGCGAGTAGCAAAAGAAGGGGCCCGCCGGCGAGGGTTTGCTCTGAGTTCTTCGAAGGGACGCCGGCGTTCCGTTTTCGTAGCAGTAGTCGTTGGACTGTTCGCCGTAGCCGCCGTTTCCGCTGCGGACCGGGGGCCGAAATCCCCACCCTATGCGCTGATTATTGGTACCGTCTGGCACGCCAACGGCCAGCCGGCGCCTGGGGTGACGGTGAAGATCCGCCACGTCTCCGACAAGAACCGGCATTGGGAACTCATCTCCAACTCGCAGGGTGAATTTGCCCAGCGCGTACCGGCCGGCTCCGCGGACTATATCGTGGCTGTCAAGCCCAACGGACGCAAGAAAACGCCTACCGAAGTCACCGTGCACATCAGGAACGACGAGCCGCAGAATGTGAGCCTGCGCTTGCTGGAATAGTACTGAAAAAGCCTTCGCCGCAGATTTACGCCGATTGGCGCGGATGGGCAAAGAAGATGCAAGCCAGGAGGCAAAGCCAGAAGCCGTCTCCTTTTGATTCTGACTTCTGACTTCTGACTCCTGACCTCCTTCCTGATCTGCGTAAATCTGCGGCCCAGGCCGATGGGTGAGGGGCGAAAGAAAGGAGAAGCGCGTGAAACGGCTGCTGCTGGGAACGTGCTTGCTGGCCTTGGTTGTGGGATACGCGCTGGCGCAGCTCGATTCCGGAGGAAAAAGGCAGAAAAACCAACCGCAGTTGCGGGAACTGACCGGGCAAGTGGTGGACCATTCGGACGCGCCTCTGGATCAGGCTATTGTGTATCTCAAAAGCAGCAGGACGCTGGTGGTAAAAACGTATATCACCGCCGCCGATGGCAAATACCGTTTTCCGGCGCTGGCGCCGAACGTGGATTACGGCGTCTATGCCGAATGGAAAGGCAAGAAGAGCGAGGTTAAGACGCTCAGTTCGTTCGATTCCCGCAGCCAACCCTACATTACTTTACGAATTAATATGGTGAAGTGAAGGAGTATGGGATCTTTCTGGCCCGGTCGCCACTCGCGAGACTTCGACTGTAACCGCCCGCCAACTCGGGGGTGCGATGGAGGATTCCCACGCAGCAAAACTGCTATGCTATAATCCGCGCCGGTTCCGTTTCTGCTTAGTACCAGGGTGTGATCCGGGCGTGCGGTGGCAAGGCAAGCGGTTGGTGGTGATTGGCTAACGTTAGCAGGAGGAGAAATGTTCGATAACAAGACCCTCTACGGGCGTGATGACGAGAATGAGGAATTCGACGAAGCCGGGTATGACGAGCCTCTCGACGAAGAAGAAGAAGATTTCGAAGAAGAGGAAGAGGAAGAGGAAGAACAGGCTGGCGAGCCGAGTCCTGTGACGAAGGAAGCAGTACCTTTGCCGCCTCCACCTCCGCCGGAACCGAAGAAGGCGGCGGCCAAGAAGCCGGCCAAGAAAAAAGCGGTGAAGAAGGCTGCCGCGAAAAAGCCGGCCAAGAAAGCGGCAAAAAAGGCAGCGCCCAAAAAACCGGCCAAGAAGGCCACCAAGAAAGCAGCCAAGAAATCTGCGGCCAAGAAGCCGGCCAAAAAAGCTGCCAAAAAGCCTGTGAAGAAGGCGGCGAAGAAGAAGAAGCGGTAAGGCGTAAGCGAGTTTCGGGTCGCGACCACTGTCCGCCTCGGCGCGCACACCACGTGCGTGCCGAGGCATGTTTATTTCTGTTCCCGCCGTCAAAGGCCAGAAGCCAGAAGTCAGACGACCCAAGGTTCTTCTGACTTCCGACTTCTGACTTCCCCAAGCAAAATCCCAAATTGATAAAGCAGAATTCTTGATCTATTTCCCGGCCACGGTGCTCAGGCACCGGGTGTAGAGCTCCAGCAGGTGACCGGCATAATCTTCCGCCTTCGGCGCTGTCCCGCCCTGGAATCCAGTCATGGGCGAACCAACCTTGCCATAGCCGGTGGTCATGGCAATGAACTTCATCAGATCGAGAGCGATGTCTTCGTTGCGGCGGGATCCGGTCGGGACTTGCAGGACTTCGTCTGACATGCCTACCTCAAAATAGGAAAATTTACTGGGTTTCCTTAACCAGCACTCCGCACTCAGCATACAGCAATCAGCGAAACCCAGCCAAAACCAGCACTCAGCATTCAGCACTCAGCAATCAGCCAAAAGAGCCACAAGCTACAAGCAACAAGCAACAAGCCAGAGCAGAATATCCAAAGCTGTGCCTGTAACGGCTGCATCTTCGCCGCCCAATGTCACTTACTTTTGCACCTTGCGCAGGAGCCGAAAGGGGCCTGCAGCTCAGGGCACGGCTAGACGTGCCCTGGAGTTTCTACATTTCGAGCTCGAATCAGGCGCACGCGGGTGGAAGCACCAGGCTTTGGTGCGCCGGGCTTTAGGTGGAAGCACCGGGCTTTTAGCCCGGTGACAAAAGGTTCCCTCGACGCGGGTTTTTTAGACCCGGTGTATGCTGTTCCCAGCGATTGGGAGGCGCTCTATGCAACCGGCTTCCCGAGAAGTTCGGACGTTCAATCCTTACAACTCGGCCCGCACGGCGTTGGCAGTCGATCCTGCGCTATCGGGCCTGAAGGCCCAGGTTAGGCAAGCTTTATGTTCGTCGGGCTGAAGCCCGACGCTTCCACCTTTCCGCAAAGTAAGCGACATTAAGAAGCCCCGCTGGCGGGTCCACATTCCGTCCCCGTCGCCCGCCGCAGGGGACGGCAGTGCTGCTACTAAACCGCCGTACCCGCTCTTGCTTGTCGCTTGATGCTTGTTGCTTGTGGCTGTTTTTCCCGCAGCTCGCGACTGTCACAGAACCAGCTCGGGAAAAGTGCTATTGTTTGTACATGCGTTACGGTCTGGTTATTACCGCGTTATTGGCTGCCGCGATACTCCCGGGATTCGCGCAGCGCGGCATGGCTCCAGGTGGCGGAATGGCGGGTGGGGCGCGTTCCGCGGCTATAGCTGCCCCGCGCGGCCTGGTTGCGGGAGGCGCCGGCACGCATCGGGGTATTGGTTTTGTCCCCAACTCTTTCGGTCATCCTTTCTTTCCGCCCGGATTCCATCCGGGATTCGCGGTCAACTGCGCCCGCAATCCGTTCTTCTGCCGGCCTGGATTCGGGTCGCGCTTTGGCTATTGGTACGGTGCGTACGCCCCGATTTACGGCTGGGATTACAGTGACTACACGGGGAATGACACGGCGGTGGCGCAACTCCAGGCGGAATTGGCGGACCAGCAGAATTTGAATGCCCAACTGGCAGAGGAACTTCGCCGGCAGCAGGCCGACCGAATTGCTGCCGAGTCCTCGGCGCTGCCGCGTCCCGCGGCCCGTCCCGTACCCGAACGGCCGACGCCGGCCACGGTTCTGGTCTTTCGCGATGGCCGGCGCCAGGAAGTACAGAATTACGCGATCGTAGGCAACACGCTGCTGGATTTGGAAACGAATCACACCAGAAAAATACAGTTGTCGGAACTCGATATTCCCGCTTCCATTCGTGCCAACGACGAACGGGGCGTAGAGTTCAGCGTCCCGCAAGCCCGGCGATAAAAAGCCATGTCTGTCATTCTGAAGCCACGCGCCTGGAATAACCTAGCCAGTCGCAACGCCGTTGCAGGCGCGAGGCTGAAGTCCCGCATGGCGGGATCGGCCCCGTGTATAGTTGCCATTGGTGCGTGAGGCCGGATGCAAGGGATTGAGGAACAGGCGCATGTGGGAAACCTATGCGCCTGGGTTCCACAGAAGAATGCATGGATTCCTTCGCTTCGCTCAGGACAGGTTCTTCACTCCGCGCCCACCCCGATCCGCAGAAGAAGTGGGCCGGAGCGGACACTTCGTTACAGACAGGATAGACAATTCTCGTGGTGAATAGCGCAGGCGTAGGGCCAACACCTCGCAAAAGTAAGCCGCGCTTCGCTTACTTTGCAAATTACAAATTGCAAATTACAAATTCCCGTAAAATCGGTTCGTGCTCGCGCACCTTCTGCAATTCGCGCCGGAAGGCGACGCCGATGTCTTTGCGGCTGCCGCCGCGGCGCCCGCGGTATTTGTGTTGCGGGGTGAGCCGGGGACGGAACCGTATATCAGCAAGACTGCGAACCTGCGGCGGCGGCTGGTGCGGTTGCTTTCGCCCCCGCAAGTCGGTAGCAAACGGCTGAACCTGCGCCAGCAGGTGCGCAGCATCGAATATGCGCTCACCGGGAGCGATTTCGAATCGGGCCTGCTGCTCTACCGGCTGTTGCGGCAGGAGTTTCCCCACAGTTACGCCAATCGTCTGCGCTGGCGGCCGGCGCCGCTGGTGCGCCTCATCTTGGAAAATGAGTATCCGCGCGCCACGGTGACGTCGCGCATCGGCAGCCTGCGCGGAAGATCGCGTTATTATGGCCCGTTTGCCACCCGGCCGGCGGCGGAGAAGTTTGCCAATGACGCGCTGGATTTCTTCAAGATCCGCCGCTGCCCCGACGAGCTGCGTCCCGATCCGGCCTTTCCCGGCTGTATCTATTCCGAGATGAAGATGTGCCTGGCGCCCTGCTTTCGCGGATGCACCGACGCCGAGTATCGCCTGGAGGTGGAGCGGGTGCAGGCTTTTCTGGATACGCGCGGCCAGTCGCTGCTGCGCGAGCTGGAGGCGCAACGCGACCAGGCTTCGGCGGCGCTGGATTTTGAAGGCGCTGCCGCTTGGCATGCGCGCCGGGAAAAGCTGGCGCCCGTGGTGGCGCAGTTGCCGGAAATTGTGCGTCCCATCGACCGCTTGCACGGCCTCCTGGTGCAACCCTCGGCGGAGCCGGATTGCGTAGCGCTGTTTCGCCTCGAAGCGGGACGGCTAAATGGACCCATTCCGTTTGTGCTCCAGCACAAATCGGCTGTCCAAGCCGGCAAACCGCAATCCATGGAGGCCCGCCTCCTGGAGACTTTGGCGGCGGCGCCGCCCCTGCCGCCCGGCGCCGCGCTGGAGACCGCCGAGCAGCTTGCGTACCTGAAACGCTGGTACTATCGCAGCGCCCCGGTGGGCGAAATCTTCTTCACCGATGCCGACGGCGAGCTGCCGTTGCGCCGCGTGGTGCGCGGCATCTCGCGCGTGTTCCGGGGAGAGACCGAACACCCACCACAGAGCCACAGAGACACAGAGCAGGATGGGGGATTAAAAACCTACCACAGAGCCACAGAGACACAGAGCGAATCCTAATCCCGGTTTCAAAATCCCAAGTTATTCTCTGTGTCTCTGTGTCTCTGTGGTAGGTGTTCGTTTGCGGAAGATTACGCGCAGTTGCTCGCGCCAGTTTTCGTCGATGCCCACCAGTTCCCAGTCGATCTCCGGGGCAAAATAACGCAGCAGGGTGTCGGTGGAAGGATGGACGTGCAGTGCGGGCGCGACCAGCAAAAGCAGGGGAGGCTCCGGCGCCAGCCGCCGCTGGGGAAAATAGCCAAACTGCTCAAACTCACCGCGCGTGCGATGCCATTCCACTCTTGCCCAATAGTCGATTCCCTGCAAGGGCAGGTGAAGGTCTTCATCGGCCTTCAGTTCGACCACGACGAGCCGTCCCTGTTGGGTGGTGGCGAGCACGTCGATCATGGCGCGGTCGCTGGCGGCAAACGCCGGTACCTGCGAATACACGCAGAACGGGTCGAAGCGTTCGTCGAGGGCGGGCAAGTTCCGGAGCACGGCCGATTCCATCCAGCGCTCCGGCGCCATGCGCCACAACGGATCCGTGCGCGGTCCGTCGGGCCGGCGAACCGCGAGCACATGTTCGACAAACTCCCGGAAGAGCCCGGCGGTCTGCCCGTTCAGCACGGTGGCATTCGGCGCGGAACCGAATTCAATGCGCTCCGACAGTTGCAACGAACCCGGCACGGCTTCCAGGCGGGCGCGCGCCAGCTCCAAGCCATGGCGGCGAAACGCTATCTCGGCGGCAGACAGCACCACCACGTCGGCATTGGGCAAAAAGGCGGCCACCTGCCGGATCGATCCGGCAAGGCGCTCCCGCGCGGCGGAAGCGTCGGGGCATTGCACCAGGTGCGTGCTGACGTTGCCGCGATCGGCCGTGTCCAGCTCGCGCAGGCTGCCCTCGCGTTCGTCGAGTTCATACAACTGCCAGACGGCAGCGCCGCGATCCAAGTGCGCCATGCGCTCGCGCACCACGGCCGAAAGGCCCCCGGGCACAAACAGTTTCAAGCCCTGAACGTGGCCCAAGCGGTTTCGGTCCTGGAAGGCGCGGGCGCGGCAGTAATCGAACCAGAGAAGACCGAAAGTAAGGGCGCCATCAACGGCGGCCTGGGGTTCCTGGGCATTTACTCCCAGGACGGCGAAAGCGCTGTTCCCCTGCCGCAACAGGCCGCGGGTGTATACCGGACTGAAGCTGCGCTCCAGATCCATGCTCCCCGTGAGCTGTTCCACCGTGGCCCGGGCAAAATGGCGCTCCAGGACGGCGCGCAGCCGCCGTTGATAGGCCGAACGCGCGGTCTTCTTCCGGGCAGGCGTGCGCGGGTCTCGTCCCCGGCAGATTTCCAGCTTCCCCGGCTTGGAATGCCCGAAGCGCAAGACCTTGAGCCGCAACACTTCCGGTTTGACCTCGGTTTCCACCACCCGCCGGACGGCATTGCGCTCCGCCGACCACAAGTGCAAAACGCACTTGCCGTGTTCGGTGGAAAGTGAATAACGGGCCTCGCTGAGATCAAACACCGGGATCCCGTCTTCGAGCACGACGGCGGAATCCACATCGGCCAGAAAGTCGCTAATTACGCGAGCCATCCGCTCAGGCGAGTCCATGCGCGCGGATTATAGAGCAATTTTGAATTTTGAATTTTGAATTTTGATTTGCGGCCGAACTGGTCTCCTCCGCGCATTCTCCGCACTCATCACAGAGACACAGAGCAGCAGAACGGGAGATCGATTTTGACCCCGCTCCCTCTGGGTCTCTGTGGTGGGGTGTTGAATCAAAATTCAAAATTCAAAAACCAAAACAGGGTAGCGTTGGTGCCTCTCAGTATGGCAATCTGGATTCATGAAAACCAAGAACATGCGCGAGATGGAAAAGTACTGGGCCGAACGGGAGAAAAAGGCGGCTAAAAAGTCCACGCAGCCTAAAGCGGCCCCCAAAAAGAAAAGCCGCGAGGACGTGAACCAGGCGGCTTCCGGGAGCGTGCAGGAAGCAACAGAAAAGAAGTAACCCCTTTACTCAAACAGCTGCACCGCTACCCCCAATTGCGTCTACTTGCCGAGGAAGCGTATGTTGGACCCCACCCCCACAGTGTGGGAGCCGATGTCGACCACGGGAGCGACCCACCATCCCCATTTGCCGGCGGCGCGACGGCGATAGCTGAAGTACATGACTCCCAGGTTTATGGGGGTATTCACCGCATACATTCCGAAACGCGAGTGGGGCAGCGTCGGATTGAGTTCGACGCAGGTGTGGCGATGCAGGCAGTGCTGGGTGAATTCCACGTCCATCGTCGTCAGTCCGAAGACCAGCGCGCCCAGAGCGATAAATTTCTTGTCCATCACCTTGGGCTGCGTCACCGCGGGAATGGTTGGGGCGGCCACCATCAAGGCAGCCACTGGCCGCGCAGGCAGCACCGAGCTTAAGCTGAAAGTTCCCGAGGACAAGTCGGCAGGCGGGGAAGCGAACTCCCCCAGACTCGCCGTCAATAAATGCGGCGCATCCGGATAGGTGGCGGAGGTTTGCGCGACTGCCTCGGCCGCGCTCACGCACAGCACGAGCACCCACAATAGCGTAACGGTACGGACTTGCATAGGAGTGTTAACCTGGCCAGATCGTAGCCGCAGACGCAGCCAGAGGCACTAGGGTATATAGGGGATAATCCCCTGCTTGCGACCTTAATCCGTCTTAGATCCGTTACCCGTTTCCCGTTACTCGTTTCCCGTCTCCTGTTTCCCGTTCTCCGTTCTCCCATCTTCGTTGCCGCTTCCCATTGGCTTGTCATCCCGAACAGAGTGAGGGATCTGCAGTTTTCTAGGGTCACAAGAGAAGCGAACTGCAGATCCCTCACTTCGTTCGGGATGACAAGGGGAGTAACTGCGACAGCCTTTTGGGCGGAAACGCGTGGGCGAATCGTCATCAACGGGAAACCGGTAATGGCCAACGGGAAACGGGTAACGGGCAACGGGAAACGGGTACTATAACTTCGTGCCGGCGCTCCGCACAGTCGCGTGGATGGCAGCTATTATTTACTCCACGGTTCCTTCCTACTGGCTGGTCGTTCATTCCCGGGCGCGGCGCTGGGCGCGGGAGGGGGGACGGCGTTTGTCGCGGATCGGCCCCTTGTGGCCCCTGCTGTGGCTGCTGATGGCGGGCATTACTTGGTACTGGCGGATGGTCCCGTTGTACCATCGGACGTGGAGCTGGATCCCCGGAGGGCTACTGATCGTTTCCGGCCTGGCGATTTACTGGTTTGCCGGGCAAGGGTTCTCGTGGAAACAGGTGCTGGGGTACGCCGAGCTGGAGCCGCATAGATACGAGCAAAAGCTGCAGGCAGGCGGGATTCGCGCGCGGCTTCGCCACCCCTATTATCTGGGGCATCTCTGCGAGCTGGCGGGCTGGTGCGCCGGAAGCGGGCTCGCCGTGGTCTACGGCATGACCGGGTTCGCGATTTTAACCGGATATTTCATGGTCCAGGCGGAAGAGCGGGAATTGGAGCTGCGCTTGGGGGACGAATACCGCCGCTACCGCCAACGCACCGCCGCCATGTTTCCCGGAATCTGGTGAGGCATCGGGTGATCGGGTGGTCTAAGAAGATTTAGCAGAATTGGAGCTTGGGACGGTAGAGGGTAGCGGGCAACAGATAACGGCGAACGGGAAACAGGGGACGGGAAACGGATAACGGATAACGGAGAACGGGTGTTCGAGCTTTTCGTAGCTTCGCGATATTTGCGCGCCAAGCGGCGTCAGGCGGTGATCGGGGTGATCACGGCGATTTCCATCGTCGGGGTCGCCGCGGGAGTCGCCTCGCTCATCATTGCTCTGGCCATCAACAATGGCTTTCGCCAGGACTTGCAGGCCCGGTTGTTGGGTTCGACCGCCCACGTCCAATTGATGCGCACGGCAGGAGACGGTATCCGCGACTGGCGGCCACTGGTGGAACGGCTGCGCCATGAGCCACACGTCGTGGCGGATGCGCCGGCCATCTACGAACAGGTCCTCATCTCCCGCGGAACCCGCGCCCGGGGCGCGGTCCTGAAGGGCGTTATCCCGGCCTACGAAAGCCAGGTCAGCCAGTTATTGCAAGCCGTGAAATGGGGCTCCGCGGATGCTTTGGATCCACCCCATCCCGCAGGGCGGGACAACGCCGGGCTTGCTGGGAGCCCCGGCCATGATCAGGGTGTCTTAGACCAGATGCATCCCGGTTCTTCGGATCACCCGATCACCCGATCACCCGATCACCCGATTTCCAAGTCACCGGTTGACTCTGCCGATTCCATGGCCGCGGTCCAGGAACGGCAGAACGAGATGCCGCCAATCGTGCTGGGCAAGGACATGGCCGACGAGCTGGGCGCGACCGTCGGTTCGGTCGTGCTGGTAACCAGCCCGCAAGGGGAATTGACGCCTTTTGGGCTGGTGCCCAAGTATGTGCGCTTCCGGGTGGCCGGCATCTTTCAATCGGGTTTTTACGATTACGACAATACCTGGGCAATTACCCGGCTAAGCGCGGCGCAGCGATTGTTTGGCCTGGGCGACCTGATCTCTATCATAGAATTCAAGCTCGACGACATTTACCGGGCGCCGGAGGCGGCCCGCGCCATCGAGGCCGCGGCCGGGCCGGGCTTTCAGACCACCAACTGGATGGAGCAGAACCGGGCGCTGTTCCGGGCTTTACGCCTGGAACGGGTGGTGACGTTTATTACCATCGGGCTGATCGTGCTGGTGGCGGCGCTGAACATCCTGATCTCGCTGATCATGATGGTCATGGAGAAGACCCGGGACATCGCCGTGCTCATGTCGATGGGCGCGCGTTCCAGCCAGGTGCGCAGAATCTTCATCGCGCAAGGCATGATGACCGGTTTGATCGGGACCCTGCTGGGGCTGGTGATTGGCTATGGGCTGGCCTGGGGCCTGGGCCACTATCACTGGATCTCGCTCTCGCCGGAAGTGTATTCCATCGATTACGTGCCTTCGGTGCCGCGCGTGGTGGATAGTATCATCGTTGCCATTGCGGCCTTGGGTATTTCCTTTATAGCTACGGTATATCCATCGCGTTCGGCCTCGCGGGTTCTGCCCGCCGAGGCCTTGCGCTATGAGTGAATAGAAGCGCCGCCGGGCTGCGGCTCAGGAACTCCTGCGGGAAATCCGGGTTTAAGCACTAGGTGGCCCAGGTATGCGCCTTTGGTAAAAACGCAAGCTCGAAAACGCTATGGCGCATACCTGGGGTCGCAAAGCGACGGCCGCGTTTGAGCGGAGGAGGCGATCATGAACATTCACAAACTGACACGTTGGGCAGTGCCGGCGTTACTGGCGGCTCTTTTATGGGCGGCGCCTGGAATCGCGGCTGCCGACGAAGGAGATCCTCCCGGCCGGGTGGGGCGGCTGAATTATTCGCAAGGTGCGATTTCGCTCCAGCCCGCAGGTGAGCAGGATTGGGTCACGGCCGTCCCCAACCGTCCCCTGATCACGGGAGACAATCTGTGGGCCGATAAGAACTCGCGCGCCGAACTGCACGTCGGCTCCACGGCCATCCGCCTGGATTCGGAAACCAGCCTGACGCTGCTGGCCGTTAACGACCGCTCGGTTCAGCTTCGGCTGGCGCTGGGCACGCTGATTGTCCGCGTCCGGCACATCGACGACGAAGATTCCTTTGAGGTCGATACCCCCAACCTGGCCTTTACCTTGTTGCGCAACGGCGAATACCGCATCTCCGTGAATCCGGACGGCAACCAGACCACCATCACGGTATTGCAGGGACGCGGCCAGGCGATCGGCGGCGGGCAGGACTATTCCGTCCTCGCCGGCCAGCATGTCCGTTTTACCGGAACCGAGGCCCTCGATTTCGATATCGAGCAGATCCCGCCGGCGGATGACTTCGATAATTGGGCCCGGCAACAGGATGATCGGGAGGACCGCTCGGAGTCGGCCAACTATGTCTCCCGGGAGATGACCGGGTACGAGGATCTCGACGACCACGGTCATTGGCGCTACGTGGCCAACTACGGCTCCGTCTGGGTGCCTGCGGCGGTCCCGCCCGGCTGGGCGCCCTATCGTTTCGGCCATTGGGTCTGGATTGCCCCGTGGGGCTGGACCTGGGTGGATGACGCGCCGTGGGGATTTGCCCCCTTCCATTATGGGCGCTGGGTATTTGCCAGCGGAGTCTGGTGCTGGGCGCCAGGGCCGGTCACCGTGGTAAGACCGGTTTATGCCCCCGCGCTGGTTGCCTTTGTCGGCGGCGGGGGGTTCAACTTCTCCGTTTCCTTCGGCGCCGGGCCGGGTGTGGCCTGGTTCCCGCTGGCCCCGGGAGAGGTGTTTGTCCCCATGTACCACACCAGCCTGGTGTACGTGACCAATGTGAACGTCACCAATACAGTGGTGAACGTCACCCGGGTAACCAACGTTTACAACTCTTACATCACGAATAAGGTTACCGAGATCAATCGGGTGACCTACGTCAATCAGCATGTAAATAATGCGGTGACGGTGGTGTCGCACGACACCTTTGTAAACGCCCGTCCGGTGGCCAGAAATATCGTGCCTGTTCCGCCTCAGGAGCTGGAGCGCGCTCCAGTGACGCACCTGGCCCCGGTAACGCCCGTCCGCGCCAGTGTAATGGGCGCGGGCGAACATGCCCGGTTCGTTCCGCCGCCGGCGATAGCCAACCGGCCGGTCATCGCGAACCGGCCTGTACCGGCTCCGGTAACAGCCTCGCTGTCACATCCTGGCAGCGGGCCGTCAACCCCGGCAGCTCAGCCGGTCAACCGGGACGCCCGCCAGGTGCCGCGTCCGGCGCAGCCGCCAACCGGCCAGCCCCCAAAGAGACAACCTCCTGCGCAATCCGCTATGGCGGGACGGCAGGGGCCGCCGCCGTCGGTTCCTCACCCGCTGGTGAAACCGGCTCCTCCGGTACAACCCAAGACTCCGCAACAGTGGGCCAAGGAGGAAACGAAATACCAGAACTGGCAGCAGCAGCGCCAGAATATTCCTCGGCCGCCGCAATCGCAGCCGTCTCACCAATCGCCGCCTTCGCAATCGCATCAATCGGGAGGCGAGAATCACGGAAGGTGAGAAGCAGTGGCCAGTGGTCAGTCAGAACTTCTTCACCGCGGAGTACGCAAAGGACGCAGAGCAGAATTTAGGATTTGGGAATTCGGATTTGGGATTTCCTCTTCGTCGCAAGCAGCCGAGCGCGAAATCGCGAGGTGCCCGTTAAAATCCGAAATCCAGAATCCAAAATCCCAAATTTCCTCTGTGTCCTTTGCGTCCTCTGCGGTGAAAGTTTCTCGCTATCGTTTTGCGACCGGCGCCGGTTGTGGGATGGCCGCGCCGTCATGGCGTGGCTCGCTGGCGCCGAAGTGCACGCCGGCGCCGTTGCTCATTACCGCTTGTCCAAAGCCTAAGGTATTGCTGGTGCGCCGGGGCCAGGGTTGAACTTCGTGCCCCAAGGTGGCCAGTTCCTGACGGACACGTTCCGGCACCAGTTCTTCCACCGTCACGTCGCAACCGTCGAAGGTGCCCTTGGTGAACCTGCCTGCCTCCAGGGCCTGCTGAATGTTCATACCGTAGTCGACGATATTGGCGACAAACTGCGCGTGCGCCTGCGCCTGGTTCCAGCCACCCATGATGCCGAAACCGATGTGCACGTCGCCTTTCTCCATGAATCCCGGGATGATGGTGTGCAGCGGACGCTTGCGCCCGGCCAGGGTATTGGGGTGGTCCTTCTCCAAGGTGAATAAGGCTCCGCGGTTCTGGAGCATGAAGCCGGTTTCTGGGGGCACCACGCCCGATCCGAATCCCATGTAGTTGCTCTGAATCAGCGAGGCGATATTGCCCTGCTTGTCGATTGCCGTCAGGTATATGGTGTCGTTGCCGCGAGCATCGGTCACGCGCGCCAGTTGCGACGGCTGCACGGAGCGCTGTGCCCGCTCGCCAATCAACCGGGCGCGCTTGGCGGCGTGGGTCTTGTCCAACATGGCTGCCACCGGGATATCGCTGAACTGCGGGTCGCCCACATAGCGCAACATATCGGCGTAAGCCAGTTTCTTGGCTTCGATCATGATGTGCAGCGAGCGCGCGCTGTGGAACCCGTAATCGCCGAGCGGGAATTGCTCCATGAGGTTCAGCATGATGAGGGCGGCTATGCCCTGCGTGTTCGGCGGAATCTCATAGACCTTCCATCCGCGATAGGTGGTCGAAATAGGAGCAACCCATTCCGGCTGAAATCCGGCCAGATCTTCCAGCGTGAAGGCTCCGCCCAGCTCGCGGGAAATGGCAACAATCGCTTCCGCCGTGGGACCGGTGTAGTACCCGTCCCGCCCCTTCTCCGCGATTCTCCGTAGACTGCCGGCCAAGTCGGGATTGCGGAACAACTCGCCGGCGGCGGGGGCGCGGCTGCCAAGTAAAAAGGTCGCGGCCGAATTCGGATGCGCGGCCAATAGCGGCAGCGCACGGTTCCAAAGGCCGGCCGTCACCTCGGCCACCGGAAAGCCCTCTTCGGCGTAGGCGATGGCCGGCGCCAGCAGAGTCGAAAGGGGAAGCGTGCCCAGACGTTCGCGAAGGGCGGCCCAGCCGGCCACCACACCTGGAACCGTGACCGAATGAATTCCGTGGTGGGGCATTTCGGAAATTCCCTGGGAGGCCATAAATTCTGGAGTCAAGCCTTTCGGGGACCATCCGCTGGCATTCAGACCGGACAACTTGCCGGACTTCGCCTCATAGGCGATGACGAACAGGTCGCCGCCGATCCCGTTCCCGGTGGGTTCCGTCACTCCGACGACGGCATTGGTGGCAATGGCGGCATCTACCGCATTTCCACCCTGTTCCAGCATCTGAATTCCCGCCATCGACGCCAGCGGTTGGCTGGACGCCACTATGCCGTATCTGGTCGCTACCACGGACCGACCGGGCACGGGCAGAGGTTCACCCGCCGGCTTAGGCTCGGCGATCATGGCGATACCACCCAACACCACCAGGCTTAGCAACGAAAACAGGATAATGTGCTCCATCTCGGCTCCCCGCGACTCTCAATTGTGGATACGCTGACATGGTACAGAAAAAACCGGTGCCCCGGAAAGCGCGCCTGCCGACCTACGTCAATCCAATCAGCTTCCACCAGGTCAGAGCCGTAATGATCCAGGCCGCCCACGTAATGAAGCCAATCGGGATGGAGGCCCGCAGCAGGTCGTTCGGCTTGTAATGCCCGGTTTGCATGAAGATCATGTTGCCCGTGGTGTTGAACGGCAGGAACAGAGCGTAACCGATCATGATGGCCAGCGGTAGGCAGAACTTGGCAACATCGAACCCCAGCGACTGCGCTATGCCAATGTAAATCGGCGCCATGACCCCGGTCATGGTGGTGGTGGTCGACCAGATGACGTGACTGAAGATGGTGAATCCGATCAGCAGCATCAGCAGCCAGAAGTAGGAAACGTGCCTCAGCCCCAGCGAGGCGAATCCCATTTTGAGGACAACTTCTACGGCTTTGGTCTGGGCCAGGCAGTTGGCCAGGGTAGTGACCCCGCCCACATAGACAAACAGCTCCCAAGGCAGCGCATATTGCGCATCACGCCATTCCAGGACGCCTATTGGCTTGGGCAGAAAGATCAGCGCCGAGATGAAAAAGGCGACCATGGTCGGGCTGAAGCCGTGCAGACTGTCGGTCGCCCACAGAGCCAGCGCGACCAGAAAGAAGACCATGGCTTTCTTTTCGTCCTTGGTAACCGGCCCCAGGGCCTTCAGGTCTTGATCGATTCTGCCGATTCCTCCGGCAATCTCCTTCATTTCCGGGGGAAACATTTTGGTCAAAAACCAGCAAACCAGCAGCAGAAGAATCAGATTGGTGGGGGCGGCGGCTAAAGTCCAGAAGGCCCAACTGGTGTACTTCGAAGCGCCCACGGTGGCAAGGATGGCGGCCATGAACATCGTATTCGGGATGGTGCCGGTCAGGAACGCCGAAGCCGTAATGTTGTTAGCAAAGGCCATGGTCAAGGCCAACCCTTTGCCAAAATTGCTTTCCCCCGGCTTTACCTGGTAAGCCTCCGCCAGGCCTTCCACTACCGGCACCATGGCCAGCGATCTTGCCGTATTGCTGGGCGTAAACGGCGCAATCAGATAGGTGGTCATGGCGCCGGCAGCCAGCGCGCCCAACGGCGTCCGGCCAATGCCCCGCGCCACGTGCAGCAGAAGCCGGCGCGCGATCCCGGTCCTGACCATCGCGATACAGATGACGAATCCGGTTACGATCAGCCAAAGCGAGGCGGCGGAGAATCCCGAGAGCGCGAAATCGGTGCTCCGGACGAGCGCGCCATTCTTGGTGGTGCCGGTCGCGTTACCCACCCAAAAGTACAGGAAGCAGTTCAGAAGGAAGATACTGACCGCGAAATTGACGCCGGTGGTTACCCAGAGCGCGACTGCACCACCGAAAATCGACAACATCTTGTGTTGAACCGGGTTGACCCCGGCAATCGGCGTCAACCAGATCGCCACCCCCACCACCAAACCGAGCAGAAGCCCCCATCGTTTCCCCCAGGCTTCAAACCCGGTTGCCTTCTTCTCCTGGGCTGCTCCGGACGAACTTGCACTGCCCGCTTTGACTTCCTTAGTGCTCTGCGTTGCCACAGGTGCAGACCTCCTCTGGCGCGGATTCTTGTGCTGTAGGATTCGGGTGTGGCGGAGTTGCCGCTTGGCAGTTTCGCATATGCCTATGCTTGCTGCCAGCCAAAAGTGCAGGCAGCGCTATACTTGCTCTTCTCCTACGGAGAGTCTGACCGTGACGATTCGTCCACACCGCAGTGTGCTTTATATGCCGGGTTCGAATGTACGTGCCCTCGAAAAAGCCCGAACCTTGCCGGCCGACGGCTTTGTTCTCGACCTCGAAGATTCGGTTGCGCCCGACGCCAAGGCAACCGCGCGCTGGCAAGTGGCGGCCGCGGTGAAAGCCGGCGGCTTCGGCCCGCGTGAGGTGTTCATCCGGATCAATGGCATCGACACGGCATGGTTTTCCGAAGACATCGAGGCGGCCGTGCACGCCGGGCCGGACGCCATCCTGGTGCCGAAGATATCCACTCCCCAGCAACTCGAGCTGATCGGCCAGCGCCTGCTCGCGCTGCACGCGGACACTCGCATCCGTGTCTGGGCGATGATCGAAACCCCACTGGCCATCGTCAATGCGGCAGCGCTGGCCGCGCACGCGCGCGGCCCGCAGTCCCGGCTTGGCGGCTTCGTCATGGGAACCAACGATCTCGCCAAGGAAACGCGGGCGCGGATTGTAGCCGGCCGTGCGCCCATGATGGCCTGGCTTTCCACCTGCGTGCTGGCGGCGCGCACTTACGGCATCGACGTGTTGGACGGCGTCTACAATAATCTCGCGGATGCCGAAGGCTTTTTGCGGGAATGTGTCGAGGCGCGCGACCTCGGCTTCGACGGCAAAACAGTGATCCACCCCAATCAGATCGCGCCGTGCAACGAGGTATTTTCACCCGCTCCCGAGGAAGTTGCCGAGGCCCGCAAAATCATCGCCGCTTTTGCGTTGCCTGAAAACCAAACCAAAGGAGTTGTGCAAATCGATGGCCGGATGGTAGAGCGCCTGCACGCCGAGATGGCACAGCGCGTAGTGGCATTGACGGACGCGATTGCGGGACGAGCATAGAAACAAACCAAACTCCCCCCCCACCCTCGCCGAAACCCACGGCCCGAGGGTAGGGCGCCCGGCTGGCTGTTGCGTTTTTGCTTTTGAGCTTGACTAGCCACGGCAGCGGATGCTGGCCACTGACCACTGGCCACTGCCCCATTACAGTCCTAGTTGCAATCGGGCCGCCTCCGACATCTTCTCCAGCGACCACTGAGGTTCAAACACAACCTCGACGTTGGTCTCTTTCACTCCTGGTGCAGTGGAGACTTTTTGTTCGACATCCCGTTTCAGGATCTCGCCCATGCCACAGCCCGGAGCCGTCATGGTCATCTTGATTTCCACGCGGTGGCCGCCTTCGGGCAGCGCCCGGGATTTCAGCTCGTAAATCAGCCCCAGGTCAACGACATTCACCGGGATCTCAGGGTCGTAGACCATCTTCAGGCGTTCCCAGATGTTGTTCTCGTCAAATGGCGCGTTGGCATCCGCGTTCGCGTCCGCTTCCATCCCAATCTGGCCGATCGCGTCGGCGTCCGCGGTTTCCACGCGGCACATGATCCCCAAATCGGTCACTAGTGTATAGCTGCCGCCAAACGCTTGCGTGACCCGTACCTGAGAACCCGCCGGAAGCGGCATCCTGCTGCCGAAGGGCACCGTGACCACCTCAATATCGCGCTTTACGATGACCCAATTAGATTCCAACATGGCAAAAGCCTTCAATTTTGAATTTTGGCTTAACACCCAACGCAGAAGCGCAGAACCGCAGAACGAACCAAGTTGGGAACCGTTCTCCCGTCGTGTTCTGCGTTTCTGCGGTTCTGTGTTGGGTGTTGGGACAAGGCGACGACCTGCAATCAAAATTTAAAATTCGAAATGCAAAATTATTCCGTCGTTACCCCCGCGCTCTTACCCGCCAACGCCTCGTGGAGCGCGTGCCAGGCCAGCGTGGCGCACTTGACGCGCACCGGGAACTCCGAAACCCCCGAAAAGACCGCAAGTTTGCCCAGGGCCTCCACGCTGTTGTCGCGCGCCTTGCCGGTGACCAAATCATGGAAACGGTGAAACAGATTCTCGGCTTCGGCCTTGGTCTTGCCTTTCAGCACCTGGGTCATCACCGACGCCGACGATTTGGAGATAGCGCAGCCCGAACCCTGGAAGGTGATATTCCGGATCACCTCGCCATCGGTCTCCAGATAAATCGTGAAATGATCGCCGCACAGTGGATTGAACCCTTCCACCGTATGGGTAGCGCCTTCCAGCACCCGGTAGTTGCGCGGATGCTTGCTGTGCTCCAGGATGAGCTCCTGGTAAAGCTCGCGCAGATTTGGCATTAGGCAAACACCTCCCGCACTTTCTCGATTCCTTCCGCCAGCCGGTCCACTTCCGCGTACGTGTTATAGAAGGCAAAAGAGGCACGCGCGGTGGCGGGAATGCCAAACCGCGCCATTACCGGCTGGGCGCAGTGATGGCCGGCCCTAATGGCAATACCTTCCTGGTCGAGAATCGTGCCGATGTCGTGCGGGTGGATATCGCCAATCAGAAACGAAATCACGCCGGCTTTCTGCGCGGCGGTTCCGATGATCCGAACGCCGGGAATTGCAGAGATGCGCCGGTGGGCGTAGGCAAGCAATTCCCGTTCGTAGGCGGCGGTGTTCTCCATCCCGAGTTTTTCCAGATAGTCGATGGCCGCCCCCAGGCCGATCACGCCGGCAATATTGGGCGTACCCGCTTCGAATTTGTAGGGCAGCCGGTTGTACGTCGTTCGCTCGAAACTGACCGAGCTGATCATGTCGCCTCCGCCCTGGTAAGGCGGCATTTTGTCCAGCAGCTCGCGCCGGCCGTAGAGCACGCCGGTTCCGGTGGGGGCGTAGAGTTTGTGGCCGGAGAAGGCATAGAAATCCGCACCGAGTTCCTGCACATCCACCTTGATGTGGGGCGCGGCTTGTGCGCCGTCGATCAGCACCGGTACCCCATAACGGTGCGCCATCGCAACCATCTGCTTTACCGGATTGACCGTACCCAGAGCGTTCGATACATGCGCCACGGCAACCAGCTTGGTCTTTGGGCCGAGCAACTTCTCGTATTCTTCCAGGCGCAGCTCTCCGCTGTCGGTCATGGGGATGACCCGTAGCTTGGCCCCAGTTGCATCGCCCAACAGTTGCCAGGGAACAATGTTGGAGTGGTGCTCCATGGCGCTGATGATGACCTCGTCCCCGGCGGAGATGAACTTGTGCCCATAAGCATAGGCCACCAGGTTGATCGCTTCGGTGGTGCCGCGCACGAACACGATCTCCGCTGCTTCGCGTGCATTCAGCCAGCGCTGCACCTTGCCGCGGGAGCACTCGTAGCACTCCGTGGCGCGCTCGGAAAGCTCGTGTACGCCGCGATGAATATTGGAACAGTCTTCGCAATAGAACTGCTCCAGAGCGTGGA
>Ga0326727_10005384_pt1 | contig 36698 bp, 34 predicted proteins | sample MB2enrmetagenome_FD_207643 | JGI IMG/M metagenome (GOLD analysis project Ga0326727, IMG submission 207643) | Lab enriched peat soil microbial communities from McLean, Ithaca, NY, United States - MB29MY | ecosystem: Environmental > Terrestrial > Soil > Wetlands > Peat | place: USA: New York... | reverse complement strand
ACCCAGTCCTCGAACGCCGGCGGCAATAAAAATACCTGATCATAATTTGCGTGAATCTCTCCGCTCATGCCCTTCCGCTTAGCATTCTGCTCGCCACTTCCCGCTTTGAGTTTTGAAACGGCCTCCCTTGGGGGAGAGGGTGGCTCGACGAGCCGTTTTCATCAGCCGAGGCGAGAAGGGGGCCCCACGCTTTGCTTGTTGTGGGGGGGAGGGGGTCTCGCCTATTGTCAACTCTAAGATGGGACACCACACTGGATGTCAGGTGCCGGGCCCTTGCCACTTGTTGCTTTTCATCTGCATTTTGAATAACCCCATTTGTTTTCATCAACTTCTGCTCAGAGAGATTATAAGTTATTTTGTTTTCAATAACTTCTGCTCAGAGCCAAAAAGCGACATTTTTTCTACATTTGTTTTCAATAACTTCTGCATACTTACCTTCATTTTTAAGTCCCCCTTTCTTGCCGCTCCAGAACCACCGTCTAAGTTTAAGTCATTTAATTTCAATGATTTGATGATTTTTGTAGGTCCCGGTAAATGCCGCTAAGTTCCTTTATTATCAGCAACATCTACTCAGGAAATCTTTGGGGCGTTGGCTATTAACTGGACTGCGCCTTTACACCCCAGCATGATTATCCATTGAATAGCCTAGCAACAAGGCTTCCGTAGGCAGCGAAGACCTTGACCAAATGTCCGTAACCAGGTGGAATATTTGCCGCTTGGCGCCGAATTTCCTACCCGTAGGAAGACTCTGCGCGGGAGCTTCCACGCACGCTTATTCCACTGCTGGTTCAGGAGGTTCTGGGTCGGTCCCCATGGCGAATATCAGAGACTGATCAAACGACAGGGACAAGGGGCGTTCAGGGCTCCGTCAAAGTCCCGGGCATGGCATACCTCCAGAGCTATGGATATATCACCCACGAAGGGACCCCTCACCCCCACGTTCTGCACGTCGTGGGGGTGAGGGGTCCTTTTCGACCCCCCATCGGACTTTGACGGAACCCTGAGGGGGCGTTGCAGTCGGGTGCGACTGGGGCTATAATCATTACATCAAATATTTCGAGCGCTTGGCAGAGGAAACCGGCATTGCTTATCAAACGCTGATCAATCTGTATGTGCGGGAGTGCGTCTCGACCGGGAAGAAACTTTCCAACACCTGGGCGGCGGCAAAGGTCAAACAAGCGTAGCGCGGATTCATTATGCCCGACACAAAGCCTTATCTCGACCGTATCCGCTCATATGCCGCGGGTAAAGATCCGCTAGTGATGCAGCGGGAAACTCCCGGGGTCATCGCCCTGTTGATCGAAGGAGTGCCGGATGACCGGCTCAAGCGAAGGCCTGAGCCGCAGAAATGGTCGATTGTCGAGATTGTTGCCCATCTTGCGGAAGATGAGTTGGTCACGAGTTGGCGTTACCGGCAGATGCTCGAGACACCCGGATGCGCGCTCGCCGGCTTCGACCAAAACCTCTGGGAGCAACTCGGGAAATACGGTGCCTGGCCCATGGATGAGGCGCTGGAAATGTTTCGCCTCTTGCGCAAAGCGAACCTGCGCATGCTCCAGAGCCTCAGCCCGGAGCAGTGGCAAGCATTCGGCATCCATGCGGAACGTGGCAGGATAACCGTCCATGATCTGGCAACCCACATGGCCGGCCACGACCTCAATCATGTCGAACAGATTCGGCGAATCCTGGGATAAACCGGATGGGTTGCCAAGGTTAGAGACTCTTGCACTGTAAAGCCCACGGACAGGAATACACAGTCCGTGGCTTCCCGCTGTTGACCGCCGTGAACCTCCGCATTAGAGTGTACGCGTCAAGGTGCCTAATGTGCTCCATGTAATGGTTTGCCGTACGAGGTGACCCATGAAGGCAACGGGAAGCGCTGTGCTGCTCGTTCTGTTCTTATCCTCTGCGTCGGCTCAAGAAAGACCAGATTTTTCCGGCCTTTACCTGCGCCCGGCAAACACCAGAAGACGTCGCCGCCCAGCTATCTTCGGGTGACGCAAAGCGAACGAATTCTGGAAGCCACGTTCAATGAAGCCGGGGAAAGAAGAACCTGCACGTACTTTCTGGACAGCTCGCCGTCCCAAAACCTCACGGAGGGTGGTGTTCCAAGTAAAGACACGGCACAACTCAAAGGAATGGCGCTACTGATTGAATCCGTCGCTCAGGTGCGCGACACTGTACTTCACACGAAACAGAAGTGGCAGTTGTCTCGCGACTCCAAGACCCTGACGATTCATTGGAGCGTTGGAGGTACTAGCCTGGGTATAACCACCGAGGTGGGAGAATGGGACGAGCTCTACACGCGTCAACCGTAAGTGGGAGAGTGTTGCCACGGTCACTACCCTCGTGACCAGAGCTTTTCGACGGCCCCGCACCCTGCGGTCACAGGCTTTCGCCCTTGGCGGGCTGACCGGGAAGCAGGGAGGTTTTCGGATAGGGTCCCTCGCCGCAGATCTTGAAGGATCCAAAATCCTTGTACCACTCGCTCGCCGGAACCAGCGGATGGGATTCGACCCAGATTCGAAGCTTATTGAGGTCAGCGATCGTGATGCGTCGATCCCGCATCCTTTCCATCAGGTGTTGGCGGATGGCGGGCGGGAGCTTGTTCCAGGTTTCGAGGGGGGGCATCCCCGGACGTTGTGACAGGCACGAATGTCACAAGCGCATTTGTGTCAAGCAAAACAAGAATTGCTTGACACAAATGGGATTGTCAGTTCAAACTGGCTACCGATGAAGCCGCTCACCCCAGAAAAACTTCCGGTCGCGCTGGCATGGGAGCCGCTGATCCCGCTGCTCGGAAAGGCAAACCGGGCGCTGGCACAGTACGACGGAGTTCTCTACGGACTGCCCAACCCGGAAGTCCTGCTCTCGCCACTGACCACTCAGGAAGCGGTATTGTCGTCACGCATCGAAGGTACACAGGCCACGCTGGGCGAAGTCCTGAAATTCGAGGCCGGCGAAGAACCCGCGGAAGAATCCAAGCGTCTCGACATCCAGGAGATCTTCAATTATCGTCGGGCATTGAAATCTGCGGAACAGGAACTAGAGAGACGCCCTTTCAATCTTAACCTGCTGCTGTCATTGCACAGCATCCTGCTTGACAGCGTCAGAGGACGCAACAAGGGAAGGGGGCACTTTCGCAAGATTCAGAACTGGATCGGCCTGCCTGGTGCGCCCTTGGAAAAGGCTCAATTCGTGCCGCCACGTCCAGAGATGTTGCCCGAATTCCTCGACAATTGGGAGAAGTACTATCATCTCGACCAACCCGACCCGCTCGCGCAACTGGCCATCGTGCATGGTCAATTCGAGCTTCTGCATCCGTTTCTGGATGGCAATGGCCGACTCGGCCGCTTGATTGTGCCGATTTTCTTGTTCGAGAAACAAATCCTCTCCCGGCCCATGTTTTACCTCTCGGCCTACCTGGAGGCACATCGCGACGAGTACGTCCAAGCACTGCGCGGCCTTGGCCAGCGTGAGCACGCCTGGAACAATTGGGTCGCGTTTTTCCTGAAGGCGCTGTTTGAACAGGCACGCGAAAACACCCGTAAGGCGCGGCAAATCCTGGAACTCTACGAACGACTAAAGCCCCGCGTGCTTTCTCTGACCCATTCGCAGTTCTCCGTCCCGTTGTTGGATTACGTCTTCCAGCAACCCGTCTTTCCGGCGAGCGCGCTGGACGGCCAGCCGCACATGCCCAGCCGACAACAGATCGCAATTCTGTTGGGTAGGCTGCGAAACGCCGAGATCTTGAAGGTCGTCCGGCAGGGGAGCGGCCGGAGACCGCAGATTCTTGCCTTGGCTGAGCTGGTCAATCTTTGTGAAGGTCGCGAGGCTCTGTAGACTTGGGAATAATCATTCCCCGCGACTTTCCCGAACGTTGAAGCGCTCACAGGCTTTCGCCCTTGGCGGGCTGACCGGGAAGCAGGAAGGTCTTCGGATACGGTCCCTCGCCGCAGATTTTGAAGGATCCAAAATCCTTATACCACTCGCCCGCCGGAACCAGCGGGTGGGATTCAACCCAAATCCGAAGTTTATTAAGGTCGGCGATACTGATGCGTCGATCCCGCATCCTTTCCATCAGGTGTTGACGGATGGCGGGTGGGAGCTTTTTCCAGGTTTCGAGGTGGGGCATCAGTCGCCAAAAACCATGCGGCCCAGATCGTCGCCGAGGCGAGCAACGTCTTTAGGATCGGTGGCTGCGCGGTAACGCTCGGCGAGGTCATAGAACTCTCTTTGTTTACGCTTCTGGGCCTCGATCCCCTCTTCCACCAGCTCCACGATGATGCGGTTGGCGCTGAGACGCCGCTGCTTCGCCAGACTGCGAACTTGCCGAGCGGTGTCGGCCGGAAGGCCCACGGTCTGCCGAACAATTTTGTTTGAAGCAGGCATGGCACCATTATACACCGGAATGGTGACGCATGACCCTCATTCCAAATCCAGGTATTGGGTCGATTTCATGTAGAGGCGGCTTTACGCCGCCATTTGGCGAGGTAAACTCGCCGCTACAACATCACCTTAACCCGCTACCCAAATCCATCACCTCTTCCTCCCAAAAGAAGGTGAGCGCTTACCAGACAATCCTTTATCCCGGCTTGTCGACGGCTTGAATCACCAGGAGATGAGGAGATCGCCCGAGACGTTATGGGCCACCAGGCGCCGCCCTGACTCTTCCGGCTCGTAGGTGACCGACTTCGCGGTTTCAAAGAAGCTGGCGTGCGCCTGACCGCTTTCCATTCGGGCCGGCGGGCCGCCGGGTCGAACTTCGGGGTAAAAATGCACCGTGGCGTTTTTCAGGCCCGTCAACATGATGCGCCGCCGGATGCTGATTTCCTCGGAGATCCTCTCGACGCAGGAGATTTCCCCTTCCTCAGCCTGTTCGACGAAACAGCGGCACTCACGATGCCAGGCGCGCGGCATGTTGTATGTCGAATGCCCGTTCTCCAGCCAGGTTTCATATCCGTGGAGGATGGGAGCCCCGTGCGGGAACCGCAGACGCAGGGTCACGGCCGTTGACGGGCAGTAACCGGAGAAGAAAAATCCGTTATTGCTGCGAGCCACCAGCACGAGCGGGTTCCGGCTTTCGACGGTCGGTCTTTCCACCCGCAGGCCATAACCGAACTTCGCCAACATGTAGCGCATCAGGTACTCCGCCTGATAATGCTGCTTGGGATCATCGGGTTGGGGCAGGTAAGCATTAGTGATGGTTGACGAAAGACTGCCACGCACCCACGCCAGCCGGCCGGAGCCGACTGTCCCCGTAACGGCGAAGACGCGCTCGTCTACTTCGTCCGAAACCGTGGCGCATGTTTCAAAACCTGCATCCCCCGGTCCGATTAAGACCGTGTCAATGCCGCCGTCGGATAGCAGGTCACGGTGCAACATGCGGGTGGCCGGCTTGCCGTGGCGGACGTTGTCACCTTCAAGTGATGACCGCATCTCCAACTCCCCCGTGAGGGGCGGCGCCAGCTTCAGGTTGAGTAAATCGAGGATCGCCTTGCCGGCCTCGGTCACCGCCCCGTAAAGGAAAACGTCTCCCCCGCGGTGAGCGTGCTCGAGCAGCGCCGCCTCCAGCGGGCTATTCGCTCGGGGAACGGGCGTCAGCAAAATAGTGTTTTCATAGACCGCAGGATTCGCGCCACGCGAGGCCAGGAAGTTATCGGTCGAGACCACCGTGTTCACAGGCAAACCGGCATTCACGGCGTTGCGCATGAACCAATCGCTGAAGAACGCTTCGCCGGGACGCGGCGCGCCGCCGAACACCTTTTCGTGGAATTCCCGGAACGGGTACACCCAGGTGAGCATGCCGGGCTGGTCAGAGAAGTGATCCATCGCTAACAGGATGTGGGGCGTTACCTCGTTCGGACCCTGGTCGGGCAGCTCGCCGTAGGAGCTATCAATCGTCAGGAACTCCAGGAACGATGGAGGCGTGACCCTGCCTTCATGGTTCAGGCGCGCCAGGGCGAGGGGCAGGTAGATGTCGTGAGGCTCGTGCCCATAGCGATCAAACCAGGGACTATTCAGCCACCAGGGATCATGCGTGTAGAAGCGGAAAGGGAACACGTCGCCCGGAGGCAGGTGCGCGATGTGGGAAAGGTACCCGCTGACCTCCAGGCCAAAATCCCCGTCAATGGCCGCCCACGGAGAGTTCGGCGGGGCGACCATGTTGAATCCGCCGTCGTAGATGTCGCGAAGCGGCGAGGCACTCGCGCTAAGGTCGGCGCCGGTGGAGAGATTGCTGCCGCGGCATTCCACGCGGAAAGCCGGACACTCTTGGCGAAAGGCTTTCCAGAAGCCCATGACCTTCTCGCGAATTCCCGCCGCCTTTTCCGGATGGAAAGCCTCGCCATCGAAGAGCGGGCCCTTCACGCTCCACGCCGTGGCGGAGAATCCGAAGCCGTTGGAAAACCAGATGTAGTCAAAGCCCAGGTCGGTCGAGAAATGCTGCACCTGGCGGCCAAAGAATGTCCCGAAAGGGGTGCCCGCGGGGATGCCGCTGGGGAAGCCGGCATAAGCCTTCGCATCGCCATTCAAAGTCGAACTGCAATCCACCCACTCGCCTTTCAAGATTTCTCGATGCCGCTGGTATTTGAAAGGCGAGCGCGCAAACTCCGGCCCCGGGTCAAAGGTGGCGCCCACCGTCACCGGCTTGCCCGTCATCGACCGTCCCACGCTCTTGAAGGTTTGGACAATCTCTTTCAGCGTGCCGTAGGTAATCTTGGGTGGGTTCTCCATGTACAACCGGGCCTGCTCGTGAATGTTGATCTTGGACGGATCGGCTTGGGGCGGCAGCTTCTCGGGGTTGGCGCTCCCGATGTAGCGTGCCCACTCGATCTCGTCACGCATTCTCCCGGCGTACTCAAGGATCTCGCTCCCATCGGCCGTCCAGAGCATCACCGCACTCGCATCGGCGCGCCGGAGCAGCGCCGCCCACTGGCGGAAGACATGCTCACACACTGAGCGGATGGCCTGCGTGTCAACGCTGCGGAAGGGCTTCAAGCTCATCTCGAGCGTAACGCGCCGGAATACGCTGGCTTCGGTCCAAAGCGCGTGCGGGCTCGCCGGCAATGGCTGCACCTCGTAGTGACCCTGGCCGAAGAGGGGCAGAGCCGCGGCGCCACCCGCCGTCAATTTCAACCAGTCCCTTCGGGAAATCATCTGCTTGTGTACAGGCCTTGCTTTCATGGCTGGCTCTCCCTAATCCGCATTTCTCGGTAGTGTCGCAGCTTCAGATGTGAAAGGCTAAAGTTCGTCTTCCCGTGGCTGCCTGAGGAAGGGGCGCAATCGTTCTTGGGACGCCCCGATCTGTTATACAGAGCGACATAAATTGTAGCGTCGATCTCCGATCGACGACCGCGGTCGGAGACCGCCGCTACAACCGAATGCGCAATCATTTATGTCGCTCTGTATAGAAGACCTCAGGCAAATACTTGTTGCAGCGTTTTCAGCGTCGAAGCCAAAACTGTCGCGCTAATGCTTCCCAGTCGTTTGACCAGCCGAATCTTGTCCAGCGTCCGGAGCTGGTCCAGAAGAATCAGCCCGCGCTTTCCTTGAAAAGTTACGGCGATCCGATAAGGGGCCGGCCTGGCTCCAGTAGTCATAGGAGCCACAATCACCGTGCGCAAGTAGTCGTGCATCTCCGGCGGCGAGACAATCACGCAGGGCCGAGTCTTGCGGATCTCGCTGCCGACCGAGGGATCGAGCGTGACCAGCCACACCTCTCCGCGGGCTACCATTGCAGGTCTCTGTCATTGCGGTTCCCGAACTCCGGCCAAACGAGCTGGTCATCTCCTGATTCCGCCAATTTGCGGCTGGCTTCCGCCCAGCCTTGGCGGGGGTTGCGGCGCGGCTTGCGGAGAACGATGGCGCCCCGTTCGAGCGCGATCTCGGCTTCCTCGTCCAACCCGGCCTCCTTCAGCATCGGCTTGGGAATAATGATTCCCCGCGAGTTTCCCAAACGTCGAATCGTGGTAATCATGCTCGCCTCCCTTGGTATAACAAAATTATAACACGATGGGCTAACCGGAAAGCCGGAATGTCTCCGGGTGAAGTCCCTCAGGTGCGAGAGGCGTTGAGCTTCCTCACGATGACCGATTCGATTCCCAGGGCTTCCCCGATCCGCTTCAACGTCTCGGCGTGGTGTCCGATGCCCAAGGCAAAGTGATGGGTGGGGCCTTCCGCGACCCACGCCTTGAAAAACGTGCGCGCATCCGGTTGGAAATACCCGCGCGTATTGGTATTCCCGGTGGGAGGAATGGGACCGTGCACCGATTCGCCCTCGGCGATCACGAATTTGAACCGTCCGTCAAACTTCTGCGTCACGCCCAACATGGTGATCGGGCCTTCGCGGATCTTGAATTCTACTGACACGCCCGAACCCGGCTTGCCGTGATACTTCAGCAGGCTGCGCAAGACCGGCCGGCCCTCGGCGATATTGAGGTGGTGCGGGCCGTCGTGCCCGACCAGAATGAAATCTCGCTCGAAGTCCATGGGATGGAACTCAGCAAACGATCCCCCGATTTCCAGGCGGTCCATAATCAGCATACCCACGCAAGTTTTGAGATCGGACTCACCGCACATGGGGAATCCCGCGGCGGTAAGCAAAGAGTTGCCCACGATCAGGTTCGCCGCCAGTTCCCGGCCCTCGGAGCCCGGCCGCGCCGCGTAATAGTAAGCCAACCCGTCGAGCGCGTAACGGTCAATGAACTTTTCCAGGGCGACGGCAGCACGGGCGGCAGGATAGAGGTCTTCGTCGGTAACCTTGCGGGTGATCGGATCGCTGCGTGGGTCCGGGAGGTCGAAGAAATCGAGAATTTCCCGCTTCTTCTGTTCGATTTCCTCCGGGCGTACGGTGCTCTGCTCCGCCAGCAGGTCGTCAATCTCCGTCTGCACGACGTGGATTCCAAACTGCGCGGTGAATGCCGTCTGGTCCGAATGCATGTCGAGCATCGCCTCGATGGGATGGCCGAAGTGGCCAATCCTCGCCCCATGGACGCCGTGGAGCACCTTGGCGATCTGGCACCACTCACGCAGTTCCTCGTCGGCCCGCGTGTCGCCTTCGAGATGGCCGATCACCATCTCCGGTGGCTTCCGACCCATACGAATGGAGGTATTCACAAACTCAGGAATGGCACAGATGTTGTCGTTGCATAGTTGCATATAGGTCGAGCCGCGGTCGTAGGGCATCGCCTTCAGCGGTTGCAGGGCAAGGAAGACGGCCGGGGCCGCGAGCTCGCGAGCCATGACCCCCCAGGTGGAACTGGTGGCGTAGGTGGCCATGTTGACGAAGACCAGGTCCGGATGGGCGGCATGGATTTCCTTGACCTTCCGATAGGCCGTCGCGGCATCGTCCACCATGCCCAAGTCGGTAACGGTGACGCCGTGGGCCCTGATCCGCCGCGCGATCTCCTGGTGGTGGCCCATCAGCTCTTCGAGCAGCCCCTCGAATTGCGCCCAGTAATCTTTGTGGCCCACGGCAAACAGGCACACGTCTCCCGTCAGGCCTTTGCGCCGCTTGACTGCGAAGGGTTGGGGGGATGTTTCACGATTTCCTGAATCAAACGGTGGAGTCATGTGATACCTCTGCGGTGACGAGCCAGGGAATATTAGTTCATGGTGTAGTGGCGAGTTTACCTCGCCACATGGCGGCGTAAAGCCGCCTCTACATCAGATTGGCCCCGCGACCTGAATCTCAATCGGCTTGATTTCCTTGATGGCGCGGAGCAGGATAGTGACGCAAATCGGATATGTGACGCCTGCGGCAATGAAGACCGGGGTGAACGAGATGTGTTGAACGACCCGGCCGATCACCAAGCTGGTCAAGAATCCGCCGATTCCTCCGGCCGTCCCCGTGAGCCCCACCACGGTGGCCACCACGCGGCTGGGGAAAAGATCTCCGATGAGGGTCATGTAATTAGTAATCCAGAAACCGTGCGCGAACATCAGCACGCTCATGAGGAGAATCGCGGTTTCGGTTCGCTGCACAAAAACCGCAAGAATGGAAACCGGCGTCAGCAACGCGGCAGCCCGGAGGATGCCCTTGCGGGCCTTGTCGAGGGCCCAGCCACGCTCGACGAGCCGGTCTGAGACCCAGCCCCCGAAAACCGAGGAGACGCCCAGGGTTAAAAACGGAATCCAGGTCAACTGTCCGATCCTCTCCAAGGAAGCCCCCCGAACCTGGCTGAGATATTGCGGAATCCAAAACATGTAGAAATAGAACACCGGATCGAACAGGAATCGCGAGGTGACCAGTCCTTGCACTTCACGCAGGCTTAGCAATGCCCTCCAGGGAACCGGAGACGTTATTTTCGCCGAAGGCGCCGCCGCCAATAACCCCTCGCCGGCTTGTGCCAGATAGCGCCGCTCGCCATCGGAAAGGAGACGGGAATCCCGGGGGAGTGAGTAGGTCGAAACCCACACCATTACCCACACTGCACCCAGAAATCCCGTGATCAGAAAGGCGCCGCGCCAGCCGACGTGTAGCGCCGCCCAGGCGACCACGGGAGGGGCGATCACGGCCCCTAAAGCGGAGCCCCCGCTGGTGGCGATACCCATGGCCGTCGCGCGCTCCTTTTTCGGGAACCACTCCATCACCCCCTTGGCAGCGCCGGGGAAACACCCGCCTTCCCCGAGTCCCAGCAGGAAGCGGAAGAACCCGAGCCCGAGAGCGCTATGAGCGACCGAGTGCAACAGGCTCGCCAAACTCCAGATCCCGACGGCGAAGCCGAGACCACGGCGCGTGCCCAGCCGGTCAATCATCCGCCCGCCGACGGTGAACATCACACTGTAGGCAAGAATGAAGGCAAACACCACCCACGAATAGGCGACGTTGTCCATGCGCAGGTCCCTGGTGATGACCGGCGCCAGCACGGAGAGCACCTGGCGGTCGAAAAAACTCAACCCGCTCGCCACCAGCAGCGTGGTCACGATGAACCACCGCAGATGGGGGAGCTTTGTCATTATCCAGTTCTTCGGCGGCGCGGGAGAGAAGGGGGTATGGCCCCAGTAATCTTGCGGGCCAGTTGGGAGATCGCTGCGTGGGGCAGGCGCGTGAGCTCGAACCAGCGGAAGGCTCCCCGCACGAATCCGCCGCGGGTCTCGGCGGGATAGATCTTCCCCCGAATGGTTCGGAACGTGATGCTGTGGCGGAATTCTGCCGTCGGCTCCCCAAGGGAATGAGGGGTGGCAATGAGGCAATGGAGTTTCTCTTGCAGCCGATGGCGGGCCTTCTCGGGAGTGCGCCCGAATGCCGCGGGGAAATTCCAGAGATCGGGGAGTAATCCCTCATCGAGTCCCCGCACCATGGCCACGCGGGTTCCACGGCGGAGAATCGCCACCGCAAGGTAACGGGATTCCGCAGCACGACGAGGGCGGGGAATCGGGAAGGCTTCCGGATTGCCGGAGCGATATGCGCCACACCATTTCCTCACCGGACATGCGGAGCAGTTAGGGCCACGCGGCAGGCAGATCGTCTGGCCGAGCTCCATCAGGGCTTGGTTGAAGTTTCCCGGTTCCTGTTGGGAAAGTAGTTCCCCCAGTTTCGCTTCCACGGAGTTACGGAACTGGGGCTGATGTAAATTCCCGCTGAGACTGCACAACCGCGCGACCACTCGAGCTACATTTCCGTCGAGTACGGCATAGGGTTGATTGAACGCGATGCTCAACAGGGCTTTGGCCGTGTAATCGCCGATACCGGGGAGGGCGCGAAGGCCGGCATAGTTCTCAGGAAACGTTCCGCCGAACTGTTGCTCTAAGGCCTGCGCGGCTTGATGCAGATGGCGGGCGCGCCGGTAATAACCCAATCCCGACCAGAGCTCCAACACCCGCTCCAGCGGCGCTCGCGCCAAGTGCGCAACGGTTGGGAAGGCTTGGAGAAAACGCTGGTAGAAAGGAGTCACCGTCGCAATCTGTGTCTGTTGGAGCATGATTTCCGAGACCCAGACGGCGTAAGGGTCGCTCGTTCCGCGCCAAGGAAGCGTTCGGGCGTTGGCGCGAAACCACTCGAGCAGTGCGCGGCGGACAGCGGCAGGGTTGGGATGCGATCCCCCATTCATCGCAACCGGGGGCCGTTTCCCCCGGTTGCGACATTTTGTCGTTGTCTTAGTGATCAAGCCGACTACTCGACAGAGAAATCCGCGTTTCGCACGGTGGAAACATTACCCAGCGAATCGCGCCCCTTAATTTCAAACCGGTAATCACCCGCCTGAAGCTGCTCAAGGGGCAACTTGAAGCCCATGGGAACCAGGGGGTTGCCGGGTTTCGAGTAATCATTGATAAGAATCGTGTTGGATGAGAAGACCTGCTGGTTGGTCTTCTTGTCGACGATATCGAACAGAACGCCCACGCGGGGTGGCATGGAGTCTTTCAGCGCAGGATCATAAACCTCCACGTAGACCACCGGCTGCGCGCTCTTGGCAAAACGCCGGCTTGTGGAGGGGGCCAATTCCATACCCTTGAAAACCAGGGGCGTGCGTTCCTCCATTAGGGCTGAGTCCATGTTTGCGGTGAGCTGCGAGACGGGGAGGAACGAATCACCCAAAGCCGGGCCGCCTATGCTGAGATCGTTGCCGGAGAAGGGTTCCACTACCAGAGGCATGACATACTTACCGAATTTTTCTCCCCCGGTACTCAGCACCAGCTTGAGTGTGTACGAGCCAGGAGCAATATTGAACGTATTCTGGTAATCGAAGGAGCCTTTGGCGAATTCTTTGACCTCTTTCTTTTCATAATCCAACTTCACTTTGTCGCTGAACCGTGCAGCGATGGACCCATTCTCGCGGTAGGCGATCCCCAGCACGTTAACGTCAGTATGGAATCCTCCCTTTTGTTTCTCAAAGTCGATGGCCGAACCCGGAACGGACAAGGCCAGGTTCACCCGCGCCACGCCGGGCTCCACGTAGAAGTAAGGAGCGCTGAGCGATACAGGAATATCGCCAGCCACCGGGCTGGCGACGCGCGCCTCCAGCGTCTGACCTTCGGGTTTTCCTTTCAGCAGGTCAGGGCCCTTGATGTCGTAATAACCGCTGCGGAAACGCACGCTTACCCCGGCGCGCTCCATTTTTACACTGATTTTGTGGTAGGTGCCGTCGTGCGCCTGGTTGGGCGGTGTATACCCCAGAACGTAATACTGGTTCATCTCCTTGGCGACCTTTTGCAGGCCTTGCAGGAAATCATTGGTATTGAAGATCTCGAAGCCGCCGGTCCCTTTGGCCAAGGCATAGAGGACCTGCTGGTTGGTGGATACGCTATCCGGAATCGTCGGAATGATCTGCCGATTGGGGCAGTTGGGGTTCTGCTGGTTTAGCATTCCACCCGCGTTACTGGTGGTGAGGCAGTTCTGGTTGGAGTTGATTCCATTAGTGTTGGTACCACCACCTCGTCCGCCGGTGTTGCCCGTCGTGGTGCCACCGCCCTTGCCCGAACCGGAGCCGCTTCCACTACCGGTGGTGCCACCGCCTCCCTTGCCGGAGCCGCCTCCCGAGCCGGAGCCGGAGCCGCCTCCCGAACCGCTGCCGCCGGTCGAGCCACCACCGCCGCCACCCCGGGAACCTCCACCACCGCCCCCGCCCGCACCGCCACCACCCCCGCCGCCGCCACCCCCACCACCCCCACCGCCGCCACCACCCCCATGCTGGGGTTCAGGGGCCGCTAACGCTGCCCACAGACCTGGCAGGTGGGGGAAGGGAGATTCAGGGCTGCCAAGGTCTGAAGTCGGCGGGAATCCGGGGGTGCTGCCGGGGAGTCCAGGATTAGTAATGTTCATGTTGGGCATAGGGGAAGCCATCAGCCCGCGCACGTCCACGGGATACACCGCGATGTTCGCCTTGTTCAGGGTATCGATGGTGGCTGTGAGCTCCGCCTGGCGATCCGGGGTGAGGGGAAATCCCGAGGAAAACAAGATCAGCGTTTTGCGCCCCGGCACATCGAGGAGTATTTTGGCGACTTCGCGCATGGAGAGCAGCACGCTGCTGGCGGCGAAATCCAATTGCGCCTGGCCCAGCGACGGCGCCCCCATCATCGCAAGTTGCACCGTTCCGCTGGCGTCATTGGGATTAACTGCAGAATACTTAACGCTGCTGACGGCGCGCTTCAATAGTTCTCCGTCGGCGGTAAAGTTCTGCGCAATCTTCAAGGTCCCGCCGAAGTCCACCACCGCCATCATGCGATTGGGGGAAGCGGTGCTCTCCACAAACTTCGCAGCCGCTTGGCGCGCCTGAATCTGAAGTGCCCCGTCCATGGTGGAATCGTCAAAGAAAAGGACCATGTAGCGCTGGTGGCCGGGGGCGTTCGGTTCGATGTCCGCCTCGCGGGAGAAGGTGGAGATGGTTTGCTCCACGTTGTCTTCAAAGACATGGAAGTCTTTCTTTTCCAAGTCCTTGATATAGTCCCCCTTCTTGTCGGTCGCGATCACGTCGACCAGAACCAGGTTGGTTTCCGCCTTGATCACCACCGGCTCGTTCTGAACCGGGGGCGGGGAAGGATTCTGCCCTCCGGCCGGGGCGGCGGGGGCGATGGCGGATTCGAGTCCCAGCCCTCCCAGAGCAATGAGGAAGCCCATCGCCAACAGCCATCGATGTCGGGACATAAGTCACTCTCCTAATAAGGAATTTCCACGGTGCGATTCAGGCCGGAGATTTGGCCGCTTGCCGAATCCCGGACGATCGCACGCACCAGATAAGTTCCGGGTTTGATATCAAAGAGCGCTCGGCTCGAAATGCCCGATTGCATATATCTTTCCAGGCTGCCGTCACGCAAGTGCAATTCCACCGACTTTTGCTGGGCGCTGACCACGTGGCCATCCCGGTCAAACACCACCGTCACAAAGGTCAGGTTGTCGAGGTTGCGGTCCCCCTCCTTGCGAAAATGCAATTCGCGCAGGTCGATGCGCGTCAGGACGGCAACCCGCGCGTCGGACTCGCTTTTCATGAAGTATTGGGTGTGGACGTCGATGGGAAGTTCCTGCGTCTCGTCTTGGGAGAAGACCGCTTCGCGAATTTCTTCCTTTTCCTGCACGGCCGGGTCGTTCGGTTTCCGGGGGGCGAAGTAGCCGCGGCGCGCTTGCACGGAGAGGCCCTTGAGAGCCACCAACTTGACCTGGATCGGGTGGAAACTGCCGTCGAGTTTCAGATTTTGCGGGGAGAAAGCCAAAACGTAGAAGGCTTCGGGCAGGCCCGCGGTCTTGTGGAATCCGGCTTCCAGGTCATTGTTGTTGTTAAAAAAGATGCCCCCGGTATCGACGGCGAGGGATTGCATGCCATCCGTTTGCCGCTGGGCGCTATCGAGGAGCATGATGTGCTTCTGTCCGACAAGCCCCGATTTACTCGAGCTGGAGAAGGAACTCTGGCTGGCGTCGAGCGTGGGGTCGGTGTAGAGACCGCGGGCATCAATGGCGTTGATAATGACGCCGGCGCGCAGAGCGCGGTCGGAAATCTGGCTGAGTTCGAAGCGGAGGGTCTCGGTCAGGAATCCCTCGGAAACCACCACCACGCTGCGTAGCCCGGGCAGTGACGTCATGCGGCGCACCAAGGACTCAATCCCCCGCAAGGCTGCCGTGGACTGTGTTTCTGAGAAGGTTAATGACTGCATCGCCTCGCTCTGCACTATGCTCTGCGCCTGGGCAAGGCACTCCGCCTGCTGCTGCGCGGTTACGGCAGGGCAAGGATTACAATTTATGACTTCATCGGTGGCCACGGCGAGGGCTTGAGGGTCGCGTTGGTTAATGATCAGGTACGCCTCATAGGGGTCGATTTTGCCGCAGGATTGGGTATTCTCGATGATGGGACGCGGACGCAGGTCGAGAAGCGCTTGATGGATCTCCGCGAGGTTGTCCGTGAAGTCTAATTGCTTTTGTCCGGAGGAGGTGTAGAGCGCCACGCGATCCCCCGGCTGGACGGACTTGGTGAGAAAGCGATCCGCCGCGTCGCGGGCGCGCGCCAGGTTTCCAAAAACCGTGTTCACATCGTCGAAGTACATCCCCACGAAGCGGCGCGCCGCGGAGGTGGGCATGGCGGCTTCGTCCGTGACCTCCGATTCGTCGGGGGGTTTTACGGCGGGTTTTTGCGGCAGGGGCTCGGTGGCTTTTAGCGCCGGCTTTTCCATCGAGAAGTGCAGAATGGTTTGTAATTTGCCGTGATCAAGAAGTTGAAAATCCCCCTGGCGGAGGTTGTCAACAATCGCCCCCTTCGCATCACGCACCACCACGCGCACCATCACCAGGTTGCGTTCGGTTTGCAGCTTGAAGGTGGGTTCAACGTCGCGCGAGGAAATCTCTTGCGGGGTCGCCGTCTGCGCTTGCAGTGTGTAGGGCGCGAGGAGCGGGATCAAGGGCAGAAAGACCACCCACCGCCATGCCGGCAATCGCGCTCTTGGCGGGCGCACAAGGGTAAGCGAAGGCACCATAAATCCTGGCCCGGTTGGTTCGAACGCAGGGACCCTCCCCTTCACCACACACCAGAACCCTCGAATGCAGGTCGATGCTTACCGGGTTATGAGCATAGTTTCCGGCGGATGGGGTCCAATGTCAAGCAGAACCATGGCGGGTGGGGATGCGAGGCTTTGGCGCATTGACGCGAAGCTTTGGAGTGCGGCAGCTTGCTGCCGCTTTTCTTCCCACGAGCTTGCTCGGCGGATTTCGAAGGCGCGCACGATTCGCCGCCAGCTTTATCAGTTTCTGATTTGACGATTGGGGAAAATCAGCGCGGGCCTTCAGGCGGGTTGATTCTTGACAAACCACGTTTCCCTATTATTAGCCAGCCATGAGGGCATTTGGCCAAGGGGCGGCGCGTGGACAAAATGTCCTGACAGGCCCCGCTTGGCGACATGGTGTTCCCCTCTGGATGTAGCGGCGGGTTTACCCCGCCATTGGGCTGGACGTGCGGGTTTACCCCGCCATTGGGCAGTCGACAACCAGCGCGAGAACGGCGTGGCGGCGCCGCGCCGCGCTGCCCATTGCCTCCTGCTACAGCCCTGAGCGCCCCAGCTTCCGAGTGAGCGACTCGTCAAAAGCGGCTCGCCGTGGAGTGCGGAGCGATGGCTGGCGAGTCGGGCCGCCACCTTCACGGTTAGGCCGTTATACGGCCAAGTGCCCGGCGCTGCACTGTTCTGTGGCCTGCCATTGACTACTTATCTCTTTCAGAGGATTATCAGAGCGAGAAAAGCGCATGGTCGGCGAGCCGCTGACCGTGGTTTCGAAGTCCACCAGTCGGCTTCCGATTACCCGGAGGGGAATGTCATGGCTGTTCCCGACTATCAAAGCCTCATGTTGCCACTGCTAAAGTTTGCCGGTGAGCAAAATGCAGAAATATCAACCGGCGATGCGGTTGAGGCACTTGGGTCCAGACTTGGGCTTACGGAGGATGATCTCAAGGAGATGCTCCCGAGCGGCCTCCAGAGTACGTTTGTAAACCGCATCGGGTGGGCCGCGACCTACATGAAAAAGGCGGGACTTCTCGAACCCACCCGTCGTGGCTACTATCGAATCACTCCACGCGGAAAGGAACTTCTTGGGAAGAAACCGAAGGCCGTTAATGTAAAACTCCTCAAGCAATACCCCGAGTTCCTCGCTTTCCAGCGGCTCAAGGGAACTCGAACCGGCGAGAAAAAGGATTCGGCAATCTCCGCCGAGGCAGCAACTGCTACGCCCTCTGAGGCGCTGGAGAATGCCTATCAGAACCTCCGGGACGAACTTGGAGACGAGCTGCTTTCCAGGGTAAAGAAATCATCCCCGGCATTCTTCGAACGAATCGTTGTCGAGTTGCTCGTGAAAATGGGTTACGGTGGCTCGCGCGCAGACGCGGGCAAAGCCATTGGCAAGAGCGGCGATGGAGGCATCGACGGGATCATCAAGGAAGATAAGCTGGGTCTCGATATCGTTTACATCCAGGCCAAACGATGGGACAGCAGTGCGGTCGGAAGACCAGAAGTCATGCAGTTTGCGGGAGCCCTCCAGGCGCAGAAAGCAAACAAGGGAATCCTCATCACAACTTCTCGGTTTACCGACGATGCGAGAAACTACGTCACCCAAATCGGAAGCAAGATTGTCTTGATCGATGGCGAGCAATTAACCCAATTGATGATCGACCACGACGTTGGGGTATCGACAGTTTCGCTGTATCCGGTGAAGAAGATTGATACGGATTATTTCGATGAAGGAATTTGATTGGCATACGATTTTAGTTGTCTGCAGAAAAACTCCATCGGGTGATTCAAATGGCTCTTTCCGGTCTCCGTAACCGATTGACTTCAGCATTCCGCACGCTGTTAGGGCATGCTTATCAATAAGCTCCGGAATAAACTGGACTGGTCTATGTACTCCGAAAGACGTATGCAACGAGAGAAGCCGTGAAGCAAGTTAAGGACAAGAAATCCACAGACGCGCGCGAGCCGAAGTACCCCCGGCGTGAGACGCAAACCCTCGCCGTACTCTTCGAGAGCAAAATCGAAAACCTTGTTGCCTACTGGCTGGATAGTGAGAGCTTTAACTTCGAGCGGTGGGACCTCGTTCCTGACACACTTCTGATCAATCGCCAGAACAAAACGATCCGGTTTGGTGTTCAGCCAGTAGGTGTAGATCCCCCCGAACCATTCCAGGTAATAATTCGCAAGACCGACGGCGGGTGGTTTTTCAAAACCGACTGCGGAGACGAAGCAGATTCGGAGTACGCTCTCCAAATCTTTGAATCAGTTCGGTCGATTCTATTTGTTTACAGCAGACAAGATCGCCAAGTTTATTTCCACATTGAAACTGGGGATATTCTTTAATCCAGTGACCGACCGTTGCCTTTTGATTGACGCCGCAGAATCGACAAATCCGCTGATGTTCAATTGTTTTGCGTGATGCGGGAAGTGAACCTATACTACGCGTATGCCAAGTTCCCTCACAGCCCTGCAAGGCCAGCTTAGCAGGCGCGACAAGTTCCGCGCATACATGCAGGCGTTCAACCCCACCGCACCAGCGCGTGACGTGATTGAGGCGGGGTTGGTGTGTGAAGACTTACACCAATCCCTTTATCGAAACCTCGCCGCTCGCGCGGACCTTGAGCCGGGGAGCCAACAGCTATTAGTAGGGGGCGTTGGGTCAGGCAAGACGACGGAGATGCTCTTGGCCAGACGTTGGCTGCTGGCACAAGCTCACGTACTGCCCTTGTACATCGACGTCTCTAAGGCAACTGACCTGGGCGGCTTAAATACAGGCTCGCTTGTCGCTAGTCTTGGGTTGTCAATTGCCGCGCATCTCGCGCCAGGGTTTAAGGATTACGGGCCGGGGGGTAAACTCAAGGCAGAATTGGGCGGACCTTTTGATAAGCTGTGGAGCTACGCCTACGGAAAGTTCGAAAGAGTCTATGTGGCTGAAGGCGACGACTTTCCCGATGATTTTGACCTTGACGATTCCGAGGACGAAAAAGGGCATTATACCTTCAAGAGAATTCCGGGTAAGTTGCGACCACCGATGCCAAGTCTAGAACGCGAAATTCAAGATATTCGCGAGCCCCTTGCTGAGTTTCTCTCTTATTTGAGGAAAACGCAGCGCGAAATTGTGGTCATATTTGACGGCCTTGATCGATTACTCGATGCCACCAAGTTTTGGTCGGTTGTTCATCAGGACCTAAGATTGCTTCGCCAATTGAAAGTCTCAGTTTTGGCCACTGCGCCCTTGTCTGTCCTGTTTGGAGCAGGAGTTGGACAATCAATCTCCGATCACTTCGATCGGGTTCATCACTTGTCAGTTATTGCTTCCGGCCCTGAGAATACGTCGCTGCAGTCGGTATTAGAAAAACGCCGTGCTTCCGAACTTTTGAACCTGCAAGAGGCGGACTCAATCTGCTACTACTCGGGAGGGGTCCTGCGCGACCTCATCTCTCTCTCGCGCGATGCCGCTGAGGAAGCCTATGTCTCGGACCGCGATTCCATCACTGCTGACGACGTTAAAAAGGTGGTCCACCAGCTGGGTACGGGTTACCTGCGCGGTCTAGGTCCGCGCGCGATCCAAACTCTCCTTCAACTGCAAAACTCCAAGTCGTTCGATGTCAGCCTACCGGCGAATGTCGAACTGCTCCTTACACGTCGCGTTCTAGAGTGTTCGTCCACTGATTTCCGCGTCCACCCTGCCCTGCTTTCCGTTATCCCGCAGCCGGAGCCAAAGCGTGCCTGAATTCTCAACCGAGCCTTTTTTCGAAATCGCCCGCCGACTGGAAGTGCGTGGAGAAACCGGGTGGCTCGCCGTGTTAAGCCCCGCTACCGATTCAACCGCCGCTTTGGACGAATTGCAGACCGAGTTGCAATCGGTTCTGCAAAAGCTCACTCGCGTCATTCAGCTCGAAGCTTCAACGTTCGAAAAACTGCGCGACACCTTGCATCAGCCAGACGATGACGCAGTTATCTTGTCAGGCGGGGCGGGCTTGACCCCGGAGAAATGGCGCACCCTTGACATTATGCGGAGCGCCTTGGAACGCAAAGGACCGGTGATCCTATGGCTTGCCCCGGATGACATCGCCAACCTTGCAAACCTCGCGCCCAATATCCGAAGCTTGATTGGGGGAAGCATCTTCGTCGCAGGCCCTGACGGCGGCATCATGACGGAAACGGAACGCCAATACCGACTGAAGCAACTCAGCGAACATTTTGGGTTGACGGGCGAGGAAGTGGTGCGGAAAGCGGAAGCGAGAGAATTACCCCACGACCCGGAATTTGTGGAATGGCTGGTTCTCCTTGACCGGGGAGATTTAGTGTGACGCTGGAACGCGCCCGCCAGCGGGCCGTAACGCTGGACTCCCAAATTGATCGTCAACTCGCCGAGCATCGACTCGATTCGCCGGCCAATGTCTTCAGCGAAATCCGGGCCTACCTTCTTCGCCGCGCGGACGAGATGACGACGAGGAACGATCCTTATCAACTCCTGAAGTTTCGTCGCGAACAGGGGTTCGAGGTGATTGTTCTCGGTCCCCAATTTGACAAAGGTCCCACCCCTCAGCACTTTCACTTCGATTCCGGCGCCCGCCTCAGCTTTGGACTAACTTTGCGTGAAGCCGAGCGTGGATCACAGGTCGTGTCGTTCCGGTACCATTACGCCTTCCCCGATGAACGTTCCCCGCAATATCTGCGATTTGACTTGAACGACGGGCCCCATACTGACCCGCTCGCCGAACCGCGTTGCCACTTGCATCCGGGAATCGAGGACGTGCGCATACCCTTTTCGGTACATAATCCTATCGAAATCCTCGACCGGATCTTCTTCGTTCTAGAAAGGGCGACATAGGTGAATAGGTAAGAGCCGAAATCATCTGGCCGTATAGTCGCCAAACCGGACAAGTGCCGAGGATCATAACGCCCCAGATGGCACAATGGTTCCCCTCAGTTGTTCAAACCACCATAGGGGAGATTAGCCAACCTACCCCACCACCTCAATTCAAACTGGATCACTACCGAAAGTCGGGTGGTGAGTCAGTTTGCTGTAGCGGCGGCTTTACGCCGCCATTTGGCGAGCTAAACTCGCCGCTACTACTGCCCCAATGGCAGCGTAACCCCGATCTGCTAACAGGGGATTTCCACGGTGCGAGTCAGCTGTAGCGGCGGCTTTACGCCGCCATTTGGCGAGGTAAACTCGCCGCTACTACGGCCCCCAATGGCGGCGTGAAGCCGATCCGCTAATAAGGGATTTCCACGGTGCGATTGAGGCCGGAGATTTGGCCGCTTGCGGAATCGCGGACGATGGAACGCACCAGATAGGTCCCGGGTTTAACGTCAAAGAGGGACCGGCTGGAAATGCCGGTTTGCATATATCTTTCCAGGCTACCGTCACGCAAGTGCAAATCCACCGACTTTTGCTGGGCGCTGACCACGTGGCCATCCTGATCAAACAACACTGTCACAAAGGTCAGGTTGTCGAGGTTGCGGTCCCCCTCCTTGCGAAAATGCAATTCGCGCAGATCGATGCGCGTCAGGACGGCAATCCGCGCGTCGGACTCGCTTTTCATGAAGTATTGGGTGTGGACGTCGATGGGAAGCTCCTGCGTCTCGTCTTGGGAGAAGACCGCTTCGCGAATTTCTTCCTTCTCCTGCACGGCCGGGTCGTTCGGTTTCCGGGGCGCATAGTAGCCGTGGCGCGCTTGCAGCGAGAGGCCCTTGAGCGCCACCAACTTGACCTGGATCGGGTGGAAACTGCCGTCGAGTTTCAGATTTTGCGGCGAGAAAGCCAAAACGTAGAAGGCTTCGGGGAGGCCCGCAACTTTATGGAATCCGGCTTCCAGGTCATTGTTGTTGTTGAAGAAGATGCCCCCGGTATCGAGGGCGAGGGCTCGCATGCCATCGGTTTGCACGCGGGCGTTCTCCATGATCATCATGTGCTTCTGTCCGGCAACCGCGGCGTTATTCGTGTCCGCGATGGAACGGCGGCTGGCGTCGGTCGCGGGGTCGGTATAGAGACCGCGGGCGTCGATCGCGTTGATGATGACGCCGGCACGCAGAGCACGGTCGGCAATCTGGCTGAGTTCGAACTGAAGGGTTTCCGTCAGGAACCCCCCGGAGACAATGACCACGCTGCGTTGCCCGGGCAGTGACGTCATGCGGCGAACGACGGACTCAATCCCCCGCAAGGCGGCAGTGGATTGCGTTTCTGAGAAGGATAGCGACTGCATCGCCCGGTTCTGCGCCTCGTTCTGCGCCTGGCTTAGGCACTGTTGCGGCGATTCTCCTTGCGGGCAAGGATTACAATAAATGATTTCATCGGCGGCCACGGCGATGGCATTGGGGTCCTGGTGGTCGACGATGAGATACGCTTCGTAGGGTTCGATGCGGCCGCAGCTTGTCTCATCTTCAATGATGGGGCGCGGCCGAAGGTCGAGAAGCGCTTGATGGATTTGCGCCAGGTTGTCCGTGAAGTCTAATTGCTTCTGCCCGGAGGAGGTATAGAGCGCCACGCGATCCCCCGGCTGAACCGAGTTCTTGAGAAAGCGATCCGCCGCGTCGCGCGCGCGCGCCAAGTTTTCAAAAGGGGTGTTCACATCGTCGAAGTACATCCCCACGAAGCGCCGAGCCGCCGAGGTGGGCATGGTCGTCTCATCCTCGGCCTCCGGCTCGACGCCGGATTTTTCGGCGGGTTTCTGCGGTAGGGGCTCGGTGGCTTTCAGCGCCGGTTTCTCCATCGAGAAATGCAGAATGGTTTGTAATTTGCCGTGATCAAAGAGTTGAAAATCCCCCTGGCGGAGGTTGTCAACCGTTGCCCCCTTCGCGTCGCGCACCACCACGCGCACCATCACCAGGTTGCGTTCCGTTTGCAGCTTGAAAGTGGGTTCAACGTCGCGCGAGGAAATGTCTTGCGGGTTAGCCGCCTGCGCCTTTAGGGAGTAAGGCGCCAGGGTCGGGATCAAGGCCAGAAAGACTACCCACCACCATGAGGGCAATCGCGCTCTTGGCCGGCGCACGGGGGTAAGGGAAGGCACCATAAATCCTCTTGTCGATCAGGTTGATCTACTAATAAGGTATTTCCACGGTGCGATTCAGGCCGGAGATTTGGCCGCTTTCGGAATCGCGGACGATGGAACGCACCAGATAGGTTCCGGGCTTGACGTCAAAATCGATCCGGACCGAAACACCCGATTGCAGGTATTTTTGCAGGGCGTCGTCGCGCAAGCGCATTTCCAGAGATCTCTGATGGCCCATCACCAGGTGGCCATCCCGGTCAAAGACCGCCGTCACGAAGGTCAGCGTGTCGAGGTTCAAGTTCTCTTCTTTGCGGAAATGCACAGGGTGCAGGTCGATGCGCGTCAGAACGGCAAGGCGCGCGTCGGACTCGGACTTCATGAAAAATTGGGTGTGGACGTCGATGGGCAGCTCCTGCGTCTCATCCTGCGAGAAGACCGCCTCTTGAATCTCTTCCTTTTCCTGCGCCGCCGGGTCGTCCAGCTTCTTGGGAGCGTAGTAGCCGCGGCGCGCTTGCACCGCCAGGCTGTTGTGCGCCACCAGCTTGACTTGCAGGGGATGGAAAGCGCCGTCGAGTTTCAGATTTTGCGGGGAGAAAGCCAAAACGTAAAATGTTTCGGGAACGCCGGCGGTCTTGCGGAATCCGGCCTCCAGGTCATTGCTGTTTTCGAACATGATGCCTCCGGTATCGAGGGCGAGGGTTCGCATCCCCTCGGCTTCCAGCCGGGCGCTCAGCATCAGCATCGAATGCTTCTGGGCGATCATGTCGCCGCGTTGCGTAACGGCGATGGTAGCCTGGCTGGCGTCGAGCGTGGAGTCGACATAGAGACCGCGGGCATCGATGGCGCTGATGATGACGCCGGCGCGCAAAGCTCGGTCGGTGATTTGGCTGAGGTCGAAGCGCAGAGTCTCCGTCAAGAAACCCCCGGAGACAATGACCATGCTCCGTTGCCCGGGGAGGGAGGTTAAGACGCGAACGATGGATTCAATCCCCCGCAGGGCCGCCGTCGATTGCGTCTCCATTCGCCTTTCCGATTCCATGGCCTCGCGCTGCGCCATGGTCTTGGCCCTGGTAGTACACGCGTCCGTCTCGATTGGCACCCCCGCGACTTGTGCCGGTACGGAAGGGCAGGGATTGCAATTCATCATTTCTTCGGTGGCGATGGCCGTGGCGGTGGGGTCCTGGCGGTCGATGATGAGATACGCCTCGTAGGGCGGGATCGTGCCGCAGGATCTATCCTCCCCCATGATGGGGCGCGGACGAAGGTCGAAGAGCGCTTGATGGAGTTGCGCCAGGTCGTCGGTGAAGTCGACTTGCTTTTGCCCGGAGGAGGTGAACAGGGCCACGCGATCCCCCGCCTGGACAGACTTCGTGAGGAAGCGATCGGCTGCGTCGCGCGCGCGGGTCAGGTTCTCCAGCGGGGTGTTGACATCGTCGAAGTACAGCGCCACGAAGCGGCGAGCCGCCGAGGCGGGCATGGCCGTTTCATCGGAGGCCTCCGGTTCGACGCCGGTTTTTTCGGCCGGTTTCGGCGGCAACGGTTCGGGAGCCTTCAGCGCCGGTTTCTCCAGGGAGAAATGCAGGATGGTTTGCAATTTGCCGTGATCAAAAAGTTGAAAATCTTCCTGGCGGAGGTTGTCAACCGTTGCCCCCTTCGCGTCGCGCACCACTACCCGGACCATCACCAGGTTGCGTTCCGTTTGCAGCTTGAAGGTGGGTTCAACGTCGCGCGAGGAAATCTCTTGCGGGTTAGCCGCCTGCCCCTTTAGGGAGTAAGGCGCCAGGGCCGGGATCAAAATCAGGAAGACCACCCACCGCCATGAGGGCAATCGCGCTCTTGGCCGGCGCACGGGGGTAAGCGAAGACACCATAAATCACGGCCCGGCTTATTCGAGCGCAGGGACCCTCCCCATCACCACACGCCAGAAACCATGGAATGCAGGTCGATGCCTACCGGGTTCGGGGCATAGTTTCCGGCGGATGGGGTTCAATGTCAAGCGGAAGAAAATCGGGCTGAACCAAGCCAACAAAGCTTGATTTGGTCCGCTCAATCTGTAATGCTGCAACGGGGCTGTCCGTGGTCCGTGGTCCGTTGTCCGTCGCCTGTGACTTTGGGGGATTTTGCCCGTTTTGACTTCGGTTACCGCGCCTGTTGGGATGCGGCTGCAACGGACCACGGACCACGGACAGCACGAAGCTATAAGCTGATCGCTGATAGCTTGCTCCTGGCAGATCATCAAGCTCTTTTCCCGAGGTTTAACCGTGCCCTACCAAGACCTGCGTGATTTTCTTGCCCGCCTGGAACGTGAGGGCGAACTGAAGCGCATTGCGGCGGAAGTTGATGTCGATCTGGAAATCACCGAAATCACCGACCGCGTTTCGAAAGCCGGTGGACCGGCGCTGCTGTTTGAAAAGCCTTGCTCGGCGCGCGATGGCGTGAGGTACGCGATGCCGCTGCTCATCAATATGCTGGGGACCAGGGGGCGATTGGAAATGGCGCTCGATGTTGCCTCGCTCGACGACGTGACGCGGCGCATGGAAGATCTGCTCGACATGAAGCCGCCCGAGGGTTTTTTCGAGAAAGTGAAGCTGCTTCCCAAGCTCTCCGAACTGGGGTCGTTTTTTCCCAAGAACGTGCGCTCGGGGCCGGTGAAGGAAGTGATCGAGCGGGAAAACCTTTCGCTCGCCAGCCTGCCGATCATGCAGTGTTGGCCGCAGGATGGTGGGCGGTTCATCACCTTTCCCATGGTGGTGACGCGCAGCCCCAAAAACGGCCGCCGCAACGTGGGTTGTTACCGCATGCAGGTGTACGACGAACGGACCACGGGTATGCACTGGCAGGTTCACAAGGGCGGCGCCGAACACTTCCGCTGGCTGGAGCGCCAGGGAAAGGGCCGTCGCATGGACGTGGCCGTGGCGTTGGGCGCTGACCCTGCCACCATGCTCTCCGGCGTGCTGCCCTTGCCGGAGGATTTGGACGAGTTCCTGTTCGCGGGCTTCCTGCGCCAGCAGCCGGTGGAGCTGGTGAAGTGCGAGACCGTGGACCTGGAGGTTCCCGCCCACGCCGAGATCGTGCTGGAAGGCTACGTGGACCTGGACGACATTCGCCCCGAAGGGCCGTTCGGCGACCACACGGGCTACTACTCGCTCGAAGACAAGTTCCCGGCGTTCCATATTACCTGTATCACCCGGCGGCGCGATCCCATTTACGTTTCCACCATCGTCGGCCGGCCGCCCATGGAAGATTATTGGATGGGCTACGCCGTGGAACGCCTGTTCCTGCCCCTGATGCGCAGGCAACTGCCGGAAGTCGTGGACATGCACATGCCCGCCGAGGGGGTGTTTCACAACTTGATGATGGTGGCGATTCGTAAGAGCTATCCCGGTCATGCCCGGAAAGTTATGCACGCCATCTGGGGATTGCCCGGCGCCATGTTCACCAAGTGCATCGTGGTGGTGGACCACGATGTGAACGTGCACGACGCGGGGGAAGTCGCGTGGAAAGCCCTGAACCATATTGACCCGGAGCGCGATATTCAGTTCACGCTCGGCCCCGTGGACCAACTCGAACACGCCTCGCGCCTGCCCAACTTCGGCTCCAAAATGGGGATTGACGCCACCCGCAAATGGCCCACCGAAGGCTTTACCCGCCCCTGGCCGGATGAAATCGTCATGGACCCGGAGGTGAAGAAGAAAGTCGACAAGCTCTGGGCAAGCCTAGGGTTCAGGCCTTCGGGAAAATAGCGGCGTCGGGCGGCTGGGTCGCAAAAGAAAGTCAAAAGGTAAAATGCAAAAGTCAAAAGGCAAAAATGAAAAGCCCTCCGCCTACCAATCCTCGCTAAGAAAACTACGATTGCTGGTAGCTTCATCATGTCGCGGTTGAAATCAGATTGCGTGGGATGGCATTATCTTCCGATGAAGACTACGCTAAATTTGCAAGATGATGCGGTAGAGGAAATTCGCGCATACGCCAAGCGGCGTCGGCTCTCCCTGGGAAAGGCCGCATCCGAGCTTGTCCGTCGCGGTGCTCGCTATCAAGTCGGAACCCGGAGGGTGAACGGATTACTGGTCTTTGACGCGCCCGAAGACTTCCCGATCATTACGAGCGAGCGGGTGCGGGAACTTTCCGGTGATGTATGAATCGCCACCGACGTGATTATGATGATGGAGGTTTGTGACCGTTGCCTTCGAGTCCCTGAATGAAGCGGTCCATGCGCTGGAAGAGTTGAGTCGTCTTTGTTTCCAAAGACGCCAGGCGGACCTCTTGGCCCTGCATCCGCTCGACCAGTCGGATTTCGGCCTGAGCCAGGCGGCCGACCAAATCCGTGACGGCGGCAATCTGCTCGTCATGCTTGAGCATACCAGCTTTTAGCTCGGCAATCTGCTGGTCGTTCTTCTGTGCTGACGCCCAGAACTGCGCCTGCTGTTCGACGATGAACTGCATGGTCCGTTCGATATCCATGCGAATCAGTATAACCCGAAGAACTGGTCCTCGCAACGTGTTGTGTTCCTTTTGAGAATGACATTTACGCTTATGAAGCTCGCCATTGATAACGTCAGTAAGATCTATCGTGGAAACGTCACGGCCTTGCGTAGTTTCGGTTTGGAAATTGGGCCGGGAGTGCTGGGCCTGCTCGGGCCCAACGGGGCAGGGAAATCCACCCTGATGCGCATTCTGGCCACCATCACCCAGCCGACGGCGGGGCGTGTGCTCTGGAACGGGACGGACATCCAGCATGATCCTGACACATTGCGCGCCGTGCTTGGTTATTTGCCGCAAGATTTTGGGATCTATCCGAATTTGAGCGCGGTCGAGTTTCTCGAGTACCTCGCCGCCGTGAAGGGTTTGGAGGCGGCGAGCGCACGAAAGCGCATCGGCGAGCTGCTGGAGGTGGTAAATCTCGTTGATGCCGCGCGGCGGCCGCTGGGAGGATTTTCCGGCGGCATGCGCCAGCGCGTGGGCATCGCGCAGGCGTTGCTGAACGATCCGCAGCTTCTCATCGTGGACGAGCCGACGGCCGGCCTCGACCCGGAAGAGCGCGTGCGGTTTCGCAATCTGCTTTCCGAGCTTGCCGGCGAGCGGATCGTCATACTTTCCACCCACATTGTCTCCGATGTGGAGGCCGTGGCCACAGACATTGCCCTGATCGCCCAAGGACAACTCATTGTCCATGGTGTCCCCGAAGCGCTTCTCGCCGGCGTCAATGGGAAGGTCTGGGAGGTTGTGGTCCCGAGCGGAGACCTTCCTGCGCTTCGGCAGGACCATCTGGTCAGTAGCACGGCCCACCGCAACGATGGTGTGCATGCGCGGGTCGTAGCCGATGCGGGGCCCCGGCCCGACGCGCGCCAGCTAGAGCCATCGCTGGAGGACGCCTATCTCGCCACCCTGGCCGCGCACCGCCAGCGTGCTGCCGGTGAGGCCGCAGTATGAGCGCCCTGCGTGTGGTCTATGCCATTGCCCACGCTGACTTTCTGGAGCGGGTGCGCCGCTACAGCTATCTCATTACTCTGCTGTTTGCCGTCTACCTGGGTTATGCCGCGGGCACGGGGCGAATTTCGCTGCGCCTGGGCGATTATCGCGGCTTGTATACCTCTGCGTGGATCGGCGCCATGGTATCGCTGGTGACGACGACGTTTGTTTCGCTCGTGGGCTTCTACATCGTCAAGAACGCCGTGGACCGTGACCGCCAAACGCGGGTCGGTGAGATTCTCGCCGGAACACCGCTCACCAAAGTTGCCTATCTCCTGGGAAAATTCCTCAGCAACTTCGCGGTGCTGGTCTCCATGGTTGCCGTGCTCGCTCTGGCCGCGGTGGCCATGCAATTTCTGGCCGCCGAGGACCGCACCTTCCACGCCTGGGCTCTGCTCTCGCCTTTCCTGCTCCTCACCTTGCCGGCCATGGCGATAACGGCGGCGATGGCCCTCTTGTTCGAGACGTTCCGATTTCTTCGCGGAGGTTTCGGCAACGTCCTGTGGTTTTTTCTCTGGACTTTCGGCATTGCTCTGCCCGGGGTGACGGGGCTCCCGCAATACGATCCCTCCGGCCTTTGGATGGTGTATCAAAGCATGGCCCCGGCGGCACGCGCGGGGATTCCGGGTTACGTGGATAGTTTTTCACTCACCGTGGCCGATAAGTCCGTCAAGGTGGCTACGGGTTTTCATTGGAACGGTGTGGAATGGACCCCGGGGGTTGTCATCCTGCGTCTGGCCTGGATAGCCGTAGCGTTCGCCCTGGTCCTGTGCGGCGCGTGGTTTTTCGACCGGTTTGACCCGGCAAGATCCCGCCGGAAGTCGGTCGCAGGAGCTCGGTTGAAAGGAGTGGCCACGCCGGCAGGGGTGGCGCCCGAACTCCCGACGGTGCGAGCGCCCATCGCTACATCAGTCCATCTCACTCCGCTCGTCTCAGACGCGAGGCATTCCGGCTCCTGGGGACTTTTGGCGGCCGAACTGCGGCTGGCCCTGAAGGGTTATCGTTGGTGGTGGTACGCGGTGGCGGGAGGATTGCTGATCGCCCAGTTCGCCGCGCCCCTGGATATCTCGCGCGGGCCCCTGTTGGCGGTCGCCTGGATATGGCCCATCTTTGTGTGGTCTGCGCTCGGCACGCGCGAAGCGCGTTTCGGCACCGAACAACTGCTCTTTTCTTGTGCGCGGATTCTGCCCCGGCAGTTCCCGGCGGCATGGATAGCCGGCGTCCTGGTTGCCGCGCTCACCGGACTGGGGGCCGCCGTGCGCTTGGCGTTGGCGGGGCATGGCGCTGGCCTATTGGCCTGGACCGCCGGCGTCCTCTTCATCCCCTCGCTGGCGTTGGCGTTGGGTGTCTGGAGCGGCACCAGTAAATTCTTTGAAGGCCTGTACACCGCATTGTGGTACATCGGCCCGCTCAACCGGGTCCCAGGGCTCGACTTCACCGGCAGCGCCAGCGGTCCGCAGGCCGGCCGCTATGCTGTCCTGTATTTGGGCGTCGCAGCCGTGCTGGGGGGAGCGGCGTTCTTCCGGCGGGCCCGCCAGCTCCGGGGAACATGAGTTCCCCTCCTACCACTATAATGATGGGGGTTTGTGTCCGTTGCCTTCGAGGCCCTGGATAAAGCGGTCCATGCGCTCGAAAAGTTGAGTCGCCTTCGTTTCCAAGGATGCCAGGCGGGCTTCGTGACCTTGCATCTGCTCGCCTAGGCGGGCTTCTTGGCCTTGTATCCGCTCGACCAAGCGGATTTCGGCCTGGGCCAAGCGGCCCACCAGGTCGGTGAGGGTAGCAATCTGCTCGCTGTTCTTGGCAATCTGCTCGTCATGCTTGACCATACCAGCTTTCAGCTCGGCGATCTGCTGGTCGTGCTTCTGCGCGGACGCCCAGAACTGCGCCTGCTGCTCGACGATGAGCTGCATGGTCCGCTCGATATCCATGAGGATCAGTATAACCCGAGGAACTGCCCCTCACAACGCGCTTCTTGGCTCAAAACTGTGTGATGCTGAGCGTGTTGCCGTCCGGGTCCTTGAACCAAGCGACTTTCGCACCACTGGGCGTGTGCCATACCCCAAGTTCGTCCTGGCCTTGGCCCGCGTAGATCTCGAATTTCACGCCGGCCGCCAGCAAGGCCTTCATGGATTCTCCAATATTCTTGACCTGCCATCCCAAGACGGTGTAGGGCGCTATAACTACTTTACCTACGTTTGCCACCCGGAGCATGATGCCGTTCGCATCAAATACCAAGGCAAAGTGGTCCTCGCTGATCAGGCGCAGGCCGAGCTTGTCTTGATAGAACGTCTTGGCTTGGCCCGCGTCCTGCGTTCCGACGAAGGCTATTATCTTCCCGGTGCCGAGGGGTGATTTTGTGGACATAAGAATTTTTTCCTCCGAGGTGGAATTTTAGCTCGAGGCTACCTTTTCCGTGATGTACTGCAACCGGTCCCACTCGCAATCGGCTGTTACCATGTCGCTGACCCCGAGGATGAAGTGGCTTTGCTGGCCATAGCGTTCGACCGTGTCATCGATGGAGCGGCGAAACTCGTCTTCCGGGGTGCTGGTGGCACAAAGCAGCGTGGAGGGAATGCCGCCCCAGATGGTGACCTGGTCGCCGAAGTTGGCGCGAATCTCTTCCAATCGGCAGCGAGTCATCGGGTAGGGGCACACGGAATCAGCCACATCGAATCCCGCCCGCCGGTAGAGGGGGAAGAGCCGTTGGTTCTCGCCATCGGTATGGGTCATCAGGTACTTACCCCGGCCATGCAGTTCCTCGGCGTAATCGCGCAGGTCAGGGAAGATATACTTCTCAAAGAATTGCGGGTAGGTGATGGAATCGTCGTAGTTGCCGCCGAGGAGCAGGACCTCCGCCGGGGAGCCCGCCCCGATGGCCTGGATTTGCTGGAAGAAGGGCTGGATTTGGTCGGCCAGCCGCTGCACTTTTTCCGGGTAGTCATGGAGAGCATAAAAAAACTGTTCGAGCGGCATGAGTTCCTTCATGATGTGCTGGATGGGGCCGGCCGTCCCCTCGAGGTAACCGATCACCAGGCCTTGCTCGCCCACCTCCCGGCAGCGGGCGAGGTAGCCGGCAATGTGGGGTTTGATGCGCAAGTGCGAGAAAATGTGCCCGACGACCTCGAAATCGCGCAGCTCGCGAATGGCATGTTCCGTGGTCCACGACATGGAGGCGCCGGCGTCCAGCATTTCCTCGGTGAAGACCGAGGCGGTGCGAATCGACCCGGCGGGCGTGTGATATTCCACCACCGTTTCGTGGCCGTGGCGGGTAACGCGGCGATCCACGTCTTCCAGAGTTATGCGGTAAGGTATAACCGGAATATGAAACAGGCCGAGGGTGCGGTCGATCATGGCGTCTTCGTCGGTGACGTCAGTGAAGTCGGGGATGGAAGCATAGCACCCCACTCCCAGGCGCGCGGCGATTTCGGTGAGGGTGAGAGAACGAAGCTCCGGGGGCAGTGTGCCGTGGCACAGGCGCGCGCGATGCCAGAATTCCAGGCGTGGAACCCAGGGCAGCCGGTCAGGCACTTCTCCTCGGATGGCGGCCAGAATGCGTTCGCGATGGGTCATGATGGTTTCCTCGAAGTGAGCACAGTGTAGTATAAGGCCTCTCATCCATGCCTAACAAAGCCGCTTGGCAAAAATCACTCCCCCGAATGATCGTTCTTCTCCTGTTTGCAGGCTCGATGGCCAACTACATTGACCGCTCGGTGCTGGGCGTGGTTATGCCGCAGGTTCGTCGGGATCTTTCCCTCACCAACACAGACTACGGGCTGGTCATCCATGCGTTTTTGGTGATGTATGCGATCTTCTACATCCTGGGAGGCCGAATCGCGGATCGCCTGGGGTATCGCCGCACGTTTACCCTGACGGTCGCGTTCTGGTCATTCGCCACCATGGCCCTGTCGTTGGCGCAAGGACTGCGCAGCCTGTTTTTTTGCCAGGCCATGCTGGGAATGGGAGAAGGCAGCTACTATCCCACCGCCATGCGCGGCGCCGCCGGCTTGTTTCCACCTGCCAGCCGCGCTAAGGCCGTGGGCACCATCCTCTCGGCTATCAGCCTGGGGATGTTGATTACACCTCCGCTGGTGGCGTGGACCACCCTTCATTACGGATGGCGGGTGACGTTTCTTCTGATCGGCGCGCTGGGCTTGTTGCTGGTGCCGCCCTGGCTTTGGGTCCATGGGCCAATTCCGCGCGCGGAGGGTAACTCGGACCCGGCGCCGGTGGTGGCAAGCGATTCCGCGGCCGACATTCCTGCGGAACCGGAAGCGACGCTGGGCGAAGTCCTTAAGACTCGGAAGTATTGGTGTGTCCTGGCGGCGCGGGCGTGCGCCGACGCCGCCTGGTACTTTTATCTGTTTTGGATTCCCGGCTACTTTCAGGAAGCCCGCGGGCTTTCACTGGCTGGGGTGGGCAGAATTCTTTGGGTGGCTTACTTTTGCGCCTTCCTCGGACCCTTTGCCGGAGCGGCGGCGAGCAGCGCTCTGATCCGCAAAGGCTGGGGCCTGTATCGCAGTCCCAAGACCGTCATGCTGGTTTTCGCCTTTCTCTGCGCCTTCAGCGCCGCCGCCGGTTTCGCGCCGACTACAAGCTTGGCCATGGGGCTGGTCAGCCTGGCGCTTCTTTCCCATCAGGCCATGTCGACGAATCTTCACACCGTCATCACGGAGATTTCTCCCCCCAGGCACGTGGCCGTCCTCTATGGCATGACCGGCGCTGCCGGGACTTTCATCGGCGCCGCATCGCAACTCGTCCTTGGGCCCATCATCGACCTGCATGGCTACAAACCGGCCTTCGTCTGGGTGGCGGGAATGTATGTGCTGGCGGCGGGCTTGCTGGTCAGCGCCGGGGTCCTCGAGCCCATTCGGGGGAAGGTGCGCGATTCGTAAAGTCAGAATCTGGTCGCCTGGTAGCGGTGCAGTCTGAGTTCATTAGAGACGGGCGGGAGTGCGAGATAGAAATTGACTGTGGCTGGCCAGTTTGAAATAGTGGATTCGGCAAATTTCGGAGGTTCCTTGCATGAAAACTGGTCCACGACTTGTGCGACAGGGAAGCTGGGTTTTCAACGGCCAGGTGTTGAAGTTCCTTTTTTTGGCATTGTCCGGCGCCCAGGTAGCCCTGGCTGGCCAGGTCGCCGGACCGCTCGTGGCCTCTGCTAACCCCAACTATTTCCAGGACGCGAACGGCGACGTACTGATCTTAAACGGATCGCAAACGTGGAACACTCTTCAGGATTGGGGTAGCCAGGGCTCGGTGCAGACCTTGGATTTCCAGGCTTACGTTAACTTCCTCACCACGCACGGACACAATTTTACTTTGCTATGGCGCACGGAATTGCCGAAATTCTGCGGTCTTCCCAGCACCGCGAGTCCTCCGCCGGACCTGACGGTTAGCCCCCATCCCTGGCTGAGGACAGGTCCGGGGAAGGCCACCGACGGCGGATTGAAATTCGATCTCACCAAGTTCGATCCCAGTTTTTTTGATCGCTTACGGGCCCGGACGCAGGCTCTGAACCGTGCGGGGATCTTCGTGGGCGTCTATCTCTTCACTGGTGAATGGCTCAACGGGTTCCGCTGCCCGAGCGACGGCTACCCTTTCACCGGCGCCAACAATATCAACGGCGTTGACGACGGTTATACCGGCGGACCCAAGGGGTTGGGTTCGATTACGATGACCGCGCCCAACGCCATCACCGCGTTCCAGGACGCCTACGTCGAAAAGATGATCGATACCTTGAACGATTTGCCCAACGTCCTGTGGATCGTTTCCGAGGAAGCTCCCGGTAATTCCTTGTGGTGGAACAGCCACCAGATTTCGCACCTTCGAGCCTATGAGTCCGCCAAGGGGCAACGGCACCCCATTGGTTACGCGGCGCTCACCGGGTCCCCGGATGCCACCCTTTACAACTCCGATGCGGACTGGGTGGCGCCGCAGGTCAGGGTTTCGCCCAACCGGTCCTGCGGAAGCGGCACTCCGTCCTGCAAGGTCAACATCAATGACAGCGACCATAGCTACTGGGAGATTTGGAACGATACGCCGCAGCAGAATCGCAATTATGCCTGGGAAAACTTCATGACGGGCAATCAGGTGCTGTTCATGGACCCTTACGTTTTGTATTACCCGCGCGAGAACCGTAACTTGTGCGTCTCTCCCACCCACGCCATATGCCGTGCAACGGACCCGCGTTGGGATAATTTGCGGGAAAACCTGGGCTACATTCTGAGATATTCCCGCCGGGTGAATCTCGCCAGCGTCACTCCCCGCAGCGATCTCTGTTCGACCGGGTACTGTCTTGCCCAGACATCCTCCCTCGGTGCGGAGTACCTGGTTTACGCTCCTTCCGGCAGCGCGTTCACGGTGAACATTTCCGCGATGTCGAATTCAAGGACCTTGGCGGTAGAGTGGTTCGACCCCTCGACCGGCGCTACCATCGCCGGGAAGCCCCTTCCCTCCGGTTCCTACTCGCAATCGTTCACTCCACCGTTCAGCCACGACGCGGTGCTCTACCTCGTGGATACGGCGGGTCACGCCGCCTCAGGCCGCCACTGACCTTGCCGCCCCTGCGCTTTCATCGGTGCTAAGGCCGCCTTTGTCCTTGAGCCCCAAAGGGGCGAAATAACGAAGACCAGGCCAACGGCCTGGGTCAACGGAACCCCCATCAATCCCGAGCCCTGAAGGGGCGAAATAACGAAGTCCAGGTTTTTGAGCGTGAAAGGGTCGCTTCATGACCGAATCGCCCAGACGCCCGCGAATCGCCGTCGTCTGGGCGCCCGAGGCCCGTGCCGATCTCCGCGCCATTGACCGCGCCACCGCCCTGGAGATTCTCCACTGCGTGGATCGCTACCTGGCGAACCGTACCGGCGAGGTGAAAAGGGGACATTCACTGTCCCTCGGTTCCGGAAGCTCGCTTCCGACCCCCAATCGGCAGCCCGTCAGCAGACGGATCTGGCGGCGGAGGCACGGAGGCGCATGGGAAGAGAGACTGTGCTAAAATCCTTTACGGGTGCCGTTAAGGCCTCTGCATGGCACGCGGGATCCGGCATTGAGCGACCGGCAATTTCAGTTCGAATGGGACGAGAACAAGGCGGACGCCAACATCCGTAAGCACGGTGTGAGCTTTGAGCTTGCCTCGTCCGTATTTGCTGACCCGCGGCTGCTCAGCGTGGCCGGCTTGGAGCATAGCGAAGCTGAGGAGCGTTGGTTTTCCGCCGGCTGCGCGATTAACGGTGCGATTCTCTCCGTTGTTTATGTGTGGCATGAAATCGACCAGGCGATAACGAAAATCCGGCTGATTTCGGCTCGCCAGGCAGCAAGAAGCGAAATGCGCTTCTATGAAGAAAACCTATGAGTGAAAGCACCATCAACGACAATCAGATGCCCGAAGAAATCGACTTCCGCAAGGGAGTCCGGGGAGTGCACCACATTCCCCCGGACGCGAAGGTCTTCCTGCCTGCCTCCATCGAGCAAAGTGTATGGCAGTACTTTTCCGCTAAGGCCGAGCAGAAGGGTGTGGGCTTGTCGGAACTGTTGACCGATGTACTCAAGCAGGACATCGAAATTAATGAAGCGCTGAAGTAACACATGCCATCCTCCGGCCTTCTTTTAGATGGGGAACGGTACGGGGCGCCGTTTACCTCCGTTTCTCTCTTCTAGCGCATCATTCCTGAAGGAAAAAGGTACCTGGAACGTGTGAAAAAATTGCCAACGGCCGGGGTATTGACATTAATTATTAGTAGCTTATTAATCTAAGCTCTGGTATATTGGGGGCATGAGCACAGCGAATCCGGTTACTCGTCCCCGGTTAGTGAG
>Ga0326727_10005383_pt1 | contig 36703 bp, 31 predicted proteins | sample MB2enrmetagenome_FD_207643 | JGI IMG/M metagenome (GOLD analysis project Ga0326727, IMG submission 207643) | Lab enriched peat soil microbial communities from McLean, Ithaca, NY, United States - MB29MY | ecosystem: Environmental > Terrestrial > Soil > Wetlands > Peat | place: USA: New York... | reverse complement strand
TACTTCTCAAAACTCGGCTGGCTGGCAAAAGTTATCTGGCGCATCGCGATCCCCATCCCTCTTCCATTTTATGAAAGATCGGGGCGGACATGCGACTTGTTCAGAGGTTCCCTAACAATCAATCGAACGACGTGCCTCAAAAAGGGCGCACGTACGCAATGTACGCCGGACTCATACTACGCTGCCTTCCCGGTCGTTTCTCTTTATTCAAATGGGCAGGTTCTCATTGGGGAACATGCGCTGATGTTTCAGGACACACTGGTTAATGTTGGTGCAAATCCAACCGCAATTGCAACTTACCCGGGGCAGGCCGTGAGAAATGTATCTGGGGCAGGTAATGTACAAATCACTACAACGACCAGCGGCACAACTCGGGCCATCGTAGCGAATTCCGGAGCCAACACGGTAAGTATTCTTGACTTGGTGAACGGTGTTCTGCTTACAAATATCACTGTAGGTAACCATCCGGTGGCCCTGGCTGTTTCGTCCGACGGCAGCACGGCCTACGTGGCTAATTACGCCGACAGCACCGTAACTCAGGTCAATTTGAATACCGGCACGGTGACCGCAACGATTGCGATTAGTGGCCAGCCTACATCGGTTGCTTTGACTTCGGCTGGAATTCTATGGGTAGGTGGCTCAGGTTTTATCTCCGAGATCAACACGCAAACAATGGCCGTGACGGCAACGCAGTCGACGGCAGGGAAAAACATCATTGCACTTGGCTATAGCAATGGCGAGAGCGAACTGGTGGCTACATCAGCCGACACGAGCGGGAACGTCTACCAGGACGAAATCAGCCCGTCGACCGTCCTCACCAGCGCCTATGCACCAGCGGCTACACATGCGATTTCCAGTCTCGGAAGTTATCAGAATGCGCCAAGTGGAACATTGCTGCACGGCTACACCGCAATGCTCGCAGGTTCTGCCGGCCAGAACTCCATCAGCGCAACGCAGGCCGGCGCGCCACCACTCGCTGTTCAGGATGGATGGGCAGTAATTTCAGCAACTCCGACAGGGTTCACGATCACAGACATTTCCGGCCACATCGTACTGGTTTCGGAGACAACGCCGTCGCCTGTCACCGCAATTGCTCTCGACACGAATCTGAACGCAGCCTATCTTGTCATGCCCGACTCGAATACGCTCTTGACTGTTCCATTGCCGGGCACAGGTACAAATTAATCGCCGGCCGCTTCAGGATCTTTGGGCGCAAATACGTTACCCATGCGATGAATTTCGGCTCCGGCTTGGCGGAGTTTATCTTCGATGCGCTCGTAGCCACGGTCCATATGGTAGACGCGGTCGACGATAGTTTCGCCTTCGGCGACCAGCGCGGCCAGCACCAGCGAGGCCGAGGCGCGCAGATCCGAACACATGACGGCGGCCGAGGTGAGCCGCGCCGGACCACGCACGGTGGCCGTGCGGCCATCCACGCGGATATGGGCGCCCATGCGCACCAGCTCCTGCACATGCATGAAGCGGTTCTCGAAGATGTTCTCGCGAATGAGGCTGACGCCTTCGGCTTGCGTGGCCAGGGCCATATACTGCGCCTGCATGTCGGTGGGGAAACCGGGATACTCTTCGGTCGCCATATCGGCGGCGCGCAGTTTTTCGGCGGCGCGGACGCGCACCGCGTCGGGACCCACCACATCGATGCGCGCGCCGGCTTCGCGCAGCTTGGCGATTACCGCGCCCAAATGATCGGGATTGCATTCGGTAACGGTCAGATCGCCGCCGGTGATGGCACCGGCCACCAGCAAGGTTCCCGCTTCAATGCGGTCGGGGTTGATGCGGTAGCGCGCGCCGTGCAACCGCGATACGCCGCGCACGCAGATCGTGGAACTGCCCGCACCTTCGATTTCAGCACCCATGGCGGTGAGCAGCGCGGCCAGATCGGTGACCTCGGGTTCGCGGGCGCAGTTTTCCATCACCGTTTCGCCATCGGCCAACGTGGCGGCCATCAGCAGATCCTCGGTGCCGGTGACGGTAATCTTGTCGAAGACGATGTGCGCGCCGTGCAGCCGCCCCACACGCGCGTCCAGATAGCCATGCTCCTGCACGATGATGGCGCCCATCTTCTCCAGGCCCTTGATGTGCAGATCGATGGGCCGGCCGCCGATGGCGCAGCCGCCGGGCATGGCTACGCGAGCCTGGCCCGAGCGCGCTACCAGCGGACCCAGCACCAGCGAGCTGGCGCGCATGGTCTTCACGATCTCGTAGCGGGCCACCGGCTCGGCCAGCGCGCGGCAGCAGATGGCGAGGCGGCCATCGGCGGAGCGCTCGACCGCGGCGCCCATTGAGGCCAGCAGCTTGCGCTCGGTCTCGATGTCGCGCACCTGGGGAATGTTTTCGAGCTCGACTTCGTCTTCAGTAAGAATGGCCGCGGCCATCAAGGGTAATGCCGAGTTCTTTGCCCCGGAGACGCGCACCGCGCCCACCAGAGGATTGCCGCCACGAATGACAAATTTATCCATAGAAAAACAGCTTCCGGCTCCTTGCTTCTAGTTTTTCAGTGTACATGCGCGGAGGGCAAAAGCGTGGATTGGGACGGCCGCATAGGCGGCCCAGCAAAACAGCCCTGCCTGGAGAAATCACATCCGGCAGGGCTGTTTTGCTAATCGCAGAGAGGAAAACCGTTCGGGCAATGAACGGCGGATCTCAGTTTCCGTTGTTGGTCATCGGCGCCAGATGCAGCGGTTCTGTGAGCGAGAAGATCAGCACCGTGCCGGGCTCAAGATCGGTTTGGGGATGGCTGACCATCAGGTGCACGGTGATGACGCTGGCGCCGACGATGGAGCCGGCCAGCGCACCGCCGGGGCCGCCCAGAACCGCGCCGGTGATGGCTCCGCCGCCGACCGCGCCCGCGTATTCGATCTCGTCCTTCTTAACTCTTGATTTGGGCAGGATGGTTCCTTCACCAACCACACGGGAGCCGGAGCCAGGCGCCGCCATGGTCTGCGCGTAGAGGCGATAGCGCGAGCCGTCGGCCAGAATCACCGTCTCCGGGCGCAGGCGCAGGAAGCCGTGGCCGCCGAAGTGGCCCGAGGAAGACTCGGCGATGCTGCCGTCGATCTCGGCCCCGGCGGGAATCAGAACCTGGCCGCCCTGCACCACATCGGAGGCAACGCGGGTGCGGAAGCGGTTGCCCTTTTCGGCATCGGCGCTGGAGAGCCGCTGCAAAAGACGGACACGAATGGTTGTGCCTTCGCCAAGGTCGTTAGGGCCGAGCGAAGCCGGATGCACGATGTCGCCATCGGGGTCGGTAAACTCGCCGCGGTGGCTGAGCGCGGGCGCACCCTGGGCAACCGGCTCGGAGGCAACTTGCACGATGCCATCGTCGGTGCCGTCAGTCTGCGAGCTCGCCGTGGCCGGCGGTGGGGGGGGCGGCGCGGGCGTGGCAGCCACAACCGGCGCGGACGCCGGAGCCGGGCATGCCAGCTTGGCCGGCGAGGGCTTGGGCAGCGGCGTTGCATCGCTGGTGACGATGGTATCGTCGGGGGGTGGATTGGAGGTTCCCTGGTAGGGATCTGGCTGGCTTGCCGTCTGCGCAGCCGCCGTGGCCGCCATTGCAGCCATCAGGGCAAAAAGGTAAAGGCTTTGTTTCATTCCCTACTCCCGTTCCGGCAAAGAATGCCTTGCCCGGTTCAACCCGTCCTGAAGAGAAATGTTTTTGCCGCCAACGCGCATGGTCCACGGGGCGCGAAAATAAAGCTACCCAAGATAAGGCTAACCTGCTTTAATGAAGCCGCGATGGCTGCCAGCGGCCGGGGTTGCCCAATCTGGCACGAATCAAAAGCATCACCTTTCCCGCTCCGGTTGGGCCCAGGCGTGCATGTGACCAGCGCCACAACGCGTAGTGGCGCCAGATTTGCTAGAATCCGAACGGGATCAAGGCGATCTTGCTGAACGCTTTTGATACAGCATTCGCTGGACGGAGAAGTGGTTTTGCGTACACATGGGTTTGTGAACAGCTTGCTAAGCATTGCCGGAGAGCCCATTGCCGTGGATCGCCGTCCGCAACTGAACGACCGGCTGCAGCACCACATTATGAGGAGCAATATGACTGAGATTGTTGCCATTCGTGCCCGTGAAGTTCTCGATTCGCGCGGCAACCCGACCGTTGAGGCGGACGTGATTCTGGAGAGCGGCGCGCTTGGACGCGCCATTGTGCCCTCGGGCGCTTCCACGGGCGAGCATGAGGCCGTGGAGCTGCGCGACGGCGACAAGAGCCATTACCTCGGCAAAGGCGTGCTGCAGGCCGTCTCCAACGTGGAGAGCGTGATTGCTCCCGAGTTGGAGGGCCTGGACGCGGCCAATCAGCGGCTGATCGATCAGACGATGATTGCCCTCGACGGCACACCCAACAAGGGCAAGCTGGGCGCCAACGCCATTCTGGCCGTCTCTTTGGCCAACGCCCGCGCCGTGGCCCAGACCCTGGAGATTCCGCTCTACCGTTACCTGGGCGGCGTCAACGCCTGTGTGCTGCCCACGCCGATGCTGAACGTGCTCAACGGCGGCGCCCACGCCGACTCCAACGTCGACTTCCAGGAGTTCATGATCATGCCCGTCGGCGCCGAGCGCTTTTCGGAAGCGCTGCGCTGGGCCGCCGAAACCTTCCACACGCTGAAGAGCGTGCTCAAGAAGAACGGCTATAACACCGCCGTGGGCGACGAGGGCGGATTTGCTCCCTCGCTGAAGACCAACCACGAAGCCATCGAGTTGATTCTGGAGGCCATCGAGACCGCCGGCTACAAGCCCGGCGAGCAGATTGCCATCGCTCTCGATCCCGCCACCAGCGAACTTTACGACAAGGAAAAGAACCGGTATGTCTTCAAGAAGGGCGACAAACGCGAGTTGACCAGCGCCGAGATGGTCGGCTACTGGGACAACTGGAGCCGCCAATATCCCATCGTCTCCATCGAAGACGGCCTGGCCGAGGACGATTGGGAAGGCTGGCGCATGTTGACTGACAAGTTGGGTGGACGCATTCAGCTGGTCGGCGACGATCTTTTCGTCACCAACAGCAAGCGCCTGCAGCGCGGCATCGACGAGGGCGTGGCCAACTCGATCCTTATCAAGGTCAACCAGATCGGCACCTTGACCGAGACCCTGGAAGCCATCTCCCTGGGCGCCCGCTACGGCTACACTTCGATCATGTCGCACCGCTCGGGTGAAAGCGAAGACACCTTCATCGCCGACCTGGCCGTGGCCACCGGCGTGGGCCAGATCAAGACCGGCTCGGTCTCGCGTACCGACCGCATCGCCAAGTATAACCAGTTGCTGCGCATCGAAGAAGAGTTGGGCTCGGGCGCGGTTTACCTTGGCTTGGAAAGCCTGAACTACAACGAATAACCACCTGCGGTGGGGCCAACGGCTTCGCCACGGTCTTCAATCGGAATAAAGGGAGGGGAGCAATTTCCCTCCCTTTGTTTTTCTCTCCGCTCTTGCGTACCCGCCATCGTGGATCGTCTTTCACCGGCAGACGAAGCACCGCTTCCCTCCCGTTTTGTTTTTCTGACATAACACTGAACTGAACTACACTCCATGCATGAAGATCGGCACAATTCCCATACTGTTGATATTGCTCATTCCTTGTTTACCCGTTTACGGACAATACCAAACCGGAGAACGAACGATTCCCTGTAAGACTCAAGCGAATGCGAATATGTGCTATTGGACGCATGGGCGTTTGGGGTTCAGTAATGGAACACCGGCCTTGCGGCTTTGGAAGCTAGGAACGAAACGCATCCTTGGCATTTACAGTGGCCCATCGACCTATAATGCTGCGGCAGAAGACCCTGACAACGGCGATAATGAAGGGCCCCAACTTCCATTGAATGTAGTCCAAGCTATGTGGAGCAAAAATCGCGCATATAACCTTCCTGATCGGATATTCGCCGATTTTGAAGTCTGCCCATTAGAACCGGAGAGAGATGGAGCAATGCAGGCTGCTTGCGTGCAGACCGCAAAAAATATCGTAATTGAAAAGTGACGGGACTGAAGTTTAATCGTTCATCTGACACAACAAAACTTTTATGATGGAGGTAATGTTTCGTCCGGTTTTCATTTCCCTTTTTCTTGCGATTGGTTCCGCTCTCGCGTTTGCTCAGGCTTCTTCCCCGGAACCGGCAGTCAACCTGCAACCCGCCAGCCAGATGGGCCAGGAACTCTTCGATCATTCCGGCTCGACCGGCATGGTGCTGGTGATTGTGCATGACAACAAGGTATTCATCGAGGGCTACGGCGAAACCGCGCCGCACTCGCACGAGACGCCGGGCAAAGATTCCTTCGTGCGCCTTTGCTCGCTCACCAAAATCTTCACCACCGACGTGCTGACGAAGATGGTGCTCGACCACACGGTGGAGCTGAACGATCCACTGCAAAAATTCGCGCCGGAAAATATCACGGTGCCCGGGCGCGACGGGCAACCCATCACACTGCTCCATCTGGCCACGCACACGGCGGGACTGCATCGCGAGGTCGGCTATCCGCCCGATGCCGCGGAGCACTTTACCTATCCCGACTACGCGCAGCGCTGGAACTGGCTGCCGCAACAAAAGTTGCGCTGGAGGCCGGGCACGGTCGCCTCCTATTCCAACGTCGGCTTCGATCTTTTGAGCGATGCGCTGGCCGCGGCCGCGCGCAAGCCATATGCGGATTTGCTGAGCGAACGCACCCTGAAACCGGCGGGCATGTGGGAGACAACGTATTTCCCTTCGGCGGCGCAGTGCCAGCGGCTGATGATCGGCGCGCGCGACAACGGCGACTGCACGGTGACCGTGAATACCGCGGGCAGTTCGGGGCTTTATTCGACGCCCGTCGACATGGCGCGCTGGCTCAAATATCTGCTCGGCACCGGTGGCGCGGGCCTTCCCGCACAGCCGCGCGAGGCGCAGTTGGCATACCTGACGCCCGATCAACTGACGCACATGATCGGGCTCAACTACGCCGGCGACCCCAGCGGCATCGGGTTGGGCTGGGTGCATGTGCTCGCGGAAAACGATCCTTCGCATCTGGTGGAAAAGACCGGTGGCGGCGCGGGTTTTCTCACCTACCTCGTCCTCCATCCGGCCAGCCACACCGCTTTGTTTGTCGCCGAAACCGACGGCCGCTCCAAATCGCACTTCAATCTCTTCAAGGCCTCGAACAACTTGTTGCTGAGTCTGGCCGGAGCGCCGCCGATTCCCGAAAAAGAGGCAAAGCCCGCCGCCAAAACGCGCAAAGGCGCAGCCGCCAAAGGGCACGCCACCGCCGCGAACGCACAGGGCAAAATGGCAACGAGTCCGGGCAAGACAACAAATAAGACGGCCGCCAGACAGCATGCGCAATCTGCCGCCAAGCCGGCGAAGAAGAGCCATGCGACCGCGCCGGCCAAAAACCGCAAGACCGCCAAACACAAGCGCGCGGCGGAATAATTGCGATTGTCCGCAAACGATACAGCGAGTTCGGAAATTTCTCATGCGCGCGCGAAGCCGAGGTACGGCAGGCACCTCTTATTTCCTTCTTATCGCTTTCCCTGCCCGGTCTTGCTACAGAGCCCCTAGATGCAATATGCGGCAAAAGTTTATTCTTGCCAGACCGTATCCTGATTTAGACGCGTTTACCCTGGACGCCACGGTTCGCCGCCGGCAGGAAACATGCCCTTCGCGGTATTCTGAAGGTGAAGCGTTTTTCCACGAATGGAGTGCATTCCCAACCATGGCTACCAAACGTCCCGTCGTACTCACCGTCCTGGATGGATGGGGTTATCGCGCAGAAACCGCCAACAACGCCATTGCATTGGCCCGCAAGCCGACCTATGACACACTGCTCAAGGAATATCCCCACACCTTGATCCAGGCCAGCGAGCACTTTGTCGGCCTGCCGGATGGGCAGATGGGCAACAGCGAGGTCGGTCACTTGAACATCGGCGCCGGCCGCGTCGTGCAAATGGACATCACGCGCATTGACTGCATGGTGGCCGACAACACGCTCAAAGACAATCCGCAGATCGCGGCCAGCTTTGCGCACGCCCGCCAGCCGGGCCGCGCGCTGCACCTGATCGGCCTGGTCTCCGATGGCGGCGTGCACTCGCAGGACACGCATCTGTTCGCGCTGCTGCGCGCCGCGCGCGAGTCTGGTCTGGAGCGGGTCTTCGTGCACGCCTTCCTCGACGGCCGCGACACGCCGCCCACCTCTGGCGCCGGTTACGTGGCCGCGCTCGAACAGAAGATGCGCGAGTACGGCGTGGGCAAGGTGTCCACCGTCGGCGGCCGCTACTACGCCATGGACCGCGACAAGCGCTGGGAGCGCGAGAAGAAGGCCTTCGACGCGCTGGTCAAGGGCCAGGGCGAGGGTGGCACGGCCACCAGCGCCGTTGACGCCATCAAGGCCAGCTACAACGCCAATGTGACCGACGAGTTTGTTTTGCCGGTCGTCATCGTCGATGAAAAGAAGCAGCCCATCGGATTGATCCGCAGCGGCGACGCGGTTCTCAACTTCAACTTCCGCGCCGACCGCGCCCGCCAGATCACCCGCGTGCTGGCGCGCGAGAGCGGCATCAACGCCCAGGGCGGCCGCGATCTGGATCAGTGGGAGGCGCTCGACCAGATGATTCCCCGCAATGAGCTGCCCAAGGATCTGCACTACACCTGCATGACGCAGTACGACGAGAAGTTCGAGCTGCCCATCATCAGCCCGCCGCAGCATCACGAACATCTGCTGGGCAATCAGTTGGGCGACGCCGGGCTGCGCAACCTGCGCACCGCCGAGACCGAGAAGTATCCCCACGTGACCTTCTTCTTCAACGGCGGCACGGAAAAGCCCTTCGCCGGCGAGGAGCGCGTTCTCACGCCTTCGCCCAAGGTCGCCACCTACGACCTGAAGCCGGAGATGAGTTCGGTGGCCGTGGGCGACTCGATCGTCAAGGCCATCGAGGGCAACACCTTTGACGTGATCGTCTCCAACTTCGCCAACCCCGACATGGTCGGCCACACCGGCGTGCTTTCGGCGGCCATCACCGCCGTTGAAGCTGTCGATCTGCAACTGACGCGCATCTACAAGGCGGTGCGCGAGCGCAACGCCATCTGGATTGTCACCGCCGATCACGGCAACTGCGAGACCATGGTCGATCCGGTGACCGGCGCGCCGCACACCGCGCACACCACCAACCCGGTGCCGCTGATCTACATTGCCGAAGAGGCGGGCCACTACCGGCTGCGCAACGACGGCAGCCTGCGCGACATCTCGCCGACGATTCTGGCCGCGCTGCAGATGCCCGTGCCCAAGGACATGTCCGGCGCCGATATGCGCATTCCGGTCGCCAAGTAAGATCCAACACAACAGCAAAGCAAAAGAGCGAGGCCGCAGCGGCTTCGCTCTTTTGCATCTTCTGGGAAAGAGCGCGCATTCATTTTTGTGAACGGTACGCATGCTACCTGGGTGATATGTTTCGCGGCACCGCGGCGTGCTATGCTCCAAGGCAGCTACGCCGTACACACACTTCTCCTGGTTCGACGTGTGGACAAGCTTTTATCTGTTTGCATGGTTTGGCCAGAATTCAAGGCCTGGTAAGGAATGGCACAATGGGCGTCAGACATCAAATCAATTTCACTGCCAAATTATTAAGCATGATGGTCTTTGCGGCGCTGGGCTTTGCCGCTGGTTTTGTTGCCTGTACACACGCCAAGGGCCTGCTAGCCGACGAGGACCGCGATCAATACTTGCGGCAAAAGGGAGACGCGCCGCCGGCGGTGCGCGATGGCGTGCAAGCGGCTCTGATCGATTTGCAAAGCGGCTACACCAAGCGCAATTCGATGGACCTACAGCTCTTCATGAGCAAGCTCTTCGACCGCGATAAAGACGTTTTACTGGAAGGCACCGACGCCGATTGGGCGCGCGGCTACAACTCGGCGGCGCAGTTTGTCGATCGCGATTGGAAGTATTGGGGAAACCTGAAGCTCGACACCAAGGATGTGGTTGTTTGGTCGCGCGGCGACGTGGCCTGGATGACCACTCTGGGCGTGGTGCAGACGGATAAAAATCAGCGCCCCTTGCGCTTTACCGCCATACTCAACCGCGACGGGGCCAACTGGCGCTTTCGCCAGATCAGCTTTCAGTGGGAAGAGCGCAATCCCGTACCTGAAGATGTTCTGCGCGCCAACACCTATCGCCGTCTCGGCGAGCTGATCCTGCATCGCATCGGGCTGTTGTTCAACAGAAATCTGTAGCGCGAAATCCGGCGCCATAGCCGGCAACCGGGCGCAATACTAAAGCGGCTCCCGATCCGTAGGGAGGGGAGCCGCTTTGCGAAGAGTACCTTAGCGGGAACGGAAGGATTTGATTGCCGCGGGCAGCCGCTCTTCGAGCAGCTTGGCGTGTTCGGCCGCAATGCCGCCCAGATAAGACGGAGCAGGTGTCGCCATCAGCACCAGCGCCAAGGCGATCAGCGAGAAACACAGGCCGGCAATTCCAGCGGAAACCAACATGTGATACATGTCGGAGATATCCAGGCCCAGCATCTTGAAGGCCACGTGTTCCAGCGGACGGATGTGTTTCAGAACCGCCAACGCGAAGAAGAAGAAGAGAGCGGCGAGCGAGGTCAAAACTGCCAGCGTCACGTCAAGGCTGCGATGAAACCTCTGACGCGCGCTGCAATGGGCACATTCCGCCAAGTGGCACTCATAATCCTTGCGCATCTCGGGCGTGATGCCTGAGATGTCGAAGCGCCAGCTTGCCAGAATTGCGCCTACGACCCGGTCGGTGCATCGGTTTCTTGCCGTAGACATATTGAATCACCTGCAGTGCAATTTCTTGTAAAGGCCCGGGCCTGAGTTTTCCGGCCGGTCCCTGTCTGTTAGACACAGCACTATCTAAAAACAGTGCAATCCATCCAACGACAATACGCGCCTGGGCAGAACGCCTAGCGCTCAGCGCGGCCGCAACAATCGATAGATCGCTGTAACCACATCTATTTACGATTGTAACTCTTTTCACTAAAAACTGATAGGTAAAAGCGCCTGGCGCTGCCCAGCCAGCAACAGGTGGTTGGCCAGCAGGTTCGGATAGGCGGCCAGAGCGCGCTCTGCGGCTAGCCTGGCCAGCTCCGGAAGATTATTATTTTCAGACAGATGCGCCAGAATCACGTATGCAGCCCGGCCATCGTACGCCGTCGCAAGAAACTCCGCCGTCGCGTCGTTCGAAAGATGCCCAACCCGGGAAAGAACCCGTTGTTTAACCGACCAGGGGTAGGGGCCGTCGCGCAGCATCTCCAGGTCATGGTTGGACTCGATCAGCAGCAGATCCAGGTTCTTCAGTTGCTCGCGGACATTGGGCGAGATGTAGCCGAGGTCGGTGGCATAGCCCATCCGTATGCCCTCGCTACTCAAAACAAAGCCGACCGGGTCGGCAGCATCGTGCGAAGTCGTGAACGGGCTCAGATCGATGTCGCCAATCGAAAACGGCTGGCCGGCCTGGAAGTATTCGACGGCCGGCAGCCAAGTAGGATCGGGCTTGGCCGTACCGGAATTCGCTGTAACCGGCTCCGCGGAAGCGGTCCCGGCCACGTCCTCCTCATCCCCGGCTTCCTCAGGGTCGGCCTCCTCGGGCACGCTATCGGCCTCGGCCTGCCGCTCGGCAGCCTGCTTGCGGCAAAGTTCCAGCCACTGGGCATAGCTCATCTGGCGGCGCGGCGTCAGCCAGCGCATCCAAGCCCGATGTGTGGCCTCGGTAAAGTACACCGGAATGCCTAGCTTGCGCGCGGTCACGGCCAGCCCGCCGACGTGATCCTGGTGCTCGTGGGTAATCACGATGGCGTCGAGGGTCTCGGGAGCCTCGTCCGCGGCGCGCATGCGCCGGAACAGCTCGCGGCAGCTCAGTCCGGCATCGATCAAAATGCGGCTTCGCCCGCCAGAGACAACCGTGCAATTTCCCTTGGAACCCGATGCCAGCACCGTAAAACGGACCATGGTTTGAGGATACCGCGCCCGGCGCGGCAAGGACCGGTCCTCAGAGGAAGTTCGCCGGCAATTCAATCGAGACCGAAGTTCCGCGCCCGGGATTGCTGACAATCTTGAAGCTGGCCTGTTTGCCATAGAGCACATCGAGCCGCTCCTGCACGTTCTTCATGCCGATGCCGGCGCCGGGCCGGTGCAGGGCCGAGGCCGGACGGTGGCCGAGGCCCACGCCGTCGTCGGCCACCTCGACGAGCAGCCGATCACCTTCCAGACGGCTGCGCAGCGTCACCGTTCCGCCGCTGATGCGCGGCTCCAGCCCGTGTTTGATGCTGTTTTCAATCAGCGGCTGCAACAGGATGCTGGGCACCATTACGTCGAGCGTGCGGGGATCGATCTCTTTTTCCACGCGCAGCTTGTCGCGGCCAAAGCGGACGACCTCGATGTCGAGATAATCGTCGGTGAACTTCAGCTCGTCGCGCAGCGGCACGTAGGAATCGTGCTCTTTGAGCAGCGCGCGCAGAATGTTGGCCAGCTTCACGGTCATCTCGCGCGCCATCTCCGGCTGGCTGCGCACCAGCGAGGCCACGGAGTTGAGCGTGTTGAAGAGAAAATGCGGATTGATCTGCCGCTGCAAGGCATCGAGCCGGGCCTCAAGCACCAGCCGCTTCTGCTCTTCCAGCGACATCTCCAGCCGCAGCGCGTTCCAGACCTTGATGGCGATGCCAACCACAATTGGCGCGCTGAGCCAGACCAGCGGCTGTAGCCAGAACTGCCCGGTAACCAGCGCGAAGAGACGGCGGGGAAAGGCGCGGGCGATGGCGTCGCGCAGCAACTCCATCAACGAGATCAAAACCAGCAGCAAGATCTGACGGTCGACGCGCGGTTGAATCAGGTTGCGCCGCACCCAGCGGTACAGGCTGAGGTCGATGAACGGGGTGAACGACCAGATCTCTTCCCTTTCAACGAGGCGGCCGATGAGCCCCGCGGCCAGGCCGGCGATCAGATTGAAGGGCAGCGCGAAATATTCGTGGTGCAACATCGCGGGCAGCGAAAGAATTCCGCCCGAAAGCATGGCCCAGCCGGGGCCGACGAACAGGCCCAGCAGCACCACCGTCTCAAAGGAGATGTCGGCAGCCAGAAAGTTGGGCACGGCCAGGCGCACCCAGACGCCGAGCGTGAGCGGCACCAGGAAAAACGCCAGTAGCGCCAAAGTCTGCGCGGGGCGCCGCTTTTCCGCAAAGAAGAGCCGGCGGAAGCTCGATGCGCGCGCCAGAATGCTGGCCACCGAGGCCACGACCCCCAGTTTGACGAGCAGCGTGATGAGCAGCAGCTTATTGTCCGGCACAGAATCACTGTATCGCGCCGCGCCCGGAAAAATCGAATTTTGTGCCGCTTGCCTTTGCCGCCGCGCGAAGATGGAACGAAGATTCGAGGGATCGACTGATCGGTCGATCCATTAGCCGATAAAATAGAAGGATGAGTTTAGAGAATGTGAAAAAAGTCGCCGACGCGAATTTCCCCTCGCGGTGGGGCGCATTCAGGATTTTAGGCTTCGAGGGCCAGCGCACGGCGGAAAAAGAGAACTGCAAACCTCAGTGCAAGACCGAAGGTCTGGTGGCACTGGTGATGGGCGACGTGCATGCGCGGCCGCCGCTGGTGCGCATCCATTCGCAATGCCTCACCGGCGACGTCTTCGGCTCGCTGCGCTGCGATTGCCGTCTGCAACTGGAGCTGGCGCTCAAGAAGATCGCCGCCGAGGGCGCGGGCATTCTGCTCTACGAGCAGCAGGAAGGCCGCGGCATCGGCCTGATGGCCAAGCTGCGCGCCTACGAGTTGCAGGATCAGGGACTGGACACCGTCGAGGCCAACGAGGAGCTGGGCTTTGCCGCCGATTGCCGCGCCTACGAGATGCCGGCCGCCGTGCTCAAGCTGCTCAGCGTGGGCGCCGTGCGGCTGATCACCAACAATCCCGAGAAAGTTGCCGCTCTCGAGTCGGCCGGAATCCAGGTCACCGAGCGCGTTTCGGCCGAGGTCGAGCCCCTCGCCACCTTCGCCGATTATGTTCGTACCAAGCAGGAAAAGATGGGCCACATCGCCGACCGGTAAGAGGAATTTCAGACGGCGTGAACAGCATTTTCTCTGGCGCCAAAATCCGGATATTGTTCCTCGCCGCTCAAACTGGAAATTGATCGAGGAATTGCGCCGGCGTGAGAATCGCGACGCCCCGCCAGGGATGGAGAACAAGCAAATCCTGGTCGCTGCTGACGATTGCAACGGCCTGCGATACACTCGCTAGGCGAGGATTCGGTCGTCGCTTACATCCCGGCATCGCGGGGCGACCATCGCCAAGTCCGGCGCATCAACCGCAAATAGCAAGCTGTTCTCTCGAATGAAAGCCACAAATGCGCGGCGGGCTACAGCCGGGATATACTTCTCGAATTTCTTCTTTGCCAGAACCGACTCCAGCTCGGCGAGCAATTCGGCGCTGACGCAATGATCGTACAGTTCAAGCGCCTTCATCAACGCGCGATCCGGCACGGATTCGGCTCGTAAAGCGGCACCAACGAGCGAGCTGGTGTCGAAAAGCACGTGCTGCTTCATCGCAGTTCGTGCACCATGCGATTGATCTCCTCGTCAGTCAGCTTTGCTGCCTCTGGGGAGATCTGATTTGTATATTTTTCGCGCCAGGCCTTATACTCGGCGACGGCCCGGCTACGCTGCTGGCGTAAAGCCATAATCTCGTCCATATCCCGCGGTGAAACGATGAAAGCGGCAGGCCGGCCATGGCGAGTGATCGCGACTGGCTCCCGCTGCACGGTGTCGAGCAGTTGTCCGAACTGATTCTGCGCCTCGGCGGAAGTCTTGGTCAGCATAGTGGTCCTCCTGAATCGTCCCGATTCAAGAGTAGCTAAATTAGCTAAATTAGGCGATTCTGGAGTCCGCCTTCGAACCCATCTGGAGTTGGACGGAAACAAAAGCCAGCGCGAACCCCTATTCTTCTTTCGTCACCACGCCGTCCACAAAGTGAAACGTTCTTTTGCCCGTGGGGCCGGTGACCGTGGTCTCAATGATGTTGAATTTCCTGTCGAACAAGTAGTCGTATCGAAACACCTCGCCATCCGCCAATCGCTGCTCCGCAATCCGGCCCAGATCGTCGTAGCTGTTCGTGATAAGAACCATCCCTCTGCCGTCCGTCACAGATGTCATCACATACGGATCGAACCCAGCGGCATGAATCAGCGGTTTGTACTCGAAGCGGTAGAGCAGGTGCGACGCATCCGAAACCGTCTCCACATGCCCGCTGGTCTCATAGGTATATCTACGAATGTTGCCTGCATCGTCGGCGGCCTCGATGATCCGATGGACGCTGTCATACTTGAAGCGGATGGTCCGCCCGGAGGGAGAAACCAGCATCTCCAGGTCGCGATCCTGGTCCCGTTTCAGCAGGATGCGATGGCCCTTCGCATCCTGTATTTCAATCGGCGCTCCTTGCGCAAAACTCTTGGCGTTGTAGGCTTCCGGAAAGAGATAGCGGCGGCCATCGCTGAAATCTAACGTCCATCCGTCGCCGTTCCAGTGAATCTGCGCGCCATAAAACTCCGAGGAGGTTTGCTCGTGGCGGTAAACCGCGTCGGCAAAGCCTGTCCCCTTGGAAATCCTGGGGAAATAGAGATACTGGTCATCCTCCAGATTCAGGGACATGTAGGTATACGGAAACCGGGTGCCGGTCGGGCAAATGTCATAGGGATGGTTGGCGCCTATCCCAAAGGCCCTGCTATTGGAACCCCAAACCCGATAAGTCCGCGTCAAGGATAACGGCAAAATGCCGGGAACGAAGAGATCCGTCTGGCGGAGTAGAAACATTCCCCGATGCAAATCGACCTGGAACTCGTTGACTGGCGCGTCGTGCTGGACTGTCGGCGCAATCTCCTGGATAGAGCTCTTGAATGCAACCGATTCCGGCCCTGACTCGATCGGCGAAATAACAAGGTACGGATAGGACCCATTCCATGCAGGAGGCGAATTGGTAAAAGGCAAGAGTTCGACTTTGACCGGAGTGGCCGGAGCATAGCCTACTTTCCAGGCGGCCCAAAACAAAACAAGCGCGGTGGCCCCTAAAAGAAGCCAATACCACGCTGGCGTACGCTGAGTGTGTGATGGCCTGACGCTAGAATCTTCTGGCATAGAGCTTGGTTTCCCGGGTTCTTATAGGTTGGTTCAGATTGCACAACAGAGTATAGCAACAACCGCAGAAGATCTTGGTGCTCCAAGTCATGCTTTTGAACACTGAGACATAGCCCGGCGGCACTTGATGTCTGGATTTTACCTGTGAATTGCGATGTTGGATTTCTGTTTTCCCATGTCACAGAATCGCGAGACATGGGAACCCGTTCACGTGGAGATGGTCAGAGCTGCGCCACCTACCTATAAATCTACAAATCCATGAAGTTGCTCCTGAATTCTAAAAGTGTCATTCTAAATCCTATGATCACTCGTAAATTTTTCGCCGCAGTTCTTCTCTTTCTTTGCACACTTTCGTGCACAGCTCAGGACCGTGGCCCCTGGGATCCGATCCAGTACGGTGCCGATCCATCGGGCATATTAGATTCAACTTCCGCAATTCAAAAAGTGCTGAATGCTGCTGGCAGTCTCATGGGTGGCATTGTTCTGGTAAGACCAGGCACTTATCTGATCTCTTCATGTCTAACCGTGCCAAACGGTGTCCGCTTTCAGGGCTCTGGAGCTTTCTTTACTTACGGCGGGACAATCATCAAAAATACTGGATCGGGTCCTGCTATCTGCCTGAATGCCACTTCTGGGGGCGGGACACATAGTTCGGGCCGATTCGTTGAAGTATCGAATATGATGATTCAAGGCAACGGATCAACTGATGACGGAATCGACATAACTGGATCATCGACCATCTCTCCGCAAGGTTATAAGATCAGCAATGTGCAGCTAAGTAACTTCGGCGGAGAGGGGATCAAAATCACAGGAACCTCCTACGGGACCATAGAAAAAGCTTCAATGAATGGCACGGGCACTTCGCCGGTATGTTTTGACGTAGAAGGTGGAAGTCTTTATACAGAAGTGAGTTATTTTGACCAAGTAAGCGAAGAGGGATGCGTGATCGGAACACGCGTTCTCGCAGGTAACAATCTTTACTTCAACCACTTCGATCTTAATGCCAATCAAACCGGCCTATATATTAGCGGCAGCACATTCAATTTGTTTTTCGATAACACAAACATCGTCTATCCGACTCAGAACGGAATCGAGATCGCAGCGATGACGAATTTTATCGGCCGAATACAGTTCCGAAATACTACTATCGACATGCTCGGTGCATCAGCTAGTGAAACAGCAATCTATGCTCATCGCAATGCCTCTTACACGATTTTCGATACTGACTTTTACATGACAGACATCGAAAATGGAACAACACCTCCGACAGATGCAATCGTCACTGATGGTGGTTCTTGTATTTCGTTTGAGCAGCTACGCAATGTTCCAGGGACATCTTCCATTGGCTCGCTTTGTCCCTTTAATGTGACAGGATATTTCCAGATAAACGGCTACAACGTACCGGTAGCAAGTTCGACACAAACAACAGGAGCATTAGTCTGCATCAAATCTGGTGGAAGCACAGGAGTATTCGGCGGTTCGCCTCCAGTCTATGGTACTTGCACTGCAATATCAGGTGCAACTTGTACGATATGTCAGTGAACAGGCAATAAAAGTATGCTTCCCAAGTCCCGATAGCTCTTAAATCATAAACGAACTGAGGGTGCCCCAGGTCCGGATTTTCGGACCTGGGCTACTTGTAGATTTGCCGCATCCTACCCCGCGTTCTTCACTCGGACCACGGTGATCTTCTCAAAGCCTTCTTCGAAGACGGGCGGCTTGAGTTTCTCGGCCATCTTGCGCATCACTTCTTCGCTCACCGAGCGGTCGCGCTGGCGGTTGCGGTCCAGGCAAACCTCAAGTGGCACATCGAAGAAGACGGCCTGCACCTCGTAGCCAAAGCTCTTGGCCATCTTGATCCACTGGCGGCGCTCATGGACGGAGAGGTTGGTGGCGTCGACGTAGTTCATGGGCATGCGCGCGATGAGGCGGGCGCGCAGCAGCGAGCGGAGCGTGGAAAAGACCAGCCCCTGGTAGCGCTGCTCCTCGACATCGTCAAAGAGGATGTTGCGCAAAAGGTCCGAGGAGAGCGGAGTGATGCCGCGGCGGCCGAACCATGTGGTTTTGCCCGAGCCGGGCAATCCGATGGCCAGAACCACGTAGCCTTTGGGCGTTTGGCCGGCGGCGTTTGGCTTGGGCGTGGGAACGGCCGGCATCTCGGGCTGGGTTTCGACCTCAAGACGGCCCGTGCCGGGCTGCAGATCCCACTCCGGACGCGCGGGCCGTTCGGCACGCGGGTGCTGGCCGTGTGGGGTGTGCTGGGGCGCATGGGGCGTGCCGTGTGCGTGGGCAGACGCATCGTCCGGATATAACGGCACGAGCGGAGCCGGTTGATTCGAGGGGAGTTCCTGGCCGATCTTGCCGGTGGATTCGGAGAGATTGGGACCCCGTTTGGAGCGTCTTCTCATACTGCCTCTAACTCTGGCCGTAGGCCTTGTTATGTACCGAAATATCACATGGGACGAGGGGGCTGCAAATCGTGTGCACTCCGTCACATACAGTTCCACTGCGGAACCTCATCCTATCGGGAGGGATTTGTGTGCCTGCACCGGGGGCATCTATTTATGTAATGCCGTCCTGGGTGTTAGGATCAAGAGTTTGGTGGAATGGCCCACGGGACTTGCTCCAGACGCCGCACGACCAAATCGCTTTACCGGCTTCAACAAAGGAACAAGGAGAAATCGCATTATGGCAGTAAAGGTTGGAATCAACGGCTTCGGCCGCATTGGCCGCAATGTTCTGCGCGCCGCGCTCGGCAACAAAGAGATTGACTTTGTCGCCGTCAACGACTTGACCAGCCCGGCGACGCTGGCTCACCTGCTCAAGTACGACTCGATTCTGGGCAACCTGCCCAACAAGATCGAGGCCGGCGACGACTTTATTTCTGTCGACGGAAAGAAGATCAAGGTTTTTGCCGAGAAGGATCCGGCCAAGCTGCCTTGGGCTGAAGTGGGCGCGCAGATTGTCGTTGAGTCGACGGGCCGTTTCACCGACGCCAACGTGGCCAAGTCGCACCTGGGCGCGACCGTCAAGAAAGTCATCATCTCGGCTCCGGCCAGCAACGAAGACATCACCCTGGTTCTGGGCGTCAACGATGAGAAGTACGACGCGGCCAAGCACAACATCATCTCCAACGCCAGCTGCACCACCAACTGCCTGGCGCCGGTGGTCAAGGTTCTGCTCAAGGAAGTGGGCATCGTCAGCGGCATCATGACGACCATCCACAGCTACACCAACGACCAGGTCATCCTGGACTTCCCGCACAAGGATCTGCGCCGCGCCCGCGCCGCCGCTCTTTCGATGATCCCCAGCTCGACCGGCGCCGCCAAGGCCCTGAAGCTGGTTCTGCCCGAGACCGCCGGCAAGCTGGACGGCTTCTCGCTGCGCGTGCCCACGCCGAACGTCTCGATCGTGGACCTGACCTTCATCAGCGAAAAGACCTCCGACGTCAAGTCCATCAACGCCGCTCTGAAGGCCGCCGCCGAAGGCGAGTTGAAGGGCATTCTGGGCTATGACGAGAACCAGTTGGTGAGCTCGGACTTCAAGGGCTGCCCGCTGAGCTCGATCGTTGACGCGCCGTTGACCAAGGTCATCGGCAACAGCGTCAAGGTGCTGAGCTGGTACGACAACGAGTGGGGCTACTCCAACCGCGTCGTCGACCTCATCGGCTTCCTGACCAAGAAGGGTCTGTAGCCACAGCGATCAGTGGTCAGTTGTCAGTGGTCAGTTTTGGCCGCTCGACGCTGACCACTGTTTCGTCTCGAGCAACTGATCACTCGCAAGAAATCGCTAAATACTTTTCGTGCGATTCAAAACTTGCCGCCGCGTATGAGCGGCGTACCCTCAGGGGTTAAAACCCCATGTTTGGGGAGATCTTTCCGGCACGACGCATTCAGCGGTTCAATCACTGACAACTGATCACGGATAACTCGCATGACCCGACAAGACATCTCCGGCGGCTCGCCTTACGAGCCCATCATTGGATTCTCCCGCGCCGTCCGCATCGGCAACACCGTGCACGTTTCCGGTACCGGCCCGGTTGGCGCGGACAACGAAGACGCCGCAGGCCAAGCCCGCCGCATCTTTCAGATCGTTGAGGAAGTGCTGGCAAAGGCCGGCGCCTCGTTCGACAACGTGGTGCGCACGCGCATCTATCTGGCCCACGCCGAGGATTGGGAGGCGATTGGCCGCGTCCACGGCGAGCACTTTAAAACCACGCGCCCAGCATCGACAATGGTCGTCGTCGCCGCGCTGCTCAATCCGGCCTGGCGCGCGGAAATCGAGTTCGAAGCCGTCCTTCCGGAATAAACCGGAATCAGATGAATTCTCAGCCAGTTGTCATTCATCACTGACAACTGACAACCGATCACCGATAACTCAAGAAAGGCACACCCATGGCCAAGCTCTCCATTCGCGACATCGACATTGCCAACAAGCGGCTGTTCGTCCGTGTCGACTTCAACGTGCCGCTCACTGAAGACGGCTCGACGATCACCGACGACACGCGCATCAAAGCGACGCTGCCCACCATCCTGTATGCGCTCGAGCGCAACGCCAAGCTGATTCTGGCCTCGCACCTGGGCCGCCCCAAGGGCAAGGTCAACCCCAAGTATTCGCTGAAGCCGGTGGCCGCGCGGCTGGCCGAGTTGCTGCAAGAGAAGCTGGGCAAGCCGGTTGCGGTTCACTTCGCCACCGACTGCATCGGAGCCGAAGCCAGCGAACTGGCAGCCAAGCTCGCCCCCGGCGAAGTGCTGCTGCTGGAAAACCTGCGCTACCACGCCGAAGAAGAAGCCAACGATGCCGAATTCTCAAAGAAGCTGGCTTCGCTGGCCGAGATCTACGTCAACGACGCCTTTGGCTCGGCGCACCGCGGCCATGCTTCCACCGAGGGCATCACGCACTTCCTCAAGCCCGCCGTCGCCGGCCTGCTGCTGGAAAAAGAGATTGTCTATCTCGGCAAAGCCCTGGAAAACCCCGAAAAGCCTTTCGTCGCCATCATCGGGGGCTCCAAGATCTCGGGCAAGATCGACGTAATCAACAACCTGCTCGACAAGGTTGACACGCTGGTGATTGTGGGCGGCATGGCTTACACCTTCCTGCGCGCGCAGGGCATCGCCACCGGCAAGAGCCTTGTGGAAGAGGACAAGATCGAAGTCGCCAAGGAAGCGCTCGCCAAGGCCAAGGCGAAAAACGTCAACCTGCTGTTGCCCATTGATAACATCCTGGCCGACAAGTTCGACGCCGACGCCAAGACGCAGGAGTGGATTTCAAACAAGGACTTCCCCGCCGACTGGCAGGGCCTGGACATCGGCCCCAAGGCCATCGAAGCCATTGAATCGGTGGTTTTGCAGGCCAAGACCATCGTTTGGAATGGCCCGGCCGGCGTCTTCGAGTTCCCGCGCTTTGCCGTGGGCACCAACGCCATCGCCAAGGCCGTGGCCTCGAACAAGGCAGCCACCTCGATCATCGGCGGCGGCGACTCGGTTTCAGCCATCAACAAGAGCGGTCTGGCCGACCAGATCACTCACATCTCGACCGGCGGCGGCGCCAGCCTCGAATTCCTCGAAGGCAAAAAGCTGCCTGGGGTCGAGGCGCTGACGGAGAAGTAACAACAGTTATCAGTAATCAGTAATCAGTTGTCAGTTGTCAGTTGTCAGTTGTCAGTTGTCAGTTGTCAGTTGTCAGTTGTCAGTTGTCAGTTGTCAGAAAAGCCGTATCGGGAGCTAAGCTCCGGATGCGGCTTTTTGCCTTTTCCACTTTGCGCCTCATGAACATTGGTATATTTATATGCCAAGCCGGAAAATGGAAATCTCCGGTTGAGCAAATTGATGGAGGAATGATCATCATGAGCAAACAATGGACGGAACCTACAGCGGAAGACGTCAGAAACGCCTGCAAGATTTTTACCGGCGACATCAATGATCCCGATCCTGCGCTGTTCGAATTATTTTCCAAGTACCCCAGGAACACTGACCTCAAGCACGTTCTGCTAAAGGTCGTGACTTTGAACGTACTCTACTCGACGATGATTCGCGTGTATAGCAAGATCACTCCAACTATTTATGATGTTGCTCACCACATAGTTGAGATTGGAGAAGAAATTGACTCCGGCCTCGAAGCCGGTTCGCCGGATATTGTTCTCAAAATCTCAAAGCTCAAAAAGGGCGAAAAGGCATTTTATAACTACTCATTTGCGACAAAGTATTGCAGTTTTCACCGGCCTGAATCCTACCCAATCTACGATGCACACGTAGACGAGTATCTCCGGCAACTCAGGAACAGAGATAAACATGCGCAAGGTGGCTTCAGGCAATTCAAAAACCAGGAACTGTGGGACTATCCCATATTTCGTGGTCTTGTGAACGAATTCAGGGAGCATTACAGACTTCAAGAATTCACCTACAAACAAATCGACGCATTCCTGTATCTTGAGGGAGGGAAACTCATCCAACAAAAGGAATCGGCTGCCGGTCATTCTCTTTCTATAGCTGATTGACCCAATTTCAAGGTCAGCTCGCAAATTTGTAATTTCCGGCTTGGCGTCCATCCTTGAAACGCTCTGTAATTCATGGGTTGGAAACCACGAACCAGTTGGCGCGCAAGCGCCGCCCGCCTGGACGGCCAGTCCCCCACCCTATCCAATCGCAATTCGTGCTAATCTTCCCTTATATGGCGGCCACCGTCCAAATCCCGCTCGCCGAGTACCTCGGAACCACCTACCGGCCGGACTGCGAGTATGTGGACGGCCAGGTGCGGGAGCGCAAGATGGGCAAGTGGGAGCACGCAAGAGTGCAGTGGTTGCTGGCGCTTTGGTTCGGATCGCATGAGAAGGAATGGGGTATCGTGGGCAGCACCGAGCAGCGGGTTCAGGTTTCCGCCAGCCGCGTCCGCGTGCCCGATTTGGTTGTGCTCACGGCAGGCCCTCAGCCCGAAGTCCTGATTGAACCGCCGCTGCTGGTCGTCGAGATTCTCTCGCCCGACGACACCTATTCCGACACCCAGGAGCGCGCGCAGGACTACCGCGAAATGGGCGTCGAAACGGTGTGGATCGTCGATCCCAAAACGCGTACCGGCCGCATGTGTTCCGGGGCGCAATGGCTTGAGTCCTCGCGGCTCGATGTCAAAGGAACGCCACTCTATGTCGATCTGCCGGAGATCTTCCGTCAGATCACGGTAGCCTGACGCTCTTTCGCAGTCCATTTCTCCGCGTTCATCGCCGGGTACCGGGTTCCCCAGGTTCCGATTCTGGGATCTGGGAGCCTATTTTAAGCTGTCGCGTTCATCGCCTTGAAACAACCCTTCTTTGCCGATCCTCAGTGCTTATCGTCAACTTTTGTAATGCCTCGAGGCCGTGCTTCCGAGAAAATCAATACACTAAAAGCTGAGGCGGAAAACCATGATTCACTACACGCGGGTCTTATCGAAAAACGAGGAGTTTCCTTCCTTTGACGAACTGGCGCAGTTCGTTCGCACCGAGCTTCCCGATTTCAAACTGGCTCTTGAAAGTGGCACCGAAGAAGAGTGGGATAGCCTGCTCCTTTCTGGAAATGACGACGTCGAAGTGGCGGTCGTCGAGCGCTATCCGGTCTGGGATGGCTCAGCCGGCCAGGATGAGATTGCGGATTTCATCGAAGATGCCCGGGATGCAAAGCCGGAGAGCGCCGTGACGTGGCTGCACGAGTATCTGGCCTCGGTGAAAACCATTTATGCCTTCCAGCACCTGCAAGGCGACGAGTTCGAAGAAGGCAGTAACGCACTGCACGCGCTGCGCAGCCGGATGTGGGAGCGCGGAGATGCGATTCTGCAGGCCGACGGCGAAGGGTTCACGAACGAGGGCGGCTACCACATCGTCTGGCAATTTTCCGATTCGGTTTCAGGCCCGTGGAACATGGCGGTGCTTCAGGACGGTGTTTGGCGCCACTTCACGATGGATCTGGGCGATCCGGATCATCGCGCGGCTTTTCTTGAAGGCACAGTGCCTGAAGATTTGACCTCGACGCTCGGTACGTAGCTCCAGAGCTCCCCCGCCTCTTTTCAGCGAGTCTCATCGCCTGGCGTTGTGCCCACCATCACCTGGCCCCCTCAGCACCATCGGATAGAATTTATGCGAGGAAACTGAAATGTCCCGTAAAGCACTGATTGCCGCCAATTGGAAGATGTACAAGACGCCGGCTGAAGCCAAGGCGTTTGTCGATGCTTTTTTACCGCTCGTCAAAGGCCATACCCGCGACGAGATCGCGCTGTTCCCTTCACCGGTCTTGCTGCCGACAGTCATTGAAGCCACCAAGGGTTCCCATATTGCCGTGGGCGCGCAGAACCTGCACTTTGCCGACGAGGGCGCCTACACCGGCGAGACCTCGATCGCGCAACTAAAGGCCGTGGGCGGAACGCATACGCTGATCGGTCACAGCGAGCGGCGGCAGTACTTTGCCGAGGTCGATGAGATCGTCAACAAGAAGCTGCACGCGGCGCTCAAGGCCGGCTTGGTTCCGGTGGTCTGCGTGGGCGAGGTGCTGGAAGAGCGCGAGGCCGGCAAGACGGCCGAGGTGCTCAAGACCCAGGTGGCAGGCGCGCTGGCCGGCATCACGGCCGCCGACGCCAAGCCTATCGTGATCGCCTATGAGCCGGTCTGGGCCATCGGCACCGGCAAGACGGCAACGCCAGAGATGGCCGAGGACGCGCATAAGGTGATTCGCGCTGAAGTGGCCAAATTGCTGGGCGCCGAGATTGCCGCGGGGATGCGCATTCTCTACGGCGGCAGCGTGAAGCCGGACAACGTTTCGACGCTGATGGCGCAGGAAGACATCGACGGAGCTCTGGTGGGCGGCGCCAGCCTGAAACCGGATTCCTTCGAGAAGATCGTGAAGTACTAGCGGAGCTAGCGGGGCCAGCCTTTCGCGCAAATTGTAAAAGCCGTCCGAGGCGTAAAGCTTCGGGCGGCTTTTGTTATGTGCAAAATCTACAATCTGCGCTATGCGTAGAAGCTGGCGATCCAATTGCCGAGCAACGCCGGGAAGCAGCCCAGCACAACGACGGCGGCAGCGATCAAGACCAAGACCACCGCTGTAACCGGATGCACACGAATCGGAGACTCATCGACGGCCGGCAACACATAGGCGCGTTTGAGCACTTGCAGATAGTAGTAGAGCGAAACGGCGCTCAACGCTACGGCAAGAGCGACAAGTGCAAAAGGCACGGGTCCGGCGCCGACGGCAAGAACAGCAGCGAATAGATTGAACTTGGCCCAGAAGCCGACCAGCGGCGGAATTCCAGCCAGCGACAAAAAGAATACAAGCAGCACGGCCGCGAGCAGCGGATTACGTTTGTGCAGTCCGAGGAATGAGTCGAGTTTGTCGGAACTGGTAGCGCGCTCGACAACACCGACCACGCCGAAGGCGCCAATGGTGGTGAGGCCGTAGGTGAGGATGTAGTAGAGAATGGCAGCGATCGGCCGGGCAGTTAAGAAACTTTCTCCGCCGTATGCGGCAAAGATTTCAGAATCCGTTTGCCCGAAATGATTTGGGTGCACCGCAAGGGCGATGAGGATATATCCTGAATGGGCGATCGCGGAATAGGCTAGTAAGCGCCGAACACTGGACTGCGCCAATGCTGCAAGGTTTCCCCAAAGCATTGAGGCCACAGACACGATGATCAACACAACAGCCACAGTCGGCCACGCGGCATAGTACTGGGTCATCGCGTGCTCTGGGACCAAGTCGGATATGATATACGGTTCGAGCCACTGCCTGCTTAGATTAATAAGTAGAGCGAAGCTCGCCACCTTCGAAACCGATGCGATGAACGCCGCCGCAGGCGCAGGCGCCCCTTCATAAGTATCCGGAGCCCAAATGTGGAATGGAACCGCAGCGATCTTGAACCCGAGTCCTACCACCACGAAAACCCACGCTACATAGAAAAGCGGCGTTGCACCCGAAAACGCAATGGTCCATTCGATGACGGCGAGATTCGTGCTTCCTGTCAATCCATAAAAGTAACTAAAGCCGAAGAGCAAAAACGCCGCCGACATGCCGCCGAAGAGATAGTACTTCATGGCGGCCTCGGCGCTTTTTGCCGATTGCTTGGCGAACGCAGTGAGAACGTAGAGGCCGAGCGAGAGCAGTTCCAGGCCGATGAAGATGACCAGCAGATCTTGCGCGGCAGCGACGATCAAACCGCCCGAAGCGGCCATGAGCACGATGGCAACATACTCGCCCGGGTGGCGCGTGAACTCAGAGTCGATGAAGAGCAGCAGCGTGAGAATAGTAAGAATAAGAATGGCGCACTGCGCAATGGCTGCTGTTCCGCCGGATGCAAGAAGCGTGAAACCATCCGGACCTTGCAGTCCAAAATGCCCCAGCGGAATCGCAACCAACGCCGCAACGCAGCCCGCGATGCCGGCAAGCGTGGCAACGACGATGCGCGTCCTGAGCGCGGCCCGGCGCAGAAATCCGAGATCGATAAAAAGGAGGAGAAGCGCGGCGGCTTCGAGAACGGTTTCCGGCAGTGTGGCGCGGAAGAGATCGGCGTAGTTCATTGCGCGCCTCCTGCAAGCAGGGCCTTGACGGCGGGTTCAATCTGATTGAGCAGCAGCGGCGGATAGAGGCCCACGGCAAGGGTCGCGGCGCCCAGCAAGGTGGCGCCGGCCAACTCAGGCCAGGTGATGGGCGCTAATTTGTGCGCATGTGCCGATTCGAGTTCGTGCGCGGTGGGCAGAGTATCGCTGAAGAAGGCTTTTTGCAGCGCGCGCCAAATATAGGCCACGCCGACGACGATGCCAATGCCGGCGGCCACGGTCCACCAGGGGTTGGCGCGCCAGGAACCGACGAGGACTTGCAGCTCGGCAACAAAGCCAGAGAAGCCCGGCAACCCCATGGCGGCCACGCCGGCAAAGACGAAGGCCCAGGCAGCGAAGGGCAACCGCCGCGAGAGGTGCATCGGTTCAAGCTCGGCAAGCTGGCGGGTGTGCGTGCGTTCGTAGACAATGCGGCCCACGATGGCAAAGAGCAGGCCCGCGATCACGCCGTGCGAGAACATCTGCAACACCGCGCCGTCGAGGCCAATCTGGTTGAGCGTCATGAGGCCGAGAAGCACGAAGCCCATGTGGCTCACGCTGGAATAACCGATCACGAATTTGAAGTCGGTTTGCGCCAGAGCCACCAGCGCGCCGTAGACGATGCCGATCACGGCCAGCCAGGCGAAGACATCGCGCCAGGAGCCGAGGCCAATCACCGAGAATCCCCAGGAATCGAGGCCGTGGGGAAACAGTCCGATGGCCACGCGCAGGCAGCCGTAAGCGCCAAGCTTCATCACCACGCCGGCCAGCAGCATGGAAGCCGCAGTGGGCGCGGCGACGTGGCCGGTGGGCGCCCATGTGTGGAAGGGCCACATGCCCGCCAGGATCGCGAAGCCCGTAAAGACCAGCGGGAAGCACCAGAGCTGAAAACTCACCGGCAATCCCGCGTGAGCGAGAACAGCGAGCGTGGTTGCGTGCGAACCGGCCGTGGCGTAGGCGGCGAGCAGGCCGATAAGCACCATCGCCGAACCGGCGAACGAGTAGAGCGCCAGCTTCATGGCGGCGTACTCGCGGCGGGTCGAGCCCCAGATGGCGATGAGGAAATATTTCGGGACAATGGCGATTTCGTAGAAGACGAAGAGCAAGAAAAGATCGCCACTTAAGAAGACGCCGTAGACACCGCCGATCAGCGCGAGATAGAAGGCGAAGAAATGATTGCTGCGCAGTTCGACGGTCCAACTGAAGAGCACGCCGGCAACCGCGGCGAGGCCGGTGAGCAGAACCAGTACGCGGCTGATGCCGTCGGCGACCAGCAGGTAGCGGATGCCCATGGCAGGCACCCAGGGCACGTCGGCGAGCACCTGGCTCGGCTGCGCAAAACCGGCGGCGTAACCCGCGATGGCAACCGCCAGGCCAGATGTTGCGACAACAAGCGCGAACCAGCGCGCGAACGCGGGTTTGCTCGCGGGCAGAAAGGCCGCGATGAGCGCGCCGGCAAACGAGATGTAGATCGACCAGGCCAACATCTAAAATCTCCAGTGCGCCAGCAGGTTAACTACGGTGGGATTGATGGAAGCAACGATGAGTTGAGGAACCAGACCAACAAGGAACATAAGGCCAATGACCGGAGCCAGCGATAACTGCTCGCTGCGATGCAAATCGGGGAAGCTGGCCCAGCGCTCGGAGACCGGGCCGCTGAAGACCTTCTGAATCACGGTGAGAAGAACGGCCGCGGTGATCAGCAGGCCAAGTACGGAAACGGTTGCACTCATCCACGACAAGGGAAAGACGCCGCGGAAGATGAGGAACTCGCCGACGAATCCGTTGAGGCCGGGCAAGCCGAGCGAGCTGAAGAGCACAATGCCCATCAGTCCAGCAAAGATGGGCGCGGGTTTGCGCAGACCGCCGAAATCGTTCAGTCCGCGCAGGCCGCCGGAGCGGAGCTGCATCATGGCGACGAACCAAAAGAGCGCGGCGGCGGTGATGCCGTGATTGAACATTTGCAGAATGACGCCATTGAGCGCGGCGGCCTGGCTGGCTTGCGCGGCCGGGGTCGCGGCGGGAACCGCGAGTGCGAAGATCGCCAGCAAACAGTAGCCCAGGTGGTTGACCGAGGAGTAGGCAAAGACGCGTTTCAGGTCGGTTTGCGCGGCGGCGGCCCATGCGCCCATCACTACGGTGACGACGGCCAGAACCAGCAGAGGAGTGCGCATGGCCGCGATCTGCACGCCAAAAATAGGCAGCGCGATGCGCAACAGGCCATAGACGCCCATCTTCGACATGGCTCCGGTCAGCAGCATGGTCACCGGCGAGGGCGCTTCGGAGTAAGCCGCGGGCAACCATGTATGGAAGGGCATGAGCGGCACTTTGACGGCAAAGCCGGCGAGCACGCCCACTGCCAGCCACGGCATCACCGCGCCCAGATGCAGCGTGACTAGTTGCGTGAGCAAACCGGATTGAGCGAGCGAGGCCAGTTGCAGGAAGTCCATGGAGCCGGCGGCAAGAAAGATGGCGAGAAACGAGATCAACAACGCCACCGAGCCGGCCATGGTGTAGACAAAAAACTGTGTGGCCGCCGCGCCGCGGCGCGGGCCGCCCCAGAGCTTGATCAGGAAGAAGGCCGGAATCAGGCTCAGCTCCCAGAACAAAAACCAGTGATAGAAATTCAGCGCGGTAAAGGCACCGAAGAGCCCCGACTCAAGCGCGAGGATCAGCGCATAGAAGAGGCCGGGCAGGTGGTGCACGCGATGCGCCGCATCGACGGCCATCAATGTGACCAGCGCCGAAAGCACCAGCATCAGAGCGCCCAATCCGTCAACGCCGAGATGATACTCGATGCCCAGCGAAGGCGCCCAGGCCGCGCGCTCCACCAAACCAATGGAGCCGTTGGCGGGCACATGCATCCATACATCGAGCGCGATGGCAAGCGTGGCCAGGCCGGTGAGCAACGCCACGCCGCGGGCATGACGGCGCAGAAAAAGTGCAATCAAAGCGCCCACCAATGGCAGCACGGTGAGGAGCGTCAATATAGGAAAACCGAGGGCGTTCATGGACGCACGCTCCAAAGAAGTATGGCTGCGAGAATCACCACGCTGGCGGCGAGAATGCGCAGGTAGTTCTGCGGGCGTCCATTCTGCACACGTGAAAGCAGGCCGCCGCCGGTGGAAAGTTCTTCGCATGTTTTGTCGAAGCCGCCATCGACCCAGTTGACGTCGAGGAAGCGGTTGAAGCGTGCCCACAGGCCAAAGAGACCGGTGATGGCCGCGACTATGCCGCCCCAGAGGCAGCGATCAAGCCAATCGGCCACGTGCGCCCACCCGGCGTAGAAAGCAATCACCGTCGCGCCATAGAACTCATCGATGTAAAGGCGGTTGCGCAGTCCGGTCCAAATCGCCGGCGAGATTTTTTCGAGCGCGTCGGGTTCATCGGCTTGCGGCGATTTGTTGCCGTAGAGCCGCCAGCCAAGATAGAGGCCGAAAAGAACCACGATCGAAGAGGCCAGCATCAGCAGCCCCAGGCCGGGCTCCGCGAAGGCATGCCAGTTAAACGAGAGACCGCGGCCTTCAACAAAGGCGTGAAACCAGGGCCAGGCCGGCGTGCCCAAAAATCCCAGCGCAATGGCGAAAAAGGCCAGAATGGCCAGCGGCGTGGTCATCACCGCGGGGCTCTCGTCCGCCGGTTTGTGTCCGCGCCAGACGCCAAAGAAGACATAGCTGACCTGGCGGGTCATATAAAACGCGGTGAGCAGCGCGCCGAAGATCAGCAGGTAAAAGGGAACGCGCGAGACGCTCCAGCCGTGCGCGGCTTCGAGGATGCCGTCTTTGGACCAGAAGCCCGAGAACAACAGCGGAAAACCGCAGAGCGCCAACATGCCAATCGAGTAGGTGACGAAGGTGAGCGGCATATCGACCTTGAGGCCGCCCATCTTGCGAATGTCCTGCTCGTCGTGGCAGCCGTGAATTACCGAGCCGGCGCCCATGAAGAGCAGCGCCTTGAAAAATGCGTGGGTGATCAGATGAAACATGCCCACGGCAACGCCGCCCATCCCCAGGCCCGCCATCATGTAGCCGAGCTGCGAGACGGTCGAATAAGCAAGAATGCGTTTGATGTCGTTTTGCGCGACGGCGATGAGCGCGGCAAAAACCGCAGTCGCCGCGCCGACCCAGGTGACGACAGTGAGAGCAACGGTTGTGCCGCCGGATGGCGCGCCGGCCTGCATCAGCGGATAAACGCGCGCGATAAGGAAGACGCCGGCTGCAACCATCGTCGCCGCGTGAATCAGCGCGGAGACCGGAGTAGGGCCTTCCATGGCATCGGGCAGCCAGACATGCAGGGGAAGCTGGCCGCTCTTGCCCGCGGCTCCGCAGAAGATCAGCAGGCCGATGGCGCCCGCTGCCGTAAGCCCCAGCGCCGCCGGTTGCGCAAGCAAACCCGCCAACGATGCCGCTTCCAGCGAACCCGCGCCATGGTTGTAAAAGAGCAGCGTGCCCGTCTGCGCAAACAGCCACACAATTCCCAACAGGAAGAAGATATCGCCGACGCGCGTGGTGAGAAAGGCTTTTTTCGCGGCAGCCGCGGCCGCGGGCCGCTGATACCAGAAGCCAATCAGCAGATACGAAGTGAGGCCGACAATCTCCCAGCACATGAAGAGCAACAGCAGGCTGTTGGAAATGATGACGCCCAGCATGGCTCCGGCAAACAACGAGAGAAAGCAGAAAAAGCGCGTGAAGTTCCCGTCGTGAGCCATGTAGCCGACCGAGTAGATAAAGATCAGCAAGCCAACGAACGTGACCATTACCAACATGACGGCGGTGAGCGGATCGAGCACCCAGCCGAGATCGACGGCGGTGTGGCCGAATTGCAGCCACGTAAAATTCACGGTCTCGCGGACGGGATCGCCCTGCGCCCAGCCGCCCCAAACATAACCGAAGGTCAGCAGCGAAAGCACCAGCGAAAAGGCCATCGAGCCAATCGCCAGCGTGGCCGAGAGCTTGCGGTAAGGCTGCTTGAGAAATGCGATGATGGCCGCGGCAAACATGGGCACCGCGGGAACGAGCCACAGCAACTGCGTGGCCTCGGATGTTCCGAAATGAGGATGAAGCGCGTTGGATACCTGTATCATCCGTTCACCCTTTCATCCTGTTCATCCGGTCGAGGTCGGCGGTGTTGGCGTGGCGGTAGATGGAAATCACCAAGCCCAGCCCCACGGCGGCTTCAGCCGCGGCGACGGCGATCGAGAAGATGGCGAACATCATGCCGGTGAGCGCTTCGGGATGCGGACCAAAACGCCAGAAGGCGATCAAATTCAGATTGGCGGCGTTGAGCATCAGTTCAATTCCGATGAGCACTAGAATGGCGTTGCGGCGGGTAAGCGCTCCGGCCAGACCAATGGCGAACAACATGGCAGCGACGAGAAGATAGCCTGTCAGCGGAGTCACTTCGCGCCCCCTTTCTCGTGCATGGCAATAATGACCGCGCCGATGGTGGCGACGGTCAGCAGCAATCCGGCTATTTCGAGGGGCAAAACATAACGGCCCACCAGCGCAAAGCCGATGTCACGCACGGCAACGGCGGGAGGCGCGGCCTGCCGCGGCAAAGCGCCCGCGCTATGCACCACGGCCCAGGCCAGCACGGCAAAGACGGCGGCGGCAATCACCAATCCCAGCCCCCAGGCGTAGCTGTAGACACCTTCTTTGGGCGTCTCGGAGCCGCGCGTAAGCAGAATCGCGAAGACAATCAGAATCGCCACCGCGCCGATGTAAACCAGGATCTGTACAAAGCCGGCGAATTGCGCGTCGAGCTGAAGATAGAGCAGCGCCAGACCGGCGAAGGCCACCGTGGTGGCCAGCGCGCAGTGCACCAGCGGCTTGAGCAAAATCGCCGCCAAGCCACCGGCCAGCGTTAGCGCCGCGAGGATATAGAAGATGGGGCTCATCGAATCGTTCCCTTTCGGCCAGCCTCTTGCGTGAAAATCCGCAACCCGGAAGAACAACCGCAGATCCTTCGACTCCGGCCGCTCCGGATGACATTGCTCTTCTGCAGCACACTTTGACGCAGGATTTGTTGATCCCTTGTTCCCCTGGTCTCTTGGACCCAGCTATTATTCAGCATAGCGGTAGCTCCGGGGACCAAAGTGTTTTTTGCGCATCTCGGCGCGGCCCATCAGGATGTAGGCAGCGGCCAGAATCGCCGTGGAAACCACCCAGCGCGGCCAGCCCTCGCCCATGAAACGCCAGAGCGCGGTGACAAACAGAACCAGCAGCGTGAAGGGCAAAACAAACTTCCAGGCAAAGTTCATCAACTGGTCCTGGCGCAGACGGGGCAGCGTGCCGCGCATCCAGATGAAGACAAAGATCGACAGAAGCACTTTGCCGAAGAACCAGATCCACGAGGGAACCCACTGCAAGACTGAGAGCGGCGCCGACCATCCGCCAAGAAACAGCGTCGCGCCCAGCCCGGAGATGGCAAACATGGCCAGGTACTCGCCCAGGAAAAAGAGCGCGAATTTGAAGCCGGAATATTCGGTGTGGTAGCCGGCGACCAGCTCCGATTCGCCCTCGGGCAGATCGAAGGGCGAGCGGTTGGTCTCGGCCGTGGTGGCGATGGCGTACATCACGAAGCTGGCCAGCCCCCAGGGCGTGAAGATATACCAGTGCGGAAAGATGCCCGTGTAAGTGTCCTGCGCGGCAACGATCTTGGTCAGCGAGAGCGAGCCGGAGATCATGACCACCGAGACCGAGGAGAGCATCAGCACGACCTCGTAGCTGATCATCTGCGCCACGGCGCGCATGGCGCCCAGCAGCGAGTATTTGTTGCGGCTGGACCAGCCGGCCATGAAGACCGAAAGCTCCGAGGCGGCGCTCATCGAGAAGAAGAACAGCAGCCCCGCGTCCATATCGACCAGCACCATGTTGCGGCCCATGGGCAACACGGCAAAGCCCATGAAGACAGCCACCACCAGCACCAGCGGCGCCAGAAAATGCACGCCGGCGTTGGCGCTCAAGGGCACCACATCTTCTTTGGTCAGCGACTTGATGCCATCGGCCACCGGCTGCAAGATGCCGAAGGGGCCCACGCGATTGGGACCGATGCGGTTTTGAATGCGGCCCAGCCCCTTGCGCTCAAAGACCGTGGTAAGGGCAAAAAGCGCGGGAAAGACGGCGATAATGGCGACAACGCTCAGCACCACGCCGGCGAAGGCGCGCAGCGGCTCGGGCAAAAAGCCCACCAGCCAGTTGCGCAAGAGGATGAAGATCTGGTCGAGTGTGGCGGCCATCGGTTAATTTCCTCCTGCGGCGGGCTTGGACGAGGCGGGTTTTGTGGCGGCCTCGGCTGCGGCTTTAGCCTTGGCCTCGGCCTTGGCCTTTTCCTCGGCGCGATGAGCATCGATCCCGGCAGCTTCGGCGGGATGGATCGAGCGGTAGTGCTCGTTGGATTTGGCAAGCTGATCGCGGCCCAGCAGCAGGCCGCCGAAGCGGTCGCCGGTCGCGTACTCAAAACGCTGATCCATCTTGATGGCGTCGAAGGGGCAGACCTCGACGCAGATCTGGCAACTCATGCAGACCGAAACATCGATCTCGAAACGCGCCGGATAGAATTGCGGCTTACCCAGATAATCCGGCTTCTTGTCCTTGCTCTTCTCGATCAGAATGCACTTGGGCGGGCACTCTTTTTCGCAGATCTGGCAGGAGACGCAGCGCAACCCGGCCTTGGCATCGTCGCCATCGTAGACCAGAAACGGAAAGACGCGCGCCGCCTCAAAGGGAGCGATCCGCTCTTCCGGATACTCGACCGTGGTGAGCCGTTCGGCCGAAACAAAGCTGCCGAAGAAATTCTTCGCCGTCTCCGCCATGCCCTTCAATATGCCTTCGCCGAGCAAATTTCATTCCTCCAAAAAGCAGCTTTTAGCTTTCAGCTTTTTCGTGCCGCTGTCAGCTTTTGCGGTTTCGCGTTCGACGCACGGTTGAACCGGCATGGTTGCAGGGACCAGCGTCCCGGTGTTTATGGGTTCGCCGCGACCGCCCGGCTCAAGCCGGGCCTGGCGACAAAGCGTCCCATCGCAAAAATTACAGCCCGCACAATCAGCCATCTCAACCCATCACGCACGACAAAAATCGCGTCAGTCCCTAGTCCCTCGTCCTTAGTCCCTAGTCCCTAGTCCCTAGTCCCTAGTCCCTAGAAAAAACCCTACCGGTCCACTTCTCCTAACACGATGTCCACGCTGCCAAAGATCAACACCACGTCGGCAACGTTCAGGCCCAGACACATGTCTTCGAGGATCGTGAGATTGATCAGGCTCGGCGGGCGGATGCGATAGCGATAGGGATTTCCGCTGCCATCGCTGATCAGATAAAAGCCCAACTCGCCTTTGGGCGCCTCGATCCGCCCGTAAGCCTCGCCGGGCTTGGGCCGTATGCCGCGGCTCTTGGTTTTGGGGTCTTGCACCGGTCCGCCGGGAATCTCCTTGAGCGCCTGTTCAAGGATGCGGATCGACTCGCGCATCTCGAGCACGCGCACCATGTAGCGGTCGTAGACATCGCCATGCGCGCCCAGCGGCACACGGAACTGGAAGCGGTCGTAGATGCCGTAACGGTCAACCTTGCGCAGATCGTAGTTAACGCCAGAGGCGCGCAGCATGGGCCCGGTAACGGCAGCATTGACGGCCAGTTCCGGCCTCAACACACCCACGCCCTGGCAGCGGGCCATGAGGATTTCGTTGCCCGAAAGCAGCGCCTCGAACTCGTCGACAAAAGTGGGCAATCCGGCGACCACTTTACGCGCGGCCTCGATCCAGGCGGTATCCACATCCACGCGGCAACCGCCAAAACGCATGTAGTTGCACATCATGCGCGAGCCGGTGAGCTGCTCGAAGAGGTCGAGAATTTTTTCGCGCTCGCGGAAGGCATACATCAGCGGCGTACCGCTGGCGCCCATCTCCTGCAACAAAAAGCCAATCGACGAGGCGTGGTTTTGAATGCGCGTGAACTCGGCCAGAATCACCCGCAGATGCTCGGCACGCTCGGGCACCGTAATGCCGGCCAGCTTCTCCACTGCCAGCGCGTAGGCCCAATTGTTGGTGAGCGAGCAAAAGTAATCGAGCCGGTCGGTGTACGGCATCATGGCCAGATAGCTGGCCTGTTCGCCGATTTTTTCGTGGTTGCGGTGCAGATAGCCGAAGATCGGCTTCAGGCGTACCACGCGCTCGCCGTCCAACGCAATATCCATGCGAAAGACGCCGTGGGTCGAGGGATGATGCGGCCCCATGGCCACTTCCAGCAACTCACCCTCGCCATCCGGGTCCACCACGGGCGGCCGGTTCCAGCCTTCGATCTTTTCGGTTTTGTCGAACACCATGCTCATCTCTCGATCCGTTCCCTGCTTCCTGTCCCTAGTCCCCAGCCCCTAATCCCAGCTTTTTATGCTCTTCGGCACGAGCCAACACCGCATCGTGCGCCGTGGGCTCGTACTCGTAATCGTCAGGATCGACAAAATCCTTGCGCATGGGGTGGTCCTTGTAGTTGCGCCACATCAGCAGACGGCGCAGGTCCGGGTGCCCCTTGAAGATCACACCAAACAGATCGAAGACCTCGCGCTCCTGAAAATCGGCCGCGCGCCAGACCGGCGTCAGCGACGGCAAATCGAGCCGATCGGTACGGTTCCCCGTGCGCAGCCGCAGAACCAGCGGCCCGTGGCCTTTAGCGATCGAGTAGAGATGATAGACCGCCTCCAGATAGCCCGGCTCGACATGCTTCCGCGTCTCTTCTACAGTCTCTTCCACCTGCTGCTCGATTTTTCCATTTGGGCCGTCGACTGTCTTGGTCACCGTACGCTTGACTTTCACCTTTTCGGCGATCTCGCGATCCAGCCAATCGACGCCACTTACATTGGAGAGAAAGTCGAAGGCCAAATCCTTGTCGTCGCGCAAAAAAGTGGCCACCGCGACAGCATGTTCGTGATCCAGCCGCAGCGAGTGTTGTGCCGAGGGGCTAGGATTGGGCACGATTTCAATCTTCGCGCCGGGCACCGCCACCTCGATTGCCGCCTTGATCTCTTCGACCGTCTTCAAAAT